>JABEBX010017806.1_pt1 | contig 22055 bp, 29 predicted proteins | sample 7245971 | NCBI WGS metagenome assembly JABEBX01 (sample SAMN14506365, study PRJNA622280) | hot springs metagenome | biome: hot spring [ENVO:00000051]|acidic hot spring [ENVO:00002120]; feature: spring [ENVO:00000027]|sediment [ENVO:00002007]; material: sediment environment [ENVO:01001048]... | reverse complement strand
GCTAAGCCTATTGCATCCCCCATGTTTATTCCGGCTGCGTACATATAAGCGCTTAAACTTAATCCTAGAAGGTTTATCGTGCCTACAAAAGAGGTTAAACCTGTAGCCCATATTCTCATTTTCCCCTCGGTTTTTATACCCTTTTTCTTCATGTATTCTATAGACGTATTCATCTTCCCTTGTGACCAGCGAGTCCTTTGTTTCATCCAGCTTTTTAGATCTTTCGGAGTTTCTTCCATGGTTACTACATTTATGTATCCAATCTTGTATTTTTTCATATTTTTGTCTTTATTCATTCCTTTGCTATACATTCTCAAAGCAAGCTCGTAATCTTCTGTAAGATTTCCGTTGGTCCATCCTCCAAGTTCGTCAAGCACGCTTTTTTTGAAGAAATTCGTTGTCCCTCCAAATGGCAGTATGTAACCTGCTTTATGGATCCTATCAAGGTATTCTTCAAACCAGTATCTATATTCCGCAGCAAATTGCTTGTCAAGCCACGAATTATTCGTTTGTTTTAGCCTTAATCTGCCTTGGACAGCGTCATAGTCACGTTTATCGAATTCGTACGCCACTTTGTTAAAAAGTTCCTTATCTATTGCATCTTCCGAGTCAAGCACTCCTACTATTTCTCCAGTAGCCTTTTTTAAGCCTTCGTTCAGAGCTCTTGGTTTTCCCTTTGGAGTATTTTCATCTTCTACTGTGACATGTTTTATATTGTCGTATTTCTTGGATAGATACTCCGCAATTTTATCGGTCTTAAAGTCATCTTTTTCAGTTATAAGTAGCAGCTCTAAATTGCTATAACCATCTTTTTCAATCCTATCTACATTTTTTATGATTACTTTCTCCTCTTTATATGCGGGTAAAAGGACAGATATCTTCGGCTTTTCTTCAGGTTCAGAGTATTCGTCATTTTCCTCTTTATTCTTCTTTATAAATGGATATAAATTGTAAACATTGCTGAACAGCCAAAATCCATTAAAGAAAGCAAATCCCCCTCTCAAATATTCAGTTATTATTTCTACACTCATGCTCTACAATGAATTCAGCATATTTATATATCTTTATAGTAACTATTTTTAGTCGTTAAACTACTATCTCATTTTTTGCGGCCCAATCAAGAAGTTTTATTATGTCTTCAACGGAATATTTTCTCACCGAATCTGGCAGAACTTTAAGCACTCTATCTAAAGGGGGGATGTACTGCTTCAATGTCGGAGGGATTGAAGAATAAGCTGTTACTAAAGTGGTTAATATCTCTTCTGCATCCTCGTTTGTTATATCTGTATCTATAAATCCCATATCTAATAATACTTGAAGTATTTGCCCATCTTAGAATGAAAGCTAAGCCCTATAAATATCAAGCCGATTACTATGAAGATTATTGCTGTATACTCCTGCTGTAACGGGATAAAAGAAAGGATTTCCTTGATGTAATGACTTACCGTCTGAATATTAAGACCCAAGAAAGAGATACCCCCAATTAAAAACAATATTAAACCTATCAAAAACAATGACTTTATCATATAATTTATTAGATTTCTCTTAAATTTAACTCTTTCTTTACTATTAGAGAACATCCTCTTAAATATCATTAATCTTTATAAAAAATTCTTATTAGGGGTTTTTAAAAATCTTTCAGGCCTAGTAATAGGAAAATTATATATTCGAGTGGATACAAAAGATATTATATGCAAAAGAAAAGATGTCAATTTTGTGGTTTTCCTACGGAAAAGGGATGGAGTTTCTGTCCTCAATGTGGGAGGGCGCTCAGCGACAGAGGAATAAACATAAGTGGAGTTAATATAGATCTGACAAAAGTAGTCCAGGATATCATGCCGAAAATCCTTAATGGAGTTATCGACGGCTCAATATTTAATAATGACGTAAAAAGTGTAAAAAAGGAGAAAGTTACTCATCCTGCATTTACTGCTAAGGAAATAATAGAACCAGAAGATTTGGTTTCAAAACACGGTGATATGGTCGTTCATGCGATAAATCTCCCAGGAGTGACGGACAAATCAAAAATAGACATAAACAAGATGGACAATTCAATAGAAATAAGGGCTTACGATGGTGAAAGACTTTATCTTAAGATACTAAGAAGAGATAAAAAACAAAGCGTGATTTCCGAAGAATTTGCCAATGAAAATCTTGTGCTTGTCCTCAAAAAAATAAATTAAATAAAAAAAATTTAAAAAAATAAATTTTTTACTATTACTTATTCAGTGTCGTTTTCGTCTGAATCATCTAAATCTTCATCATCCTCTAAATCCTCGTCGTCCACTCCGTCTAGTTCGTCTTCTTCAATGATTTCATCATTTCCTTCTTCTTTTTTCTCCTTTTTGGCCATAATACCCTCCTTGATTTTATAGCGTTGTAGTACAACGCTTTATTTTAAGAGATAAGACTCATTTATAAATATTTCTATTTATGAATAACTTGTAATTATTCTAAATTTTAACTTAGGGTCTTTTTCATTGGTATAAATGTCTTTATAATAAAGAAAACAGCTTTAATTATAGAAGGTGGAAAATGTCAGTCTCAAAAAAAGATCAAAAAAAATTCAAGAGAGATTTTAATGTACTTATAACACTTGCAAAAAACAGTGATAAAAAACTTTCTGATAGATACGCTTACATCGCATCTAACATGATTACTTCAAAAAAAGTTAAATTAAACCAAGAGGAAAAGTTTTTAATATGTAAGAAATGTAATAGATTACTTATACCTGGCAGAAATTGTAATGTCAGATTAATCAAAGGGTTTTTAACCTATAAATGTTTAAATTGTGGAAGTATTAAGAAGGTAAAATATGATAAGAGGATATGATGTAGATCAGATTAAATTGGTTGAAGGGATAGCTAAAGAGCTTGAAGAAAACAAGTTAACTCCTGCCCCGGAATGGGCAATGTTTGTAAAGACTGGTTCAGCAAAGGACAGGGTGCCTTCGCAGTATAACTGGTGGTATCTTAGAGCTGCAAGTATAATAAGAAGAATGTACATTACTCGCAAGCCATTGGGTGTGAATAGACTTAGAAAGGTATATGGTGATAAAGAGAAGAACCGTTACAGTGGAAAGCACTTTAAGCCAGCAAGTGGTGCTGTAATAAGACATGTCCTACAGGAATTAGAGAAAGCAGAGTTAATAAAAAAGGTGAAAGTTGACAACCACCTTGGCAGGGTATTGACCCCTAAAGGTATATCATTTGCAGATAAAGTAGCGAAGAAAATCACCGTAAAATAAACATGGAATATAACGATAGAGACATGAGTGATATTGAGCAGAGGAAACAAATGGAGAAGTTAAGACAGGATGTTCTGACAAAGTTTCTTACAAAGGAAGCGAGAGAGAGGCTTGGGAACTTAAGATATGCACACCCAGAATTAGCGGATGAAGTTGAAAATATGCTGATGCAGTCAGCTGTCTCTGGAAGATTAAAAACAGTTATAGATGATCAGCGTTTAAAAGAACTTTTACAGACGATTGCGCAGCCTAAGAGCGAGAATAAAATAAGATTTGAGGATAAATAAAATATGTCAAAAAATAAATCTGCAAATAAGAAAAGAGCAATGATAAAACATGCTAGGAAAACCAGCCGTCCGCCTGTTTTTGCGCAGATAAGAAAGTATGGAACAAGGAAAATAGATAGGGCAAGGATGAATAAGAACGTAGGAAGGTAAAATGACAGAACAGAAAATAATGGTGATTAATATGAGAGACGGCATTGAAAAGGTCCCGTCATATAAAAGAGCTGCGGCAGCTGCAAAGTATCTCAGAGCATTCGTTAAAAGACACATGAAGGCAGCAGAAGTAAAAATAACTAATGAAGTAAACGATGAAATCTTCAGCAGAGGAATGAAAGATCCAAGAGTAAAGATTAGAGTGATGTGCTCGAAAGATGATAAGAAAATAGTTACTGTAAGTCTCATAAAACAAGGTTCCTAAATGGAAATAGACGAAGAAAAGCTGAGTAACCAGTTAATGGAGATTGAATACATAAGAGGAGAATTAGAAAATTATATAACAGCATTAAACAATTTGCAGGCCACACAAGACAACATCGCAAGAGCTTTGGATGGTTTAAGTTCATTAAAAGGAAATAGCGAAGTTTTGATTCCATACGCGCAGGATATTTTTATAAAAGGAAACATCAAAAACTTGGATAAAGCAATAATCGGTATTGGTAGCAACATATTCAAGTCATTGTCATTTGATGAGCTGAAAACAAGGCTAGAAAATGATTTTAAGGAGATAACAGAAAATATAAATTCAATAAGCCAGACGATACAGACTTTGCAGGAAAGAGGAGCAAAATTAGAAGAAGAAGCAAACAAGCTTTACGAGGGTTATCAGAACTCACTTAAATGATATGTTCGATTTCATAAAAAAGAAAATAAAAGATTCTATAAATTCAATACAGAAGAAAATATCAAAAGAAGAGATAAAAGAATTAAAAGAAGAAGAGAAAAAAGAAGAAAAGATAGAAGAACAGGATAAAGCAGAATTAAAGAAGGAAATACCTTCAGAAGATAAGAAAGAATTAAAAGAAGAAGTAAAAGAAATAAAAAAAGAGATAAATGAATTAAAAGAAGAGAATAAAACAGATAAAAAAGAAGAAAAAATAGACAATGGAATACGTTCAAAAAGAAAGCCTTTGTTTTCTCGTTCAATAACAGAAGACGACGTTGACATCGTTTATTCAGACATAAAAAAAGCATTGTTAGAAAACAATGTAGCTGTTTCAGTTCTTGACAGTATCCATAAAGATCTAGTGGATAAACTTGTTGGCCAGAACATTTCTTTATTAGGAAGCAAAAAATACGTGGGGGATGCGATAAAGCAAAGCATCTCCAACGTTTTGCTTGAATATAAAACAGACGAGTTTCTTTCAAAGATCAAAAGTAAAAAGCCATTTATAATCCTTATGATCGGTGTAAACGGCGCAGGCAAGACAACAACGATAGCAAAGTTGTGTAAATTCTTAATTTCCAATGGTCTAAAACCAGTAATAGCTGCTGGGGACACGTTTCGTGCGGCATCTATAGAGCAGTTGGAGATACACGCTAAAAGATTAAATGTACCGGTAATAAAGCACTCTTATGGCGCAGACCCCGCTGCAGTCGCTTTTGATGCCATAAAACATGCATCTTCAACAGATGAAGACGTTGTTTTGATTGATACTGCTGGAAGAAGTGATATAAACAAAAATTTGATAGAGGAATTAAAAAAAGTTAAAAGAGTAAGCAAACCAGACATGGTTATCTTTGTAGGCGATGCGTTGACAGGAAATGATGTTGTAAAGCAGGCGGTATTCTTTGATAAAGAGATAGGGATAGACGCAAATATAATCTCAAAAGCAGATGTGGATAAAAAAGGAGGAGCCGTGTTGTCTATCTCATATGTTACAAAAAAACCTATAATATTTCTGGGAACTGGACAAGATTACAATGATTTAGTTCCTTTTAACAAGGAGAAAACTGCCGATTTTCTCCTTGAAAATTAAGGATACTTAAAATTTATAGATGTAAACGAGATAGTGTTTTTATTTTCATTAAAATCATTTCCATCTCTTCAAAGGGTGTAACGGTTGGAACATCTTATTATTTGATATTGTAACTGGGACTATATGGTCCATCTAAGAAAGCAAGTTTAATACTTGAACAGAAGGCATTACTCCGTTCGGAGGAGTGCTTCTCTCGTCTATCCACTGTATAAAGGTGTTTCCGCTATCGCTAGAATGTATAAGTATTGTGTAACTTCCAGGAGAAGGCGTGAATGTGCTATCCTCCGCAGTATACTCATCGGAATAATTAAACAGGGAGTAAGCTGTCTGTCCATATAAACCTACTGTCCATACTCCGTATCCTTGCACGTAATTTGTGTGAGTATATGTGTTGTTAAGATAGACTGAATAACCAGTACTTGGACCATTACCTCCGTTCGAAGCGCCCACCATCCAGCTGTCTCCCGTTGGTACGCAGTTCACACAGTCATTGACACCGAAGTCGTAGCCACCGCCTCCGTTATTGTTGGTCGGTTCGCCATAGAAATCAAATGTTGAGCCAGTGCCAAAAACTTGCTTCGAATTTATCGCGTGATAACTAGAGGGGACTTCTAGAGTAAGTCCATTATCCACTGTATAACTTAATGAGGAAGTCCAAGAGAAAGTCGAACTGTTTAAGGAATTCCCTGCGAAGTTGTCATAGTTGTTGAATACGCTAGCACCATCATCATATTCTCCATATGTCGGAGATAATTGTGGAGCTTCTCCTATATCATACGTATTGAATAGATTTGTAGAGTTTGAGAAAAAAGTCATGTAAATCGTTATATTTGAGGAAGCGGGAATTGAACCTATTTTTACCCACCAAATAGCATATTTTGAACTATAAGATTCAAGCCAAGATGGAATAACTGTTCCGTTTGAGTATGCAAATTCGACGTTTTGACCAAATGGAGAAGTACTGATATAATCGCTAAATTGACTTATGGATAGATTTATCATCTGCTGGAATGGAGAAGATGTTGCTACATTTTGGTTATTTGTTATCAGCAAAGGAACATCTTTTGCAGAGTTTATTATAATGCTGCTGGTGTTTATACCCGCTTCAGTTATGTCCAAGCTTTGAAAAAGGTTATCATAGATATTTTGCATGGTGCTGCTGAAGATCGAGTTTGTGGTGTCAGAAGGGTTTAATATTGTTATTTTTGATACAACATTAAGAAAATTGTAGTACTCCAACTTAGGTAGATTGTAAGCCTGCTGAAGAGAGTTTATGTTCTCATTGGTACTAAGATTAGCCGATTCTATACTGATTATGGTTATAACCGCAAGTATAAGGAAAAAAGAGAAGAATATAGTCACCATCTGTGCTTTTTTATCCATATACATATCTTAATATATTTGTTTTTATAAATTATAAAGTATATGGATTACTATAAAGACCATGAAAAAATGCAGGTTTTTACCGTTTTTTTCAAATCGGCGCTGGATTCTGGAGAAATAAAAACTAAGAAGGAAATGCTCTCAAAAAAGAGGTCTATATGTAGTTCTATTGGTATGAGTGATATTCCCAAGAATGGTGAGATATTATCTCTCATGTCTGAAGAAGAAAGAGAGAGATATTCGAATTTAATGGCTTCAAAACCCGTAAGAATCCTCTCTGGAGTAAATGTTGTAGCTTTAATGACAAAGCCTTATGACTGTCCGCATGGCACGTGTATATTCTGTCCGGGTGGAACCAAATTTAATACTCCTCAGAGTTATACAGGGTTTGAGCCGGCGGCAAGAAGAGCAATAATGAATAATTATGACCCTTACAAGCAGGTAAATGCTAGATTGAAGCACTATCTTTTTATGGGCTACGAACCGCAGAAGATAGAGATAATCGTTATAGGGGGGACTTTTACGACTCTTCCAAAAGATTATGTTCAAGAGTATGTAACAAATATCTATAAGGCGATGAATGAATTTTATGGTGATGTGGTAATCGGCGATCTAGAAACGCAGAAAGAGTATAATGAGACTGCAAAGATACGCTGTGTCGCCTTCGCGGCCGAAACAAAACCAGAGAGGTGCAGAAATGAAGACATAGAAAGGATGCTTAATTTCGGTATAACTCGTGTAGAGATGGGGGTGCAAAGCGTATACGACGATGTCTTGCTGAAAAACAATAGAGGACATACGATAAGAGACGTCGTGGATTCAACAAGACGTTTAAAAAATTATAGCTATAAAGTGGATTATCATGTGATGTTAAACCTGCCATTTTCAGACATCGACAAAGATAGGGAGACGATAAGAAGGGTATACAGCGATGAGGATTTCAAGCCTGATGCAATAAAGATATATCCTACTTTGGTTATAAGAGGTACGGGTTTGTATGAGATGTGGAAGAGAAGAAATTATAAACCTTATCCTATGGAAGATATAATAAATCTTATAACAGAAGCTGAGATCACCGCTCCAAAATGGCTCAGGATTATGAGAGTGGAAAGGGATATACCCTCGACGTTCATAGAAGAAGGGATAAAAATCACGAATTTAAGACAACTGATAGACGAAAAGCTAAGAAAAATGGGTAAGAAGGCAAATGATATAAGAAGCAGGGAGATAGGGCATGTTAAATTATTGGAAAAAGCAAACATACAAATAATGAGGGAGAATTACAGGTCAGCGGGAGGCGATGAGATTTTCTTGACTATGGAAGACAAAAATAGCAAAGCTATAGCAGCGTTTTTAAGGTTGAGAATCTCTGACAACAGCAGAGAATCTTTGGTGAGAGAGTTGCATGTTTATGGCGAGCATTTGAACATAGACAGAAGCAGTGATACTTCTTTTCAGCACAGGGGCTTTGGTAAGGAACTTTTGACAGAAGCAGAGAGAATTACAAAAGAAGAATATTCTATAAATAAGATAAAAGTTATATCTGGTGTGGGGGTAAGAGAATATTACCGCAAGTTAGGTTATAAAAAGGATAACTGGTACATGTCTAAGGTATTTTAAAAAATGGAAGATGAGCTTTTGATGACAAGTAAAAGAGCAGCTGAGTTGCAGAAACAGGGAAAACTTATAAACAAGATAAAAGAGCATGGCGTAGAGCTTAGCTTTTCAGGCAGCTTGGTGCATTTTGATGGGGAAAGCGCATTGGAGGTAATGTCAGCGAAGAATGTTATAACCGCTTTTAACCGAGGTTTTGATTCGTCGATTTCATCGTTGCTTTTGGACGATGATTATGACTTAATAATAATAAGCTTAAAAGAGTATACAAATTCAGAGAAGAGAGCCATGCAATTAAAAGGAAGGGTTATAGGAACGAGAGGCCTGATAAAACAAAGATTGATGAAGGAAACAGGTTGTTATATTAATCTACAAGGGAAAACTATAAGTATTATTGGGCAGATAAAAAGTCTATCCATCGCTGAATCAGCAATAAGAATGATTTTAAAAGGAGCAAAACATAATAATGTGTTTTCGATGGTTAATAAAAGAAAGGTAGAGGTGTATATTAATGGAAATCGCTGAGGAACTTGCAAAAGGACAGAGAGCAATTAGTGTTACTGAGTTTTTTGAAAAGAATAGACATCTGTTGGGATTTGACAACAAACAGAAAGCTCTTTTAACGTGTGTAAAAGAGGCAGTTGACAATTCATTGGATGCATGTGAAGAATTAGGGCACATGCAGGAAAAGAACAAAGAAAAGGTAACGCTGCCGGAGATAACGATAGAGATTAAGGCTTTGAGCGATAACTATCAGCTTATAAACGAAAATCAAAGCGTTGGTCAGATGATAGTGAAGAAAAATGAATTTACGATCTTATATAAGGGAAAAAGTGAATCAAAGCAGATTAAAGCGGGTAAATTATCGATAGTGTTTGATGATGTTACATTCAGCATTTCAGAAAATAATGGTAAGCTTAATATCTTAATGAATGGGGAGCAGCTTAGGCTGAAGAAGAATGCGCCTATATTTCAGATAAAGATTACAGATAACGGCCCGGGAATATTGTCATCTAAAATACCAGATATATTTGGAAGGATGCTTTATGGTAGCAAGTTTCAGTCTATGAAACAAAGCCGCGGACAGCAAGGTATCGGTATACACTCTGCAGTCCTCTATTCCCAGCTGACGACTGGAAAGCCTGCAACGGTGATTTCAAAGATAAAAAGCATAAAAAAAGCAAAAATGATGAAAGTACAGATCAATATCCTTAAGAATGAGCCAGAAGTATTGGAAGAAGCAGAAGAAGATTATCCCTATGAATCTGGTACAAGCATAGAGCTTGAGATAGAAGGTTTGTATGTTAGTGGTAATAAAGGACTAGATGAATACGTAAGGAGAACGGCATTGGTGAACCCACACGCAAGTATAATATATATTAATCCAAACGGAGAAAAGACTACATACAAAAGAGTAACAGAATTACTTCCAAAGGAGCCGTTGTCGATAAAACCCCATCCGGAAGGATTGGAAATGGGTATATTCATGCGTATACTAAAGAATTCTACGGAAAGAACCGTAGCTTCTGTGCTTGAAAACGAACTTTCAAGAGTTAGTAAAGCAATAGCCGATCAAACACTTAAAAGCGTTGGTATAGATCCAAAATCGAAACCGCAGGATATAGATAGAGTACAAGCAAATTCAATACTTAAGACTTTGCAGTCTCTTGATTTAATGAGACCTCAAACAGACTGTCTTTCTCCGATAGGAGGAGAAGAGCTCGAAAGAAGCTTAAAAAAAGAGTATTCACCCGAATTTGTTAAATCCGTTACTAGAAAGCCTGAAGTTTACAGAGGGATGCCGTTTCAGATAGAAGTCGCGGCAGCTTATGGAGGGAAGATAGAAGGAGATAAAGCGATTTTAATGAGGTTTGCCAATAAGATTCCTTTATTGTTTGATTCTTCGTCATGTGCTTTGACTCAAAGTTTTCTTAGTGTAGACTATTCTAGGTATGGATTAAAAGTAGAGAATAAAGTGCCTATTGGGCAGCTGGTTTTTATCATACATATCGCATCTGTGTGGGTTCCCTATACAAATGAAAGTAAAAATTCAGTAGCAAGTTATCCAGTAATTATAAAGGAAATAAAGCTAGCATTGCAGGAGCTCGTAAGGAATCTCTCCATATTCTTGAATAGAAAACATAAAAGTAGTCTGTTTCAAGAGAGGATAAGCTTGTTTGATAAATATGGTATAGAACTCGCTTATTCGCTGTCTAAATTAACAGATATCGATGAAAATAAAATAAAAGCAAAAATAGAAGGCTTGCTTGAGAGAAAGAAAGATGAAGTGAAGGCAAACGTTGAAGAAAGCCTTAGCAAAGGCGATGTCATCTCAAGTAAAATAGAGTCAGATAAGTCTTCAAATTCAAACGAGGAGGAAGAGTGATATGGACAATAAAGAAATCGAGGAATCAAGGAAGAAAAGGCTAGAGTCGTTAGAGCAGCTTGGTAACAATGTGTATAAACAAATAGAGAAGGGAGAGAATCCATATTTTACCTTACCAGTAAGGGGCTTATCAAATGTAAAATACAACGAAGAAGATAGGATGATCACCCTTGGCAGCGGTTTGTCTAGAAGATACTTCTTAAATGTCGGGCATGTCAGGAAATTCATACAGACAATGGCTATGGCTGCCGTAAGTAAAGAACTGATAAAAAGCGACAAGCACACCAGTTTAAGGTCCGCTTTCTATCAGATAAGAAGGACTATCCCTGGCACAAAAATAGATGTTGTTGACGATCAGATAGAAACTAATAAGGCAATAGAAGACTTGGAATTGATAACCGATTTGACGAGAGAGCAACTAAACATAAACGCAAACAAAAACGGAGCGGTCGCCGGGGAAGTAATAATTGAAGATAGAGGGGATATAATAGACTGGTCTAAAATGGGAAGCGGAGGATGGGCTGTACCTAGTAATGTAGAAGAGTTGATATTCAAAAAAGTCGACGCCAAGTTTATAATATACATGGAAAAAGCGACGATATGGGACAGGTTAAATGAAGATAAAGCGTGGAAAAAATTACACTGCGTTATAATAGCAAGTCAAGGTCAGGCAACTAGGGGGATAAGGCGTTTGCTACAAAGATTAAGCAGAGAGCATAATATCCCCGTTTATGTCTTGACGGATGGAGATATCTGGGGAGTCTACATCTATTCAGCGATTAAGTTTGGATCGATAGCACTGGCGCACGTCTCTGATAAATTGTCTCTGCCCGAGGCCAAGTTTATGGGTTTGACAATGGAAGATATAGATAAGTATGATTTGAGGAGACATTTAATAAAGTTTAAGGATGTAGACATCGCGAGAATAAAACAGATCAAAAATTATGACTGGTTCAAAAATAATAAAGAGTGGATAGCTGAACTCGAGAAGATGGAAAAATTGGGCGCAAAGGTGGAACTGGATGCTTTCACTGCAAAGGGCCTTTCATTCATGACTGAAAAGTATCTCCCAGAAAAATTGAAAGACAAAAATTTTTTGGACTAATCAGCAGCATTTAATAAACTCGCTGAGAACTATCACGCAAAAGCTGAGATTATACCCCGAGTTCAGCTCTTGCTTCATCCGTCATTTTATCCTTAGTCCAAGGTGGATCAAATGTGATATCTAAGTCTACTTTAGTTGCTCCAGAAAAATCCACTACTTTTCCTTTTATATCTGCCATAAGATAATCAGTAACTGGACAAAAAGGAGAAGTCAATGTCATCAGTATCTTAACTTCCGTTCCATTTATTTCTATTTTGTATATTAAACCCAAGTCATATATGTTCGCGGGTATCTCAGGATCAAAGCATTGCTTTAAACCCTTTATTACGTCTTCTTCTTTTACATTGACTTCCATCTAAACATTTTATAACGGTGTTATATTATATAAATCTTGCTGCGAAATATAAGCCTAAAAATAAAAACTGTATAGGCCCAATAGCGGCCATTGCAGGATAAGCTTTCCCTTTCTTCCCAAAAAACAATATCAGTGATAATCCAGCTATCGCACCTATCACTGCAAAAACACCGGAGATGGTATTGTAATGCATAAAAAATTCATCGGCTAGTATCGCTGGAAAAGCCATATCTCCCCCTCCAAGAAAGACTGCCTTTCTTTTTACCTTCTTGGCCATTAATGAGATCCCCCCAAAAGAGTTTCCGGAGAAGGCACTCGCAAGCGTTAGCATGTGTTTTGTTACAAACACAGAGATATAATCATAGACGCTTATTATCCCTACCAATATCAGAGCAGTCTCTATGTTAAGATATAAAGCGATTATCGCAGAGATAGAAATAAATAGTATCACATTCAGTACGTTTTTTCCGTACTTTCCTGCAAACTTGAAGTAATAAACCGTCAATATGATCGGTAAAATATAAACCAGTAATGTGAATGTCGCAAGGACGATCCCAGTCGAATTAAGGTTACCATGAAGAGGAAACACATACAAATCCAGCATAAAGAAGTCGGAAAATGCATACATAACAAAAAGAAAAACGATAATTATGAAGAGGTTTATTATCTTGAATTTTTTGTATTTTATAAGCAGAAGTATGATGGCCGTTGGCAGTAAAAGTCCAGCTAACACAAGGTAAATAAGGTAATAACCCGGAGAAAAATAGGAGGTACTTACTCCAGTCTGCGAGGATATTATCCCGAATAATCTAGAGTTTGTAGAAGCAAAAAACTGGCTCATCACAAGGACTAATGTAAATATTGATATGAGAATCAACGCTAACTTTAAGTTCGTTTTCATACTAACGTAAAAATCTTCATTATATTATACTATTTGTCTTCTGGTCGTAAAGCGCAGAGCAGATCAATAACGCTATCCTAGAATTTCCTCTTGATTTTTTATAAATTTTGTTGTATTCATCTTCAGTGAAAGGTTCAAGACTATCAGTTTTCTTGTTTCTTACTGAATTCAGTCTGTTTATTATTATTCTTTTAAGGTCTTGTTTTTGTAGTCCTTTGACTTCATAGATGTTGAATTGCTTGTTTTGAGTTTTAAGTTCCTTTTCTATCCCATCTTCTCTATTCTCTACAAGCAGGACAGCGATTCTTTGGCTTAATCTATAAAGTAGATCTATGACTCTTTGCTGACTCAATTTATCCAGCATTTCTATGTTGTTGAAATCATCCAAAATAAGCAGAGTCTTTCTCGTTTCATCTGGGTTTATGCCTTTTATTTTATTATAAACAGCCGGTGTAAACTCATCTTTTATTATGTTTAACACGTCAGATTTTTTAAGTTCTTTTTCAACCGCATTTAAAAGTGTACTTTTACCGATGCCAGGGGTTCCTTTGATTACTATGACACCACCATGTTCCATGGTCTCGTTTATAAGTATAAGTAATTCTATCTTTTCAGTCTCTCTGTCAACTATTATATCTTTGTCAGAGACCGTTATACTCACAAATGGATTATCACTTACCATAATCAATAAAAAGATATGATAAAGTATACTATTTAAAGCTATAAACATATCTTTATCTTGAGTTTTTCATGCTTCAGCTTTCAAAACACTCAAACAATCTTGTTTTGTGAATGATTTAAAAACTATCGAGTTATTATTATTTGTAAGCCCTCGTAGTTTAGCTTGGACAGAATACCGGTTTCCTAAACCGGGCACCCAGGTTCAAATCCTGGTGAGGGCAATCAATCTAATCTAGACAATTCTTAGCCTTTTTATTGTTTTGTATACTTAACTAGAAACAAAAAGTATGTTACAACAATTTAGACTTAGTTCTCTCTTAGACTTATCAGAGCTTTGATTTTTAATTTAAAACTATGATAGATATGTTAATTATGATCAATCTAAAATCAATTTGTGGTTACGTGTATACCGCTAAAAATCTAAGTATACAATCTTCAATTATTTGCATTCAAATTAAAAGATTTATATAAGATAAAAAGTATAAGATATTATGGTAAGCGAGGGATACAGAGCCATAATGGTAACCGAAGACAGCTATTCTCGGTTGATTGAAATGAGGACGGCCCTCTCCAAATCGATAGGAAAGAAGGAGAGTATTAGTGATTCGATAAAGTATCTGCTTCAAAGGTCTTTGATCTCCGCAGGACTGGAAGAAGAGCTGAAAGAATACATAACTAAAATCGTAGATGAATTGAAAAAAAATGAAGAGGTAGAAGGTGTAGTCTTGTTCGGATCCGTAGCAAAAGGCAATTACAACAATCTCAGCGATGTCGATATAATGATAGTAATAACTGGAGATGTATACAAATTTACAAAGAAGCTATGGGACTTAAGGAAGAAGATACTACCTTATGAAGAAAAGTTTATAGAAAAAGACAAATATTATCGGTTTAGCCCGCTTATACTACGTGACAGCGAATTAACTACATTCAGACCTCTTTACTTTGATATAGCAGATTATGGTATAATCCTGTATGAGAGAGGCAAGATTGTCACTGACTTCCTAAATCGTATAAACAAGTTTCCACATAAAAGACGTATCACCTCTGTAGGCATAGAACTAACATGGAAAGACTAACCACAAGGATAATCGAAAGTATGGAGCACTGGTATTCGGTAGCAGACAGTTCTATCAAGCTGGGAAATTACGACACCGCGGTTTATGGTATGGAGATGGCGCTGGAAATAGGATTGAAGGGTTTGCTGGAAAAGAATAAAGTCGAGTACCCGAAAATACATGATGTAACTGCAGTACTGAGAGGCAGGTCTAGCCGCGTTAAATTGAGCAGTCAATTGAGTGTTAAAATGGATGGTATACTCGAGACCTTTCAAATACTTCTGAAATATAGGAACGACGCAGGTTATATGTTTTCTAGCACGTCAAGTTCTGCGGCTTTAAAAGAAGTTGCCATCGATAATGATAGGAAGGTGCGTGAATATTTGGACCTCATAAAAAAGGAGATTTTATAATTTCAGTCGAAAGTGAGATAGCTTTCGAGCACTTTGCTTCACTCTAGTTGTGATGGAACAGGCTCTTCATCAATTGTAGCGGATCGGATATTTGGAGTTTTGTGATTAAAAGTATAAAAATAAACTAAAACCTATGTTCTTATGTTAGACAGCGTTCTCACGAAAGACCATGAAAGAATAGACGCATACTTAAAAGACTTTCTTAATTCTTTGTCATCAAAACCCGCTGTGGATAAGCTGGACCTCATCTACGAATCGCTAAGAAATCACATTTTTTGGGAAGAAGAATTTCTTTTTCCAGAGATTTTTGAAGAGAATAAACTAAGGATCCAAGGATTGCAAGCGGAGCACGGTGCTATAATAAAACTAGTGAATGAAATAAAGAGATTATTATCGATTAATGATTTAAACGAAGCAATAAAGAAAACAGAGGCAGTTATGCGCGTTCTAAAAGGACATAATGAAGCAGAGGAAGGCTATATCTATCTAGAACTTGATAAATTAGAACAGGAGAAACAAGCGGAACTTTTACTTGAAGAAGTAAAACATGCTTCTGCGCCGAAAGGATGGGTTTGCAAGGTTTTAAGGGTCAATTCATCCAAATAAATCTATTTATATGACTTTTATTCTAGACAATTATCATGTTAAGAAAGGAAGAAACGTCTTCATTAGATGATTTTGTAAAAGACTTCTACATAACTGTATCTGATAAGGTCCTGCTTGGTTTAATATCAAAAAATGAGGATTTAACAATTTTGCAGTCCATGGATAGTTTTAATTGGTATGAGAACAGGGGTAAAACGCAGCATTTAGTAGGGAAGAAGGATCTAAGCGGGATAAGCCGTTTGGAAGAGTCCTTGGATCTGTTCTTAGTGGATTTTGAAAAACTAAAAGGAACAGAAAATTCTTACAGGATATCTGCGGATCTGTACGCGGGAGAGTTGTCTAAAAAGGATATAGAACCAAATCTTTGTAGTATTGGTTTATCATTTTACAAAGAGGGTAAAAAAATAGATCTTAGGGATTATTCTCTGTTAAAAACAGATAGGTATCTGGAGTATCCCAATCTTAAAAGAGGCAGTCAAAATTTTAATAAGAGTATAAGAGCAAGATTTTATGACAATGTAGAAAAGACCGGTTTAACGATCGTTTACAGGATGACTATAACTAACAATAAAGTTATAGGCTCTAGACTTTATGAGGTTGAAAACGGCACGTTAAAAAACCTAGATAGGAGCAAAAACGATGGATTAATTAGATTTATGCGGGCTGTGGATTACTGGCATGACAATGAGTTGATAGAGAAGGAGAGCAAGTTGGAGAAATTAGGGTTTGGAGATAACCTGCCATCATACTTGTCTATGTACTCTTAACCCAAAGAGAGCTTCTTTTCCTTTAAAGCAAGATTTACTGCTATTATGTGTGAGCAGAGCTTATCTTGCAGAGTGTACCATTTGCAGTCGCATTGCCACTTTTTATCATTTGATTTTTCATCAAAATACATGACGTTATGAAGTTCATTATCTCCCTGTACGAGGAAAGAGATGTGTTTCTGTGTCTTATAATCCAATTTTACACTATTTATCAGTCTTATCCCCTTTATATAAAGTTTTTCGTCCTTTCTCAGATCTTTCTCTTCAAGAATCTTTATTTCCATCTATAAATTATTAAATACTGATAGATATATATAAAATAGCGGTGCTGTGTACAACAGACCATAAAAGGAGGAAGTCCGTTCACATTAAAAAATGTGAAGTGCAGTAATGCATTGCTGTAATAGGCAGGCAACTGAGCAGAAACGATACCTTCATTAAAGCTATAAAGATGATGCTTTGCTGATTGCTTTAATAGGGGATGAAACGGCAGCCCTTCACAGTGCAAACCGGTATTCCGGCGCTTAGTCGAATGTTGTTGCGCTTTACAAAGAAGCCTCTCTGAGGCGGAGAAGCGACAAAAAACGGGCTATGCAGCACCGTAACTTATTTAAACGAATAGTTAGTAGGATTAGAAATGGTAGATGATGACAAAGTAGAGAATAAACAGAATGTCGATACTCCTAATAATCAGGATATTAAAGAACAAACAGATAATAACCCTCAAAATACAGTAAACACGGACGTTAAAAAAGAAGAAAAAATAAATCCGTACATGCAGCCTAATACAAGCAAAGATAGTAATACTAATAATATTACTAAAAATGAATCAAGCGTCGAAGATAATAAGCAGATCCAACAGAGTAATAAACCCATAGAGAATAAAAGCGTGGAAAGCAAAGAAGATGAGCTTGAGAAGTTAAAGAAGGAAAATGAAAGACTGAAAGAGATTCAAAGACTTAAAGAAGAGAATTCGAAATTTTCTAATGATTCACAAAGTTCTTCTAGTAAAAATACAAAAAAAGAAAATAAAATACTAGTCCCGGCCATAGTTGGAGCTGTTTTTGTAGCAGTTATCTTAATAGTTTTGATATTCGGTCTTCGCATCTTCTCTGGAGTTTCCACTTCCTCCGTGAGCCCATTAAATGCCAGTGTAAACGCAAATGCATCAGGGGCTTTTTTCTTAGGCCCCGACGGAGAATCTTTAGGTTCTACTTACATTGAGGGTTTATCTAATTTAAGCAGTCAATTAGCTGAGGTGGGAGCAGAGCAGGTTAAAGGTACTACTGAATACGAGCCAGCAACAACGAGCTCCGGTGAACTTTCTCCAAGTTATTATGTTTTGGTTTATGGGAATAGCAGTGGTGATAATTATGATATAATACCGATACCAGTTCCATCAAACTTTTCTTCTAATCATTCTATATCCGAAAACGGTAAGCCAACTTTTGTATATATCGGTGCCCAAGGTTGTCCGTACTGCGCAGGGATGAGATGGGCAGTAGCAATAGCATTATCAAGATTCGGAAACTTCAGTGAATTATTCTATGATAGGTCAGCTACAAACGATGCAAACGTTCCAACATTGATGTTTAACTTCTCCGAGTCTATCTTTAAAATTGCTACTTCTCAATCTTCAATAGGGGGGGAAGCACCATACGGTGATGAATATCCGACACCTATTATGGCCGGTGCATATTACACCTCAAAATACATAAATTTCGAGCCTTTAGATGAGATGGGGGGGTCATATCTAATCAATACTACTGGTATAGCAGACATAAGCCCTATGATCTATTCAAACGTTTATTTAGCAAGCATGCATGGTGTGAATGAGACTTCTAATGGTGGAGTATCAGCTGCGGATGGTTTTGGAATTCATAATTTCTTTATGGGTGGTGTGCCTTTCTTTGATATTAACAATCAATATGTATTTGACGGTGCAAATATAAATGCGCGTACTTATCTTACTTCTTCCGGTCTTAACCAGTCTTACAGTACACATGCAGAGGTACTTAACTCTATAGAGAATCCAACTGCAGGCTCTTTGGGCCAGACTGAATTAGGAGCGGCTAATATCCTTACAGCACAGATATGCAGCACTATAAATAACACTGCCCCCGTTTGTAGTTTATCCTATATCTCAGAATTAGAGTCTGAAATTAATGCTTTGAATTATTCAAACTAAGGTAATAAATAATCAGATGGTAGATAAAATAAGATGTGCTCACATATTAGTTCAAAAAGAATCTCTAGCTAAGGAGATATTAGAAAAGCTTAATAAAGGCGAAAGTTTCTCGAAATTAGCAGAGCAGTATTCCATAGATGGCTCAAGAAAAAGGGGAGGAGACCTGGGATTTTTTGGTAGAGGCATAATGGTAAAAGAATTTGAAAAAGCTGCTTTCTCACTCCAAAAAGGACAGGTTTCAGGCTTAGTAAAAACGCAGTTTGGATACCATATAATAAAAAGATTAGAGTAATATAAGTTGGAAATCCGATAAATAATATTATTTAAACATTGAATTTATTAATTAAATATGGAAAGTAACAACAGTATGAGGCAGATAACTCAAGACGTCTTGGACTCATCCTATAAAATATATTCAGATGTATCTTTAATAAATAGTTCATTATTTAGGGCGGCTTATGCTCTAGGTGTCGAATTACCAGAAATACCGCAGATTAGTCTGGCTGCTACAAAGGAAAGCTCCGCAGCAACGACTTTAAACAAGGCCAGCAGTGCAATGGAAAAACTTTCCACGGGCAAAAAAATTCCATTGTTTGGAATTTCGAAGACTAAAATTCCAGAAGAAGGAGATAATGAAATTAATGCGCATAAACCTAACGTATCAGAAAACAAAGAATTAAAAACTACAGGGTCTTCTGAAGAAAAAATCCAAAAGATGGAAAGAGAAATGCCTTCTGCTATAAAATACAAACCCCAAGAAATAGAAGGAGAAGTAAGAGAGTCTGTAGCCGCGGTTTCACACCAAAATGAAACAAAAATATCTCTAGATGAAAAAGAATCAAAGTTAAATAAGATACAAAATTCAATGCCAACAAAGATTAGTATTACAGGTAATTTAGAAGGAGGAGACTCACAAATTTCACCTCTTGAAGCGACTTCCCCAGTAGCTGAGAAAAGCCCGCAGTCAGAACTGCAAAAAAGTATTTTCGAAACCACTAACTTTGGCAAGTTAAATACGGCGCAGAAAGGTGAGGAAGTTAATGAGATAATTAACAATCCTATCAATAAGCTGTTAGCTCTTGTAAAGGAGAAACACAACTTAACAATATCAGAGGCTGCGCAAGCTTTAAATGTAGATAAGGAATTAATTAACAAGTGGGCAAGGATATTAAGCCAAAGTTCTTTAATTAGAATTAAATACCAATTCGTTGGAGACTCGATACTTGAAGCATAATGGAAAAACGAAGTGTAGATAAAATAGAAAGGGAAACAACAGGTGTACCAGGTTTGGATGAAGCTCTTAAAGGCGGTTTTCCAAAGTACAGTGTTGTACTATTGACAGGTACTCCCGGAGCAGGTAAGACTACATTTTCGATGCAATTTTTAGTTGATGGGGCAAAAAAAGGAGAAAAATGCCTTTATTTTACTTTGGAGGAAAATCCGGATGATATAATTGCGCAGTATTCTCTTTTTGATCCAAAAATTAATGAGTTTGTCCAAGACGGTACAATAAAGCTTGTTTCTATACCTTTGGTGGATTACGATTCTTTGAAAGAAGTGATCTCTTCAGAACTCGATGCGATGGGTGCTCAAAGACTAGTGATAGACTCTATAACCTATCTGCAGATGTTTTTTTCTGATGTGATGTCAATAAGAAAAGCGATAATAGAGCTTTCTTCCATTATAAAAGCAAGAAAATGCACAGCTATCTTTATCGGGGAGATGCCGTATGGTGAGAATAAATTGTCTTCTTTTGGTGTAGAAGAATTTGCTTCGGATGGAGTGGTTGCACTTTACATGGTGGAAAGACAAGGGACATTTATAAGGGCATTGAGGATCATAAAAATGAGGTCTACAAATCATCTCACAAAATATATTCCGTTGGATATAAAAGACACTGGAATAGTAGTTTATCCTTCTGCGGAACTATTTGCGGACATTTGATATGGCGCTCTGGGTTGAAAAATACAGGCCGAAATCATTTGATGAGATAATAGGCCAGAAAGAGATCATAGAAAAATTAAAAGCGATGTCAGACAAAAAAGAGATACAGCACATGATTCTTTCGGGTCCGCCAGGAGTGGGTAAAACGACTTCTGCGATAGTTTTGGCAAACGAAGTATTTGGCAATAATTGGAATCAAAACTTTATAGAGTTAAACGCTTCGGACGACAGAAAATTAAGCGTTATACAGGGAAAAGTAAAAGAGTTTGCAAGGACTAAGCCTATAGACGCTCCTTTTAAGATAATACTTTTTGATGAGGCGGATTCATTGACACAAGAAGCACAGCAGGCACTTCGAAGGATGATGGAGGAGTACAGTGCAACCTGCAGATTTGTGTTCAGTGTAAATTATCAAAGTAATATAATAGAGCCTTTACAGTCAAGGTGTGCGATTCTTCGTTTTCAACCTCTCTCAAAATCGGATGTTCATAAGTTTATAAATAGGATAGCCGAAAACGAAAAACTAGAGATAGACGAGGAAGCGATGGATGCTTTGGATTACGTTTCAAGAGGAGATCTAAGGACTTTGGTAAATTTACTTCAGTCTTTATCTAACATATCCAAGAAGATAGATGCTAAAGCCGTTTTACAAAGCAGCGGTTTGATGGACATCTCCAAAACCATAGAGGGATTAAAGGCAGCTTTATCAGGAGATTATAAAAAAGCAAGGGATATATTTTCAGAGATAATAGACAGCGGAATAAACATGAAAGAACTGCTAATCTCTATTTTTGATGTTATTTCGACTAGCGACATAGTGAATGAAAAAGTGAAAAATTACGTATTTGAAAAACTTGCGGAGACAGATTACAGGATAGTCGAGGGAGCGACTCCTTTTATTCAGTTTCAGGCCTTCTTAGCATTCCTGGCAAGTTTGAAGTAAGTATGTTAAAGACTTTTAATCCTTCCATAGATCTTTTTATCGAGAATTACACAAAAAGTATATCTTACAAGGCTTTAGCTAGCATTAAAAGCGGGAAAAAAAGATTTGTATTCAATGGCCCGGCCGGCGTCGGTAAAAACTTCCTGGCAGAAGCATTGGCAAACGAAATAAAGGCTTCTTTTGAGGTCATAAACCTTTACGAAT
>JABEBX010017391.1_pt1 | contig 22078 bp, 22 predicted proteins | sample 7245971 | NCBI WGS metagenome assembly JABEBX01 (sample SAMN14506365, study PRJNA622280) | hot springs metagenome | biome: hot spring [ENVO:00000051]|acidic hot spring [ENVO:00002120]; feature: spring [ENVO:00000027]|sediment [ENVO:00002007]; material: sediment environment [ENVO:01001048]... | reverse complement strand
GCGGACCCCTTCGCGTTCCAGCGCCCCCATTGAATAGGTCGGCCCAGCCGCCGGGCTGCCCCAAGGCTGGGCCAGCCCCCTCGGGGGGCAGCGCCGCCGCGTCAGCGGCAAGCGTGGGGGCAAGCTCCCGCGGATTCACCCTGCTCGAAGTGTTGGTGGCTTTGGCGGTGGTGGCCATTGCGCTGCTGGCGGCCATGCGTGCCGCAGGCGGCGTGGCCGACAACGCGCAGCGCTATCGCATGACCGTTCTGGCCGAGCAGTGCGCGCAGAATTTTCTAGTCGATCAACGCCTGAGCAAGACATTTCTGTCGGTGGGACAGAGCACCAGCGCCTGCACGCAGGCGAATGTGCCGTTCACCGTGGCGGTGGATGTGATGCCCACGCCCAACCCCAACTTCCGCCGCGTGCAGGTCAACGTGCTCGATGCCAGCGGCTGGAGCGCGTGGCAGGTGGTCACCATCATCGGGAATCTGTAAGTGAACCGGGCGCCTGTTTCGGCACAGCGGGGTTTCACCCTGATCGAGCTGCTGGTCGCGGTCACCATTCTTGCGGTGGTGGCGGTGCTGGGCTGGCGCGGGCTCGACGCGGTGGCGCGCAGCCGCGACGACGCCAGCCGCGCGTTCACCACCAGTTCGCGTCTGGCCGACGGCATGCAGCAGTTCGGCGACGACCTGCGCCATGCGGTGTCGCAGGGGCCCGGACTGCCTGCGGTGAGCGTGCTCGGCGGCGGGCTGTTCATCGTGCGCCGTCTGCCCGGCGTGGTGAGCATGCAGATCCAGTTCTATCGCTACGCCGGTATCGGGCTGCTGCAGCAATCGGGCGCCTGGGTCAATGCCGGTACGGCGGCCAACGCGGCAAACGCCAGCAGCAACACGCCGGCCGCATCGGCCAGCGCCGCGGCGGCCGCCGCCAACACGCTGGCCGCCAGCGCGACGACCCCGGCGGCCGTGCGCCTGCAACTGCAGTTCGCCGACAAGCTGCTGACGGGCGATTTGCAGCGCGACTTTTTGCTGGATGACCGCGAATGAGCGCTCCGCACGGCCGCTCCGAAGGAGCGCTCAACTCCCTTGGGGAGTCGAGCCTAGCGAGTAGGGTAGTCCAGTGAGGCGCGCAACCCAGTATCAAGCCGGGCATCAAAGTGGCGCGGCGCTGATCACCGCCATGCTGATCGCCGCGCTGGCTGCGGTGATGGTCTCGGGCATGTTCTGGAGTCAGTGGAGCGCCATCGCCCGCGAGCAGACCGCGCGCGAACAGACGCAGGCGCGCTGGATTTTGCGCGGCGCGATCGACTGGGCCCGGCTGATTCTGCGCGAAGACGCCATGACCTCGACGGCCGATTACCTCGGCGAGCCCTGGTCGGTGCCGCTGGCCGAGGCGCGGCTGTCGACCTTTCTCGCCGCGCGCGGGCAAGACAGTGCGGGTCTGCCCGACGCCTGGCTCGAAGGGCGCATCGTCGATGCGCAAAGCCGTTTCAATCTGCGCGATCTGGCCCCGGCCGGGACGATCGATCCGCAGGCGCTGCTGGCCTTCCAGCGCCTGTGCGCCGCGTTGCAACTGCCGTCCAATGTGGCGGCCACCATCGCCAATGGCGTGGCGGCGAGCAACCCCATCGGCGCTGCGGCGCTGACAAATGTTGCAAATTCGCCACTGCCGCTGCAGCAATTGCAGGATTTGGCGCGGCTGGGCCCCACCGTGGCGCAGGCCCTGCCCAAGCTCGCCTCTGCCGTCACCCTGCTGCCGCAGGCCACGCCGGTCAACGCCAACACCGCCAGCCCGGAGGTGCTCGCTGCCGTGCTCGGGGTGAGCGCCGATACGGCGCAGGCCTTGGTCGAGGCGCGCAAGCGCGCGTATTTTCGCAATCTGGGCGATATTTCAACCCTGCTGCCGCAAGGCGCAACCGTCAATCCGCAACTGGTGAGCGTGGCCACCGGCTACTTCGACGCCATTGCCCGTGTGCGCATCGACAAGCTGGAATACGCCGAACGCGCGCTGATTCAGCGGGCCGGTGTGTTCTCGCAGGTGGTGCGCATCCAGCGCGTGCCCCCCTGGTTGGCGGCTGCGCCTGAGGCTGATCAAGGCGCAAACTGATTTCTCTCGCAAAACGCGATTGAAGAATGCATTGCAACATCGCGTATTTCCTGTACCTTTACTGCAACAAAGCCTCTCTACAATCGCCGCCATCATGCAAACCCTGGTTCTCCGCCTGCCGCCTCTGGCTACCGCGCACCCGCTGCCGGAGCTGGAGTACGTGCTGCTGAGCGCCAACGGCAAACTGCAATCGGCCGGCCGGGAGCAAGTTGCGCTGCTGCCGCGTGGCGCCCGGGTGGTGGCCGTGGTCGATGCGCTCGACGCCTCGGTCATGGCGGCGACGCTGCCCGCCATGGCGCCTTCCCGGCTGCAGGCCGCACTCAACGGGGCGCTCGAAGACCGTCTGCTGCAGGACGCGGGGCAACTGCATTTGAGTGTCGGGCCGCTCGCCGAAGACGGCAGCATCACGCTGGCCTGTGCGGTGCAAAAGGCCGCGCTGCAGCAGGCGATTGCCGATCTCGCTCAGGCCGGGCAGGAGCCGGAGAAAATCGTTCCCGAAGCCGCCTTGCTGGCACCGGGCGACGCGCTGCTGCAAACTTCCGGGCAAGGCCCGCGTCTGCTGTGGCGCGACCTGCAGGGCGAGGCGGCCTGGCTGCCGCTCATTCTCGCGGCTGACGCCGCCGCGCCGCAGGCGCTGCCACTGCCCGTCACGCCCGAACATCTCTGGGTGCAAGATCAGGCGCAGCCCCAACTCAGCTGGCTCGATCTGCCGCCCGGACTCACACCGGCCACGCTCAGCGACGCCGGCTGGATGGCGCGGGCAGCGCAATCGCCGTGGAATCTGCGGCAGTTCGACCTGGCGCCCAAACACGCGTTGTCGCGAGGTTGGGCCGGGGTGATGGAGCAACTCACCACACCCGCCTGGCGACGCGTCGGTGCCCTGCTGGGGCTGCTGGCGGTGGTGCAGTTGGTGGGCATGAATGCCGCCGCGTTCAAACTTTCACGGCAGGAAAGTCAGTTGCAGCAAAAGCTCGACGCCACGGCGGCCGAGGCGCTGCCCGGTGTGCCCGCCATTCTCGATGCGCGCCTGCAGGTGCAGCGCGCGCTCAACGACGCGCGCCTGCGCACCGGCCGTCCCGGAGATGGCGATCTCGACGTGCTCATGGGGCGCGCCAGCGTGGTGGTGCCGCCGGGCATCGTGCCCACGGTGCTGAAATTCAGCCCGGGCCAGTTGCAGCTCAGTCTGCCGGGTGACGCGGCCGCGCAGGCGGCAGCACGGTGCACGTCGGCCGGTCTGTCCTGTGTGGCGCAGGGTGATGTGCTGAGTGTGACGGGAGCGGCGCAATGAGCGCGACGCAAGGCGGCCGCATGGCGACGTTGTCGGGGCTCTGGTACCGGGGCCTTCCGCAGACGGTGGCGCTCGGGCGTCAGCGCTGGGCCGCCATGTCGCCGCGCGAGCGCGTGCTGATCGGCTCTGCCGCGGTGCTGGTGCTGGTTGCGCTGCTGTGGCTGCTGGCGATCAAACCCGCTTGGCATACCCTGCAAACCGCGCCGCAGCGCATCGTCAGCCTGCAGCAGCAGTTGCAAACCCTGCAGCAGGACGGTCAGCAGATCGCCGCTCTGCGCAGTGCGCCTTCCGCCCCGGCATTCAGCGGCGATCTGCAGGCGGCCATCGTGGCCTGGTTCAAGCGTGTCGATCCGGGCGCCAAGGTTCAGGCGCAGGTGCTGCCAGGCGAGGTGACTCTGGATCTTTCGGCATTGCGACCGGCCACCCTGGCGGCGCTGGCGCAAACGGCGCGACGCGACTGGTCGGCGCAGGTGGACGGCGCCGATCTCAAGCTCGGCCCGGACGGCGCGCTCAGCGGCACGGTGCATCTGTCGCGGCAAGGATCGGGTGGCGGATGAATGGCCAGCGCACCCAAATCCACCGATCCGGCGCGCGCTGCGGCGTCTTCCGGCAAACGCTCGTCCGGGTCTTCGTCACGCGGACGTTCATCATCCCGCAAACCGGTCAAACGCCAACGCGCCTTCAGCCGCCGCTGGTTGTGGCTGGCGGCTTTGCTCGGCGTGCTGTGGGCGCTGCTGTGGCAGGCCCCGGCCAGCTGGCTGAGCGCGGCGGTGTGGAAGGCCAGCGGTCAGCACGTCTTGCTCGCTCAGGCGCAAGGCACCTGGCGCGACGGCTCGGCGCTGCTGGTGCTCGAAGGCGGGGCGGGCAGCCGCGGCGCCACCGTGCTGCCTGGCACCTTGCACTGGACTATCGGTCTGGGCAATCTCTGGCGCGGCCGACTGCTGGCGCAGATCGACTGGCCCAAGGTCTCGCCGCAGCCGCTGCAGATCAGCACCCAGCTCGGCTGGTCGCAGACCACCGTGGCGCTGCGCCCGGCGGGGGGCGCGCCGGATGCCCCCTGGCAGGGCATGCTGCCGCTATCGGTGCTCGACGGGCTGGGCACTCCCTGGAATACCGTTGCGCTACGGGGACAGGCGCAATTCACCTTGCGTGGCCTGCTCCTAGAATCGGTCGCCGGGCGGATGCGGATCGGGGGGCAGGTGCAGATCGATCTGCCGGATGTGGCATCCCGCCTGAGTGTGGTGGCGCCCATCGGCAGCTATACCCTGAGCATCACCGGGCAGGGCGCCGATGCGCAAGTCGAGTTGCGCAGCGACAAAGGGCCCCTGCTGTTGCAGGGCAAAGGGGTCTGGAACGGTCAGGCCCTGCAGTTTCTCGGCACCGGCCGGGCGGCGCCCGGCAACGAAGCGGCGATGGCGAATTTGCTGTCGCTCCTCGGACGTCGCGAGGGTGACCATGTGCGAATCGCCATCTGAATTCGACGACACTCCGACCGCCACAGAACACGACAAGAATCAAGGAACGCCGTGATGCATCCCGACTTGAACCCCAATTCTCATGCCCGCAGCGGGATCAGCCGCAGGATTGGCCGCGTGGTGGCCTTGCTGCTCGTTCCTTTGCTCATGCTGCAACCGGTGATGGCGCAGGCGCCCTCGGGCATGGCGGGCAAGACCGATCAAGCCAAACGTAGCGCCAATGGGGATCTCACCATCAACCTGGTCAACGCCGACATCGCCAGCGCGGTGCAGGCGGTGGCCGCGGCAACCGGGCGCAACTTCATCGTCGATCCGCGGGTGAAGGGCCAGGTCACTATTCAATTCGAAAAACCGGTGCCGCCGCAGAAAGTCTTCCAGGCGCTGCTCACGCAGTTGCGCCTGGTCGGCTTTGCCGTGGTGGAGCATGACGGCGTGTTTCAGGTCGTGCCCGAGGCCGACGCCAAGCTGCAGAGCGGGCCGGTGGGCGTCGGGCTGGCGCCTTCTCGCATTCCCGGTCGTGGCGATCAGGTGGTTACGCAGATTTTCCAGTTGCGCAATGCCTCGGCCAGCAGCCTGCTGCCCGTGTTGCGGCCCCTGATCTCGCCCAACAACACCATCAACGTCAGCCCCTCCGGCAATGCGCTGGTTGTGACCGACTATGCCGACAACCTCAAGCGCATCGCGCGCATCATCGCCGCGCTCGACGTGCCCACCGGCACCGAAGTCACCGTCGTACCGCTGACCTACGCGGTGGCCAGCGATCTGGCGCCCACGCTGCAAAAGCTCATCGACATGCAGACGGTCACCTCGAGCGGCCCGGGCACCCCCGGTGTGCAGGCAGCCGTCGCTGGCAGCGGGGCCATGCGCGCAGTCATCCTGCCCGAGTCGGCCAGCAACTCGCTGATCGTGCGGGCCACCAATGGCGCGCAACTCGCCGAGATCGAGCAGATGATCCGCCGCCTCGACCGGCCGCAAAATGATCAGGACAACATCCATGTGGTCTATCTGCGCAATGCCAATGCGGCCGATCTGGCGCGCACCCTGCGCGGGGTGCTGGCCGCGCAAGGCACGGGCAGCGCTGCGGGCGGGCAGTCGCAGACCAAGCCGCAGGGGGGATCGCAGTCGATGAGTGGCGGCAGCAACAACAGCAACTCATCTTCTTATGGGTCGTCCGGCGCCACCAGCCCGGGGCTGGGCCAGGCGCCGGAATTCGCCGCCACCAGCAACGACTCGACGGTGACCTTGCCGCAGGGCGGCACGGTTTATGCCGACAACTCGCTCAATGCCCTCATCATCAACGCGCCGCAGCCGGTTTACATGCAACTGCGCCGGGTGATCGAGCGGCTCGACGTGCGCCGGGCGCAGGTTTATGTCGAGGCGCTGATCGCCGAGGTCGACGCCAACAAGGCGGCGCAACTCGGTATTCAGTGGCAGGCCATCGCCGGCAGCGCGGGCAATCAGAATGCCATCATCGGCGGCAGCAATTACGGCACCGGCGGCTCGAACATCATCAATCTGCAGGCGGCCATTTCCGGCGGCGGCAGTTCGGCGGCAACGGCGCTCGCCAGCGGTTCGCTGGCCATCCCCAATGGTCTGAACATCGGCATTCTGCACAACGTGGCGGGCATGGCCACGCTGGGTCTGCTGGCGAACTTTCTGCAGACGCAGGACGGCGCCAACATTCTTTCCGCGCCCAACCTGATGACCCTCGACAACGAAGAGGCCAAGATCGTTGTCGGCCAGAACGTACCCTTCGTCACCGGCCAGTATGCGCAAACCGGATCGAGCGCCACCGTCACGCCGTTCCAGACCATCGAGCGCAAAGACGTTGGCCTGACTTTGAAAGTGCGGCCGCAGATCACCGCAGGCGGCGCGATCAAGATGGATGTCTATCAGGAGGTGTCGAGCATTTCCAGCACCACCAACGCGGCGGGCATCATCACCAACAAACGCTCCATCCAGACCGCCGTGCTGGTCAACGATGGCCAGACCATCGTGCTCGGGGGGCTGATGCAGGACAACGTGAGCCAGAACAACAGCAAGATTCCGGGCCTGGGCGACATTCCGGGGCTGGGCGCGCTGTTCCGCTCCAATTCGCGCACGGCGCAGAAGACCGATCTGATGGTGTTCCTGCGGCCTATCGTGGTGCGCACCGAAGATCAGGGCAACGCGCTGAGCCAGCAACGCTACGACAGCATGCGCGGCATGCAGGACAAGGCGCAACTGCCCGCGCAGTTCGGCATGCCCGAGATGCCGGGGCCGGTGCTGCCGTCCCTTCAAGGCGATACGGGGGCAGCGCCCACGCCCCCCATGTCGCTGGGCGCAGCCAGCAGCGCCGCCTCGGCGCCCTCTACCTCGTCCACGTCCCTCGCCATGCCACCCGCTGCGCCCGGTGCAGCCAATGCCCTGCAGAGCCTTCAGGCGAAGAGCCAGGCTGACGCGACCGTGGTGGAACTCGGCTTTTCTCAGCCCCTGGCCGCCCCGCCCACCGCATTCACCTTGAGCGATCCGATTCGGCTGGTGCTCGATTTTCAGGGCGCCCATTCGCAGCTCAGCAGCAAGAGCCAGAGCTTTGATCTGGGGCCGCTGCAGTCTGCCAGCGTGGTTGATGACCAGGGCAAGACCCGGGTGATTTTCAACCTGACTCAGACCACGCGCTACGTCACCGAGGTGCAGGGCAAGCAACTGCGCGTCATCCTCACGCCGCAGCACTGAACGACCGCTCGCCATGTCCGTGCGTCATCCCTTGCCCTATACCTTCTGCCGCGACCAGGCGGTGCTGGCCGAAGACGACGGCCAGGGCGTCGAACTCTGGATGTGCGAGGCCACGCGGCCCGCTGCGCTGGCCGAGGTGCAGCGCCAGCATGTGCTGTGCGCGGTGCACCGCACCACCGCTGAAGATCTGCAGGCGCGCATCGGCGCGGCCTACGCCGCCCGTGACGGCAGCGCCGCCTCGGTCATCAGCGAAGTGGAGGGCGACGTCGATCTGGGCCGGCTGATGCAGGACATTCCCGCGGTGGAAGACCTGCTCGAAGCCGCCGACGACGCGCCCATCATCCGCATGCTCAATGTGCTGTTCACCCAGGCCGCGCGCGAAGGGGCTTCCGACATTCACATCGAGCCCTATGAAACCGCTTCGGTGGTGCGCTTTCGCGTGGACGGCACGCTGCGCGAAGTGGTGCGGCCCAACAAGGCGCTGCACGGCGCGCTGATTTCGCGCATCAAGATTCTTTCGCAGCTCGACATCGCCGAAAAGCGTCTGCCGCAGGACGGCCGCATCGCCCTGCGCATCGGCGGCCGCACCCTCGATGTGCGCGTGTCCACCCTGCCTTGCGCGCATGGCGAACGCGCCGTGCTGCGCTTGCTCGACAAATCGGCGGCGCGGCTGAATCTGCGCGCCGTGGGTATGGCGCCCGACATGCTCGACCACTTCGATGCCCTCATTCGCGCGCCGCACGGCATTTTGCTGGTCACCGGCCCGACCGGAAGCGGCAAGACCACCACGCTGTACTCGGCGCTGAGCCGACTCGATGCCAGCACCACCAGCATCATGACGGTGGAAGACCCGATCGAGTACGACCTGCCCGGCATCGGCCAGACGCAGGTCAACGCCCGCATCGATCTCACCTTTGCCCGCGCCCTGCGCGCCATCCTGCGGCAAGACCCCGACGTGGTGATGATCGGCGAAATCCGCGATTTCGAAACCGCGCAGATCGCCATTCAGGCTTCTCTCACCGGCCACCTGGTGCTCGCCACCCTGCACACCAACGACTCCGTCTCGGCCGTTACCCGCCTGACCGATATGGGCGTCGAGCCCTTTCTGCTTGCCTCTTCGCTGCTGGGCGTGTTGGCGCAGCGGCTGGTGCGCCAGCTCTGCCCGGCCTGCAAAGTGCCGTCGCCTGATGGCCAGGGTTTCGTGCCCGTGGGTTGCCCCGCGTGCAATCACACCGGCTACACCGGGCGTACCGGCGTGTTCGAGCTGTTCGAAGTGGACGACGGTCTGCGCGCCGCCATTCACGCCCGTGCCTCCGAGGCCGAGTTGCGCCGCCTGGCCCAGGCCACGGGGATGCGCAATATGCGCCAGGATGGGCAACGCTATATCGACACCAGCATCACCAGTCTGGCCGAGTTGCTGCGCGTGACGCGTGATTGAATTTCTGCTCCACCATGCCCGCCTACCGTTTCACCGCCCTTGACACCGCAGGTGCCGAACAGTCCGGCGTGCTCGAATCCGACAGCGCCCGCGGCGCCCGCACCCTGTTGCGCAGCCGCGGGCTCATTCCGTTGCAGGTCGAAGGCATTCACGAAGAAGCGGCGCAGGCCAGCGGCCGCCGGTTTACGCGCCGGGTGTTCAACAACCAGGAACGCACCCTGTTCACCCGCCAGCTCGCGGGCCTGTTGGTGTCTGGCCTGCCGGTGGAGAAAGCCCTTGCCGCCCTGGCCGAAGACGCCGACCGCGCCGAAATCGGCAATCTGCTTTCCAACCTCAAAAGCGAAGTCTCCGCCGGACACAGCCTGGGCGACGCGCTGGCTCAGTATCCGCGTGAATTCAAGCCCATCTACCGCGCGCTGGTGAGTGCTGGTGAAGACAGTGGCGACCTGGGTCTGGTGATGGAGCGGCTGTCCGACTACCTCGAAGACCAGCAGGCGCTGCGCGGCAAGCTGGTGCAGGCCTTCGCCTATCCGGCCATCGTGGTGCTGGTGGCCGTCACCGTGGTGGTGCTGCTGCTCACCTACGTCGTGCCGCAGGTGGTCGGCGTGTTTCAGGGCGCGCACCAGAAGTTGCCGCTGCTCACCGTCGGCCTCATCGCCGTGTCCGATTTCATGCGGGCCTGGGGCTGGCTGATTTTGATCGTGCTCGCGGTTGGCGCCGTCGTGTTCGCGCAGGCCATGAAGCTGCCGGGACCGCGTCTGGCGTTCGACGCCATGATGCTGCGCAGCCCGCTGTTCGGACGGCTGATCCGCGGCATCAACACCGCGCGTTTCGCCAGCACCTTGGGCATTCTGGGTGCGGCGGGCGTGCCCATCCTGCGCGCGCTGCAGGCCGCTGCAGACACGCTGAGCAACAGCCTGCTCAAGGCCGACGCCGAAGAGGCCATCGCCCTGGTGCGCGAGGGCGCAACGCTGGCGCAGTCGCTGGCGCTGCACAAGCGCTTTCCGCCCGTGCTCATCACCTTCATCCGATTGGGCGAGCAGACCGGCACGCTGCCGCAGATGCTCGACCGCGCCGCCGTGCAGCATGCGCAGGAAGTGCAGCGCCGCGCCATGACCCTGACCACCATTCTGGAGCCGCTGCTCATTCTGGTGATGGGCGGCATGGTGCTGCTCATCGTGCTGGCCGTGATGATGCCCATCATCCAGATGAACAACCTGGTGAAATAAGTCATGCCTGCCGATTTGAACGACCGCCTGGTGGTGGCGATTTCCTCCCGCGCCCTGTTCGATTTCGAGGAGGAGAACCGCGTGTTCGAGCAGGCCGACGACGCCGCCTACATGCGGCTGCAGCTCGACCGGCTGGAGCGCCCGGCGCAGCCCGGCGTGGCGTTCCAACTGGTACGCAAGCTGCTGGCCTTCAACACCAGCGACGCCCAGCGCGACCGGGTGGAAGTGGTGCTGCTGTCGCGTAACGACCCGGTGTCCGGGTTGCGGGTGTTCAATTCCGCCAAACACCACGGCACGCCCATCGAGCGCGGCGTATTCACGCGGGGCCGCGCGCCCTATCAATATCTACACGCTTTGCAGGCCCATCTGTTTCTGTCGGCCGAGCCAGACGATGTTCGCGCTGCGCTGCACGCCGGGTATCCGGCGGCGCAGGTTTACCCCGAGTCGGCGCGTGCGTCCGAGGCGCATCCCGATGAAGTGCGCATCGCCTTCGACGGTGACGCGGTGCTGTTTTCAGACGAAGCCGAGCGTGTTTTCCAGACCGAAGGTCTGCCCGCCTTCCAGCAGCACGAAGCCCGCAAGGCCGCGCTGCCGCTGCCGCCGGGGCCATTCAAGCCTCTGCTCGAAGCCCTGCACCGCCTGCAAAGGGCCAGCGCCGATGGCTCCACCCCCATGCGCCTGCGCACCGCGCTGGTCACCGCGCGCAGCGCTCCGGCGCACGAGCGCGCCGTCCGCACCCTGATGCACTGGAACATCACCATCGATGAAGCCATGTTTCTCGGCGGGCTGGATAAGGGGCCGTTCCTGCGCGAGTTTCAGCCCGATTTTTTCTTCGACGACCAAGCTGGGCATGTGCAATCCGCCGCGCGTCATGTGCCCTCGGGGCAGGTGCACGCCGCAGTCACGCGCAAGTCCTGAAGACCGCTCGGCCCGAGCAGCCGCCGCCTGAAAAAAAGTCGCTGCGCCTCTACCATGCCAAGCTCTGTCACTCGCTGACGACACCTCGAAGGAGACTCGCATGGCCACCACCCATCTGCAGGGCAACCCCGTTCCCACCAGCGGCGAATTGCCCGCCAAAGGCAGCAAAGCCCCCGATTTCCGCCTGACCGACAAAGACCTGGCCGACCGCACCCTGGCCGACTTCGCGGGCAAGCGCAAGGTGCTCAACATCTTCCCGTCCATCGATACGCCCACTTGCGCGCAGTCGGTGCGCACCTTCAATGCACGGGCTAGCGACAAGGCCGACACTGTGGTGCTGTGCATTTCGGCCGATCTGCCCTTCGCCCAGGCCCGCTTCTGCGGCGCCGAGGGGCTGGACAAGGTGGTCAACCTCTCGGAAATGCGTGACCGCAGTTTCGCCCAGGCCTACGGCGTGGGCATCGCTGGCGGCCCGCTTGCCGGGCTGTGCGCCCGCGCCGTGGTCGTGCTCGACAAGGACAACACCGTACTGCACACCGAGCTGGTGAACGAAATCGCCCACGAGCCCAACTACGACGCGGCGTTGGCGGCGCTGTAAGGCAGCCGACTCCGCGTGGCGTGTGTTTGCCGCGCGGAGTTTCTAGAATGGTTCTTTTATTCTGCGGAGACAACACATCATGGTCATGCCCACATCCATGTCGGATCGCGACGGAAAAATCTGGATGGACGGCCAGTTGGTGGAGTGGCGTGATGCCAAAGTCCACGTTCTGACCCACACCCTGCACTACGGCTGCGGCGCCTTCGAGGGCGTGCGGGCTTACAAGACCGACAAGGGCACGGCCATCTTCCGCCTGCGCGATCACACCGAGCGCCTGTTCAACAGCGCCAAGATTCTGCGCATGGAGATTCCTTTCACCATCGAGCAGGCTATGCAAGCCCAGATCGACGTGGTCAAGGCCAACGGTTTCGACTCCTGCTACATCCGCCCGCTGACCTGGATCGGCGACAAGAAGCTGGGCGTTTCGCCGCGCGGCAACACCATTCATCTGATGATCGCAGCGTGGCCGTGGGGCGCCTATCTCGGCGAAGAGGGGCTCAAGCGCGGCATTCGCGTCAAGACCAGCAGTTACACCCGCCACCATGTGAACATCACCATGTGCAACGCCAAGGCGGTGAGCAATTACACCAACTCCATTCTGGCGAATCTGGAGGTCACGGGCGACGGCTACGACGAAGCGCTACTGCTCGACCCGCAGGGCTTTGTGAGCGAGGGCGCGGGCGAGAATATTTTCGTCGTGCGCGAAGGCGTGCTCTACACCCCCGATTTGTCTTCGGGCGCGCTCAACGGCATCACGCGCAAAACCGTGTTCGCCATCTGCGAAGACCTTGGCCTGACCATCAAGGAAAAGCGCATCACCCGCGACGAGGTTTACATCGCCGACGAAGCCTTCTTTACCGGCACGGCGGCCGAGGTCACCCCCATCCGCGAGCTCGACGGCATCACCCTCGGCCCCGGGTATCGCGGCCCGATCACCGAGCGCATCCAGAATGCTTTCTTCGACATTGTCGGCGGCCGCAATCCCAAGTACGCAGGCTGGCTGTCTGCGGTTTGACGACGCAATCCCTCACTGATCGAGACCCGCCTATGAGCGCCATTCCCAAGCCCGACATGCCCGTGGTCGAACTCAAGGCCAAGGACCTGCCCGCGTATTGCCCCAACCCCAATATGCCGATCTGGAGCAGCCATCCGCGCGTATTCATCGACGTGACGCACGGCGAAGCGGCCTGCCCTTACTGCGGCACCCGCTACCGTCTGGCCGAAGGCGAAGTGGTGCACGGCCATTGAGTGCGCATCCGGCATGACCCGTGTTCTGCTGATCGCCCCGCAGTGGATCGGCGACGCGGTGATGGCCCAGCCCTTAGTGGCTTTGCTGGCCGCCCGAGGCGAAGAGATTAGCGCGCTAGGGCTGCCCGGCGTGGCTCCGGTATTGCGGGCCATGCCGGGGGTGAGCGAGGTCATCGAGGCGCCGTTCGCGCATGGTCAGCTCGATTTCGCGCTACGCAGGCGCATCGCAAAGCCATTGCGTGGTGCGGGTTTCCAGCGGGCCTACATCCTCGGCAACAACCTCAAGTCGCGCCTGGTGCCGTGGCTGGCACGCATACCGCAGCGCATTGGCTATACCGGCGAAGCGCGCGGACTGCTACTGACCGATCGGGTTGAGGCTGACGAGCCGGCTCGGTTGAGGCCAGTCTCCGAGCCAATGGCGCTGTCGCCCGTGTCCTGCCGCGTTCCCCGGCCGCAGAGTCAGGGCCGACCGGACATGCGCCAACATTACGCCGCGCTGGCGCAGGTTGACGGCGCGTCCAGCCCGGTTTCGATTCCAGAGCCGACCCTGCACATTTCTCCCGACGAGGCCGAGGCGGCGCGCCGCCGGTTCGGTCTGCCGCCGCGCTGGATTGCCCTCTGCCCCGGCGCGGAATACGGCCCGGCCAAGCAATGGCCGGTCGCGCACTATGCCGCCCTGGCCATCCAGGCGCAACAAGCCGGTTATGCCGTTGCCGTGCTTGGCGCCCCGCGGGATGCTGCGGCCGGAGCCGAGATTGCCGCGCAGGCGCCGGGCAGCGTGAATCTTTGCGGCGCCACGCGGCTGGCAGACGCCATTGCCCTGCTTGCCAGTTGCAGCGGTGCGGTGAGTAACGATTCCGGTTTGATGCATGTGGCCGCCGCACTGCAGCGCCCGACCGTGGGGGTGTACGGCTCGACCGATCCGCGCCACACGCCTCCTGCGGCACATCACAGTGCAACGCTCTGGCTGCACCTCGATTGCAGTCCGTGTTTTCAACGCACCTGCCCGCTTGGGCATCTGGACTGCCTCAATCACATCTCGCCCGATGCGGTCTGGTGTGAGCTGGCGCGACTGATGTCTGCTGCCGCACCCCATTGAGCGCTCAGGCGCTCAATGCCAGAGCAGCACAACCGCAATCGCAATCCAGCCCAGCGTAAAGTTGAACACCACCAAGGGGTGAATCTGCTCCAGCGCGCGGCCCAGCGCGGGCCAGTCCTGATGGGAGGAGGCCCGGCGTGCGCGGCGGAACGGTGCAAAGTAAATATGCGCAAAGACCGCCATCATCACCAGGCCGATGCCCAGCATCGCATGCCAGCCCACGGGCGCCTGGGCGAAACCGACCTGCAGCATGATGATCAATCCCGAAATCAAAATCACCGCGATGCTGAGCCAGACGAGAGGGAAGAAGCGCTGCAGCGTCGCCAGCATGAACTGCGGGCGCACAGGCGGTTGAAGCAGGGCGAAAGCGGCGGGCCGCATGGCAAACAGAATGAACGCCATACCACCCATCCAGATGACCGCGGCGACAAGATGTAAAAAGACCAGCAGAGCCGTCATGAAAGTTCCCGAAATTGGATGAAATGCGCGTTTGCACAAATTGAGGTCAGTGGCGACGCGGCTGTCAAGCGAAATGACAGAACGTTGACTCGACACAATGTTAGATGCAGCCGCACGAAAAAAGCTGGTGCTGTATCGACTTTCCCCTATACTTTCGCCGTTTGACCTTCACGCCAATTGTTACCCGTCGCAACAACCGCCGCTGCAATCCGCAGCGGGCTGCGCAGATTGGTGGAAGCGTTTTAACCCAAGTTCAACTCGTGGACTGGCGATACGGCCGTCCACAAAGCTGACCAGAGTGTTTTTGCCTTGAACCCAACTGTGCCATCCATAGACCCCTGGAAAGACGAGCAAGACGTGCCGTCGGCTGCGCCCATGACGCGCGCCGAAGTGCAGAGCTTGCTTCTGCGCAAGCCGCAGGTGTCCGTTTGGCGCGTGGTGGCGCTGCAGGCCGTGGTCGGCCTGGCCGTGGCCTTGGTGAGCGGGTTTTTTGCGGCGGGCAAGCTCTCGGTCGTGTGGTCTGCGCTGTATGGCGCGGCCATCATCGCCGTGCCCTCCGCGTTGTTCGCACTGTCCATCCAGCTCTGGCTGTCCAAATTGAAGCCCGGCGTGGCGGTTTACGGTTTTGCGCTGGGTGAGTTGTTGAAAATCGGTTTGACCATCGTGCTTCTGTTTTTTGCGCCGCGTATCGTGCAGCCCCTCAGTTGGGCCGCGATGCTGATCGCCGTCGTCGTGACCTTGCAGGTGTACTGGGTCGCCCTGATTCTGCGCGGCAAGAAATCGAGTTGCGCAGCCTGATCCATTCCAGTCGTGCCGCGCAGGCGGCCTTCCTCAAAATAGTCGACCATGTCCGCAGAACAACACACCATCACCGCAGGCGAGTACATCGTTCACCACCTGACGCAATGGACCAGTGGTCCGCGTACCGGGGTGGTTGACTTTGGCATCGTCGACATCGATTCCCTTTTCTTCTCCGTGCTGCTGGGCGTGATTGCGTGCTACGTGCTTTGGCGCGTCGCAAAAAACATGACCAGCGGCAAACCGGGCAGGCTTCAGGCTGCGGTCGAATTTCTGGTTGAGTTCGTCGACGAGCAGGCGCGCGGCATTGTGCGCAATGCCAAGTCGCGCGAATTCGTGGCTCCGCTGGCGTTCATCTCGTTCGTCTGGATCGTGATGATGAACCTCATGGATCTGCTGCCCGTCGATCTGTTGCCCCGCCTCTGGCAAACCGCGGGCGCCGCGACCGGCCACGACCCGGAGCATATGTATTTGCGTGTGGTGCCTACGGCCGACCTGTCGATCGCCCTGGGCATGTCGATCACCATTTTGTTGCTGAGCCTGTACTACGGCATCAAGGTCAAGGGCATTGGCGGCTGGGTGCATGAGTTGTTCACCGCGCCGTTTGGCAACCATTTCCTGCTCTGGCCGCTGAACTTCGCCATGCAGTTGCTCGAATATCTGGCGAAAACCCTCTCGCACGGCATGCGGTTGTTCGGCAACCTTTACGCCGAAGAAATTCTGTTCATGATCATCGCGCTCATGGGGGCTGCCGGCCTGAGCAGCCTGACGGGTTGGGCACTGTTCTTCGGCAACATCGCAGCCGGTCTGGCCTGGTCGATCTTCAGTCTGCTGGTCATCGTGCTGCAGGGTTTCATTTTCATGATGCTGACTCTGGTTTACATCGGTCAGGCGCATGATCACCATTGATCGGTTTTGATCACTTTCGTTTTTTTCTGATTTCTTTTTTCTTCACCACTTCAACTCACTAGGAGCAAGCATGGAACACGTTCTCGGATATGTCGCACTGGCCGCGGGTCTGATCATTGGTCTGGGCGCCAACGGCGCTTGTATCGGCATCGGCATCATGGGCAGCAAATATCTCGAATCCGCCGCACGTCAGCCCGAGCTGATGAACGAACTGCAAACCAAGATGTTCCTGCTGGCCGGTCTGATCGACGCGGCCTTCCTGATCGGTGTCGGTCTGGCCATGATGTTCACCTTCGCCAACCCGTTCGTACTGAAGTAAGCCACGCTTGACTCCAGCAACGATCTGTTCACCCATCTGAAGCAAAGGTTAGCGCCATGCATCTGGACGCAACACTCATTGCGCAGATCATCGTTTTCTTGCTGCTGGCGTGGTTCACGAAGAAATTCGTGTGGCCCCCCATCACCAAGGCCCTCGATGAACGCGCAACAAAAATCGCCGACGGTCTGGCTGCCGCCGATCGCGCCAAGTCTGAACTCGCCTCGGCCAATCGCAAGGTCGAGGAAGAACTTGCCCGCTCGCATCAAGAGAGCGCGGGACGCCTGGCTGACGCCGAGCGTCGTGCGCAGGCCGTGATCGAAGAGGCGCGCAAGAAGGCCGAGGAGGTCGCAGCCAACATCGTGGCGCAGGCCAAGTCAGAGGCTGATCAGCAAGCGGTCAAGGCGCGCGAGCAATTGCGTGACCAGGTGGCAGCGCTGGCAGTCAAGGGTGCCGAGGCCATTCTGCATCGCGAGATCAATCCGCAGGTGCATGCCGATCTGCTGAACCGGCTCAAGGCCGAGCTGTAATCGGAGTGCGCCATGGCTGAACTCGCCACTATTGCCCGTCCTTACGCCGAAGCCGCTTTTGCCGCTGTGCGCGAATCCGGTACTCCGCCCGCGCAAGCGGCAGACGCCCTGGACCAGATTGCCCAGATTGCTGCAGATCCCGCTTTGCGCGAGGTGATGGGCAGTCCGAAAGTTTCCGCACGGCAACTTGCTGATCTGGTTCTGGGTGCTCTGCCGGGAACCGTTGCTCCGGTGCTGAAAAATCTGGTCGAGATGCTCGCCGAAAACCGGCGTTTCGCCGCAGTCGGGCAGATCGCCGAGCAGTTCCGTGTGCTCAAGGACGAGGCCGAAGGCAAGGTCGAGGCCGTGGTGTCCAGTGCGTTCCCGCTGGAAGGCGAGGCGCTCGAAAGCTTGCTGCAGGCGCTCGAACGCAAATACGGCCGCAAGCTGCACGCCACTGTGGAAATCGATCCGTCGCTCATCGGGGGGGTGCGTGTCGCTGTAGGCGACGAAGTGCTCGACACCTCGGTTCGCGCCCGGCTGGAGCAGATGAAAGTCGCTCTCACCGCTTAAAGTCTTAGAGGCTCCCATGCAACTCAATCCCGCAGAAATTTCCGAACTCATCAAGAGCCGCATCGAAGGTCTGGGCGCCAGCGCCAATATCCGCAACGAGGGCACGGTCGTGTCCCTCACCGACGGTATTGCGCGGGTGCACGGCCTGTCCGACGTGATGCAGGGCGAAATGCTCGAATTCCCGAACAACACCTTTGGCCTGGCGCTCAACCTCGAGCGTGATTCGGTCGGGGTGGTGATTCTGGGCCCTTACGAGCAAATCTCAGAAGGTGACACCGTCAAGTGCACCGGCGAGATTCTTTCCGTGCCCGTCGGCCCCGAGCTCATCGGCCGCGTGGTCAACACCCTGGGTGTGCCCATCGACGGCAAGGGCCCGGTGGAAACCAAGCAACTCGATCCGATCGAAAAGATCGCCCCTGGTGTGATCTGGCGGCAATCCGTGTCGCAGCCGGTGCAGACGGGTATCAAGGCGATCGACGCCATGGTGCCCGTCGGTCGCGGCCAGCGCGAGCTGATCATCGGCGACCGCCAGACCGGCAAGACCGCGGTGGCCGTCGACTCGATCATCAGCCAGAAGGGCAAAGACCTGATCTGTATCTACGTGGCGATCGGCCAGAAGGCCTCGACCATCGCCAACGTAGTGCGCAAGCTGCAAGAGTTCGGCGCGATGGAATACACCATCGTCGTCGCGGCCTCCGCCTCGGACTCCGCCGCCATGCAGTACCTGGCGCCTTACGCCGGCTGCACCATGGGCGAATACTTCCGCGACCGCGGTCAGGACGCGCTGGTGATCTATGACGATCTGACCAAGCAGGCCTGGGCCTATCGCCAGATCTCGCTGCTGCTGCGCCGTCCGCCGGGCCGTGAAGCCTACCCTGGCGACGTGTTCTACCTGCACAGCCGCCTGCTGGAACGCGCCGCCCGCGTCAGCGAGGCGTATGTCGAGAAGTTCACCAACGGCGCGGTCAAGGGCAAGACGGGTTCGCTCACCGCTTTGCCCATCATCGAAACCCAGGCTGGCGACGTGTCCGCCTTCGTGCCGACCAATGTGATTTCGATTACCGACGGCCAGATCTTCCTCGAAACCGATCTGTTCAACGCCGGTGTGCGTCCCGCCATCAACGCGGGTGTATCGGTGTCGCGGGTGGGTGGTGCGGCGCAGACCAAGATCATCAAGAAGCTCTCGGGCGGTATTCGTACTGACCTGGCCCAGTACCGTGAACTGGCTGCGTTCGCGCAGTTTGCTTCCGACCTAGACGAAGCGACCCGCAAGCAGCTCGAGCGCGGCCGCCGAGTGGTCGAATTGCTGAAGCAGCCTCAGTATCAGCCGGCGCAGGTCTGGCAGATGGCGGCATCGCTCTACGCGGTGAACAACGGCTATCTTGACGACATCGAAGTCAAGCAGGTTCTGCCGTTTGAAAAGGGCCTGCACGATCATCTGCAGACCAAGCACGCCGCCTTGGTGCAAAGCATCGAATCTTCCAAGGATCTGTCCAAGGATGATGAAGCCAAGCTCAAGGAAGCGATCGCCGAATTCAAGAAAAACGGTGCGTACTAATTCATTCCACGAAAACGGACGGAGCTGGGCAAGGATGTTTTGCCCAGACTGACCCAGGAGTAATTCAATGGCTGGAATGAAAGAAGTACGCGTCAAGATCAAGAGCGTGCAAAACACGCGCAAGATCACCAAGGCGATGGAAATGGTGGCGGCCTCCAAGATGCGCAAGGCGCAGGAGCGCATGCGCGCAGCCCGCCCGTATGGAGACACGGTGCGTGTCATCGCGGGTCACCTGCGGCAGGCGAATCCGGAATACACCCATCCTTTCCTGATCAAACGTGAGCCGATCAAGCGCGTGGGTTTGATTTTGGTGACCACCGACAAGGGTCTGTGCGGAGGGCTGAACACGAATATCACCCGCATGGCTCTGGGCAAAATCAAGGAATGGCAGGCCGATGGCGTGCAGATCGAGTGCTGCGCCATTGGCAACAAGGGCCTGCAATTCCTGCAGCGTTTAGGCATGAATCTCACGTCGCACGCGGTACAGCTTGGCGACAAGCCGCATCTTGAAAAGTTGATCGGCCCCGTAAAAATCATGCTCGACGCCTACCAAGACGGCAAACTCGACGCGGTGTATCTGGGCTTCAGCCGCTTCGTCAACACCATGAAGCAGGCGCCGGAAATCGAGCCGCTCGTACCGCTCCCCGCGCATGCGCTGACGGCCAAGGCTGGAGATGAAAAGTCCCATAGCTGGGATTACATCTACGAGCCCGACGCCAAGCCGGTGATCGATGCGCTGTTGGTGCGCTATATCGAGGCACTGATTTATCAGGCGGTGGCAGAGAACATGGCGTGCGAGCAGTCCGCCCGCATGGTGGCGATGAAGTCCGCCTCGGACAACGCCAAGAGCGTGATCGGTGAGTTGCAGCTCGTCTACAACAAGAGCCGACAGGCAGCCATTACCAAAGAACTTTCGGAAATCGTGAGCGGAGCCGCCGCGGTGTGAACCCCGGCTAACCGAATTGAAACCATTGGAGAGCAATATGACGACGGCTCAAGCGCAAGGCAAAATCGTTCAGTGCATCGGCGCTGTGATCGATATCGAATTTCCCCGCAATGCCATTCCCAAGGTGTACGACGCCTTGGTGCTGGCGGACAACAACGCCAGCAGTCTGGCAGAAAGCGGCCTCACTTTCGAGGTGCAGCAGCAGATCGGCGACGGCGTGGTGCGCACCATTGCCATGGGCTCCAGCGATGGCCTGCGTCGGGGCATGCTGGTCAACAACACCGGCCATTCCATTCAGGTCCCGGTGGGGCCGGCGGTGCTGGGTCGCATCATGGACGTGCTGGGCCGCCCCATCGACGAAGCCGGCCCCATCGCCACCGACGAGCGCCGCTCGATTCACCAGTCGGCGCCGAAGTTCGATGATCTGTCTCCTTCGGTCGATCTGCTCGAAACCGGCATCAAGGTGATCGACCTGGTCTGCCCGTTCGCCAAGGGCGGCAAGGTCGGCCTGTTCGGCGGCGCCGGCGTGGGCAAGACCGTGAACATGATGGAGCTCATCAACAACATCGCCAAGCAGCATAGCGGCCTGTCGGTGTTCGCCGGTGTGGGTGAGCGCACCCGCGAAGGCAATGACTTCTATCACGAAATGAAGGACTCCAACGTCCTAGACAAGGTGGGCATGGTGTTCGGTCAGATGAACGAACCCCCGGGCAACCGCCTGCGTGTGGCGCTGACCGGCCTGACCATGGCCGAGCGTTTCCGCGATGAGGGCCGTGACATTCTGTTCTTTGTGGACAACATCTACCGCTACACCCTGGCGGGTACCGAAGTGTCCGCGCTGCTGGGTCGTATGCCGTCTGCCGTGGGCTACCAGCCGACGCTGGCCGACGAAATGGGCAAGCTGCAAGAGCGCATCACCTCCACCAAAACCGGCTCCATCACCTCCATCCAGGCCGTGTACGTGCCGGCGGACGATTTGACCGACCCGTCGCCCGCAACCACCTTCAACCACCTCGACGCCACCGTGGTGCTGAGCCGCGACATCGCCTCGCTGGGCATCTACCCGGCGGTCGATCCGCTGGATTCCACCAGCCGTCAGATCGACCCCAACGTCATCGGCGAAGAGCACTACTCCACCACCCGCGCGGTGCAGGGCATTCTGCAACGCTACAAGGAACTGCGCGACATCATCGCCATTCTGGGCATGGACGAACTCTCGCCGGAAGACAAGCAGGCTGTGGCCCGCGCCCGCAAAATCCAGCGTTTCCTGTCGCAGCCCTTCCACGTGGCCGAAGTGTTTACCGGTTCGCCGGGCAAGTATGTGCCGCTGAAGGAAACCATCCGCGGCTTCAAGATGATCGTCAACGGCGAATGCGACGCCCTGCCCGAGCAGGCGTTCTACATGGTCGGCACCATCGACGAAGTCTTCGAGAAGGCCAAGAAACTCAACTAAGCCAGCGAGCTTGAAGCGATCCAATCCGGCCGATGACGCAAAAGACCGTCGGCTGGAGCCTGAAACCGCATCACGTTCCGGATTGAAGCCATGAACACCATCCATGTCGACGTCGTCAGCGCCGAAGAATCCATCTTCTCCGGTGAAGCCCGTTTCGTCGCCCTTCCGGGCGAGTCAGGTGAACTGGGCATTCTGCCCGGCCACACCCCCTTGATCACCCGCATCAAGCCGGGCTCGGTGCGAATCGAGTTGGCCGAAGCCAACGCCACAGGCGGCAAGGAAGAGTTCATCTTTGTCGCAGGCGGCATTCTTGAAGTGCAGCCCAAGAGGGTGACCGTGCTCGCGGACACCGCCATTCGGGGAAAAGATCTCGACGAGGCCAAGGCCAACGAGGCGCTCAAGGCCGCGCAAGACGCGCGCGCGCATGCCAAAGAAGTGCAAGACGTCGCTGTGGTGGAGGG
>JABEBX010022561.1_pt1 | contig 22164 bp, 16 predicted proteins | sample 7245971 | NCBI WGS metagenome assembly JABEBX01 (sample SAMN14506365, study PRJNA622280) | hot springs metagenome | biome: hot spring [ENVO:00000051]|acidic hot spring [ENVO:00002120]; feature: spring [ENVO:00000027]|sediment [ENVO:00002007]; material: sediment environment [ENVO:01001048]... | reverse complement strand
ACTCACCATTACGTTAAAAATCATAATCTATATTTATCATATTAAATTTAGTTTGTCAATAGAAAAATGAATAAATTTTTACTTGACATTTACGTAAATATTGGTAGAATATTCAAAGTTAATATTTAATTAAGTAAATTTTTCTTAAAAGGAGGTTAGTATGAATGTTTTGGTTTGCATCAAGCAGGTTCCAGATATGGAATCTAAATTTAAAATTTCAAGTGACAAGCAGTGGTATGATCAATCTGATTTGACATTTAAAATCAATGAGTACGATGAGTATGCAGTGGAAGAAGCTGTTAGGCTAAAAGAAAAATTAGGTAATACAGAAATTACAGTGCTCTCTATTGGTCCTGAACGCGCAAAAGAAGCTATTAGAAAGGCTTTAGCTATTGGTGCAGACAAAGGAGTTCATATACTAGATAATGAACCTCAAAAAAAGGATTCATTTCAAATAGCAACTATTATTGCAAATTATGCAAAGGATAAGAATTTTGATATTATTTTTCTAGGTATGCAATCGCAAGATAGGGGTTCTGCTGCAGTTGGTCCGATTGTATCTGAGCTTTTAGGGTATAATTGTGTAACTACAATTGTGGGTTTTGAATATGTGGATGGAAAAGTAAATGTAAAAAGAGAGTTAGAAGGCGGAATAAAAGCAAAAGTATCTGCTAAAACGCCTATTGTTTTGACCTGCCAGCTTGGTTTAAATACTGTAAGGTATCCCACATTGCCAAATATAATGAAAGCAAAAAAGAAAGAACTAAACACTATAGATGTGAGTGAACTCTTAAATGAACAGCCAAGAGTTATCAATATAGAAGTTTTTGTGCCAGAAAAGAAAAAAGGCGGTATAGTGCTTGAAGGAAAAGTAGACGAAATGGCTGATCAATTAATTAATATATTGAAAGAAAAAACACAGGTCTTAAGGTAGGAGGTATAAAATGAAGGCGCTTTTAATTGGTGAATACAAAAATGGTTATATAGATGAGTCTTTTTATGAACTTGTTGGGTTTGCAAAAAAAATTGGCGCTGAGACAGTTGGATTTGTAGTTGCACCACTTGATTCTAAATTAGAATATGATGGCAAAGTATATATAGCTGATATTAACAAGGCAAAAGACTATAATCCAAAAGTACATAAAGATTTAATCATAAAGGTATTTGAAAAAGAAAATCCAGATATAGTTGTATTTAGTCATTCATCATATGGTTGGGATTTGGCTCCAAGATTATCTGTAGCTTTGAATGCAGCTTTAATCTCAGAAATTATAGATGCTTTTGATGACAACTATATAGTGCCATTTTGCAATGCAAAGCTAAGGAGGAAAGTGAAATCAAATATTCAAAAAGTTGTTCTAACACTTCAGCCTGGAGCATTTGCAACATTTAAATCTGACAATGCACAAATTGAGTCTGTTAATGAAATAAACCAAGATGATAGATTAGAGTTTGAAGGCTATGAGGTGGCACAAAAAACAGGTGTCGATTTAACAAAAGCCGAAGTTATAGTATCGGCTGGTAGAGGCGTAGGAAAAAAGGAAAATATCGAAGTTGTAAGAAACCTTGCAAAAGCCTTAAAAGGAGAGCTTGGCGCATCAAGACCGGTAGTGGATGCAGGTTGGCTCGATGAAAATTATCAAGTTGGAACAACGGGACAAACAGTTTCACCAAAACTATATGTTGCTTGCGGTATATCTGGTGCTATTCAACACTTAGCGGGTATGAAAAAGTCAAATTTCATAGTTGCTATTAATAAAGATAAAGATGCGCCTATTGGAGAAGCAGCGGATGTGTTTGTGGTAGCTGATTTAATGGAATTTGTTCCAGTATTAACAAGTAAATTAACTAAATAAATTATTATTAAATTATACTTGACATTTTCTCCTCTTTGTGTTAGTTTTTATGTAAAACTAACGTAAAGGGGAGGTGATATGAATAAAGTTAAAACAAACATAAAAAACGATAAAATTCTTTGGAAAGTAGAATTTTTTCAAAATTATTCTAGATTTTTTGTAATGTCAAATAATTATTGTTTATACTTGAGGTGCAATACCTGTGATAAGACTTTCCGATAAGATTATAAAAATAAATTAGGAGTTTAAGGAGGTTTTATGCAAGAAGTGTATGTAGTTGAAGCGCTGCGAACGCCGTTTGGGTCTTTTGGTGGGACATTGTCTGATATTGAGGCGCCAGTTTTGGCTAGTGAAGTAATAAAAGAGCTACTTAGACGAACAAATCTTGGAGGCGACGATATAGATGAAATAATTATGGGTGAAGTATTAAATTGCGGTGTAGGGCAAGCACCTGCAAGACAAGCGATGATTTATGCAAATCTTCCATACAAAGTCCATGCAATGACAATTAACAAAGTTTGCGGCTCAGGCCTAAAGGCTATTATGCTTGGCGCAGGCTCTATTAAATTGGGAGATAGTAATATTGTTCTTGCTGGTGGTGCAGAAAACATGTCCAAAGCTCCATATGTTTTAAAAAACGCAAGATTTGGTTACCGAATGGGTAATGGAAATTTGGTAGATGATATGATTTTTGATGGATTATGGGATCCGTACGACAATATTCATATGGGTGTAATTGCAGAAGAGATTGCGAAAAAGCACTCAATTAGCCGTCAGCAACAAGATGAGTATGCAATAAGGTCATACAAATTATCACAAAAAGCTATAGAGGAAGGAGTTTTTAAAGACGAAATAGTGTCTGTAACAATTAAAGATAAAAAAGGCGATAGAGTCGTTGACAAGGATGAAGATCCTTACAAAGTTGTTTTTGAAAAGGTTTCTACACTAAAAGGCGCTTTTGTAAAAGATGGTACAGTAACAGCTGCTAATTCATCAACAATTTCAGATGGTGCAGCTTTGTGTGTTTTAGCTAGTGAAGATGCGATAAAGAAGTATAATTTAAAACCGCTTGCCCGTCTTGTGGCATATGCTACAAATAGTTTGCCACCAAAACAATTTCCCGAAGCACCCGTTGGCGCAATCTCAAAAGTTTTGCAAAAGGCCAATTTAAAGCTTGAAGATATTGATTTATTTGAAATCAATGAGGCGTTTGCAGTCGTGGTATTGGTAGCTATCAAAGAATTAGTCCTTGATATAAACAAGGTAAATGTCAATGGAGGAGCAGTATCCATGGGCCACCCAATTGGTGCAAGCGGTGGAAGACTAGTTGCAACGCTTATCAAACAGATGAAAAGACAAAATGCAAAGTACGGTCTTGCAACGCTGTGTATTGGTGGTGGCGAAGCTGTATCGGCTATTTTTGAAAATGTATAAGTAAAGGAGGTAAAAAATGATTAAAAAGGTAGGTGTAGTAGGTGCAGGACAGATGGGAAATGGCATTGCGCATGCTTTTGCGCTAAATAATTACTCTGTAATATTGTACGATGTATCTCAAGCCCAGCTTGATAAAGCGCTAAAAACGATAGAGGAGAATCTAAAACGACAGGCAAAAAAGAATGTCATACAAGAAGCTCAGATACAAAGCACGCTAAACAACATAAAAACCACGCTAAATCTAGATGATGTTTCAGATGTTGATTTTTGCATTGAAGCATCACCAGAAAATGAAGCACTAAAGCTTGAGCTTTTTTCTAAGCTTGATTCTATTGTTAAAGATGGATCTATTATTGCTTCAAACACTTCTTCTATATCAGTCACAAAGCTTGGTTTTCAAACCAAAAGGCCAGACAAAGTAATTGGTATGCATTTTATGAACCCAGTGCCCGTAATGGAGCTTGTAGAAGTAATAAGGGGGATTGTAACAAGCGAAGAGACCTACAACACAGTGCTTGATTTAGCAAAGTCGGTAGGCAAAAATCCTGTATTGTCCAAAGATTACCCAGGCTTTATTGTAAACCGCATTCTAATTCCTATGATAAATGAAGCAATATATGCTTACTATGAAGGCATAGCTTCAGTCGAAGACATAGATAAAGGTATGAAATTGGGCACAAACCAGCCTATGGGACCTTTGACGCTAGCAGATTTTATTGGCCTAGATACAGTGCTTGCAATACAAAATGTGTTGTATGAAGGTTTTAAAGACTCAAAATACAGACCGTGCCCATTGCTTGTAAAAATGGTAGAAGGTGGTTTTTTGGGAAGAAAAAGCGGTAGAGGCTTTTACAACTACGAGAAAAAATAGGAGGCTTGCATGAATGTATTGTTTGAATCAAAAGATGGCACTGGCTATTTAACGATAAATAGGCCAGATAAACTCAATGCTCTAAATATAGATACAATACTTGAGCTCAAAGAGTTGTTGTTAAAAATAGAAAGTGATAAAAACGTAAGATGTGTCATTGTGAGTGGCTCTGGAGAAAAAGCTTTTGTAGCAGGCGCAGACATAGAGTACATGCAAAAGCTAACGCCCCATGAAGCACTTGAGTTTGCAAGAGTTGGTCAGCAGACGCTTAACTTAATGGAAGTTTCAAGCAAAGTCTTCATTGCTTGTGTAAATGGTTTTGCTTTAGGTGGTGGTTTCGAAGTTGCACTCTCATGCGATATCGTACTTGCAAGCGCAAATGCTAAGTTAGGCTTTCCAGAAGTTGGCCTTGGTATAATACCTGGTTTTGGCGGTACACAAAACTTATCGCGCCTTGTTGGAAAATCTCGAGCAAAAGAGCTAATTTTTAGTGCAAAGATGATAGATGCTGCCAAGGCAAAAGAGATTGGTATAGTAAGTGAAGTCTATCAAAGCAAGCAAGAGCTAATTTCTGCAGGAGAAGTATTGTCAGCTCAAATACAAAAAAATGGCCCACTAGCCGTAGCGCTTGCAAAGAAAGCTATAGTAGATGGCTTTAATTTATCAAAAGAAGATGGCCTAAAGTACGAAGCAAGTTTATTTGGCGTGGTATTTTCAAGCAATGATGCCAAAGAAGGCTTAAGCGCATTTGTAGAAAAAAGAAAACCAAATTATACAGGAGGATAATATGAATTTTCAATTAACAGACGAAGAAAAAATGGTTCAAGATACTGTTAGAAGCTTTGCACAAAAGGAACTAAAGCCTATAGCGCAAGATATTGATAAAAATCACAAGATACCTGATTCTATTATAAAAGGATTAAGTGAACTTGGACTTTTGGGTGTATATATACCTCAAGAATACGGCGGAGCTGGTTTATCGTTTTTATCTTATGCAATAACAGTAGAAGAAATTTCAAAAGTATGCGCATCAACAGGTGTATTAATAAGCGCCCACACTTCACTATGTGCAAACCCTATATATGAATTTGGCAATAAAGAGCAAAAAGAAAAATATTTAACGCCACTTGCAAGTGGGCAAAAGATTGGTTGTATTTTGTTAACAGAACCAGAAGCTGGCTCAGATGCAGCAAATGTTTCTACAACTGTTAAAAAAGATGGTGACTATTATATAGCAAATGGAAACAAGATATTTGTAACAAATGGTGGTTATAGAGATTATGGTATATTGATTGCAACTTATGACAAAACGCTGCGCCATAAGGGAATAAATGCATTTATACTGGATTTAAAATCAGAAGGCATAGAGCTTTTAAGAAATGAAGATAAAATGGGCATAAGGGGCACATACACATCCGTTTTTACTTTAGACGACGTTAAAATACCAAAAGAAAACTTGCTTGGTAAAGAAGGTGAAGGCTTTAAAATTGCAATGGATTGCTTGGATGGCGGAAGAATTGGTATAGCTGCACAGGCGCTTGGAATTGCAGAAGGTGCATATGAGAGGGCTCTTGAGTATGCAAAAGAGCGTAAGCAATTTGGGAAAACACTGAGTGAATTTCAAGCTATACAGTTTAAATTGGCTGATATGGCAATGCGTATTGAGGCAGCCAAATTGCTTGTGTATGAGTCTGCATGGATAAAAGACAACCTAGAAAACGGTGCAAGCTACAATGATTTAATAATTAAATCTTCTATGGCAAAAGCTTACGCTTCAGAAACTGCAACATATGTAACCAAAGAAGCACTTCAAGAAGATGAAGCAAAAAACTGGCTTGCTCACGATGGTTTATGGTTTCAAGCTGTGGAAAAGCATTTTGGTATTGATGCAGCTATAAAGCTTGATGAAGAAGCCTGGAAGGATTTTACTGTAATTGAAGCAAAAAGGATAATGGAAAGGCTAAATCTACCTAAAAATAGTGGTCTGGATGGTCTTGAAAAAGCCTTGAATTTTAGGATGTATAGACGTATTAATGAACAAGTTATAGAAAGACCAAATGACAATACATTAATTTTGAAAATGACTACGTGTAGGGTTCAAGCTGCAAGGCATAGGAAAAAACTACCATTTTTCCCATGCAAAAGTGTTGGAATTATAGAGTATGGGTATTTTGCAAAAACCATTGATGAGCGGATACAAACAAATGTAATTAAATGTCCTCCAGATGATATTAGTGGCGCTGGATACCATTGCGCATGGGAGTTTAAAATAACTTAAATAGGAGGATTTTATGTATTTGGCCAAAAATAACATTAGGATTGTCACAGCAACTAGCCTTTTTGATGGTCATGACGCATCTATTAATATTTTTAGAAGAATAATGCAAGATACTGGTGCTGAAGTTATTCACTTGGGTCATAACCGCAGTGCTTATGAAATCATTCAAACTGCGCTTGAAGAAGATGTAAACGCTATTGCAGTGACATCATACCAAGGGGGTCATATTGAATTTTTCAAATATATGTATGATTTGTTAAAGGAAAATAAATCTGATTATATCAATATTTTTGGCGGCGGAGGGGGCGTTATTGTCCCTTCCGAGATTAAAGAATTACAAGATTACGGTATTTGCAAAATCTTTTCACCTCAAGATGGTATGCAGATGGGCTTAGAAGGAATGGTAGATTTTATGCTTGAAAAAAGCGACTTTTTACCATTTGAAGAAGAAAAGTTCGAAGAATATTTAAGCGAACTGCCCAAAACTCTGCCAAAAGCCATAAGCTTGATCGAAAAACTTATAACAGAGGATAGGTGGTTACCATATCATGAAGAATTATTTCAGAAATACTTTGAAAAACTTTCAAAAGGCACAAAAGTGTTTGGTTTTAGTGGTTCTGGTGGCGCTGGAAAATCGTCTTTGATTGATGAGTTGATTAGGCGATTTATAAATCATTATCAAGACAAAAAAATTGGTGTGCTTGCTGTAGACCCTACAAAAAGAAGCAAAGGTGCTTTACTCGGTGATAGAATTAGGATGAATTCTCTACCGCATAAAAATGCTTATATGCGTTCTATGGCAACTAGAAGTTCAAATATGTCTATATCAAAGGCTACACAAAAAGTCATTGACCTATACAAGATGTGTGGTTTTGATTTGATAATACTAGAAACTGCTGGAATTGGCCAAAGCGATATAGCTGTAATTGATATTGCTGACTACAATGTATATGTAATGACACCAGAGTATGGTGCAGCATTGCAACTTGAAAAGATTAACATGCTTGATTATGCCGATGTTGTAGTCATAAATAAGTATGATAAAGAAAATGCAGAAGATGCCCTCTATGAAGTAAGAAAACAATACATGCGCAACCACAAACTATTTGATAAAAAATTAGAAGAAATGCCTGTATATCATACAGTAGCTTCAAATTTCAACGATCCGGGTACAAACTATCTTTTCTACAAATTAATGCAACTCTTAAACATTGAAAATGAAAAAGTTTTCGAACCAATAAGCGATATTTCAGTAAATTTTTTAATACCACCACACCGTTTTCGCTATTTAAGTGAGATCGTTTCTAGTATTAGAGAATATAAAAGCAAAGCAAATGAACAAGTGAAATTGGCTTCTAATTTATATGTGTTTGAAGAGACAAAAAAAATTTTGCAATCGCAACTAAATTCATCAATTGATGCAAATGAAGAATCAGATTTTGAGGATTCTAAAGTCGACGAACACACAAGAAGGGAGAGTTTAGAAAAAGCTCTTGATGTAATAACTGAAGAAATTAAGCAGATACATTCGAAACTTGAAACACAAACTATAAGACTTATAGAAAATTGGAATAGTTTAAAAGAAATGTATAAGAAAGATTTTCTTGTTTCAAAAATTAGAGATAGAGAAATCAAATATGAGCTTACGACAAAGACTTTATCGGGCAATAAGATACCAAAAATATCTTTGCCAAAAACTAATGATTATGGTGAAATTGTAAAGTTTCAATTAATGGAAAATGTGCCTGGTAAATTTCCATTCACAGCAGGCGTTTTTCCGCTTAAAAGGCAAGATGAAAAACCTACAAGGATGTTTGCTGGAGAAGGCACGCCTGAGCGAACGAATAAGAGATTTCACTACCTATCGTTGGGTCAGCCATTTAGTAGGCTCTCAACTGCTTTTGATTCTATAACCCTATATGGGCAAGATCCAGATATGAGACCAGATATTTATGGCAAAATTGGAAATGCTGGCGTATCAATTGCAACAGTTGATGATGCAAAAAAACTCTACAGTGGTTTTGATTTGTGCAATCCAAATACATCTGTTTCTATGACAATTAATGGTCCAGCACCTATGATGCTTGCTATGTTTTTTAATACTGCAATTGATCAGCAAGTAGAAAAATACTTAAAGGATAATAACAAATGGGGTCATGCGCAAGATAAAATTAAAGATTACTACAAAAAACTCAATGTAGATTGCCCTGTCTATAATAAAAATTTTGGTGTTGATGTTGCAGATGAAGAGCATTTAGGTTTGGGTTTGCTTGGTATAAGTGGTGATTTAGTGGTAGATAAGTCAACTTATGAAGAGATTAAAAAATACACACTCAATGTAGTGCGTGGAACGGTTCAAGCAGATATATTAAAAGAGGATCAAGCACAAAATACATGTTTATTTTCTACAGATTTTTCACTTAAATTAATGGGCGATATACAGCAATACTTTATAGATATGTCTGTGAAAAACTATTATTCTGTTTCAATATCTGGTTATCACATAGCAGAAGCTGGTGCAAACCCGATAACTCAACTTGCATTTACATTGGCTAATGGATTTACTTATGTAGAGTATTATTTGTCTCGTGGCATGAAAGTTGATGATTTTGCACCAAATTTATCATTCTTTTTCTCAAATGGGCTTGATATAGAGTATTCTGTAATAGGTCGTGTAGCACGCCGTATTTGGGCAATTGCAATGAAAAATAAGTATCTTGCCAATGAGCGCAGTCAGAAACTAAAGTACCATATTCAAACATCAGGTAGATCGCTCCATGCTATGGAAATTGCATTTAATGATATAAGAACCACACTTCAAGCTTTAACTGCTATTTATGATAACTGCAACTCGCTTCATACAAATGCTTATGATGAAGCCATCACTACACCTACAGAAGAATCCGTTAGAAGGGCTTTGGCTATACAGATGATCATAAACAGCGAGTTTGGTATGGCAAAAAATGAAAACCCCCTTCAAGGTTGCTATATTATAGAAGAACTCACAGATTTAGTTGAAGAAGAAGTGTTAAATGAATTTGAAAGATTGTCAAAAAGGGGTGGTGTGCTTGGGGCAATGGAATCTAGGTATCAGAGAAACAAAATACAGGAAGAATCATTATATTACGAACGATTAAAAAACACAGGCGAATTGCCCATAATCGGTGTAAACACATTTGTAAATGACAAGTACATACAAGAAGATAAGATTGAGCTTTCAAGGTCAACAGAAGAAGAAAAAAAATGGCAATTAGACAATTTAATAGCCTTTCAAAAACGCAATGAAGCATTTTCAAGTAAGTACCTTGATAAATTAAAATATGTAGCACAAAACAATGGCAATGTCTTTGCTGAATTAATGGAAACAGTAAAATATGCATCTCTTGGACAAATCACAAATGCATTGTTTGAGGTTGGCGGAAAGTATAGAAGAAATATGTAAAGTTTAAGGAGTAAAAATGCAAGCTTTAATTTTTGGTATTGTACTGTTAGTAAGTTTAGGTTATTTTTTTTACAGAGTAAGGTATCTTTATTTGTTGCTTAAATTTGGACAGCCAGAAAATCGCTTTTGTGATCCGCTAAAGCGCATAAATAGTGCTATAAAAAATGGTCTATTACAAATGTGCCACTTTAAAATAAATGACAAGGATATTAATTATGCTGGCATCATGCATGCGCTTATTTTTTTTGGTTTTGTAGTTTTGCTGTTTGGAGAAATAGAACTAATCATTAAAGGTTTTGCACCATCGTTTAGTTTTAGTTTTTTGGGACCATTGTATCCAGTGTATCTTTTTTTAGAAGATGTATTTGCATTTTTGGTGCTTGTTGCTATTGTAATGTCTTTGGCCAGAAGGTTAATTTGGCATCCCAAAAAACTTAACTACCATTTTAGCGCGTATTTAATACTGATTTTTATCACTATTATTGTGCTTACACTCTTTTATATGTCAGCACTTGATATGGCAAAAGAAGGCTCACTAAACCCTTATGAGCCCTTTGCTACTATTGTGTATAAGCTGCTCAATATTCATACATACAATGAAGTAGCCTATCAAATTGCTTTTTGGATACATATGATCGTTTTGTTAACCTTTTTGGATTTTATACCAAACTCTAAGCATTTGCATATTTTAGCTGGTATACCGAACAATTACTTTGCAAATTTAGGGTCTTCTATGGCATTGAGAGATTTGAATTTTGAAGATGAAAACGCAGAAAGTTTTGGTGTACAAAATGTTAATGAACTTACATGGAAACAATTGCTTGATGGTTATGCTTGCACAGAATGTGGCAGATGCGCCCAAGTATGTCCAGCTGCAAATACAGGCAAAGTGCTTGTGCCAAGAGAAATTATCCTATCCATAAAAGAAAACCTTTTTCATAATGCACAGAATCTACTAAACAAAAAAGAGCTTACACCGCTTGTTACAAACGAGTTACCGCATGAAAACCCAAGTGGCTACTTTGAGTACGGCTATGCAATACCAGATAAAGCTTTATGGCAGTGCACGACATGTGGTGCGTGCCAAACTGTATGCCCTGTTAATAATGAACACATAAGAGACATGGTGGATTTGAAACGTTATGCAGTGCTAACTAAAGGAGAATTTCCAGAAAAACTTGTGCCAATTTTTAATAACATTGAGACAAATTCCAATCCGTGGGGTATAAACGCTGATTATAGACTAGATTGGGCAAAAGGACTTGAAGTTAAAACTATTGATGAAGAACCAAATGCAGAAATACTTTACTTTGTAGGGTGCGCTAGTTCATTTGATGATAGAAGCAAAAAAATTGCTCGAAGTTTTGTAAATGTGCTTCGAAAAGCCAATGTAAAATTTGCTGTATTGGGTAAAAAAGAAAAATGTTGTGGTGATAACGCAAGGCGACTTGGCAATGAGTATTTATTCTACAATTTAGCTCAAGAAAACATAGAAACTTTTAAAACTTTCAATGTAAAAAAGATCGTTACAGCATGTCCTCATGGCTATTATACGCTAAAAAATGAGTACCCTAAATTAGGTGGCGAGTTTGAGGTTTTACACCATAGTCAGTTTATTTTGCAACTTATAAAAGAAGGTAGAATAAAGTTAACAAATAAATTAAACCAGAGTGCTACGTTTCATGATTCTTGTTATTTGGGTAGACATTCAAATATATATGAGCAACCAAGACAAATTGTGTCTGAAGCAGGTTTAAACATTCATGAAATGAAAAATTCCTATTGCAATAGCTTTTGTTGTGGTGCTGGCGGCGGAATGATGTGGCTTGAAGAAGAAGGAGAGCGTATGAATAAAGCAAGAACAACGCAAGCCCTTGCCACGAATGCTCAAAACATCATTACGGCATGTCCATTTTGTATGATTATGTTTGATGATGGAGTGAAAGATATGTCAAGAGAAGATGTAGCTGTGCTTGATATAGCTTCTGTTGTAGAACAAAGTATGGCTTGATAATTGTAAAAAGTGAGTTATTTTTCTTAAAAGGAGGTGAACTATGGCAAGAAAAATTCTGTTGCTTGTTGGAGATTATGTGGAAGATTATGAAGTAATGGTTCCTTTTCAAATGCTTCAAATGGTAGGTTTTGAAACCTATGCTGCTTGTCCTGATAAAAAAGCAGGGGATTTTGTGCGAACTGCCATACATGATTTTGAAGGTGACCAAACATACTCTGAAAAACGCGGCCATAATTTTATGTTAAACCATACATTTGAAAATATTAAACCAGAAGAATTTGAGGCTATTGTGTTGCCAGGTGGAAGAGCACCAGAATACATAAGGCTAAATGATAAAGTAATTAGTATTGTAAGGCATTTCTATGAAAACAAAAAACCCATTGCTGCTATTTGTCATGGTCCACAAATTTTGGTTGCAGCGGATGCTGTAAGCGGGTATGAACTCACAGCATATCCTGCACTAAAGCCAGATATTATAAAAGCAGGTGGAAAATGGCTTGAGCCCAATGCAACGTTTTCAAATGCGTATGTTGAAGTGAAATTACTTGTTTAATTAAATCATTAAAATTTAATAGATACACTACCAACCACAGTAAATGGCGCTCCCACTTGGTATGTAGTTTGATTATACATGGCGAAGTTTGAATTAGGCGAATTAATAACACTAATATAGCGCCTGTTGAATAAATTTGTAAAGTTTAAGCTAAAATCCACTTCTTTAAAATGCCAAAGTTTCTTTAAAACATAATTTAAATTTAAATTAGCCAAAGTAACAGATGGAACTTCTTGTATGGGAGACACTATTTGACCGTAGCGTTTGCCGATATAGCTTATATATGGAGTAACTGAAAGCCCATCTATCTTATATGTAATGCCGCATTTTATTATATTTTTGGGGGTATTTACAACTTGCTGGTCTTTAATATCAAAAACCTGATTGTTATATAAGATATTTTGCGTATAATAAAATCTATTGTAAGTATAAGAAGCAAACAGTAATAAATTTTTAACAGGTGTATATCCAGCAGATATCTCAAAACCATAGGAATTTGCCGTAGCAGTATTTGCCGGTAGTGGTATTATACTACCATTTAAAGTAATAGGTACATAAGTTCCTATATTGTTTACTCGGCTATAAAACAGTGTTGGATAGAAAAATAAATGTTCTGAATTATACCTTAAACCTATATCGTAGTTATTTGCTGTAGTAATATTAAAATACTTATTCCATAAAGATTGCAAAGATATACCATTATTTTGAAAAGTCCCTGCCTTTTGTGCGTATGTAGGCCACAAGTTAAAATTTGGAGCTTCAAAAGTTTTGCCATAGTTTGCATATAAATTTAAATTATCACTCAATTGGTAATTTACACCAATGTATGGTAAATACTCCCTAAATATTTTTGAGCCTGCATGTTCATATGGAATTGGTGTTGCTGAAGTTAAAGCTTGATCTACATTTGGGTCATTTACACTATTGTATCCAGTAATTGCTGATGTTTTATACATTAGATACTTTAAGCCTGTATCAAAGCTAAATTTGCCAATTTTGCCATTTAAATTAACAAATGGTGAATTTATGGTGTGATAGTTGTGGTCAGCAAGAATAGCCCAATTCTTGAATGTTAAACTTCCATTTGTTACGTTAAAATTTTCAATAGCATACGGTGGTCCTGGCATCTGTTGTTTGTGAAACCAATAACCTACAGTTAAATTATAATCTTTTGCAAAATTCCAATTGTATTTCGAAACGATACCAAATATATTGCTATTGTATAAAAACTTTTGAACGAAATTATTATTGCTTGATGTATAATAACTATCACCCCTGACTGACCAAAAATACGGCTTTAATTCCAAAGTAGAATTACTTGTAGTGTTTACGCTTATTGTAGGCAATATGTAATAATCCCTAGTATTTACTGTATTGTAATTGTAATAAAGTGGGTTGTTTGGGTTATTATTGTAATCTAGACCATAATTGTTATTAACATTTGAGGCTTGAGCATAGCTTAAGCCCATATAGCTATTGTGGAAATCGCTGTTGTAGCCCATAAATAATTTTAAACCAACCACATTATCGAAATTCTTTGTTAAACCAAACATTACGTTTTTGCGCACAAAATCGCCGCTGCCTTTCCATTTATTGCCATATGTGAGAGAGCCAGAAACAAATGTCTTAAAACCGTTTATATCTCCAGAATCTATTCTGATGAAGTCTTTTGAATAATCAAAGCTGCCAAAGCTTTGATTATAAGTAATGCCAAATTTATCCGATGGGTTTTTTATCTCTAAATCTATAATGCCTGGAAAATCGCCAAAAGAGCTAAAGCCTACATCAGGTTTTATAGCGCCTTCATAAACTTTTATACTTTGTATGTTTTCTAAATCAAAAATACCTGAAGTCAAGCTGCCTGTTGGACCGTTTGGCGTAGGCACGCCATTTATGTTTAGTATGTCAGCTTTTGTGCTATCTATGCCCCTTAGACTAAAAGTTTCATCATTGCCGTATGCATCTGGTCCTTGAGCATTAACAGAAGGCAGCATATTAATAGCATTAAACACAGACCTGTTAGCGCCCGAAAACGTTTTTATAGCTGACGGTGTTAGCGTATATTGCGTGGATGTTTGTGTGGTTATTGGCGATGAGTAGGTGTTAACTTGCGCAGGAGTCGTGCTTGATTGCACAGTAATTGGCTCTAATTCTACAGCATGAGCATTAGTGTAAGCGCCTAGTATTGCTAGTATTGTTGCAATACTACAGATAAATTTTTTGTGTTTCATAAAACCCCCTATAAACCATATTTTTCAAAAATTTCTCTTGCTTTTAAACTAAATAGCCAATTAAAAAACGCTTTAGCTTCATTGGATGCGTTGTTTAATAAAACTCCAGCTTGATTTATTGTCTTGTAGACATTTGAATCTAAAGTTTCAAAGTTAGTGCTCTTAAGTGTGCTTTTAACAAATGAAACAGGCAAAAACGCCATTTTCGCAGTACCTTTTATTACCAATTGAGAAACTTCAGATGGGTTTTTACCAAAAACTAAATTATCAAAAAGTATTTCCCAAAGTTTATTATATTCTAAAAATTCTTTTGCCGCTTTTCCGTAAGGAGCGATATTGGGATCTGGTATAGCAATTTTTATCCCGTCTTTTAACGCTTCAACACTGGGAAGTTCTTTAGAAGACCACAAACACAATTTACCATTTGCATAGATGCGAAATTCACTTGCCAATTTTTGTTCTACAAGTTTTTTAGCGCTGTCTGTATCAGCAGATAAGAAAATATCATAAATTTTGCCAGATAAAATTTCATTGAAATACACATTGCAGTTTTCGCCTATTGCAATTGAAAAAATTGTGTTTTTGGCATCATAGGCAGCTATAAGCTCATCTATAATAACATTTAAATTTGGAGCACAGGCTATTTTAACCTCCATAAAACCCTCCATAATATATTTTTATATATAACGTATTGCAAAAAATTAACGTACCTTTTCATAAAACGATTTATTAGCAATAGGCTTATTAGAAAAAATTTCTTTTTCATAACCTAATACATCAAAATTATAAATATGCGGGTAAGATTTATTTGCAATATACATCAAACCCAAAATCCATCTAGGCGTGCCAAAATCCCAACCAAATGGTAGCTTATAAACCTTTTTTTGCAAAACAGCATTTATGTTAATTGAGTTTTTATTGCACGCATCATAAAAATCTTCTTCGCTGCACGATAAAAAACCAGAAATAAATACAATGTCTGGATTATAATCAATGAGCGTATTTGGCGATATATTCACACCCGGTTTGCCTTCTTTATTGAGTTTAATGACATCAAGTCCAACATAGCGCGCCAGTTTGTTTTCAAAGCGATGCGTGTTAAGTGCAAAAAGTGGTGTGCCCATAACATAGTATGATTTAAGCATATGTTTAATGTTAAGCCTTTTTTGCTTGATTTCTTCTAAGATAAATGAGTAGCGTTTAATTATTGAAGTAGTGTCTACATAAGCCATATCTGCTAATTTTTTAACGATTTTAAAATAGTCTTCTAAACAATAGCTTTCATCATCTTGCGATTTGTGAAACTCTAGTAAGAACATATTATCTATTAAAATTTTAGAAACTATATCTGCAATGTTACTAAGATTTTTTACTCCAAGCAAGTTTAGTATGCCAAGCACCATCTCTATGGCACGAGTTATCCTGTAGCCGCCCAAAAAACCATCTTCTTCATAATCAGTAGGCGATATTTTGCCTACAATACTATCTACAGGGTTTTTGTAGGATGTAATATGAGCGCCCATTGGCCCCCAAAACTGCCTTTTTATAAAACCGTTTTTTTCGATAGTATCTAAGTGTTTTGTGCCCGGTGAGTTAAAAAGGTAAACATTATCTAAATAGGCTTTAAGGCTTTCTATCAATTGTTCTGATTCTTTAATTGATGGCTCCAAAAAGCTTTCAGCATCACCAAAAGGTATAAATCGCATCACTTGTAGTACAATTTTTCTGGATAATTTTGATAGAAATTTGGCAGTGTTTATCACTTCATTTTCTTGGCCTTTAATATAGACAATAGAAACCTCAAAATACACATTGTGCTTAAAAAGCATTACAATATTTCTAAAGACTATTTTTGATGATAGTGCTTTGCAGTAATTGCGATAAATACTATCAGAAAAACCTTTAGTGCCTACATTTACAAAATCTAAAAAAGGGACCAATTTCAACAAGGCTTCTTTGGTATAGTATAGATTGGTAGAAATCCCAAAAAGCAAGCTTTCATCATGAGCCAATTTAGCAAGCTCTAATATGGAATAATAGTGCATTGTGGGCTCATTGATACCAAAACTTATGCCGATACAGTGATTTTCTTTTGCAAATTGGACAAGCTCATGAGGCGTTAGTTTCTTGAATGATTTTTCAAATACATCAATATGCTTTACAAATACTTCTGAAACGCAGCCTTTGCACTTAAAATTACAGCCAATAGAGCCTAATTGCAAAAACTTATGATTGGGAAAAAAATGCAACATTGGCTGAGTCTCAATTGATATAGGAAACACAAACAAGTAGCTGTTATAAAATCGCTCCACAATTTTGCCAGATTTGTTTTTGTACATCATGCATTTTCCAAAACTGCATTCATCTATATTGCATCTAAACTCACAAATTTCACATCGCATGTTATGCTTCCTTTGTTATATACAGCCAATAGCCAGAATCGTCATTTATTATTTTATAATTAGAGATATTGGCTTTTTTAAAGATTTCTTTTATCTTATCTGGACTACAGCTATTTAGACGATTCTTTTTGTCGTTTTGCCAATTAGGGTTTTTCTTTAGCATTATTGATTCAATTTTTTGTTTAAGTTGCTTGTTGCCAAAACCGCCGCCAATATAGGCTACGCCGTTTTTTTTGAGTACACGATATATTTCAGAAAATGCTTTTATTTTATCATCCCAAAAAAACATCGAGCCTCTGCTAACAACAAGGTCGAATGTATGTGAACAAAATGGCATATTTTCTACATTGCCCAATACAGGAATTATTTGTTTATTTTCTTTTTTTATAAACCCATATGCTGTATTTATCATCTCAATTTCTAAATCTAGCGCAAAAATACAGAAATTGCCCAAAAGGCATAAGTTTCTTGACAAAATCGCAGTGCCGCACCCAACTTCTAAAACTGTGCCTGTATTTTTACCGCTTCTTTCTACAATCTGTTTTGCTATTTGCGGGTATATATCTTTAAAGGTGTTTTCTGCTACATCGATAAACCCTGCATATCTAGACATTTAAACCCTCTGGTAATGCAAAAGTAAAATCATACATTTTAAAAATGTTTATACTTATATCATAGAGCTTGCTTAAATTTTCCTTTGTAAGTACATCTGATGCCTTTCCAAAAGCTAAAATTTCTCCTTGCTTTACCATGATTATTAAATCTGAAAACAAAGCTGCCATATTAGGGTCATGCAACGTTAATATTGATGTGCGATTATGACTGTGAGTGAGTTTTTTAATAAGGGTTAAAATAGAAAATTGATTTGAAAAATCCAAGTGATTTGTAGGCTCATCGAAAAGCATTACCTTAGCTTCTTGCGTCAAAGCTCTAGCAATTAAAACAAGCCTTTTTTGGCCGCCACTTAATTGAACATACGTTTTATCCTTTAAATGCTCTATGCCTAGAATTTTTAATGATTGAAGTGCTTTTTGTTTATCCTCAAGTTTAGGTTGAAAAAACATACCAACATTATGCGCTCTGCCTGATAACACTACATCAAATACAGTATAAGAAAAAGAAACATTTGATTCTTGAGGTAAATATGCGATTTTTTTTGCTATGTCCCTTAGTGGCAGACTATTTAAGTCATCTTCAAATACATTTATGCTGCCTTTTAGTGGTTTTAATAGCTTATCCAATAGTTTAAGCAGTGTAGTTTTGCCTGAACCATTAGGACCAAGTATTGTGCAAACGCAACTTTGCACTAGACTAAAGCAAATCTCTTTTAAAATCAACGATTTTTCATACCCAAAACTCAGGTTTTTTACTTTAATCATAACGTTTAGCCTTTTTGTACAAGTAAGCAAAAAAAGGAGCGCCTATAAGCGACGTTAATATGCCAATGGGTATTTCTCCGCTTATCAAGCTGCGCGCTAAATCATCCATGACAACCATAAAAATACCGCCAATAAATATGCTTAACGGTATGACCTTCTTGTTGTCAGAACCACCAATCAACCGCGCTATATGTGGTATTACAAGTCCTACCCAGCCAATAATGCCTACTATGCACACACTTACTGCTGTGATCATTGTAGATAATAAAATTATAATTTTTCGCAAGAACACTACATTGACACCTAGCGATTTAATTTCTTCATCTGAAAAAGCGGTTAAATTCAATTGCCATCTTAACAAATATAAACCTATTATGCACGCAATAATTATAAAATAAGCCGGCCATACATTAAAACTTACATTGGCAAAACTGCCCATCAGCCAAAAAACAATCTGAGGAAGCTGATTATTGGGATCAGCTAAATATTTAACAATCCCAAGCAGCGCCCCAAAAAAAGAACCCACGATGATGCCAGATATAACTAAGTTTAGGATAGGAAGATCGTACTTTGTATAAGCTAACATATAGCTTATTCCAACAGCTAGCAATGCGAAAGCAAAGGCAAATATTTCTACAAAGTAGAAATGATTGTAAGTTAGTATTGCAAGGCTTGCTCCAAATGAGGCACCGCTTGAAACGCCTAAAATATCAGGCGAAACTAGGGGATTTTTAAACATACCTTGATAAGCGGCCCCAGCTACAGACAATCCAGAGCCTACAATAAATGCAAATAATACCCTTGGAAGCCTAATATCGTATATGATGATTGAATCTTGATTTTGCTTTGGGTTTAATAGTGTCAAGATGACATCTTTTGGAGAAATACTATAAGGACCTACGCCTAAAGATACCAAAATTAGACCTATAGATAACGCTATTAAAAAACCCAATTTCAATGTATGTCACCTGTTAGCTTAATTTTATCTAAAGGTATACCCCAAAATGTTTTATAGTAATAGTTAGCTTCTTTAATTAAATTGAGCGATTTTGTTGCGTTTGGATGCAAGATTTTAGCAGTCCACAGCAAACCTAAAGGTGCTTTTTCTGGTGCATACCAGTTAGAGTATGTAGCACTTGAGTCTTCTGGGACAATATAAACCTTTTTATTCTTTACGGCACTAACAAACCTCAAGTCTTTGTCAGCATATATCTTTCTTATGGCATCAGAAGAGCTAGCGCCCAAGAAAATATAATCTGGGTTCCACTTTATGATGTCTTCTTTAGAGATTTGACCAAATGTGCCTTTTACATTGCGCGATACACTTATGCCACCTGCTCTTGATATGATATTGTTAACAAGTGTATTAAACTGACCGCCAGATGTTAATTTATTGCCATGTGGGCCTTGATAGCTTAAATAAAGCACTTTAGGTTGATTTTTTACACCTTTTAGCAATTGGTGCACATATGAAATTGTGTTTTTGTAATAATTTATAAGCTTGTTTGCTTGAGCTATCTTGCCTGTTGCTTCACCCAAGCTTTTGATGCTTTCAAATAAATCGTTAAAATTACCAAAACATCCACTAAATTCGATTACAGGAATCTTTAAATTCTTAAATTGCTCATTATCAGCTTGCATATTTACATTGACAATAAAACCGGGTTTTAGGGCTGCAATTTTTTCTATACTAGGACCAAATGGATAGCCTACATCAGTAACTTTATCTTTAAAATCAGGCATTTTTTCCAAAATCAGATTGCCACTAAAATAAGGTATAGCATTTGTGCCCATGCCTGGGTACCCCATGAGTCCTTTTTGTGCATCAATCATAAATACAAAAGGCAAACTTTGTGGAAATAACACAACAAACCTACTATTGTTTGTAATTTCTATTTTTTTGCCAAAATTTTCTACTATTATGTTTTTTGACCAAACATTTGACCAGGTATTTAGTAAGAAAACCATTAATACAAACAAGACTGTTAGAAATTTTCTCATTTTTCACCCTCCCTTTATGGCAGTATATTAAAATATATATCGATTGTCAAGAAAACTAATATTGAGACTAATTTATGTATTTAAACCTTAATTTTTTTAAAACTTTATTTGGCGCATCTTGCAAACAACAAATATGCAAAGTACGATAAAGCGTTCTCAAAAGCTAACCTAGAAAATGATGTGAACTTTAGTTATTTTTATTGTATTTTTACCATTTATTAAAAAGACAAAAACCAAATCAAGCATGCAGGCTAATATTGACATTTAGGCTAATTGTATCTAAAAACCTCAAAATAGTTTGATAAATTTTTTTATTGGTATATAATAGCAGTAAATTTTTTGGGAGGAAGATCGATGTTGGGTTTTTTTAGAAAGCATAAAAAGTATTTTTTTGTAGTGCTTGTCATTGCTGCATTAAGCTTTATTGCTGGTGGAGCTTATCTGTATGTAGCTGGGCCATTTAAAATGGGTCAAGATGTAGCAATAAAGGTAGGGTCTACAAAAATATCTACTCAAGAGTATCTAAACACTTATAATCAGCTGTATAGTTTTTATTCGAATTTACTTGCACAGATTAAAGGCGGTAATGTTACAGAACAGGATATTAAAAATTTGCATTTGAAGCAAAAGACTGCCGATTTGCTAATAGATAAAGTGTTGTTGTTAAAGGAAGCAAAGAGGGAAGGTATAGATGTTACAAAAGCGGATATTGAAAAAAGCATAGAAAAAAACCCTGTGTTTGCAGAAAACGGTAAGTTTTCCAAAGAAAAGTATCTGTTAGTTTTAAGAGAAAATCATATAAAGCCAGCAGATTTTGAGAAGTCTATAGAAAATGATTTGTATATAGAAAAACTCAAAGACTCTATGGCCAAAAAAATTAATATTAGCGATCAAATGGCCAAGAAATACTTTATAGATAATTTTTCAAATATACAGTTAGCTTATATTGATTTTGATGCAAATAACTTTATAAAAAAAGTTACTTATAATGATAATGATTTAAAAGATTACTATACAAAGCATAAACAAGATTTCCTAGAACCTGCAAAAGTAAATATTAAATATGCAGTTGTAGATACTAGTTATCTTATGCCTAAAGAGAATGTTACGGAACAGGAATTGAAGAATTTTTATGATGCTCACAAATCAAATTTTGAAACACCTAAATTATTCGAGATAGCTCATATATTGATAAAACCAAAAGGGCAATCGCCAAAAGATTGGCAAGAAGCACAAAATAGCGCAGATGGAATTTACAAAAAACTCAATACACAAAATTTTGAAGAAATGGCAAAGACTTATTCTGACGATAAGTATAGCAGTCCAAAAGGTGGCGTGTTGGGCTATTTATCACAAAATATGTTTAAAGAAAATAGCAGTTTTGCAAAAGTGGCATTTAGTCTTAAAAAAGGTGAGATATCTAAACCGTTTAAGACAGAGTTAGGCTATGAAATTGTGTATGTAATGAATATTAAGGAACCGCAAGTAGTAGACTTTGAACAAGCAAAACCATTTATAAAAACAGTATTACAAACTCAAAAAGCAAACGATAATTTATTTAGAAAAAGCAAAGAATTAGCTCTATCCATAAAAAATCCAAAAGATTTTGATGCAGTTTGCAAAAAAGAAGGTTTAAATATACACCAAACAGGACTTATACCAATTAATTCTAATAATTTACCTCAAAATATACTTCAAAAAGC
>JABEBX010000558.1_pt1 | contig 22169 bp, 25 predicted proteins | sample 7245971 | NCBI WGS metagenome assembly JABEBX01 (sample SAMN14506365, study PRJNA622280) | hot springs metagenome | biome: hot spring [ENVO:00000051]|acidic hot spring [ENVO:00002120]; feature: spring [ENVO:00000027]|sediment [ENVO:00002007]; material: sediment environment [ENVO:01001048]... | reverse complement strand
TCGTCACCTACCCCTTAGCCGCTAGCGTCCCTTGCATCAACGTTTGAATATTGTGGTGCCCAGGGGCGGAATCGAACCACCGACACGAGGATTTTCAGTGCGATTTAGACGGCGCAAATTCAAAGCCACAATCGCAAAATCAACCCATTAAGCGCCAATCTGCCACCGCTTTAACCCATTCATCCGTGCCATTTGGCACAATTCTGTGCCCTCGGGCACCCACCAATCCCTGTGTCAATCGAAATGCATTGTGCCATAAAACCAACGTCACGCCGGGTCGGTCCCGGGGTACTCCAATAGCAATTCCAGGGCAGCGAGAACATCTTCCTCAACAGGATCCGTGCCGCCCATGCCCGCCCGTTCAAACAGCCGCTCCACCAGGAGCAGCGGAATGGACACCCGGACCGTGTTGCGAACCGCAGGGGCCTGCCGTTCCGGTGTGCCATCAGCATCTACCCGGCCGTCGTGAGAGTCCTCGCTTTGCGGATCTCCCGCATCATCGCCTTCGGCGGCGGAACTGCCATACCGGGAAGCTGCCACCATCGCGGTATGCTCCGTGCTGTCACCGTCTTTATCCCAGATCTTTTCTTCGCCGTTTCCCGGTGCGGTATGGCTCTGCGAATCCGCCATTGGTGGAACGTCTGCCATGCCCGGCGGCGGAACCGCTGTATCGCCTGCAGGTAGAGGAACCGCGACGGCCGTATTGCCGGTGAGGGTGGCAGGGTTGGGCCCCGGGCGCTGTTCCCTTTGCTCTATCGCATTCAGAAGCGCACGGCTGAAGGGCGCACCCTCCTGGATGGCTTCGGCCACGGCATCGATCCAATGGCTTTTTTCCGGGTCCCCCTGCCAGGACAGCAGGCGTTGCAATTCCAGTATTCCCAGGTCCTCCAGGGATACCCCTACCTGGATTGCCAGTTCGGACGCGGCGGGATCGGCCTTGGCGAGTATCCGGGACACCCAGGATCTGTCGCGTCCGATACGCCGCGCCAATTCCGCCTTACTGATCTGCAAGGTACCCAGGAGGGATTGCAGAGCGACGGCTATGTCCGTATCCCGCATATCGGCACGGGCCAGATTCTCCACCAGCTGCATCTCCAGGCGATCCGCCGGATTCTCCGAGTGGGTGATGACGGCGGGGATGCGCTGGAGATCGTAATCCTTTCGGGCGCAGGGCTCCCCCCGGTCCCGGGCGATCATCGCGGCACGCCAGCGCCGCTCTCCGGCCACGATCCGATACTTTCCCTGCCCATTGGCCTCCACCGTAATGGGCTGGAGCACCCCGTGTTGCAGGATGCTGTCCGCCAGTTCCTCCAGACTCTGGCCGCCCTCTCCGGCCTCCAGACCACGGCGGGGCTGGTTGGGGTCGGGCTCGATGTTGTCCAGGGACAGATACAGAGCCACCAGATTGGTGTTACTCCCGTCCGGAGCGGCTTGCAGAGCCGCACGGGCGGCATCCAGATTGATACCTTTCAATAACGATTCTTTCACGACATCACCTCGCCACGGCGGGCTTCCTGTTGCGCCAGTATTTCATCCGCGTTGTCCGGGGCATCGACTTCTACCCCTTGGGTTTGCGCCTCGTCTCCTTCGACGCCCTCCAACAAACCGTCGAAGGTCTGGTACCAAGCGTCCTGCTGCCCGGCATCGCGGCACACTTCCCAATAGGGCTTCCCGAGCCGAAGGCCAGTGCGCACATCTTCGCGTTCGTACAGATCGTCCGGCAGGACAAACTCCGGGAGCTGATCGTGCAGGTTTTGCGCGATAGCCCGGTTCTTGGGGGAGTTGGCCTTGAGCCGGTTGATCAGCACCCGGAGTTCCAGCTTCGGGTTGACCGGGCGCACCTGCGTCAGGCCAAGCTGGATCATGGACGCCAGACCTTGCGTGCCCAGGGCATCCGGAGTGACCGGCACGACCAACCGGTCTGCCACCATCAACGGCGCCATCTGCCGTACCCCGGGTGCGGGGGGACAATCGACGACGACCACGTGATACGGGCCCTGACCGCTGTCCACGACGAGCAGCCGGCGCAAGGCCCGTATGGCGGGATCCAGATCATCGTCCACGGCATCCAGAGCCGCCGACGCCTGGAGGAAGTCGAACCCGAAGATGGGGGACACCTGTACGGGCACCTTACGATTCGGATACCAGAGATCTAACGCGGTCCCCGCTTCGGTCTGGTGGCGATCCGCGTCTCCGGTCAACAAGAAGGTGCTGCTGCCCTGCTGGTCCAGATCGACCAGCAAGGTCCGAAAGCCCATGTTGTGGGCATGGATGGCCATATGTACGGCAAGCGTGGTCTTGCCCACGCCGCCCTTCTGGTTCGCAAAGACAACGCACTTCGGTTCCATGACAATCTCCTGTAGTGATCCAGACCGGTATAGCCAGCACCCGTTGCGCCCTGTATCGCTAGCGCAGATGGTCTCGTTACCGCCGCAGAATCTCCTGCACGATGGCCGAGACGCTCACGCTGTCCGGCAGCTGCGCGACCTTGGCCGAAGCCTCCGGGGTGAGCGCGATGGCGAAGGGTTCGTAAGGCGGTTCCGGCACGGGGCGACTGGCCCGGCGCAGACCCATGCTGCGCAACTCCACCACCGAAAGCCGCACCAGTTCCTGGCTCACCCGCACCGCCCGGGCGTTGGCATCGTCTTGGTATTGCGGGGCGATGAGATCTCGCCGCAACCGGGGGATGATCCGGGACTTCACCCGCCACCTCCTTGCGTATAAGGATTGGCTTCGGAAGGTTGGTCAGGAGCCTGGGGCGTCATCGCCACCGACCTGGTCCCCACCAGATTCACTCCGTGCCGATACGGTCCCGGGAACACCAGATCCTTCGTCACCACCACGTTGAAAGCGTATCCCGGCTGGATGGTGAGGGTCGGCGCGATATTGATGTATTTCTGGAACAACTGGGTCTCCGCCTGGCCGAAGGTCTGGGCAAGGGCCTGCTCCCCATTCTGCAAGGCTTCGTTCGCCGTAACGCCCGTCGTATTGGTGGAGGTGCTGGTCGGGCTCGCCTCGGCCATACCCACGTCGATCAGGGACAGAAGCAGGGCGTTCTTGAAGATCTCCCAGGTGTGGTTGTTCACCAGGTCCTTGAAGCCCGCATAGCCGCGCGGCGACGTGCCCGGCATGTTGGATAGCCGAATGTAGGTGCCGTTGGGGAACTCGATACGAGTCCACTCCACGCCTACGCGGGTCTGGCCCATGACCGCCCCGGACCGGTAATAGCCGATCAGGCGACTGCCCGCGGGGATCAGCACGTAGGCCGCGTTCAGACTGTTGTAGACGGGATGGGCCACGACCGCCGTGACCTCGCCGGCAAGATCGGACTTGATGCCCGTCTCCAGGATGGCGGGTATCACGGCGCCCTGGAGCAGCTCCCAGGGGCTGACCTCACGCCGGTCCAGGTGGGAGCTGTACACCCCGCCCTGCGCCTGGTTCTTGCCCGTCATGAGCGCAATGGACTTTGCCAGGGTCAGTGCACCTTCCGGGTTCGCATCCGGCAAGGGCGAGGCGGCTGCCGACGCGGCGGCCGCAGCCACCATGCCGGTGGGGTTCCCTCCCCAGGACGTTCCGGATCCCCCCGGCCCTCCCTGCCCACTCAGGGCCTCCATAAAGGCAGTCTCCTGCGGACTGGGTTGGCTGTTTCCGGGAGCCGTCGCCGGGGACGCCACGTACGCCGGAGCCTGCGACCGGGCGCTCGCCGTCGCGGCGGTCGCTGTACTGTTTACCGGAGCAGTCACGTCAGGCTTCGATTTGGGTAGCGCCCGCATATCCGGGGCCTTGTGTGGCTTCTCCTGCGCCGCGGAAGGCCCGGCTCCAAAACCATGGAGCTTGTCTATGGCAAGCAATCCTCCTCCACCTGCGGCCACCAGTGCCAGCACGGTTGCGGCCACGATCTTTTTGGATCTCAGGTGAGCGCCCAGGCTCCGTTTGTCCGGGATCAGGGATCCCTTGACCTTTCCCGGGCCTTCGCCCAGGGGTATCCGATGGTCTGCCACGGGTCCCCTCCTTAGTTGCGCTCGTGGGTGAGCCGGACCACCTTGCCGCTGCTGCCCTTGCCAGCCAGAAGCAGGATTTTGTGCGGCACTCCGTCCACGATGTAGTAACCGTCCCGGAACGTGGTGTTGACGATGGCGTTCTGTCCAGCCGCGTTTTCCGCCAGCACGGATGGTATGCCGCCGTGGCTGCCCTGATCCGGCCGGAACTGGATGAAGGTCTGCTTGCCGTCGTCGAAGACCCGCAAGGGCTCGATGGACCGGCAATCGCTATCGGAGAACCAGCCACCACCAGCGCAATGGATTTTCCAGTGGAAGTCCAGGTTGGCGGCATCGATGGTTGGCAGGACCGCCACGGTCTGACGCGAGACCTTCTGCGCGAAGGCCGCCTTGGCTGCGGCATCCTGCTTCCAGGTACGGACTATGGCGTCCGGGTAGTAGAAGCCGATCATGGGTGTGTAGCGCGTCTTGTCGCTGGTCACCTCGATGACGTAGTTCATGGCCTTGCCGGAGGGCGACGTACCCGTCACCACCAGATTGGCGTGCAGGCCCGCAAACCGGGGCGTGACCGCTAGTTCCGGTTGCTGGCCAGCCATGAGGGCCTCCACCTGCCAGTAGGCCGGCGACAATCCGACCGCCTTGGGACCCGTCATACCGGAGCGAAAGACGATGACCGACGTATGCAGGGGTGCGGTCACCAGGGTCGGCAAGGACTGCCCGTAGGCGTACAGAACCTCGCCGTTGGTCCCGGCAATGGGCGGAAGGTTCTGCGTCTTGCCCGCCTCGTAGGCGGCGACCAAAGCCTTTTCCGCGGCTTTCCTGGACCGCTCCGAGATGCGGCCCTGCGGCGGCGTGGCGATGGCTTTTTCCCAGATTTCCGTGGAGGTCTCCTGGGTCGGCATGGCGGATCCATCCGTCCCCGTGGCCTGGGCGTTGGGTTGCCGCACGGCGGGTACCGTATAGGAAGCCATGGGCGGCACCTTGCCCGGAATCCCGCCTGGATCCGGAGAGGCCGGACCGCCGGTGACGACACCGGCAATCGCTACCCCGCCAATTCCAAAAGTGGCCGCGGCCACCGCCGCACGAAGCATGTATGAACGCATGACGATCTCCTTTCAGGGAACCAGATTCCAGGTGAAGGACGTGAGATAGATGCCGAAGGGATCCACTTTGAGGACAGCGGGATTGTCAGAGGGCGGCTGGATGCGGTAGGTGACGGTCCCCTCGTAGTCCTTTTGCCACGTGATGGACCCGCCGGCTCCGTACTGCGTCTCGATCCACTGCACTTGCATCGTTCCGCCCTTGGCCTTGGGCGTGCCTACGGGCAGGACCGACGTGATCTCCACGGTCCGTCCGCCCTCGTTGTTGGTGAAGTTGGAGTACGGGTTGTGCCGCTGGAAATACGCGGTGAGCTGCTGGCTCTCCTTATTTCCCACGATGTGGTAAGTGGACTGGTAAATCTGCTTCTCGGCGGCCACCACGGGTAGCCGTTCCCGCACGTCCCGCACCCAATGGGCGATGACGTGGCGCACGACGGGCAGATCGTAGGTGCCTGCCTGCACTTCCTGGGCGAGATGCACGGCCTGTCCCAGATGGTTGACTTCGACGACGTAGGGCACGACATGCACCCGGCTGGCCTCGTACACCATGCCCGCCCCGAACAGAGCGGCAATACCGATAGATCCGAGTGCAGCCATTCGCCAGTTCTTCGCCTGGGCGATGTAGTCGCCGTACCGTTCCAGCCACTCCCGCCGCGCCACCAGGTAGTGTTCGGCGACTTCTCTCTGCTCTGCCATAAAGGGCTCCCTTTTCCAAAAGCCAAAACCCGCTTCCTGCTCTGGTATAGCCAGCCAAAAAGGGGATAGGCAGGGGATTGCGCCTGGCAGGGGCTACAGCCGGCATGGGTTCTGGGGACCGACCTGCTTGGTTCTGTACCGGCGTGCGCCTCAAAGGGGCGTCCATCAACGCATCACGCTCAGCAATGGGAACACGCAGTTCACCCAGGTGGAGCAATTCTCTGGCGTTCTCGTCGGCCTGTTCCTGTCCCGTACGGAAGCCGTGACAAAAGCGGGGGTTGATGCGATGGACCGGGCGTTGACAAATCGCGCAGAGGCAAAGAGGCTATCGATCAGGACAAGCCTGACCTCTCGGAGGGCCCACGCTGATATGACTACCAGGAAATTTCTCCTGACTGCGCAGGACATTGAGCAAATGCCGGGCGAGCGGAAGGTTCATTTCCTCAACCCGGGCGCCGCCCGTATCAACAAGTCGCTCGGCGACGCCGTCGGCCTGCAAAACCTGGGCATACATCGCATCGAGGTGGAACCGGGCCGGGAGAGCACCGAGCACCATCTTCACCACTACGAAGAAGAGGCCGTCTATGTCCTCTCTGGTACCGGCACCCTTTTCCTCGGGGAGGATAGCTATCCTATCGGTCCCAGCGATTTCTTCGGCTTTCCATGTCGCACGGCGGCCCACAGTATTCGTAACGATGGAGCTGAAGCGCTTGTGTGCCTGGTGATCGGTCAGCGACTAGATCAGGATGTTTGTGATTATCCACGACTACAGAAACGGCTCTATCGGAATTCAGGGGAATGGAATCTGGTCGATAGGGCAGAAATTCAGGTATTGCGCAAGCCAACACGGTAATGGTGAGGGATCAATGGGGTCATCGAAGTGGGATAGCCGGCCGACAGCAGACTTCCTGGGGGAGAGTCGGGTCGTAGATTATTCGAATGCCGACATCCGCGGCTTGGCGTTAGCGCTATCTTCTGACGATGCAACGACTACTGCGAAACGCTGCTTCGACTGGGTACGTGATCATATCGAGCACAGTATCGATTTTCATCGAGAGGAGGTGACCTGTGTGGCGTCGGAAGTGCTGCATAGTGGCACCGGTCTGTGTTTTGCGAAAAGCCACTTGCTGGTGGCCTTGTGGCGCGCCAACCAAATCCATGCGGGATTCTGCTATCAACGACTGACGCTGGATGGCCCCAATCCGCCCTATTGCACACACGGCTTTACTGCGGTCTGGCTGGATGATCACGGCTGGTATCGCTGTGATGCCCGCGGCAACAGCAGACCCGAGATCCACTGTGAATTCATGCCCAGACAAGAAAACCTGGCCTATCCGACTATTTATAACGGCGAGCAAACCTACCCGGATGTTTGGGCCGAACCCTGGCCGGATTTGATCGCCGCCATGGAGAAGCTGCAAAGCATATCGCAGTATCGGAGCCATCCCATTGACGCCTGCCCACCCGCCACGGATTCGTGCGTAAGCGAGGCTACGGCGCCGAACATTGAATAGCGCGGAGACCGACCATGTACTGCCCTGAGCCGTTTGCGGAAACCCGCCCCGAGATCCTGCGGGCATTGATTCAGCGTTATCCCCTCGCAACACTGGTCAGTATGGGCGCTAATGGTCTGGAGGCGAATCATATTCCCTTGTACCTTGCACCCGGCGAAGGACCGCAACCGGTGCTGCAGGGACATGTGGCGCGCGCTAACCCACTGTGGCACGAGGCGCTCCCGGACGGCGAGGTGCTGGTTATTTTTCAGGGGCCGCAACACTACATCAGCCCCTCTTGGTATGCCACCAAGGCGGAAACCGGCAAGGTGGTGCCTACCTGGAACTATGCCGTCGTCCATGCCCACGGTTCGCTGCGGGTCAGAGACGATCCCGATTGGGTAAGGCAGCAGATGGCTGCCCTGACCACACAGCAGGAGAAGGACTTTTCCCGGCCCTGGGAAGTTGAAGATGCGCCCCGGGATTTCACGGAGCGGCTCATCCAACAGGTAGTGGGAATAGAAATAACCATCTCCCGCTGGATGGGCAAGTGGAAAGTCAGCCAGAACCAGCCACTTTGCAACCGTGACAGTGTCGTCGCGCACCTGGAGCAACAAAAACGGCCTGATTCTGAGGCCATGGCGGATTACGTACTGACTAGCCGCAAAAATGGCAAAAAGGACCATTCCGGATGACGATTACGGTGGATTTCCTGGTGTTCCCAGGCATTCAACTGCTGGATCTGGCGGGACCGTATGAGGTCTTTGCCTCCTTGCCCAACTGTGAGGTTCGACTATGCTGGAAGAATCGAGAACCGGTTGTGTGCTCAACTGGCATGACGCTCCACCCCAACGCGAATCTAGGGGATGTGCGACCAGTGGATGTGCTCTGTATTCCAGGTGGTGCCGGTATCAACGCACTACTTTTGGACGACGAGATCGTGAATTGGGTACGGCAGCAGGCGTCAGCGGCGCGATGGATCACCTCGGTTTGTACCGGAGCACTGCTGCTAGGTACTGCAGGGCTACTGGCGGGGCGTCGGGCCACCACGCACTGGCGCTACCACGACCTGCTACCCAGCTTCGACGCTATCGCGGTGCGTGAGCGCGTGGTACAGGACGAGAATCTCATCACCGGTGGCGGGGTAACGGCGGGCATCGACTTTGCGTTGACCACGGTGGCCGCCTTACGCGGCCAACCAGCCGCAGAAGCCATACAACTCGCCTTGGAGTACGCACCTAGTCCCCCATTCCAGGCGGGTCAGCCAGAACAAGCGCCTGAATCAGTTCTGCACGTTGTGGAGAGTCGCACCCATGCGCTATACGAGGATCGAGCGCAAATTCTGCGGCGCTGGCGGCATGGCCAGGACAATCTGTGGAGAAGCCGACGAGAAAAGGGCGTCAAAGGATAACGAACACCCCACCCAATTTGCTTCTACACGGTATTATCGCCCGCGATCAAGACCTCAGCCGGAATACCAAGGACGCGGTGCAGCCTACGGATCATGGGCAGGGTTAATGGGCGCTTGCGATTCAGGATCTCGTAAATCCGGTTACGCTTGCCGATGATTGGCTCCAGATCCTTGACAGACAGGCCGCTTTGCTCCATCCGAAACTTGATGGCCTCGATCGGATCCGGCATTCCCACGGGAAAATGCCTAGCTTCATAGGCGACCACGAGCGTGGACAGGATATCCAGGCGATCCCCTTCCGGAGTACCCGCCTCCGGGTCGGAGTCCATCAAAGCCGATATCTCCTTGAGGGTCGCCCGGTAATCTGCCTCGGTGTGAATAGGGTGAATGTCCATTCTGTCCTCCTGACCTCAAGCCAACTCAATGCGTTCCGCGTCGATTTTGTCGTATTCCTGATGCGTGCCCACAAACTTCACGTAGACGATCTGCAGCCGGTAGGCAATCGAAACAACCAGCCGGTAGTCATTGCCTTTGATATTAAAGACGACGCGGCGATTCTTCAGAATGCTGGCACTCCTGTACTGCGCCTTGATGTCAGACGGCTGCGTCCAAGTGGCGTTCCTGGCCTCGTCGTACCATGCTTTCAAGGGCTGCTCGGCATCGGGGCAGCTCTCCCAAAAAGCTCGCAGCGTGGAGACAGCTATCACTCGCATGTTGTTCATGATAGTCCCATTATGGGACCATCGCAACCTGGGCCATTCTTCGGTGATGGCTGGTGTTTCCGCCGGGGGTCCGGCTCCATGTTATGGGATACCCGGAAAGAACAAGCCCCGCGCGTTGGCGGGGCCTTCTAAACTGCAGAGATCGCTTCAGCGGTCAGAGGTTACTGTTACGGCCCTGATGGTAGCCCTCGCTGCGTGCGCGGGCCATGTCGCTAGCACTGTATCCTTTGAATGCAAGACCACTAAAATCTGCCTTGTGGGGCACGAGCATGAAGTACAGAGCGCCCATCACAACCGGGCCGATCACGGTAAGGTACACCAAATCCGTCCCGATAAAGGGAATTGCCAGCGTGATTGGCGAAAACGCCATCGCCAGTATCCAGAAAATGAATATCTTGAGCTTCACGGCCCCACCTCCATTCATCAGACTCAACCCCACCGCTTCTTGCCTATAGCGCGGATTGTCTCGTCGCCGCTACTCGCTGTGCTTCAAGCCGAACCCATTCGCTTGTACACCCACTTTGCTCTCCTCTCCGGGCGACAGGATTTTTTCTGCAACACCATGTATGGCGGTAAGGTTTTTATGCTGTTTCATCATTCTCTCCGCCAGCGACATAGGCTTGTCCTGCCCTTCGCCAGTGGCACCGCTCCGCTCCGCAGCGGGTGCCGCTCGCCTGGTCTCCGCCACACCGGAAGGTCCCGCGTTCTGCAGGGAATCCAGCTTAGGCGGCAGCACCGTGTTTTCGGGAAGCCCAGACGGTTCCGGTGGTGGTGGCGGGGCCTGTACGGCGTTCGCCATACCGGCATCCGCCGCGCCGGATAGCGAGCCCGCCTCACCGGCGCCCAAGGCCGTTCCACCAGCCCCCGCAGCACCACCGGCTGCACCGGACAGCGCACCCGCTTCGCCAATCCCAGCGGCTGCGGCTTCCGCGCCCGTCAAAACCCCAGTGCCCGCGCCCGCTCCGGCGGCGCCCAAAGCGGCACCGCCCGTAGCCAGGGCCGCGGCTCCGAGCGCGGCGGCCGCCACACCACTGGAGATCAACTCACCACCGGACATTGTGGACCCGCCCGTCAGGACGCTGGCCGCGATGCCGGGCAGCTTCTTCGCCATCCAGGCAATCAGCAACACAAAAATGAGCACATTGGCATAAGCCGAAAGCGTGGTCCCGATATTGGTCCCGCCAGATTGTTTCACGCCGTTCAGCAGATTGGTAATGATGGACGAAGAATGGTTCTCGATGAAGGCAATCCAAATCACGAGGACCATGAACCGGATGCCTACGGACAGCGCGTACTTGAGGTACCCTTCCGTGTGCTGCACGGTCCAGCGGCTACCCGCAAAGCCCATCATGATGATGCCCACGGACGCCACCAGGGCGGCCTCCAACTGGATGGCCAGATACTCCAGCGCCAGATAGATCAGGGCCAGAATAGCGATGATCCCGACGACCATCCCGACAAACGCACCCAGGATGGTGGAGATCAGGGTTTTCCCGCCGGAAGAGACCAGATCCCAGACATACTTGATGGCTCCGCCCGTACCGCTCTGCACCGGCCCCTGGACACAAGCCGTGAAAATCTTGCCGCCGGTTCCGAGTATCCAGTCGAGGCTCGTATGCGGCTGCCCGGCGGCGGCGACACCGGATGCCTTGAACCCATCGATGACCCAGCCAATCAGCTCATGCCCGTTGAGCAGGATGGTAAAAAACACCCCAATGGTGATGAGCTTCTTGATGAAGGACGTGAACACTTCGTGTACGTCCTTTCCGCCGATGAGCCATTGGGCCACCAAGTAGACGAAGTCCACGCCGAATAGCGTGTAGAAAATTCCTTCGGCAACGCTTTTCAGGGAACCGTACCAACCCGTTGTGGCGCTGATAAACGTATTGGTAATGCTGCTGGCCCCAGACGTGCCCGCGAAGGCGTCCGGCGCGGCAATGAGGAGCAGCGCCAGTAATACCCAGGGTGCGAGGGCTTTGCGCCCTGCCAGGGGCCAAGGTCGTCTGTGCATTTCAATCCCCTCCCAGAGTCTGGGTCAGGGTGTTCAGTGTGCCGCCCGAAGCGCTCACCGCGGGCTGCGGGTTGGTGCCATTGCCATACAAGGCCTGAGTGGCCTCCTGGTTCGCGGCAACCTGGCTGGTCTGGTAGGCCAGCTGGTTTTTCCGCCATTCCATTTCGGCCGATGCTTCCGTATTGGCGGTCTGCTGCATCTGGGTCAGTGCCGATACTGTGGCCTGCCCGGCTTCCACGGCCCCCTGCAGCAGGGCATTGCGGCTTTGCGGGTTCTGCAAGGCCTGACTGATGGCCTGCTCCGCCTGCGCCTGGGTAGCGAAGGCGTCCGGGTTCAGGTTCGCGGCCTGGATCGCCGTATTCAGCGCGTTGTTGAGCCCGGTCGTGATGCTCTCGTATTTTTGGGTATATTCGTCCGTGAGCTGCGGGTTGAAGCTCGCATTGATGTTCTGGAACTGGTTGGCGATGTTCATGGCGTTGGTGCCCAGCTGCTGGGCCTGCGCGGCCATGCCGTAGATCTGATCGATGGGCTGCAGAATCCGGTTCACCAGGCTCTGCGGGAGGGTGACCATGTTCTGGACCATGTTTTCGTACTGCTGGATCTGCTCTACCAGCCGCTCCGCACCGGAAATTTTTGACTGGATGAGTGTGGCTTCCTGCACGATCTGTTCGGGCAGGGTGGCTCCCCCGGTGACCGCGCCGCCTGCCAGAGCCGGGACCGGCGGCAATGCCATCAGGATTGCGAGGAAGACACGGCGAATGCTCTGCTTTTTCATGATGGACCTCCTTAGTTTTCCGTTCCGCCAGATCGGATGATCTGCATGATCTGCTGGACCTCCTGGTCATACTGTTCCAGGGGCGCGGTGATCGGGGCCATGTAGCCGGCGATACCGGTCTCGTCCGTCGCCAGGGCGGCCACGAGATCTTCCCGGACCGGGTTGGCGGTCCCGCCGCCGAAACCATACGGGCTGGGGGCAGACCACGTGCTTCCGTTTTCCATGGGTTGCGCCACCTGGGCCAGGGACGGCTCGTCGCTTATGGCTTGTTGCACCGCCTGCATGATTGGCGCTTTCAGCGGCAGGGTCGGCAAACTGCCCGTGCCCGTAGGGCAGATATCCACCAGGCGGGTGATCTGGGAATCCGGGGCTATGCCATCAAACCAGCCGATGGGCGCTCCATCGTTTGGCCCGGCCACATACTGCGCCCGGGCCAGATTCGGGGCGTCTCCAATCCCAGCCTCCCACTGCGTAATGGGCAAAGGCTGCAAACTGCTGTTGGGTCCGATGGCGTTGCTCAGTTGCGTTGCCGTGGTATTCAACAGCGTGGACAGATCGTTCAGAGACGCCAACAGAGGCCCTTTCTGGGCCATGATCTGGTTCGCCAGAGCCTCTTCCCGGGGGTTGCCGGACTGCACCAGCTGCACTAGGTAATCCGACAACTGTTCCGGGAAATCAGCGGCGACGGCCTGTATGGCGTAGGCTTCCGCCTCACCGTCACCGCCGATATTGAGCGCGCCGGTCACCAGATATTGGGTGACCTGATCCCATCGGGTGTTGTGGCATTGCTCACGAAAGCCCATGGGATTGGTGACCACCGGGCCGAGACCGGCCCAGGTGGCGGCGGCGTAGGGCGCGAGTTGCCCATACGACTGCGCGGCGGACTGTACCTGCGCCCAGATCTGCGCCATGGCACCGAGCGCCCTGCTGTCTGCCTGCATGGCGGACAACGGATCGGCCAAGGCGGACGCCGGCATGGATACCACGGCCAGAGCGGCCAGGAGAGCGGTTGTAAAACGGGTTTTTCGCATGAGTAACCCCCAGAGAGAAGACGATTCCCTCCGGGTATAGCGGGGCAAAACGGGGATAGGTAGTCTATCTGGGCCGCGTTTACAGCTAGTTCAGGGCCTTGGACAGGGTGCTCAGGGTGTCCGGGCTGGCTTTGTACTCGATATCCTGTTGTGCCTGATCCGCATTGGTACAGTTCGGAGAGGATCCATCCGCAATGCACGGTGCGTGGTTACATTCCTGGATCAGCTGCTTTCGCTGGCGGGGATGGTGCTGGTAATAGTCCGTCGAGTGATATTGGCTTGCCATGTCGTAGGGCTCCGGCTTGCATACTGCTGTCTGGTCTGCTGGTGCCGGCTTTTTGTGCTCATGCCCACATCCGGCCAATCCCAGGACCGACAACGCGGCCACCACAGCGATCTGCGATGCCTTCATGAAATCTTCCTCCTTCGGTTCTATGGGCCGGGAAATCCGGCCCGCACCCAATGGCGCGGATTGTCTCGTCAACCTCAGAAAGCCGGATACAGGCGTTCCAGAAGGCCGATCCAACTCCCCTGAACCGGAACGGGGAGCCGTTCCCGCAACCAGGCCACGGGCCATGTCCGCCCATACTGGTCCCGCAATTCCGCTACCCGCTTCACGTCGCGAGGATCGGACACGGCGCAGAAAGCCAGGGTCACCGGACCCATGGCAAAAGACACCAGCCGCTGCCCATTAGGGCTGCTCACGTAGTAATCCTGCTTCGGGGTCGCGGTCTGCAAAAGCTGGATCTGCCGGTCCAGCAGGCCAAAGGCCGTATACATGGGCAGCAAGGTGGTCGACCCGGCTTCCCGGTTGGGCAGGAAAATCTTGGTCGGGCAACTCTCCTGCAAGACCGGCAGCAAAGGGCTTCCGATCAGGTCCGCCAGAGACTGCGTGGCGAAGAGGACCGCCGCGTTCTTCTTGCGCAGCACCTTGAGCCACGCCCGGATTTTGGCCAGGAACAGCGGGTTGTCCAGCAGGGTCCAGGCCTCGTCGAGCACGATCAGCGTGGGGCTGCCATCCAGCATGGTTTCGATGCGATGGAAGAGGTACAGCAGGATGGGCACCACGATGCCCCTGGCGGTATCGCCCTGGGGCAGGCTGTCCATCTCGAAGGTCAGAAACCGGCTGGAGAGATCCAGACCGTCGTGCCGGGCATCCAACAGATCCCCGTACTTGCCCGTGCCCTGGTACACGCCCACCGCCTGTTTCAGGCGGGCATCCTGCAAGAGGGACACCACGTCGGTAATGGACCGTCCCTGTTCCGATGCCAAGCCCTCGATGGCCTGGTGGATGACGGCCCGCTCGGCGGAGGTCACCGTCACCCCCTGGAGCACGGCCAGGCTTTCCAGCCATTCTTCGGCAAACACCCGCTCGGCCTGGCTATCCACCCGCTCCAGCGGGGCAAAAGACAGCTTACTGTACTCTCCGCCCAAGTCGTAGTGCTGGGCCAAGCCCGGCGCGGCAGCGCCCACGGCCTCGGTGAGCGCGAAGAGGGACCGCCCCTTGTCGAAGGCGATGACCCGCGCGTTGCGATAGCGCAGCCACTGGGCCACGAGCAGCGCCAGCAGACTGGACTTACCAGCACCGGTGGGCCCCAAAATCAGACTGTGCCCAACATCCGAGACATGCAGATTGAAGCGAAAAGGCGTGGACCCCGAAGTCTTGGCGAAAGTGAGGCACGGTGCCGGTTGGTTCCCCGTGCGCATGAGCGGACTGGGGCACTCCCGGTCTCCCGCCCAGATCGCCGTTTTGGGCGAAACATCCGCGAAGTTCATGCTGTTCAGCACCGGGCGGCGCACGTTCTCCCAGGTGTGGCCCGGCAGGCTGCCCAGGAAGGCCTCCACCACATTGACCGTCTCCCGCTTGGCCACGAAGTTGGCGTTGTCGAGCAGGTTCATGACGATCCGAACCCGATCCTCCAGCGTCTTGGCGTCCTTCCCGCGTAGCACGACGGTGAATGTGAAATAGCCCAGGCGCACGGCACCGCTGGACACGTCGCCATCGGCCAGCGCAGTTTCTTGTTCCATGGCCTGCTTGAAGGGATCGGCCCGGTCGTGCCGGACCTGACCCCTGTCCAAGGCGGCCGAGAGGTAATCCCGCAGGCTGAATTTGGAGCTGGCCCACTTCTCCCGATACTTCCCGATCAGCTTCTTGGACTCCTGCTGATCCTGGAGAATGAAGCGGGTGGTGTAGCGCAGGGGGAACGGCAGGCCGTGCAAGTCTTCCAGCAGCACGGGATTCGTGCGGTCCGGGTAGCCCGTCACACTGACCACCTCGATCAACTCCCCGTCGATGGATGGCTCCACGCCGGCGATGAAATCGTGGTGCCCGAGAAGCACGTCCAGATAGCCCGGGATCGTCGGGGGATTCACGCCGTGCGCCTTGCCGGTCAGGCACTCGTGATAGTGGGTCAGCAAGCCGCGAGCATCGAGCGGGGATAGCAGAAAGGTCTGCTGCAAGATCCCGGTGACGGCGCGAATGGCGTCCTCGAATTTCTGCAGGAGCACGTCGAAGGTGTCTGGCTGCGCGTCCTTTTTGGACTCCAGAAACATCTGCCCGGCGGACACTTCGGACTCCGGCGGGGTCTGCCAGGTAAGCGCCAGAGTGTAGCGGCAGAGAAAGTGCAGGCCCTCCTGCTCGAATTGGGAGCGGCGCTCCAGATCGATGAGGGCGGATACGGGATCGGGGAAGAAGCACCGGCTTTCTTCGATGTATCCGTCCGCAGGGACACGGGTGGCCGAGATCTGCACGGTCCATCCCGACCCGAGCCGCGTCAAGGCGGCATTGACGACCGCCGACATACGGTTGATCCCGGCGTGGGAAAGACTTTCCCGGTCTGGCCCGGAAAATCCGATGACGGACAGGAACGAACCGTCCTTGTTCAAGAGGACGGCGCAGGGTTTACCCAGTACCGTGATCTCGCCCGCCAGGATGGCGGGGTTGAGCAGATCGGGCAGCGCAAGCTCCTTACTGCGAAACTCTTTGACGTTCAGCATCTTTTCGGGCTCCCAGTCGGGCTATCCAGGACAGCAGTTTGGTGGTGGCGGGGATGGGGTGCGGGTTGGGGATCTCCCGGTACCCGGCCTCCAGCGTCGCGCCGCTCCCATAGAAGGTCTGGTACTTTCTGGACCGGTTGACCACCGCGATCATTTGGGCGTCGGATTTCGCCAGATGTTGCAGCACCGCCTGAATCAGCATGAACAGCAGCACGGCGATGACAGCGCCGGGGATGGAGAGGGTGAAGAAATACACCAGCATCGCAAATCCGGCGTTGTACATTGTCGCCGTGCGTTCCGCCCCCATCAGCAGATGGGGACGGACCAGCGACTGGTACAGCCGCACCTGCCGTGTTCCGTCCATCTTTCCTCCTCTGGTCGGGCCGTTACAGACCCAGGCCGTGAGCCAGGGTCGCCAACAGGCCGGCGTGCTGGCCCAACACGGCCGCCTGGATACCGGCCTGCTGGCCGAACCACCCATACTGGGCGATGAGAAAGCCGCCGCCCGCGGCGGTACCGATACCGACGGCGGCCTTGCCGTAGTCGTGCTTGAAGGCGTGCACCGCGCCGTAGCCGACGCCGCCGGCCACGCCCACGGACCCGATGAAGGGCATGAAGTTCTGCTGAATGAAGTTGCTGATGTCCCCGAAGGGGCCACCGGTGGCCGCCCAAGCGGCCGCGGTTCCCGCCAGGGTAAGCCCCACGCCCAGAGCCAGCTTGGCCTTGCGGCTCAAAGGCCGGCGATTGTACTGCGGCATTGCGTCTACCTGTTCCATGTTGCGATTCCTCTTGCAAGCAGGTTGTCCCGTTACCTCGACGCATCGGTAGGGACCACTCCCGACACGCCGCAGACCCCTCGGCCTGTGTCGGTATAGCGGGGCCAAAAGGGGATAGGCAGGCCCTCAGCCGCCGACCAGCGGCGCGTTGTGGACCACCAGGACCTGACCACCCAACAGGGCAAAGCTGCCTTGGATGTAGGAGATGCCGGCAATCCGCTTGAGCAGGATGATGGCGGGGACCGCCTCCCCATAGGGGATTTTCTCCCCGATCATGGCGTAGTTCGGCCCGGTGAAACGAAATTGGATATGCAGCTTGCGGGCAATATACCGCAGTGCTCCGCGCTCACTGACGCGATAGCTGGCCGGTAGCCGCACGTCAAAGAAAAAGGTCGCGGGGGGATCGGAAAAGAAAGAGACACTTGGCTTGGGCCTTACCGGCGGACTCCGATGCAACACCACCGGGACCGATATTACCGGAACCACCGGAATCTGGAGTTCTGGAGCAAGAGCGTACCACATGGGCTAATCCTCACTGATCGAAACAAACGATATCGGAAACCACCCGGCCTACCGGGTGGGCAGATTCGCGCCGGATCTGAATCACCACGTCCACGGCTTCCCGGATCAAGGCGGTCTGGGACGGTACCCCCGCCTCCTGGCAAAGCTGGTCCAGACGGACCAGTGCGGCTTCCGGGTCATTCGCGTGCAGAGTGGCCAGCCCCCCGGGGTGGCCGGTGTTCCAGGCCTTGAGCAGGGCCAAAGCGGCGCCGTCGCGCACTTCACCCACAAAGATGCGGTCCGGACGGTAGCGCAAGGTCAGTTTCAGGAGGCGCGTCATGTCGATATTGGCGTCCGGGTCCGTCAGCATCTGCACGGTGTTGGGGGCATTGCAAACGATCTCCCGTGTGTCTTCGATGATAACAATGCGCTGATCCAGACCGGAAACGCGGGCGATGTGATCGGACATGGCATTGAGCAGGGTGGTCTTGCCCGAACCGGTCCCGCCGCTCACCAGGATGTTCTTGCGGCTATCCAAGTCTTCGGTCAGACGATCCCGTTGATCCGGGGACAGAATGCCGGCGTGCACATAGTCCTCCAGGGTGAAGATCTTGGTCGTGGGCAGGCGGATGGAGAACGTCGGCATGGGCGTCAGAGGCGGGATGCAGCCTGCGAAGCGAGCCCGGCGGAACTCGTCGGGCATCGCCCCCTCGACGATGGGCCGGTTCCGGTCCACCACCGTTTCCCGCCAGGACGCCATGAGGGCCAGGAAGTTGAGCGCCTTGGCCGGATTCATACGGGTCAGTTCGGTGATCCCGTGCCCATGCCGCTCCACCAGGATCCTTCCGTCGTCGTTCAGCATGATCTCGACGGAGGATGGGTCGTCGAAAACCGCGCAGATATTCTCTCCCAGAATCCGGCGCATCTGCTCGATCAGCCGGGAATGGGCCTCGACCTTGGCTTTGTCGATGGCGTGCAGCGTCACGGGTCATTCCTCCGTCGGGTTCTCGTCTTCAATCGCGATGCGCTGCTCCAGCAGCCGGGCGATCCGGCGCAACGCCCGGGGCCGGTCCCCGTCGAATCCCATCTGGGCCACCTGCGTCAGGAACCGCTCGTAGCGAGTCAGCGCAGAGGACCGGACGGCCTCCGCCTCATCGAGAACCGGCTCCGGCAGGTGCAGCAGCATGAGTTTGACGAACATGTCGAACATGGCCGTGAGGGTGTCCAACTCGGCCTGCACGGCCTCCACATCCCCCCGGAGCGCCAGGATTGTTGCGGACATGCGCCGCTCGAAACTACGTAGATCACCGTCTCCCGCCGCGTTGGCCGCCTCGATGCCGCGAAGCGCATAATCCGTGATCAAGGCGGCCCGGGAGACACGCTTCTCCCGGGATTCCTTCTCGATACGGTCGGCATAACAACCGATGAGCTTTACTTGTCCGAATACCGTGGGCATGGGCCCCTCCTGTTCATCGTCCTGCTCTGGTATAGCCAGACCAAAAGGGGATAGGTAGGGGCTTGCGGATGGATCCTGAGGGCGGCAGATCTCGCGGGTATCCGGAGAGCAAAAAGGGTCGCCTGCGCCGAACCATCATCAGGCGGCATTAGCAACCGGCTCTGTAGCTCGCAGCGGACAGGCTCACCGGCGGCCGACCAGAAACCGTTCGACCGACGCTGCCTTGACAGACGCCGCAGTCATGATACATTTGCGGACAGAAAAGGGGAGAGTCAAAAGGAAATTAATGATGAAGCCAAGGCGAACTTCGAGAAAGAATTGAAGAAGCTGAAGGTTTTCTTTAAAGAACTCGGCATCCCAGTAATGGTGTATACCGACGTTGATCTTGCGGAGCAAGTTGCATTATTTGAAGAGTTTGTAAAATACCTCTCTCCGACAAAGACTCAGAAGCCATTAGAGTTTTAGCCATAAAGGATTTCTTATCGTTCACGCCCGCGAAGTGACATATAACTCAAACGTTAGGCGTCAACGCTAGAACCTGGGAAAACATATGGGACACAACTCCTTCACCAAGAACCAATTCGCTCTTGAATATATACCTCACCGTTTGGCGGCATTGGAATTATGTGTTCTGGCGTGTGATTCCGTGCTCATGAAAGGCCCTCGGCCTGAGTCGTTTTCAATCAACATCGGTATTTTAGAAATCCAAGGACAAAAGTCGGATCCGGTGCTTGGAGCTCTCATTGATTCTGGAATTATGGCCATCAGGAGCGTACTTAACTTCTTGGGCATAAAACTAAATAATGGAACCTTAGTTAATGCATCCTATGCATTAACTATAGAGAGTTTTGATCTACCACTGGTGCCACTGAACAAAGCAATTTCCATACTTTCTCCGAAGCTAGAGCCAGACACTCTAAAAAACATTTGGATAGAAGCACTAATCACAGCAAGTAAATCAACCGCCCACTTTACAGAAGGCGGTGGGACAATAATTGTGAACCGATTAGCGTACGCAGCCTATGCAGCATCACTTCTCCTTAGAAAGCATTTCTTTGAGGCTACAGGCACGCCCAAGCCTGATTGCCTCATCCCAGACCTCTACATTCCCGATTTCAGTCCAGAAAAAATATTAACCAACAACGGCCAGCACATCCAATAACTCGCCGACCAACAGGGCTCAACTGCGGAAGGGCAGCGGAAGCTGCCGTTCAGCAAGCTGACCATCGTGTTCTCAAAACACATCATCATGGCTGAAAACTCTGGCTCCATAACGAGAAAGCATTTCGAGAATTTCAAGCCATTGATTTACCTTGCGACAATTTTCACCATTTGGTGCCTCTCAAAAACGGTCGAAAAAAGAAGCAGGCCACTGGCTCGTGGCCTGCGTATTTCATGGCTCGGGAGAATCCATAGGTGGCCAGCTCCGGCGTTGTGCTTCCAGTGGACTCATCAATCCAATATCGCGCCCGTCAGGGTCGGCCACGATGGCATAGCGTGCGCCCCAGAAGGCATCGAAGGGGCATTGCCGCCCCGCGTAGCCGGCGTCGATCAGCGCGGCATAGTGCCGATCCACGTCGGCGCGCGTCGCCAGCATGAAGCCGATCACGCTGCGACTTTGGCTGTGCATGTCGGCGGCGTGCTGCCGCCAACCCGCGTTGTAAACACGTGCCAGGGTTTCGTTGTCGAATTCCAGCAGAACGCCATCGGGCAGACTGGCCCTGGCGTGACGGATGCCATCGGCCCCGCGCGGGGCTTCATGGATGGGCAGGCCCAGGGCGCGGTAGAACGCCAGGGTGGCATCGATATCGCGGCAAACCAGGTTCAACTGGTTCAGGCGCAGCGTACTGAGCGCTGGAGACATGGACGCGCAGGCTGGCTTCTGCGTAGCCGCTGCCGGGATTTGCTCTGCCGTGCGCGTCAGCGTGCCCTCGCCGGGCGTGACGAATAGCGCGGTGCTCGGCGCCCGGATCTTGGCGGTATGCCAGACGCCCCTGGGCACGATGACAAACTCCCCAGGCGTGTTTAATCGCACCTGGCGCGGCCCGTCGTGCCCGTCTGGCAGGTCCATGTGCTGTTCGAAGTCGCCGTCGAGCAGGCCGATCCATTCATCACCATGGGGATGGCATTCCCAGGTCGGCCAGTCCTCTGCGAAGTGGAAACTAGAGACCAGCGTCCTGCCGGAGAAGTCGCCGAAGCGTTGATTCAGCTCGTTCCAGAAATCCGGGGTCACCGGCATGGGTGTAGCTGTACCGTTGGCGTCGAAGACCACAAAAGTGGAGTCGATCTGGGGCGTCGTCTGATTCATGGGCTGCTCCTTCATGGACCCGTCGAGCTGGGATTGGCCATGTTGCACAAATTCTCAAAAACGGTGGTAGAGATATGGCTATGCACGATAAGATCATGTTCAGAAGTTGATGTTTAGTCTTAATTTTTCATCATCTTAGAACGCCCCATTTTTTCCATGATGAGCAGTTATTGCTGCCAGCTTTTGAGGTTCCCTTGTGCTTTCCTAGACATTGAGCCTTATCTGTCGTATCAAACCGCACGTATTTCATAAAACTGTCGGCTGGTTTGCGTGGTCCAGACCAAAATTCGCATGTGGCACAGTGCTTAAGACTTGAAGACATAGATGTTTCTGACATTTTACCTCCATCGCATGATGTTAGCCAATTTTTATTAGCGAATATTTTTATTAGATATTTCTTTTATCCTCTTCCCGAAAGAGTCGATTAGCTCGTTGCTATTTAACCCGTACTGACTTGTTGGGAATGGGCATATAGCTACTATCCCGCCATCCGAAGAGAACCAATACAGATCACGATCCCCTATTACTTCTTCTTTTAGATGAATTCCATCATCTCCAAAAGCTGAAACAAAATCATTTTTGTAGTTTTTCCCAAAGCATATGGTGAGCTTTGGTTTGTGTTTTTGTTTTAGTTCTCTTAAAAAGGGAAATCTATATTTCCTGCATATATCCATGTATTCATATTTGCTAGAAATATCGGTAAGTTCGTGTAACCATATCGCCCATCTGTCTGGGGAAGTGTTTTTGAATGGAAGCGGATAGAGGTTGAGTTTAAGAGGATGCTGAAATAGTCCGTGGTATAATTGCGTAACGCTAGAAATCTGGGAGTTGCGTCATGCGCGGAGCCAAGGTGGAGACCCAAGGGATGTTCAGCTACCTGTCGCCGGAGCAGCG
>JABEBX010017449.1_pt1 | contig 22299 bp, 19 predicted proteins | sample 7245971 | NCBI WGS metagenome assembly JABEBX01 (sample SAMN14506365, study PRJNA622280) | hot springs metagenome | biome: hot spring [ENVO:00000051]|acidic hot spring [ENVO:00002120]; feature: spring [ENVO:00000027]|sediment [ENVO:00002007]; material: sediment environment [ENVO:01001048]... | reverse complement strand
TCGACCGTGCCGTGATAGCAGCCGTTGAACACCACGATGTGCTGGCGCCCGGTGAGTGCGCGCGCCCAGCGCAGCACGAAGCGGTTGGCATCGCTGGCCGTGGCGGTGAACTGCCACATCGGCAGGCCGAAGCGCTGCTCCAGCAGGTCAGCGACTTCAAGCGCGACTGTGGACGGCAACATGGTGGTGGCACCAAACGCGCCGTGTTCCGCCAGGGTGCGGGCGATGGCTGCGGGGCTGTGGCCGAACATGGCGCCAGTGTCGCCCAGACAAAAGTCGATGATGGCGTGGCCGTCCACATCGAACAATCGGGCGCCCTGCGCCTTGTCCACATAGAGCGGCACGGGCGAAGGCGCATCGGCCATCCAGTGCAGGGGCACGCCGAACAGAAAGTGGCGCTGCGCCTGCTGGTGCAGCGCGACGCAGCGCGGATGTGCGGCCAAGAAGCGGGCGGCCTCGATCGCGTGAAAGCGGGCAATGCGGTCGGCGGGAAGGCTTGTGGGGCTCATGACGGTGGGCGCTGGAAAATGTGCAATTGAGGGCGCGATGGAAAGCGGCCGACGCGCAGTATCGCCAAGCCTGCGAGCGTCTGGCAAGCCCCGAAATGGCCCCGCGCGCGGTGGGCGAAGTGGTTCTATCGTTCCTGAAAAAATGTCGATATGGTTCAGACCGCTTGCAGGGCTTCATTGGCGTGGACTGAACTTCGCAGTCCGTTCACTTATTCGAAAAATATGGTTCAACACGCTTTTGCCTATCTGTCGCAGCAACGGTTTCTCGGCGCAGCAGCCAGCGCCGAGAATGCGCCGACGCCCCGCTTCGGCGTGGCCGGCGTGGCCTGGGACGGGGCGGTGACCAACCGCCCCGGCGCCCGATTCGGCCCGAACGCCATCCGCAAGGCCAGCCAGATGCTGTGCGATGCCACGCACCCGTTTTTCGATCTTTCGCCTACCGCAGATCTGTGCGATCACGGCGATCTGTATCTGCCCAACACCAGCCTGGAGACCATGCGCGCCGCGCTCGAAGCCCAGGCGCGAACACTCTTGGCGCATCAGCACATGGTGTGGCTGGGTGGCGATCATTCCATCACCTTGTCTTTGCTGCGGGCTTTGCGCGCGTTGCATGGCCAGCCGCTGGCGGTGCTGCATTTCGATGCGCATTGCGACACCTGGACCGACCACTTCGGTGAGCCATCGGGGCACGGTACCTGGGTTTACGAGGCGGTGCAGGAAGGGCTGGTGGTGCCGCAGAGCTTCGTGCAGGTGGGCATACGCTCGGCCGCCGAGCGCGAGGCGCGTGAATACGTCAACGCCATCGGTGGCCGGGTGATCACCGCGCGCGAGCTGCGCGGCCTGGAGAGTCCGTCGCAGCTTGCACCGATCACCGCCGACATCCGCGCCAGGCTGGCCGCGAGCAACGCCCCGGTGTATGTCACGCTCGACATCGACTGTCTCGACCCCGCCTTCGCCCCCGGCACCGGCACGCCCGAGCCCGGCGGCTTGAGCAGCGCGCAAGTGCTGTCGCTGCTTGAAGAGTTGTGCGCCATGCAGCTGCCCTTTGTCGGCATGGACTGCGTGGAGGTGTCGCCGCCCTACGACCACGCCGAACTCACCTCCAATATCGCGGCGCTGTGCGTCTGGACTTATCTGTGCGCGCGGCTCGCTTCTGAAAAAACTGTCTCCCCCTGACCCGGAAGGATCCCGCGCATGATGCGGCTGGAACAACAGGCGCAGCGCCTGATCGAGAACTCGTACTACGTCGACTCCGCGCATGCCGCGCCGCGCCACGCGCCCCTGCAGGGCGAGGTGCAGGCGGATGTATGCATCGTCGGCGGGGGTCTGGCCGGGCTGTCGGCCGCGCTGGAATTGCGCAAGCGCGGCATGCAGGTCGTGCTGCTCGAAGGGCGACACATCGGCTGGGGCGCTTCGGGCCGCAACGGCGGCCAGGCGTTGGCAGGCTACGCCAGCGAGATGGAGCCGTTCGAGCGCCAGCTCGGCGCCAAGAGCGCGCACTTTGCCTGGGAAATGTCGCTCGACGCCATTCGCCTGCTGCGCGAACGCATCGCCCAATACGCCATCGACTGCGACTGGACGCCCGGGGCGATGAGCGTAGCGGTCACTCCCAAGAAAGCCCGCGCGCTGCTTGCCTGGGCCGAGCATATGCAGCGCGAATACGGCTACACCCATCTGCAAAGCTTCGACGCGCAGCAGACCCGCAGCCTCATCGCCAGCAAACGTTATTGCGCGGCAGTGCTGGACGATTTCGGCGGTCACCTGCATCCGCTCAACTACACCCTGGGACTCGGCCGCGCCGCTCTCAACGCCGGGGTAGTGCTGCACGAGCAATCGCCCGTCATCAGCGTCAAACCCGCGGCGCAGGCCGGTGGCGGCAAGGCCCTGGTGCAAACCGCGCAGGGCAGCGTGCGCGCGCGCCATGTGCTGCTTGCGGGCAATGTTCAGCTTGGCGATGTGGCGCCGCGGCTGTCCCGGCGCATCATGCCCGTGGGCACCTACATCATCGCCACCGAAGCGCTCGGCGCGCAGCGAGCGAAGTCTCTGGTGCGCAACCGCGCCTGCGTGTGCGACACCCAGTTCGTGCTCGATTACTACCGCCTCACCGGTGACGACCGTCTGCTGTTCGGCGGCCGGGTGAGCTATTCCACCGCCACCCCGCGCGATCTGGCGGCCACCATGCGCCGCAGCATGCTGGCGGTATATCCGCAACTCAGCGACGTGAAGATCACCCACGCCTGGGGCGGCTTTGTCGACATCACCATGAACCGCGCGCCCGATTTCGGCCGCATCGCGCCCGACGTGCTGTATCTGCAGGGCTTCTCGGGCCACGGTCTGGCGCTCACCGGCATGGCGGGGCGGCTGGCCGCCGAGGCCATCGCCGGACAGGCCGAGCGCTTCGACCTGTTCACCCGTCTGCGCCACAAACCCTTCCCCGGCGGCGACCTGCTGCGCACCCCCGCGCTGGTGCTGGGCATGCTCTGGTACCGGCTGCGCGATCTGGTTTGAGGAAGGCTTAGCCGCTCTGCGGCTTCGGTGCTTGAGTCCCCAAACTCAAGGCAAAACACCTTCGCCCCGCTGGCGATTTCTGCGGGTACACCCTCGTTGTTTGGCGAAGTTTTTCACCGCGCTATAACGTACGCTCACATGGGTTACACGAGGTTTCAATTCATCCCGGTTCCTCCTCTATCTCTTTTCCAGGCGCCTCCCTATAGTCGTCCAAGTTCGCAAAAAACGTCATTTCAGTTCGTTGACACCACAGGAGACAGGCATGAACAAGGAAGACTCGAATGAGCAGGTTCAGATGGATCGTCGCACGCTGATCAAGGCGGGCGGCGCGGCGGGTTTGGCCGCTTTGCTGGGCACGCAGGTGCCGAGCTGGGGCGCTAGTGAGACGCCGGTGAAAATCGGGCTGATCGACCCGATCACCAGCACCTTTGCAGCGCTCGGGCAGAGCGAAATCAAGGGCGCCAAATTCGCTGAAGCCGAGATCAACAAGGCGGGCGGCGTGATGGGCCGTCCTCTGCAGATCTTCGTGGAAGACAGCGCGGGCAACCCCGGCACTGCGGTGGACAAGGCCTCGCGTCTGCTGAGCCAGAACAAGGTGGACTTCCTCATGGGCACGGTCAACTCGGCGGCCTCGCTCGCCGTGTCGCAGTTTGCCAATCGCCACGACAAGCTCTTCGTCTGTACCGGCGGCCACGTCGATAGCCTGACCGGCAAGGAGTGCAAGACCACGACCTTCCGCACCTGCTCGACCACCTGGATGCTGACGGCCGGCGACTTCGAGACGCTCTACAAGAAATTCGGCAAGAAGTGGTACTTCCTGACCACTGACTACGCCTTTGGCCAGTCTGAGCAGGCCGACTACACCACACAGCTCAAGAAGGCGGGAGGCTCCGTGGTGGGCGGTGCGCTGGTGCCCGTGGGGGCGACCGATTTTTCGTCCTATCTGATCGACGTGAAAGCCAAGTCGCCCGACGTGCTGTGCCTGCTGCTGGCCGGTAACGATCAGGTCAACTGCATGAAGCAGATCGCGCAATTCGGCATCAACAAAGACATCGCCGTGGGCGGCGCTTTGTTCGAGCTGGAGCAGGCGCAGGCATTGCCCGAGGCGGCTCGCTACGGCTGGTGGACCATGGAGTGGTACTGGAACCAGCCGAACACCCCGCATGTGGCGGATTTCGTCAAGCGTTACGCCGCAGCCAATAAAGGGGAATACCCGACGGCGCGCGCATGGTTTGGTTTTGCCACCACGCATGCCATCCGGCTGGCGGTGGAAAAGGCCAAGTCGCTCGAAACGGCCAAGGTCGTCAAGGCGATGGAGGGACTGGTTCTGCCCCCGGAGATCGCGCTTCAGCCCGGCAATGTGTTCTACCGTCCGCAGGATCACCAACTGATGCTGGGCATGTTCCCGGGGCACGTGATTCAGACGGGCAAGTATCCGAACCTGTTCGACGTTTCGGGCATCGTGCCGGGCGAGAAGATCGCGCTGCCGCCTTCTGAAACCGGCTGCGTGCTTCCGCGCGCCTGAAGCGCCACTGCGTGTGCCTGCGGACCCGCCGCTGCGCGAGTCCGCAGCCTGTCCATCTGCTGCTGCGGAGGCATTGCCTTGAATCTCGTCCTTATCTTCAATACGTTCAACGGACTGATCACCGGAGCGTTCTATGCGCTGCTGGCGCTCGGTCTGGCGCTCATCCTCGGGCTGAACAACACCATCAATTTCGCCCAGGGCGCGTTCATGGCGCTGGCGGCCTACTTTGCCTACACCCTGGAGCCGAGCCTGGGCTTCTGGGGAGCGCTGGCTGTGGCGCCGCTGCTCGCCGGAGTGCTGGGTCTGGTGGTCGAGGTGTTTCTCATTCGTCGGCTGTACAAACGCGATCCGCTGTATTCGTTGTTGCTGACTTTCGGTCTGGCGCTGATCATGCAGGACGTGATCCGCACCGTCTGGGGTGCCAACGGCGTGCCGCTGTCCATCCCGGAATCGCTGGGACATCCCCTCAGTCAGACCTACTTCTTTCTCACCGGCTACCGCCTCTTTGTTGTCGCTGTTGCCCTGGTGGGCACTGCCGTGCTGTTCGCTGTGCTGCGCTACACCCGACTGGGCATCCGCATCCGCGCCGGCAATGCCGATCTCGAAACCGTATCGGCGCTTGGCGTGAACATTTACCTGCTGCGCACCGCGAACTTTGTGATCGGCATCGTGTTTGCGGGCGTGGCGGGCATTCTGGCTGCGGGTCAGCTCGGGCTGGAGCCGACGATGGGAGACGGCCTGCTGATGCCGGCCTTTGTCGCCATCGTGGTCGGGGGCGTGGGTTCCTTGCTGGGTTCTCTGCTGGGCGGTCTGCTCATCGGGGTGGCCTCGGGCATCACCACGGCCTACTTTCCCGCCGCGAGTGAGGCGGTGATTTACCTCATCATGGGGCTGATGCTCGTGGTGCGACCGCGCGGATTCATGGGACAGGAGGGATTGTTCGAATGAGTACGCCTGCCTATACCGCTCCACCTCCCCGATCTGCCATGCAAACATCCAACCTCAAACAGCATCTCGGCACCGGCATTCTGGCGCTGGTGCTGCTCACCGCCCCGGCCTGGCTGCATTATGTCGGCGGCTACAACGACATCGCCTCGCGCGTGCTGATCTACGGCCTGGCCGCCATGGGGCTGAATCTGCTGCTCGGGCATACCGGCGGCCTGTCGTTCGGGCATGCCGCCTATTTCGGGCTGGGCAGCTACGGCGTCGGCTTGATGCTCAAGTACATGACGCACAACGTGCTGTTGGCGCTGCTCGGGGGTACTTTGCTGGGGGGCGTTGTGGCCGCTGTGCTCGCACCCATCGCCGTGCGTCGTCGCGGCATCTACTTCGCCATGATCACCATTGCCATCGGACAGATGTTTTATTTCATCGCCATTCGCTGGCAGGCCGTGACCGGGGGCTATGACGGGCTGACCGGCTTTTCACGGCACACCCTGCATCTGTTTGGGTTCGACTGGACGATGGGCTCTCTGGGCTTTTATTACCTCGTCGTGGCCTGCTTCGCGCTGGGCGCCCTGGTGCTGTGGATCGTGCTGAACTCTCCGCTGGGGCACACCTTTGTGGCCATCCGCGAAAACCAGAAGCGGCTGACCTTTCTCGGCCTGCCGGTACAGCGCTATGCGGCGATTTCCTTCGCTCTGTCTGGCCTGATCGTGGCGCTGGCCGGTGGCCTCAACGCCTTGCTCGACAACTTCACCTCGCCCAACACTTTGAACTACACCTTTTCAGGCGACTTGGTGGTGATTGCGGTGCTGGGGGGGATGCGCAACTTCTGGGGGCCGCTGGTCGGGGCGGCCATCTTCGTGCTGGTGCGGGATTACGCCAGCTCGGTGACAGACAACTGGATGTCCGTCATCGGCCTGATTTTCGTGCTGTCGGTGCTGTTTTTCCCGCTGGGTGTGATGGGGTTTTTGCAGCGCAAGGGGAAGCCATCATGAGCTTGCTGCAGCTGCACAACGTCTCGCGCCGCTTTGGCGCACTCAAGGCGCTGACTGACATTTCCATTGACGTGCAGCCCGGAGAGTTGCGCGCGGTCATTGGCCCCAACGGCGCGGGAAAGACCACGCTGTTCAACCTGATCAGCGGGTTTTTCCCGCCGAGTGAAGGGCAGATCACCTTTGATGGCAGGCCCATTCAGACGGTCAATCCCGGTGAGCTGGTCAAGCGCGGCATCATCCGCACTTTCCAGATCACCGAGATCTTCCGCTCGCTCACGGTGTATGAAAACCTGCGCATTGCCGTTGAGGTGGCGCAGGGCGTGAATCTGCGTCCCTGGATGGGGCGCGCCCTGCGTAAACGCATCGACGATCAGGTGGATGAGTTGATGCATCTGGTGAAGATCAGCGGCAAGGCGGATCGGGTGACGGGCGAGATGTCGCACGGCGACCAAAGGGTGGTCGAGGTGGGCATTGCGTTGGCCCGCCGTCCCAAGCTGCTGCTGCTCGACGAGCCCACCGCCGGGATGGGAGATGAAGAGACGCACCACATGACCGCGCTGATCCGTGATCTGAACAAAAACCAGGGCATCGCCACGCTGTTCGTGGAGCATGACATGGAAATCGTGTTCGGCATCGCCGATCGCATCACCGTGCTCGACAACGGCACGCTGCTCGCCGAGGGCACGGCCGATGAAATTGCCAACAACGCAAGGGTGCAGGCGGCTTATCTGGGTCAAGCGGCCTGACCGCCCTGACCCAAGCCGACATCTCCACAGGACTCTCCGCTTATGACCGCCGTTCTCGAACTCGACAACATTCATACCTACTACGACAAAAGCCATATTCTCAAAGGCGTGTCGATGACCGTGGGCGAAGGCGAACTCGTCGCGCTGCTGGGCCGCAATGGCGCGGGCAAGACCACGACGATGCGCTCGGTCATGGGGCTGACGCCGCCGCGCCAGGGCAAGATCAAATTCTTCGGCAAGGACATGACCGGCGCCTCGCCGCACCGCATTGCGGGCCTGGGCGTGGGCTATGTGCCCGAGGGACGCAAGATCTTCGGGCACCTCACGGTGCACGAAAACCTGCTGGTGGTGCACGAAACGCCGGGGCGCTGGAATATCGATGGCGTGTACCAACTCTTTCCACGTCTGCATGAACGCCGAACCAGCAAAGGCGGGCGCCTTTCAGGCGGCGAGCAGGAGATGCTGTCCATTGGGCGCGCGCTGCTGCTCAACCCCAAGCTGCTCATCCTTGATGAACCTTCGCAGGGTTTGGCGCCTGTGATCGTGCAGGAGGTGATGCGCACGGTGGGACGCATGAAGGACGAAGGAATTTCCGTGCTGCTGGTTGAGCAGAACGCTTTTCTCGCGCTGCAACTGGCTGACCGCGCCTACGTGCTGTCTGAAGGCGAGATTGTCTTTTCGGGTGATGCGGCCGCCTTGCGCGACGACAAGACCCGGATGGAGCAACTGGCGGGCGTAGCCCACGCTGCTTGATTGCGGCTTCAGTCGGGAAGCTGGCTGCGGATGAGCATGCACAACTTCTGCGCCCAGGGCGGGACGCGCTCGGTGGGCACATAGGCATAGCCGAGAATCAGCCCGCGGCGCTGCGGTGCGCCGAGGTAATAACGCGATAGCGGCCGCACCGTCATGCCCTGCGCATCGGCGGCGCGGGCGATGGCCTCGTCGTCCACACCTGGCGTGTTGAACAGCAAACAGAGGTGCAAGCCGGACTCCTGGCCCGAGATCTGCACCCGGTCGCCCAAGCAGCGCTGAATGCGCCGCGCCAATTCGTCGCGCCGTGCCTGATAGGCCACGCGCAGACGACGGATGAGCGTGTTGAGATGGCCTTCGGTGATGAAGTCGGTCAGCGCCGCCTGCAGCATGAGCTGGCCCGGGCGGTACAGGTCGTAGAGCCCGGTGTTGAAGGCGGGCAGCAGATCGGTCGGCACCACCAGATAGCCCAGACGGATGCCGGGGTACATCACCTTGGAGAAGGTGCCTGAATAGAGCACCTGCGCATGTTCGTCCAGCCCCTGCAGGCTGGCGAAGGGCCGGCCGCCGAAGCGGAATTCACTGTCGTAATCGTCCTCAAAAATCCAGCAGCGCTGTTGCGCGGCGAACTGCAGCAGGGCGCGGCGGCGCTGCAGGCTCATCACATGGCCGAGCGGATATTGATGCGACGGCGTGACGTAAATCAGCCGTGGCCTGCCCTGCTGCCAGTCGGCGGCTGACGGCGCCATGCCCTCCAAGTCCACCGCGATCGGCTTGAGCTTGAGCCCAGCGGCCTGCAACGCCCGGCGCGCGCCCCAGTAGCACGGGTCTTCCACCCAGGCCTCGTCGCCGTGATCGGTGAGCAGGCGCGCGGCCAGATCGAGCGATTGCTGCGTGCCCGAGGTGATGAGCACCTGCTCGGGCGTCACCCGCACCGAGCGCGACAGGCTGAGGTACTGCGCAATCGCCACGCGCAGCGGCATATAGCCGCCTTCCTGGCCGTAATCGAGCAGGTCGCGGTCGAGGCTGCGCCAATACTTGGCCTGCAGTTTTTGCCAGAGCTGAATGGGGAATTCGGCAAACTCGATTTCGCCGGGCGCGAACGGTTGCACCTCAAAGTCCGCCGAGCCCGACTGCACGGTGAGCAATTGGCCGCGCTGCGAGAGCTCGCGTGGCGAGCCGCTGTTCGCACTGGCGGCCTGCGCCAGCTTGCGGCCCCGCGCGGGGCTCAGCGGGCCGAGTTCAGGCAGGGTCTCGGAAACGAAAGTGCCGCTGCCCTGGCGCGCGGTGAGGTAGCCTTCCGCCGTGAGCTGGTTGATGGCCGACATGACCGTATTGCGCGAAAGATTCAGGTCGCGCGCCAGATCGCGGGTGGACGGCAGTTGCACCCCAGCGGTGATGCGCCCCGCCAGAATGGCGCCGCGCAGCGAGAGATACAGGCGCCGATTTAGCGGCGGGGCTGCCGCCGCGTCGCCTTCGGCGCGCTGAAGTTCGGTGAGCAGGAGTTCGGACAGGGCAAGGGGTCGCATGGGTAGGAGACTTTGGTCTTTGATCCGGTTTTGATGATGTCCAACCTCACCTTCTTGCCTCGCGTTGCGGTCACCACCGATCTGAAATCGATCGGCGGGCACCCCACGTATGCGGTGACGCAAAAATATATTGACCCGCTGCTGCCGCTGTCGGGCGTGTTGCCTTGGCTGCTGCCGTCGATGGGCGCCGAGTTGCCGCTGGACGCGGTGCTGGGGGATGTGGACGGGCTGGTGTTCACCGGCTCGCCGTCGAATATCGAGCCGCACCACTATGGCCAGGCGCTGAGCAACCCTGAGTCGCCCGCCGACCCGGCGCGCGACGCCACGACCCTGCCGCTGATCCGCGCCGCCCTTGCGTGCGGCATTCCGGTGCTCGGCATCTGCCGCGGTTTTCAGGAAATCAATGTCGCGCTCGGCGGCAGCCTGTTGCAGGAAGTGCACAACACCGCAGGCTTTGATGATCATCGTGAAGACGACACGCTGGATGTCGCCGGGCAGTACGGCCCCGCGCACCGCGTGCAGGCTGTACCCGGCGGCATGCTCGCCAGCATCGTCGGCGCGGATTCCTGGGAGGTCAACAGCCTGCACGGCCAAGGCATCCAGACCCTCGCCCCCGATCTGCTGGCGCAGGCGCATGCGCCCGACGGCCTGGTCGAGGCCTATACCTATCAACCCGCTCACCGCACCGACGCTGGCTTTGTGCTGGCGGTGCAGTGGCATCCCGAATGGCAGGCCGCGCAAAACCCCGTGTCGCGCGCGATCTATGCCGCTTTCGGCAACGCCTGTCGGCAGTTCGCCGCGCGCAAGCGCGACGACTCGCTGGCGCGCGCTGCCTGAGCAAACCGCGCCTGCACCTTTGGCGTTCAAAGTGCAGGCGATGGATGGAACCATCCTTGAAACGCAAACTGGAATCACATCATGAGTAGCGACAACCGCAAGCAGTGGACCTTCAATGATCTTGAAGGCTGGCTCAACGCCCAACGCATTACCGAAATCGAATGCCTCGTGCCCGACCTGACCGGGGTGGCGCGCGGCAAGATCCTGCCGCGCAGCAAGTTCACCGAAGACCGCGGCATGCGTCTGCCGGAAAGCATCATCGGCCTTACCGTCACCGGCAACTGGCCCGAGGATGAACGCCTCGAAACCCTAATCGCCGATACCGACCGCGATATGAATCTGGTGCCCGATCCGAGCACCGCGCGCGTCGTGCCCTGGGCCACCGACCCCACCGCGCAGGTCATTCACGACTGCTATTTCAAGGATGGCGAGCCGGTGGACTACGCCCCGCGCACCGTGCTGAAAAACATGCTCAAGCTCTACGCCGACAAGGGCTGGGCCCCGGTGGTAGCGCCCGAGCTGGAGTTCTATCTGGTGGCCAAGAACAACGATCCCGACCAGCCGCTGCGTCCGCCCATCGGCCGTTCGGGTCGCGCCGAAACCTCGCGCCAGCACTACAGCATCGACGCGGTCAACGAGTTCGATCCGCTGTTCGAGGATATTTACGACTACTGCGAGGCGATGGACCTCGACGTGGACACGCTGATTCACGAAGTCGGCGCCGGGCAGATGGAAATCAACTTTCTGCATGGCGACCCGCTCGATCTGGCCGACAAGGTGTTCTTTTTCAAACGCACCCTGCGCGAAGCGGCGCTGCGCCACAATATGTTCGCCACCTTCATGGCCAAGCCCATGGCGGGCGAACCCGGCAGCGCCATGCATGTGCACCAGAGCATCGTCGATCGCAAAACGGGGCAGAACATTTTCAGCAACGCCGACGGCAGCGAGTCCGAGCTGTTTCTGCACTACATCGGCGGTTTGCAGAAATACATTCCGCACGTCATGGCGCTGTTCGCCCCGTATGTGAACTCGTATCGCCGCCTGGTCGCCAATACCGCGGCGCCGACCAATGTGGAATGGGGCGCGGACAACCGCACCGTGGGCATCCGCGTGCCGTTCTCCAATGCCGAAAACCGCCGCATGGAAAACCGTGTGATCGGCGCCGACGCCAACCCTTACGTCGCGCTGGCCGCCAGCCTGGCCTGCGGCTATCTGGGCATGGTCAACAAAATCAGCCCGCTGCCCGAAATGAAGACCAACGCCTACGCGGCGCCCAACGCCATTCCCTGAAACGGAGACTCCCATGAAACCCAATGATCTGCCCCAGTTCGACACCGCCGCGCTGCGCGCCAAGGACGCCGCGCATCACCTGCATCCCTTCACCGACACCAAGAGCCTGAACGCCGCGGGCAGCCGCGTCATCGTGCGCGGCGAGGGCGTGCGCATCTGGGACTCCGACGGCAACGAAATCATCGACGGCATGTCCGGCCTGTGGTGCGTCAACCTCGGCTACGGGCGGCAGGATTTGGTGGACGCTGCCACCCACCAGATGCAAACCCTGCCGTTCTACAACGCCTTTTTCAAGACCACCACGGCCCCGGCAACCGAGCTTGCGGCGCTGCTGCCGCAGTTGGCGCCGCCCGGCTTCAACCATGTATTCTTCACCAACTCCGGCTCCGAAGGCAACGACACCATCATCCGCCTGGTGCGCCGTTATTGGGACCTGATGGGCCAGCCGCAGCGCAAGACGATCATCAGCCGCCACAACGCCTATCACGGCAGCACGCTGGGCGGCGCGTCGCTGGGCGGCATGAGCGGCATGCACGAACAGGGCGACCTGCCACTGCCGGGCATCACCCACATCGACCAGCCCTACCAGTTGCAGCACGGCAAGCCGGGCGAGAGCGCGCACGACTTCGGTCTGCGCGCCGCAAGCTGGCTGGAGGCCAAGATTCTCGAAGTGGGCGCCGACAAGGTGGCCGCCTTCATCGGCGAGCCGGTGCAGGGCGCGGGCGGCGTCATCATTCCCCCGGCCAGCTACTGGCCCGAGATTCAGCGCATCTGCGACAAGTACGGCCTGTTGCTGATCTCCGATGAAGTCATCTGCGGCTTCGGTCGCCTGGGGCACTGGTTCGGCTGCCAACACCCGCACATCAACTCCAAACCCGACCTCATCACCTTCGCCAAGGGCGTGACTTCGGGCTACCTGCCGCTGGGCGGGGTGCTGGTAGGCGACCGTGTGGTCAAGGTGCTGATCGAGCAGGGCGGCGATTTCAATCACGGCTTCACCTACTCCGGCCATCCGACCTGCTGCGCCGTCGCCATCGCCAACGTCAGCGCGCTGCGCAACGAGGGCGTGGTCGAGCGCGTGGCCACAGACACCGCGCCTTACCTGAAGGCGCAATTCGCCACCCTGGCCGATCATCCCCTGGTGGGCGATGTCGATTCGCTCGGCATGGTGGCTGGGCTGGTGCTCTACAAGGACAAGGCCAGCCGTACATTGTTCGACGCCGATCTGGGCGTGGGCTACCTTTGCCGCGATCACTGCTTCAAGAACGGCGTGGTGATGCGCGCCGTGGAAGAACGCATGATCATCGCCCCGCCGCTGGTGATGACGCATGTCGAAATCGACGAGATGATCCGGCGCATTCGCCGTAGCCTGGACGACACGCTGGCTGGTCTGCGTGCGCAGGGCTTGGTATAAATCGCCATTTCCGTTTCGGTCGGTCACGGCATACTGGTACGGGAATTGCAAAGCCTCACCCTGCTGCACCTGTTGTTTTCAATTGGCTTCACACACACTTGAGAGGTTTTTCATGTCACAAAAACTGCATACGAAGTCAGTCCGTCGCAAGCTGCTGGCGGCATGCCTGGCGGGCGCCGCGGCGCTAACCCTCGGCGCTGCCGCCCCGGCGCAAGCCGCCGGCGTGCTCAATATCTACAACTGGTCCGACTACATCGCACCGACCACGGTGCCGGGTTTCGAGAAGGACACCGGCATCAAGGTGCGCTACGACACCTTCGACTCCAACGAAACCCTGTTCGCCAAAATGGTGGCGGGCGATACCGGCTACGACATCGTGGTGCCGTCGTCGAACTGGGCGGCCATCGACATCAAGGGCGGCCTGCTGCATCCGCTGGACAAAGCCAAGATCCCCAACTACAAAAACCTCGATCCGGGCCTGATGAAGCAGCTCGCCGCGGTCGATCCGGGCAATAAATACCTCATTCCCTGGATGTGGGGCTACACCACGGTAGGCATCAACGTCAACCAGGTGAAAAAGGCGCTGGGCAACACCCCCATGCCGGCCAATCCCTGGTCCTTGATTTTTGATCCGACCTACGCTGACAAGATCAAGTCCTGCGGCATCTCCATGCTCGACTCGGGCGGCGACATCATGGAGGCTGCGTTCAACTATCTCGGCATTCCGCAAGACACCCAGAGCCCGGCCGACTTCGAGAAGGCCTACGCCATGGTGCAGAAGGTGCGCAAGGACGTGAGCATCTTCTCTTCCTCGGGCTACATCAACGACCTGGCTGGCGGCTCCATCTGCATGTCGCTGGGTTGGTCGGGTGACATGGGCATTGCCGCGGCGCGCGCCAAGGCGGCAAAAAACAAGCAGGACATCGAAGTGTTCCCGCCCACGCATGGCGCCGTGATCTTCATCGACACCATGGCCATTCCCGCCGATGCCAAGAACCTCGACAACGCCTACAAGTGGATGAACTACGTGCTCGAGCCTAAGGTGGCCGCGGCCGACACCAACACGGTGACCTACGCCAACCCGGTGCCGTCGTCGCTGCCCTATGTCGATGCCAAGATCAAGGACAACGACTTCGTGTTCCTCAAGCCCGATATGGTGGCCAAGCTGATTCCGCCCAAGGTTTACACCCCGGAGCAGCGTCGTCTCGTGACCCGTCTTTACACCAAGTTCAAGACCGGCCTGTGATCTGCCCCCTGTTGCCGCGCTCTGCGTTTTTTGTCGGCAGGGGCGCGGCAACACCCCACACCTCAACCTTGTTTGACCGATGATGGAGTTCGCGTTGTGACGCCCCCTTCCACGAGTGCAAAACCCTTCCTGCGCATCGACGGCATCACCCGTCGCTTCGATGAGGTCGTCGCGGTCAATGACATTCATCTCGACATCCAGCAGGGCGAAATTTTTGCCCTGCTCGGATCGAGTGGCTGCGGCAAGTCCACCTTGCTGCGCATGCTCGGGGGCTTCGAGACGCCGACCTCCGGCCACATCTATCTGGAGGGCGAGGACATCACCGATCTGCCGCCCTATGAGCGGCCGATCAACATGATGTTCCAGTCTTACGCGCTGTTTCCGCACTTGACCGTGTTCGACAACATCGCCTTCGGTCTGAAACGCGACGGCATGCCCAAGGCGGACATCGCCACCCGCGTGGAGCAGATGCTCGACCTGGTGCAGCTCAAGCCCTACGGCAAGCGCAAGCCGCACCAGCTCTCCGGCGGCCAGCAACAGCGCGTGGCTTTGGCGCGCAGCCTGGCCAAACGCCCCAAGCTGCTTTTGCTCGACGAGCCGCTGGCCGCACTCGACAAAAAGTTGCGCGAGCGTACCCAGCTCGAACTCGTCAACATTCTGCGCAAGGTCGGCGTGACCTGCGTGATGGTCACGCACGACCAGGAAGAGGCCATGACCATGGCCGACCGCATCGCGGTGATGAAGGATGGCGAGTTTCTTCAACTCGGCACCCCCATCGAGATTTACGAACACCCGCAAACCCGCTTCATCGCCGATTTCATCGGCAACGTCAATATGTTCGACGGCAGGCTGGTGACCGACGAGCCCGACCATTGCGAAGTGCAGACCGATGATGCGTTGTTCTACATCGGCCACGGCATCAGCGGCACGCTCAACATGGAGCTGGGCATCGCCTTGCGTCCGGAAAAAATGACTCTGACCGAGGGGCACCAGAGTCACCCGAACAACGCCTTTCAGGGCACGGTGTCCGGGCGCTCGTACATGGGTAGTTACACCGCCTACGAGCTGCTGCTGCCGAGCAAGCGGCGCGTTCGCGTCACCGTGTCCAACGCCGATCGCCATGCCGATCCGTTTGATGTGGGGGCCGCGGTTACCGCGCATTGGGCGGATAACGCGCCTGTGGTCATCGTGGACTGAGGCACAGCGCCAACGCATCATGCCAACAAACAGCGACACCTCCACCCCGCGCAAAGTGCGCAAGCCCTTCAACTGGGGCCGCAAGATCGTGATCGGCATTCCGCAGATCTGGCTGTTGGCCTTTCTGCTCGCGCCGTTCTTTATCCTGCTCAAGATCAGCGTGTCGGAAACCGACGCGCTGGGCATAGGCTTCGACCCGCTCGTCACCTATGTGAACGATGCGCTGCAGGTCAACATCCACTTCTCGCCTTACCTGGCGCTGGTGCGCGACAGCCTCTACATCATCACCTATCTGTCATCGCTGTGGTACGCCTTGATGACCACAGTGCTGTGTCTGGTGATCGGCTATCCCTTTTCCTACTTCATCGCCCGGGCCAAGCCCACGGTACGGCCCGCCCTGCTGATGCTGGTCATGCTGCCGTTCTGGACCTCGTTTCTCATCCGCATCTACGCCTGGAAGAACCTGCTCGACGTCAACGGCCTGGTCAACCAGTTCCTGATGTGGGCAGGCATCATCCACACCCCGCTGCGCATGATGTTCACCGAGTTTTCGTTCATGGTGGGCATGGTCTATGGCTACATCCCCTTCATGATTCTGCCGCTCTACGCCACGCTGGTGAAAATGGATCACCGGCTGGTCGAGGCGGCGGCCGATCTGGGCTCCACGCCGCTGAAGACCTTCTGGCTGGTCACCGTGCCGCTGTCCAAGTCGGGCATCATCGCCGGCAGCCTGCTGGTGTTCATTCCGGCGGTGGGCGAATACGTCATTCCCGAGCTGCTCGCGGGCCCGTCCACGCTCAACATCGGCCGGGTGATGTGGAATGAGTTCTTCCTCAACCTCGACTGGCAGCGCGCCTCCGCGGTGGCCATTGTGATGATCGTGCTCATCCTGCTGCCGATTGCGGTGTTCAACAAGTACCAGACCAAGAGCCTGGAGGGCATGCGATGAAAAAGACCGCCGTGCTGCCCCTGACCTGGATGATCCTGGTCTATCTGTTTCTTTACCTGCCCATCGTGGTGCTGGTGGTGTATTCGTTCAACGATTCGCGCATGGTCACCATTTGGGGCGGCTGGACCTTCAAGTGGTACGGCGCGGTGGTGCATGACCATGAAGTCATCAGCGGCTTGATTCTGTCGCTCAAGGTGGCGCTGGCCACGGCCACTACTTCGGTGCTGCTGGGCACATTGGCGGCATTTGCCTTGGTGCGCTATCGCCACTTCGCGGGCAAGAGCCTGCTCAACTTCATGATCAACATCCCGCTGGTCATGCCCACGGTAGTTATCGCGCTGGCGCTGCTGCTGTTTTTCGTGACGGTGCAGAAGGCCATGGGGTTTCCGCAGAAGGGGTTTTTCACCATCTTCATCGGCCATACCGTCATGGCCATTTCCTATGCCGCGGTGGTCATCCAGTCGCGTCTGAAGGAAATGGACCGGTCGATCGAGGAAGCCGCCATGGATCTGGGTGCGCGCCCTTTCCAGGTGTTCATGCTGGTCACCCTGCCGTCCATTTCGCAGGCCCTGGTGTCGGCCTGGCTGCTGGCGTTCTCGCTGTCGCTCGATGAAGTGGTGATCTCCGCCTTCCTCTCCGGCCCGGGCAGCACCACCTTGCCGGTGGTGATTTTCTCGCGCGCCCGTCTCGGTCTGAGCCCGACCATCAATGTGGTCGGGGCGATCACGGTCTATCTGGTCATCATTGCGGTGGCGGTGAGTAGCCTGCTCATGGCGCGACGTGAGCGTCTGCGCGCAAAACAGGCCGCGCAGGCCTTGCGGATGGATGCCGAGCCGCAGCAAACAAAGGAATTCGGCGTCGGATTGATGACCGCCGAGGGGCGATGAGCCGTCGCCAGAGGAGCGGTTTTTTTGAGCAAGAGAAGCACCCTGTCAACATCTAAAAACACCTGGAGGACACACTGATGAACAAGTTCAAACTCACCGTGCTGGCGGCCAGCCTGGGGCTCGCCCCACTGGCACATGCCGACACCAACGCCGACATCCTGAACGAGCTGCAAGCGCTCAAGGCCAAGGTGCAGCAACTCGAAGCGCAGGTCAAGGCGCAGCAAACCCAGATCACCGACAACCAGAAGGCGACAGATGAAGCCTCAAAGGTGGCCAACCATGCGGATGTGCAGGTCTCGGGCATCAAGGAGCAAACCGAGTCGTCCGGCTTCAAGGGATTGAAGGTCAGCGGCATGATCGCCCCGGCCTATGTCTACAACCAGGATCAGCAGGCCAGTTCGTTCGTATTCCTGAATCGGTCCAATGGCGATCCGGGTGCGTACTCGCTCTACAACTACGACAACTCGTATTTCGGCGGCGTTTATCTCCAGTTCCAGAAGGAAACCGCGGGCGGCGTGGGCTGGAACCTCACCCTGGCTCCCGATCGGGGCGCCGGCGTGAATATGAATGGCAACTCCATCATTCATGAAGCTTCGGTGTCGATTCCGTTGAACAACGAGACCAAGCTCATCGCCGGCCAGATCCCCGACTGGGAAGGCTATGAATACACCTGGGACAACCAGACCAAACCCATCACCCATAACCTGCTGTTCGACTTCACCGAGCTGACCGCCTACACCGGCGTCGGGCTCGACCAGACCGTGGGCAACTGGGAGTGGAAGAGCATGATCGCCAATATGAACTCGCCGCGTTATTACTACGGCGGCTCCGGCGGGCGTGCCCCGGCACTGGTGTTCCGTGCCGACTACACCCCGCCCGGTTATGACAACGCCGATATCGGCTTCTGGGGCATGGTGGGCAAGCTGCCGAACTCCAACGTGGCGGCGGACGGCACCACGCCGCTGTTTGCCACTGGCACCTCGACCGCGCAGATGTTCGAGGTCGACGGCTACCTGACCCAGGGCGACTGGGGCTACTACGGCCAACTCGGCTATGGACAGCAGACCGGGGCAGCGTATAACGGCGGCAAAGCCAAGTGGTGGGGCGCCTCGGGCATGCTGACCTATAACTTCACCCCGCGCTTCCTCGGTTTCGCCCGCGCTGACTATCTCAACAACAGCAGCAATGGCGGCGGGCTGCCGGGTGGCTATATGAACCCGACTGCCGGTGGCCCCGGCGCGAGCTTCAACGGCGTCAACGGCTTCGGCCCCGGCTACGTCAACGACGGCACGGGTAACTGGACCATCGTCGACCCCAACAAGGGCGCCAACCGCTACGCCCTCTCGCTCGGCTGGAATTACCTGCTGACCGAGTCGACCACGTTGAAGATGGAGTACCGCTATGACCGCTCCAGCCTTGCTACCTTCTACAACGTGTCGGATGGCAGCTACAAAAAGGACAACAATCTTCTTGCCGCTTCGGTGGTCGTGAGCTTCTGATCTGTCCTTTCGCGGCGGGTGTCTTGCCCGCCGCCTCACCGCTTTTTGCTACTCCATCATGCGCCACCCCATCGCCTTCACAACGAACAGGGTGGCGCCCGAACCCATCGCTCCAGCGCCCGAACGAGTGCTGCGCGGCGACCCGCAGCAACTGGTCTGGAATCACTACACCGACGCCACCGGTCAGTTCTCCGCTGGCATCTGGCAGGGTGAGACTGGCGCTTGGCGCGTGCACTACGACCCGCATGAAGAAGAGTTCTGCGTGCTGCTCGAAGGGCATATGACCCTCACCACAGACGACGGCGCGGCGCAGGAATTCCACGCTGGAGACGCCTTCGTCGTGCCCGGCGGCTTCACCGGCATCTGGCAAAACCACACTCGGGTGCGCAAACACTACGCCATCATGGCGCTCAAAAAGAACTAAACCTTACCCTAGGAGATTCGCATGACCGAGAACTTCAATCGCATCTGGCACCAGCGCGCCGACGATCTGCTCAAGCGCGGTATCGACGGCCGCATGGTGATCGACGGCAGGCGCTGGGCCGCGACCGATGGCAGCCTGTTCGACTGCATCTCACCCGTTGACGGCAAGGTGATCGCCCGCGTCGCCCGCGGCAAGGCGGCGGACATCGACCGTGCCGTGGCCAGCGCCCGCGCTGCATTCAATGACCGCCGCTGGGCTGGCCAGCCGCCCGCTGCGCGCAAGAAGGTGATGGTGGCGTTTGCCGAGCAACTGCGCGCTGCGCGCGACGAACTCGCGCTGCTCGAAACCCTCGACATGGGCAAGCCGATCAAGAACAGCCTGTCCACCGACGTGCCGTCCGCCGCGCGCTGCCTGCAGTGGTTCGGCGAAGCGGTGGACAAGATCTACGACGAAATCGCCCCCACCGGCGACAACGCGCTGGCCCTCATTACGCGCCAGGCCATCGGCGTGGTCGGCGCCATCGTGCCGTGGAACTACCCCATGCTGATGGCCTCGTGGAAGCTGGGCCCGGCGCTGGCCGCGGGCAACAGCGTGGTGCTCAAGCCCTCCGAAAAATCGCCGCTCACCGCGCTGCGTCTGGCTGAACTGGCGCTCGAAGCCGGGCTGCCAGAGGGCGTGTTCAACGTGGTGCCGGGCTTCGGCCATGAGGCCGGTGAAGCGCTGGCGTTGCACATGGACGTGGACGCCATCGGCTTTACCGGCTCTACCCGCACCGGCCGCCGCATGCTCGACTATTCCAGCCGCAGCAACTTGAAGCGCGTGTACAACGAACTCGGCGGCAAGTCGGCCAACATCGTCTTCGCCGACTTCGATGATCTCGACCGTGCTGCGGCCACGGCCATCGGCAGCATGTTCTACAACCAGGGCGAGAGCTGCAACGCGCCCTCGCGCCTGCTGGTGCAGGACAGCATTGCCGATGCCTTCGTCGAGAAGCTCGCTGCGCTCACCCCGCAATACCACCCGGCCGACCCGCTGGATGCATCCACCGTGCTCGGCGCGCTGGTCGATGAAACCCAGACGCAGACCGTGCTCGGCTATATCCAGTCGGGCGTGGACGAGGGCGCGCGCTGCGTGGCCGGCGGCTGCCGCGCGCTGCAGGAGACCGGCGGGCAGTACGTCGCCCCGACGGTGTTCGACGGCGTGAAAAACAGCATGAAAATCGCGCAGGAAGAAATCTTCGGCCCGGTGCTGGCGGTCATTCGTTTCAAGACCGAGGCCGAAGCCGTGGCGATTGCCAACGACAGCGCCTACGGTCTGCACGCCGGGGTGTGGTCGCGCAATATCGACCGTGCGGTGCGCGTGTCGCGCGCGCTGCAGGCGGGCACCGTGCACGTCAACCAGTACGACGAGGACGACATCACCGTGCCGTTCGGCGGCGTGAAGCAGTCGGGCAACGGCCGCGACAAGTCGCTGCACGCCTTCGACAAATACACCGAACTCAAAACCACCTGGATGCGCATCGACAGCGCGAACTGAACCCTCCCCACCCCGGCCCTCCCCGCAAGCGGAGAGGGGGCCTTTGCTCCTCCTCCACGCAGTGGGGGAGGCCGGGAGGGGGAATCTTTTGGAGACACACCATGAACCACTCACTGAATGAACAACTCCAGGCGCGCCGCGCCGCTGCCACGCCCCGCGGCGTGGGCGTGATGGCCAGCTTCTACGCCGACCGCGCCGAGGGCGCCGAGCTGTGGGACGTCGAAGGCCAGCGCTATATCGACTTCGCCGGCGGCATCGCGGTGATGAACGTCGGCCATCGCCACCCGAAAATCGTCGCTGCGCTGCAGGAGCAACTGCAGCACTTCACCCACACCTGCTACCAGGTCGTGCCGTATGAAAGCTATGTCAGCCTGGCCGAAAAGCTCAACGCCCTCACGCCCGGCAGCCACGCCAAGAAAACCGCGCTGTTCTCCACCGGCGCTGAGGCCGTGGAGAACGCCATCAAGATTGCCCGCGCCTACACCCAGCGCCCCGGGGTGATTGCCTTTGGCGGCGCCTTCCACGGCCGCAGCTTGTTTGCCGTGTCGCTCACCGGCAAAGTGCAGCCGTATAAGGCGGGCTTCGGCCCCTTTCCGCCGGAGATCTATCACGCGCCGTTTCCCTGCCATTGCGCCAGCCTCGACGAGACGAAAAAGGCGGTGGAACTGCTGTTCAAGGCCGACATCGAGCCCTCCCGCGTGGCCGCCATCATCTTCGAGCCCATCCAGGGCGAGGGCGGCTTCAACGTCATTCAGGCCGAGGCGGTGAAGTGGCTGCGCGCACTGTGCGACCAGCACGGCATCGTGCTCATCGCCGACGAGGTGCAGACCGGCTTCGGCCGCACCGGAAAGCTGTTCGCGATGGAACACTTTTTCGAGAAGACCGGCGTGCTGCCCGACCTCATGACCATCGCCAAATCGCTGGCCTCGGGCATGCCGCTGTCGGCGGTGACCGGCCGCGCCGAGATCATGGACGCCCCGGCTCCCGGCGGGCTGGGCGGCACCTACGCGGGCAACCCGATGGCGGTGGCCGCCGCGCACGCCGTGATCGACGTGATGCACGACGAGCAACTCCCGGCGCGCGGCCAGCGGCTGGGCGATCAGCTCAAGGCGCGGCTCGAAAGCCTGCGCGCGCAAGTGCCGCAGATCAGCGATGTGCGCGGCCTGGGCGCCATGGTTGCGGTGCAGTTCAACGATCCCGCCCCTGGCAAACCGGACGCGGCTTATACCAAGGCCGTGCAGGCCGAGGCGCTCAGGCGCGGCCTCATCCTGCTGACCTGCGGCGTGGACTACAACGTGGTGCGCTTCCTGTTCCCGCTGACGATTTCTGACGCCGTGTTCGCCGAGGCGCTCGACATCCTCGAAGCGTCGCTGCTGGCGGCCAAGGGCTGAATTCCCAGGGCTATCTGCGACGGCGCATGCGGTTGCGCCGGGTCATCGCCTGGCAGGGTTCGCAGTCGTCCTTGCGGGCCTTGCGGCCGTAGCGCCCGGCGTAATGGTCGAACACGGCGCGC
>JABEBX010016713.1_pt1 | contig 22304 bp, 22 predicted proteins | sample 7245971 | NCBI WGS metagenome assembly JABEBX01 (sample SAMN14506365, study PRJNA622280) | hot springs metagenome | biome: hot spring [ENVO:00000051]|acidic hot spring [ENVO:00002120]; feature: spring [ENVO:00000027]|sediment [ENVO:00002007]; material: sediment environment [ENVO:01001048]... | reverse complement strand
GGTAGAGCCTTGTTGAAGAAAAATTCAAATTAAAATAAATTTTAAGCCACGCAAAGCGTGGCTTTTATATATTGATTTAACTTTAAAAGTCGAATGTCCATTCAGATGACACATAGCCCATAGCGTATGGCGAATAGCAAATAGAGATTAGAGATTAGACATTAGAGATTAGTGGGCGGTAGGCGAAGGGCAGGATACCCTTGAGATGATCTGAGCAGCGCCAGCGAGGACCAGACATCGAGGGGGGGGTACCTGCCGGAGCCTATGCATAAAGCGGCACATGGCAGATGGCCAATGGCATATAGTAAAACAGGGATTAGGGAATAGAAATTGAAAAGTATCACCTACCGATCTTTTTATGGCGCCGTTTATTCGTTACTGAATTTGCCATGTGCTATACGCTATAGGCTATGCGCTATTTTTTATGAGGCAACTCGGTGATTTGACATTTAAACGCTTTCGTGATAGAATACCTTCAAGTAACATTTCTAAATGATTAACTATAAAAACAAAATAAATCTAAACTTAAACACAAGGGGGTGTTTCGAGTGAAGATTATTTCTAAGTATAGTGTTTTCGTGTTCATGATTCTCATGGGCATGATGGTGTTTGCGGCAAGCAATAAGGATTACGTGATCGTCGGTACGACTGACAAGTTTACTTCTTTGGATCCGGCAAAGGCTTACGAATATCTCTCCGTTAACCTCATTCAGAATATCATGACAGGACTTGTTACGTATGTTCCGGGAACGACGCAGATAATTCCGGGTCTTGCAGACAACTGGGAGATCTCACAGGACGGACTTACGTACACATTTTACCTTAAAAAAGGACTCAAATTCTCAAATGGGGATCCGATCAACGCTCAGGCATTCAAATATGCCTTCGATAGGGTCATAAAACTTGGACAGGATCCTTCATTTTTGCTTTCAGATGTTGTTAAAGGAACAAAAGCGATAGACGACACAACCTTCGAAATAGATCTTAAATATCCATTTGCACCATTTATAAACATACTTGCATTTACCGTCGCATATCCTGTAGATCCTAAATTCTATCCTGCTGATCAGGTTTACAACGGCATGCCTATTTCCAGCGGACCTTACATAGTTAAAAGATGGGTAAGAGATGTTGAGATGGAACTTGCTCCAAATCCAAACTATTACGGAAACCCTGCAAAGACTCCGACTATTTTGATAAAACTCTATCAAGATGCCAACAGTTTGTACCTCGCCTTGCTTGGAGGGGAGATAGATCTTGCTTACAGAACATTGCTTCCGCAGCAATTTGCACAAATACAACAGAACAACAAATTCACGACATATGTGGGTCAAAGTCCTTTCATGAGATTTATCGTTTTCAACGTTAAACAGGAACCGTTTGGAAACTCAAAGGTAAGAGAAGCGCTTGCCTATGCCGTCAACAGAAATGAGATAGCAACCAAGATATTTGCCGATCAGGTTAAACCTCTTTACACCATGATACCGGTTGGAATATGGGGAAGCATGGATGTCATGCCATCTCAAGACATTGCAAAGTCTGTTTCTATTCTTCAATCTCTTGGATACTCAAAAGATAATCCTTTGAATATAACTTTGTGGTACACACCAAGTCATTACGGATCAACAGAAGCCGATCTTGTTCTGACACTCAAAAATCAATTTGAATCCACAGGACTGATAAAATGCAACGTTAATTACGCCGAGTGGGCTACGTACATAGATTACTGGAACAAAGGTGTCATGGGAATGTTCATGCTTGGATGGTATCCTGATTACTTCGATCCTGATGATTTCGTGTGGCCATTCCTTCAATCTTCTGCAAGCCCTTTGATGGGATCTAATTATTCAAATCCGACAATGGATCAACTTCTTACAGATGCGAGACTTGTAAGCGATGAGGCAGGTCGTACGGCTCTATATGCGGCCGTCCAAACGCTTATGGCCAAGGATGTACCGTACATTCCTTTATTCCAAGGAGAACAGCAAATCGCTGCTAAACCTGAGGTTGCCGGTGTTTTGCTTGATCCAGTTCAAATCTTCCGATACTATCTACTCTACAAAAAATAATTCGAATCTCGGGCGGGTAACTCCCGCCCGACTTTAAGTCTAAAGGGGAGTGAAATGTCTTGAAGACTTATATTCTCACTCGCGTTATTCTTTCTATACCTATGATCTTCATACTGCTGACAATTGTTTTCATCATTTTGAGAATTCTTCCAGGAAATCCTGTTACGGCCATGCTTGGTCCAAAAGCTCCTCCAGAAGTTGTAAAGTCTATGGAAGCTCAACTTGGCTTGGATAAGCCAATAATAATTCAATTTGGTGATTACATATCGAACATTTTAAGGGGAAACTTCGGTGATTCAACGGTAACAACCCTTCCAGTTATTCAAGAATTGGAAGATAGATTTCCTGCCACCCTCGAACTTACAATATTTGCCATGATCATAGCCGTTGTGATAGGCATATTTTTTGGAAGCACCGCCGCTTACCGATATGGGAAACCGATCGATGTAATGGCAAGGATTTATTCCATTTTTGTTTATTCAATGCCTGTCTTTTGGCTTGGAATAATGCTTCAACTTATCTTTGGCGTATGGTTAAAAGCGTTGCCTGTTTCAGGACGTGCATCACCATTTATGACGCCAGACAATTTGTACACAGGGCTCTACACGATAGACGCAATTTTAAATGGACAATGGAATGTTTTATATAACTCTCTTTTGCACCTTGTCCTTCCATCCGTAACACTTGGAGTTGTGATATCGAGTATTTTTGTCAGAATGGTCAGATCAAATGTTTTACTTTCTCTTTCGAGTCAATATGTCACCTCCGCAAGATCAAGAGGCGTTAAAGAAAGCAGGGTACTTTACGCTCATGCACTTAAAAATGCGATGATTCCAATTCTCACGATAATGGGCCTCCAATTTGCACTTTTGCTTGGAGGTGCTGTTTTGACTGAAACGACTTTTTCATGGCCTGGAATAGGAAGTTATCTTGTTGAAAGGATAAGATACAGAGATTTTCCCGCGATTCAAGGTGCAGTTGTGTTCTTTGCACTCTTTGTTGTTGTGGTAAGTATCCTAATAGATATCATAAATGCATGGATGGATCCGAGGGTGAGATACTGATGATAAGCATGGAGATAAGAAAGGGGATAAAAGGACTTTTCAAAGATTCTTCCGGCCTTATGGCTTTTATAGGTTTTCTGATCCTGATTTTTTACATCATAATAGCAATCTTTGCTCCTTTTGTTTCTCCTTACAATCCGACGCAACCATCGGGGCCATCTCTTCTACCGCCGACAATATTGCACATCATGGGAACTGACAATTTGGGATATGACATCTTCAGTAGACTCGTTTGGGGCACTAGAATGGCTTTCGCGATAGCCCTCATAGCGACTGCGATAGCGGCAATTGTCGGAATTCCAATTGGACTTCTTATTGGATACGTGGGCGGAAAAGCAGACAGAATTGTGACCATGATAATGGATTCAGTTTATGCTTTTCCGGGATTGATCCTTGCGATAGCGATAGCGGCCATGCTTGGCCCTGGTCTTCTAAACATAGCCTTTTCAATAGCCGTTGTATATATTCCAACGTATTACAGGGTGATAAGAAGTCAGGTTAGCACCGTGAAGTCCGAACTTTATGTCGATGGGGCACGTGCAATCGGAGCAAAAACATTGACAATAATAGGATCATATGTCTTCCCGAATGTTTTGCCTTCAACGATAGTTATATTTTCCATGAATCTTGCAGATTCGATAATGACGGAGGCCGGATTGAGCTTTTTAGGCCTTGGTATTGCACCTCCTACTCCCGATTGGGGTTACGATCTTGCCAAAGGTCAACAATTTATCCTTAACAACGACTGGTGGATGGTTGTATTCCCAGGCATCGCTATAATAACAATAGTACTTGGTTTTAGCATGTTTGCGGAAGGACTTGATGAATATTTTAATCCGAATATAGGTGAAAAAAGATGAACATATTAGAGGTAAGAGATCTTAACGTTGAGTATCTAACAAGAGACGGAAATCTTAAAGCGGTTGATGGAGTTTCCTTTTCTCTCGGTTTTCATGAAACCATTGGTCTTGTTGGAGAATCTGGATGTGGTAAATCTACAATAGGCCTTTCAATTCTGAAAATTTTACCTATTAACACCCAAGTTAGTGGGGAAATACTTTATAAAAGTAAAGATATGGTAAAAATGTCCGATAACGAGATAAGGTCTTTGCGAGGAAAGGAAATTTCGATGATCTTTCAGGATCCAATGACCTCTCTTGATCCGATAATGAGAATAAAAAATCAGTTCTTTGAGACAATTCGTGCACATTTTCCGAGAATCGAAGAAACTGAAATGGTAAAGATGTCTTCAGACGTTTTAAAATCGATAGGAATAGATCCATCAAGGCTCGAAAATTATCCGTTTGAATTCAGTGGAGGAATGCGTCAGAGAGTTATGATAGCACTTGCGATAGTGTTGAATCCTTCCTTACTTGTTGCAGACGAACCTACAACTTCTCTTGATGTAGTAGTACAGTTACAGATAATGGAAGTTCTCAAAAAGTTAAAGGATCAAAAGAATATGTCAATGATTTTGATAACTCACGATCTTGGACTTGTTGCAGAAATAGTGGATAAAGTTGGGATAATGTACGCTGGGGATCTTGTTGAATTTGGGGACGTGAATTCAATTTACGAAAATCCGTTGCATCCTTACACTCAACTTTTACTTGTTTCAATACCGAATGTCAAACTTGAAGATATGGAACTCAAATACATAAAAGGAAATTTACCAAGTCTTAAATCTTCACCATCAGGCTGTAAGTTTTACCCAAGATGTCCATTTGCAATGGATATATGTTTGAAGGCAAAGCCACCAACATTTGATGTAAATAAAAGGCGTGTAAAATGCTGGCTTTACAAAGGAGAGAAAGATGGGGCAAGAAAAGCAGACACAACTTCTATCGGTTAGAAATTTAAAAAAATATTTCCCCCTCAAAGTGTCATGGTTAAAAGCGTTTTCGAAAGAAAGGCCTTACGTTAGAGCCGTTGACGATCTTTCTTTTGAAATAAAATATGGAGAAACACTTGGACTTGTTGGTGAATCTGGAAGTGGTAAGACGACAGTGGGAAGAACTTTAATAAGACTTGAAAGTCCAACTGATGGTCATATCCTTTTTCAGGATGTCGATTTGGCCAAACTTTCTGGAGAAAATTTAAGAATTAAAAGGCGTGATTTTCAAATGATCTTCCAAGATCCAATGGCGTCTTTAAATCCTTACATGAGAATTGGAAGGGCGATCGAGCATCCTTTGAAAATACATCATCTTGGAGATGCAAAAGAAAGAAAAAGTCGTGTTTACAAAATTCTCGATAAAGTTGGCCTGCCGCCGGAAGAATTTTATAATCGTTTCCCAAGGCATTTATCGGGAGGACAAAGACAAAGGGTTGTAATAGCGCGGGCGGTAATAACCAACCCAAAGTTTGTCGTTGCAGATGAAGTTACAGCCATGTTGGATGTCTCGATAAGATCGCAAATTCTTAAACTCCTCATAGAGATGAAAAATGAACTTGGCCTTACCTACCTTTTCATAACACATGACCTTGCAAGTGCCAAATACATTTGCGACAGAATCGCCGTTATGTATTTGGGCAAAATCATCGAGGTCGCGAAAACATACGATATATTTAAAGAGCCTCTTCATCCCTACACAAAGATACTTATGGCAAGTGTTCCCATTCCAGATCCAAAGTTAAAAACAAACAAGTTTATTCCCGTGGGAGAAATTCCATCCCCCATAAATATTCCATCGGGATGCAGATTTCACCCAAGATGTCCTTACGCAATGGAGATTTGTTCAAAAGTTGAACCAGAACTTAAGGAAGTTAATGGTAGACTTGTTGCATGTCATCTTCATACTGGCACATAGCGTATGGCAAATAGGGAATAGAGATTAGGAATTAAACATTAGAGATTAGTGGGCGGTGATGGCGGAGGGCAGGATGCCCTTTATTGATCATGCTTTACTCATGACTCTTCATTTTTTACCAGTGCACTTACATCAAGGTGTAACCTCACATACCCATCATTAGAAACAAAAATATCTTAAAATAATATAGAAAACTATTTTCTATAAGGAGAAACCATTTTGAATAGATCAAATGCACGCGTTCTTATTTTTACATCTATAGGGCATTTTTTAAATGATGGAAGTTTGTTGCTCTTTTCTTTGTTGATAGTTTATTACAGCGAATTTTATCATGTGAATTTGACATTCCTTGGTTTAATGGCCGTTATATATGGGATCATATCGGGTGTTTTATCACCCGTTATATCCGGATTTGCAGATAAACGTGATGTTGATGTTCCACTCATGACTCTCGGCCTTTTACTTATTGGAATATCCATATTCTTTTTTGGACTTGCTTTTTTTCTAACTTCCTATATTTACATCGTAATATCTATCGCGGCTATTCTGCTTGGCCTTGCGCAATCCTTTTATCATCCACTCGGCAGTTCAATTCTTGCTTACACTTTTGGAAAGCATTCGCCTACCGCTTTAGGTATAAATGGCTCTCTCGGTAGCATGGGAAGATCTTTTACGCCAATGATCGTAACCGCACTCATACTTGCTTTTGGAGAAAGTACAGGCATGTTTTGGACGGCCGCTTACATGATAGTCGGCGCTTTGGTGGTGTATTTTGGCCTTTCAATTTTTAAAAGAGAAAATTATGAAACAAAAACGCAAGATTCCCCAAAAGGCAAAAAAGAAAAATTGGATCCAAAGTACGTGAAATTTCTTTTTGCACTTGGTACCATCGTGTTCATAAGAGCAATGTTCATGTCAGGAACAACAACATTTTTGGGAGAGTACGTGTATAAAATTTACGATTCTAAAACACTTGTCGGTGTTTTTTTAACCATTGCTTTTCTTGGAGCAATCGTTGGCCAACCCTTTTTTGGTTATCTTACCACGAAAAAGGGAGGAAGATTTACAGTTTTTCTAACAACTATAACCTCAACTGTGGTCTTTATACTATTTCTTTTGTGGAACAACTTTGTATTTTCAGTTTCTATGTACTTAATTGAAACATTTTTCGCTATGAGCGGATTTCCAGTTTTGCTTGGTTATGTAACACAGGTTTTTCCTCCAAAATACACTGCAACTGCGAGTTCTTACATATGGGGTTTGTCTAACATTATAGGAGGGGCTGCCGGTGTTGGCGTTATAACTTTGCTTTTGGGAGTAGGCATTAACATTTACCTTTCATTTTGGATCATGCTGATATTTGGGGCTATATCTGCTTTGATGTTGCCCTTAATTCCAAAAAAGGTAAAAGAATGACGCAAAAGATTACTCTGGGGTATCCTGCCTTCCACCATACGCCATTTGCTATAGGCCATGCGCTATTTATCGAATGTACATAGCCTCATCCGAGAAACTTGCAAGTCTTATAAGACCTTCTGGCTTTCCAAAACTAAAAGCGGGAAGGCTAAAGAATTTTTTGTCTTTTTTTTCGAAATTTTCATTTGATTTTGAAGATCTCGATCGACTTAGCACTGAAGTCCTCTCTGAATTACTTCTCAAAGTTAACGGGATAGGAGAAGAAACGGCAAATTCTATGTTGCTTTACATATTTGAAAGGCCTGTTTTTATATCTGATGCTTACTCAAAAAGATTATTTTCGAGAATTGGCATAAGAGAAAGTGTTGAGATTGAAAGTATCTCAAAAGACCCAAAGATGCTTGGAGAATTTCATGCTCTTGTGGTTCAACATTCGAAAGTTTACTGCAGATCAAAGCCTATATGTCAAAAATGTCCTTTAATTGGTTTTTGTGAATATGGAGAAAGATATGTTTGAACATTATTACTCAAAAAATCCAACAAGCAAAATTGTTGAGAAGACATTTGAATTTAACGTCAAAAACGTTAAACTTAAGTTCAAGAGTGTCAGTGGCGTTTTTTCATTTGGAAACCCTGATAGGGCATCTGTGGTGCTTGTAAGAAACTTTCCAGAAAATGCAACTGGAGATTTACTTGATCTCGGGTGTGGCTATGGATTCATTGGAGTATCGTTGAAATTCAAGGATCCAGATATAAACCTTTTCATGAGCGATATCAATGAGAGAGCCTTAGAATATGCGAAAATGAACGCTAAGGACAATAACATTCTGGCAATTGTAAAGGTCGGGAATGGTTTTGAACCATGGAAAGATATGACCTTCGATTTCATCGTTTTTAATCCTCCAATTGCCGCAGGCAAAAAAGTTTGGGTTAAAATGATAGAAGAATCAAGAGAACACTTGAAAACAAACGGCTCTATTCTGTGCGTAGGATTTCATAATGCCGGAGGAAGTGCGATAGAGAGAGAAATGAAAAGGGTTTTTGGTAAAGTTTCAACACTTGTAAAAGATGGAGGAATACGAGTTTACATTTCAAAGAATGATAAAATTTGAGAATGTTAGTTTTGAATACGAAGATGTAAAAGTCCTTGAAGGTATAAACCTTGAAATTAGTGAAGGAGAGTTCATAGCCGTCCTTGGATTGAATGGAGCTGGCAAAACGTCTCTTTTCAAATTGATGAATGGGCTCATGCTTCCAACTTCGGGGACGGTATCCGTAGATGGTATAGACACGAAAGATGAAAAGAATATATGGAATCTTAGGAAGAACGTTGGAGTTGTTTTTCAAAATCCAGAAAATCAAATCGTGGGAACGACTGTCGAAGAAGACGTTGCTTTTGGCCTCGAAAACCTCGGCATTCCACGCAATGAGATGTTAGAGAAAATAGATGAATCTCTTAAATTCGTCGGACTTGAAAATTTAAAAGATATAGAGCCTCATAAGCTTTCTGGAGGTCAAAAACAATTGTTGTGCGTCGCAGATGTATTTGCGATGAACCCCAAATACATGGTCATGGACGAACCAACATCTATGATGGATCCTGTGAGCAGAGAAACAATCCTGAAAACTCTTGTGAAACTTCATGAAGTCGGACATTCCATAATATTTTCAACGCATCTTCTTGATGAGATCGTGATAGCGAAAAGGATAATTTACCTTAAAAACAAACACGTACTTTTCGATGGAGATGCGATTGAAATCGTTGGTAAGATAAAAAAAGATTTTGGAAGTTCAAAACTGGTAGATTTTGAACTTGATCTTTTTGAAGCGGGAATTATAGATCATCTCATGGATGTCGATGAACTTGGAAGGAAGTTGGTGAATTATTGTCGATCAAATTTGAGAATGTAAGTTATACTTACGATAGAAAAACACCTTTTGAAAAAGAAGCCCTTCTCGATGTTTCTTTTGAAATAAAAGAAGGGGAGTCTCTTTCGATACTGGGTAAAACTGGATCGGGTAAATCGACAATTTTACAACTTATGAATGGCATAATAAAACCTACTGCCGGAAAAGTTGAAATAGATGGCATGCTTACGTCAGATAAAAATCTTCTCTTTGAGATAAGAAAGGAAATAGGACTTGTTTTTCAATATCCAGAGCATCAATTTTTCGCCGACACAGTTTACGAAGAAGTGGCTTTTGGCCCGAGAAATTTTGGAATGGATGAAAAAGCAGTTGATGCAGCGATAAGAGAATCCATAAAGACCGTTGGATTGGAATTGAACGTGATTTCAAAATCTCCATTTGCGCTTTCCGGTGGAGAAAAAAGGAAAGTAGCAATTGCATCTGTAATAGCATGCGGCTCAAAATATCTTGTGTTCGATGAACCAACCTCATCTCTCGATCCAACAAGCGCGCAAGTTTTTTTTAAAATGCTTGAAGAATTTCGTCTAAGAGGTAAAAGTACAATTATAGTAACTCATTCAGTAGAAGAAGCTATTTCTCATTTTGAAAGGGCTATAATAATTTCAAATGGAAAATTGGTTTTTGATGGAAGATCAGAAGATATCCTCAAACAGAATTTGATCGAATTTGGTCTTTTGCCACCTCCTATGGAAAGAATCTACGAAATGATAAAAAAAGAATGCGGTGATATTCACCGCCTAAAAGAGATCATTCACAAAGATGATTTTAGATCTGTGTGAAACTAATTCTTTGCCGCAGTTTTGGGATTTGCCTTCTTCGATCTTTCGAACAAAGCGATTATCAAAATTATTATGCCTATGACAATATCATTAGCAAGGTTGTGGAGATGGTGGGTACTCGGATCGCTAACGTATGGTATAAAGGCTGCTATTATCATCCATACTCCTCCCAAAAGTCCTATTATCCATCCTTGCCACGATGCCCCCTCTGGTAGCATCATAAACCCAACTATCGCAACGATTATCCCAACAATCACGTCATTCAACATGTTACCAGTTACACCTAATGGAAGAAAACCGGCAATGATGAACCAAATGCCTGCTATCAAAGCCGTCCAACCTTTCCAAGTCATTTAATCCCCTCCTTCATCGAGCAACTGCTCTTTTGGAACATCTTTAAAATACTTTGCTGGTACGCCAGCAACTATGATTCTCGGAAGCACATCTTTAGTTACAAGCGCTCCCGCCGCTACCACAGCGTCTTTTCCAATTGTAACACCTGGAAGCAAAGTGGCATTGACTCCTATTCGTGCTCCTCTTTTCAAAGTTGGCCCTTTAAAATGTTTAAATCTCTCCTTTGTTCTTCCAAGATAGTTATCATTCGAAAAAGCAACTTCTGGTGCTATAAAGCACCGATCCTCTATTGTAGACATGGCCGTTATGTAAGATCCTGTTTCTATTTTGACGTATTTCCCTATGGTTGTCTGATTTTCAATGGCAACCCCTCTGCCAACGATCGTGTACTCGCCAATTTCAACATCTTCACGAATGGAGGCGAGATCTCCAACAAAGACATCGTCATGAAGTGTTGAACCCCTGTAGATAACGCAATTTGCACCCACCACGACATGATCACCGATTAACAAAGAAGAAAGATCTTTTATCTTCGTCGTTGCACTTGTGGATGCTTTAAGTGGAATCTTTCCAAGAATTGTATTGTCGGATATGATACAACCTTCTCCAATTTTAACACCGGAATGGATCACAACGTTGTGACCTATTTTGACGTTATTGGATATTTCAACTTCGTCCTCAATAACGACATTTTCTCCAAAATCGACGTTAACACCTATCTTTGCCATTTTACTTATACTCATAAAGTTCTCCAAAAGTTCGCTTTTTGAAAATTATAGCATACGGGTATAATTATACAAACGAAAAGTTTGGAGGAGGATAAAATGGATCTTGGTATAAAAGGTAAAAGAATGCTTGTTTGTGGAGGAACAAAGGGAATTGGCCGTGCTGTGGCAAATGAGTTTGCGAAAGAAGGCACTTTAGTTCACGTTGTTGCCAGAAATGATTCAGAAAAAGTCGCAAAAGAAATATCTGAAAAATATGGTGTAAAAGTTTTTGGCCATAACGGTGATCTTTCAAAATTCGATGACATAAAACGTATTTCGAGCGAGATTGGAAATGTGGACATACTTTTCATAAATGCAGGAGGTCCGAAGCCAGGAGATTTGGAAGATCTCACAGACGAAGACTGGCACACGGCATACGATCTGACAATGATGAGTGCTGTCAGGCTGATAAACGCATTTTTACCAGGCATGCTATCGAAAAAATGGGGACGCGTAATAGCATCGACATCTGTATCAGTTTATGAACCAATTCCCAGACTTTTACTCTCCAATGCTATAAGAATGGCAGTTGTAGGGTTGATGAGAAGTCTTTCTGCAGAGCACGCAAAAGATGGCGTAACTTTCAACTGTATTGCACCAGGTTATACTCTTACAGAAAGAATCAAAACACTTTTCGAGGATACCGCCAAAAAGTCTGGAATCACAGTCGAAGAGGCAAGTAAAAGTATCGTCGATAAAACAGACATAAAAAGGCTCGCCAAACCGGAAGAAATTGCCGCTATGGTTGCCTTTTTGGCCTCTGAACGTGCCTCTTACATAACTGGCACGGTGATAAGAGTTGATGGAGGATATGTATCTTCTACACTTTAGAGTCCTCCGCAGTGTACATGGCAAATAGGGAATAGAGATTAGAGATTAGAGATTAGAGATTAGTGAGCGGTAAGTTGGCGGAGAGCATAATGCCCCAGAGGAAGCCTTCGCAACGAAGTGAGGACAGCCTCCGACGGGGCTCATGCCGGAGCCGCGTGAAGCAGTATATTCAAAAATTGAATATCAAAATACCCTATACAGTCCAAAAAATAGACGATCTCAGATCGCCTATTTTTTTACAACCCTTATTTCATGCATAAAATAATTTTGGCACGAATTATGCTAAAGTCATTTGAAGTGTAGAAAGGAGAATGCAGTTGCATATGAAAAGAGTAGTCGTTACAGGTATAGGAATAATAGCAGCCTCTGGAACCGGTAAAGAAGCATTTTTCAAAGGAATGGTTTCAGGTGAGAGTTTTGCAAATAAAATAAATGCATTTGATCCGGCAGATTTCAAATCTCAAATTGCAGTTGAGATAAAAGATTTTGATCCAACCAAATACATGGATCCAAAAGATGTAAGACATTATGATAGATATACGCAATTGGGAATTGCGGCGGCAAGAGAAGCCGTTGAAGACGCAAATCTTCCAAATGAAAATCTTGAAAAGGCTGGGGTTATAGTCTCGTCGGGCATAGGCGGGATAAAATCCCTTGAATCTGAAATGGAAACCATGATTTTTAAAGGGCCTTCCAGAGTTAGCCCATTTCTCGTTCCGATGATGATTTCAGATACATTGGCTGGTACCATAGCAACGAAATATGGCGCAAAAGGACCGAATTTTGGCACTGTCAGCGCTTGTGCTTCAAGCGCACATGCCATAGCCATCGCTTACGATATGATAAAACATGGAATTGTTGATACCGTTATAGCAGGAGGTTCGGAGGCGGCCATTTGTAAGATATCGGTGGCTGGTTTTGGAAATATGAAGGCTTTGTCAACAAGAAATGACGATCCCAAGCATGCATCAAGACCATTTGATAAGGACAGAGATGGTTTTGTCATGGGAGAAGGAGCAGGCATAATTGTACTTGAATCTTTGGAGTCGGCAAAGCATCGCAATGCGAAAATTTACGCTGAAATTAAAGGATACGGTATGAGTGATGATGCTTATCATATGGTTCAGCCAAATCCAGACGGCTCTGGAGCCTACGCCGCGATGGAAATGGCCATAAAAAGTTCTGGCCTTTCGATAGAAGATATCGTTTATATAAACGCCCATGCCACGTCCACGCCTGTCGGAGATCTTTCAGAAGCCAATGCGATAAAGAAAATATTCAAAGAAAGATCGAAGAACATCTTTGTAAGTTCAAACAAAGGTGCCATTGGTCATACACTTGGAGCTGCCGGTGCGATAGAATTCATAGCATCTGTGCTTGGAATGGAAAGATCTGTTATATTCCCAACCGTTAATCTTGAAAATTTGGATCCTCAAATCGATCTTAACTGTGTACCTCAAAGGCTAAAAGAGATGAAAATAAGAAATTTCATATCTAATTCTTTCGGTTTTGGAGGGCATAACGTGTCTTTGCTTGCAGGGGAGATTGAATGAAGATACTCGTTGATGATTCTGTTGATGTCAAAGGTGTCGAAAAGATACCACTTTACATCGAATGGAAAAGCAAAAAATTGAGAGTCTCTGAAATAGATCGAAGATCTTATTTTTCTTTGAATAAAAAAAGCGCAATAGTGCTCCCTACTTTCGATGAACTCAACAATGTTGTTTCTAAACTTATACCGGTTAAGATATTTTTAGCATCAAGACCTTTTGGTTTTTTAAAAGATGAACTCACATTTCTTTCTTCTCTTGCCGATGGAATCAGTATTGTGGAAGAGAAGATGGACGCCGTTGCACTCTCTTTGTTTCTAAACAGCGGCATGGCGATGGATAAAGATATCCTTTTCGCAAAATCTGCCACAACTTATTTGCTGTTTTCAGATCTTTCTTTCTTAAGAAAAAATGATGTTATTTCTGAAAGGAAAGCGTCGATGATCGTCACAAAGATGATCAACATAGTCAAATTTAGTTTTGGGCGTACAGTGGTTAAAAGCATGTGGAGTTTAAAGAATGCAATTTCATCGATAATCGACGAGATAGATAATCCTGCCATGATAGTTTTAAGGTATAGCGGAAGGGAAAAAGCTGTTGAATCTATAACAAAAGCATTCTCTGAGAAATTCGGTTCAAAGGCATCATCTGATTTTATGAATCCAGCCCTGGCTTCTATTTATGGTCATGGCACTTTAACAATAACGGTAATATCGGAGGAAAAAAATGGATAGTATAACAGACATACTTCCTCATCGTTATCCTTTTTTAATGGTTGACGGTGTGATATCTAAAAGTGAAAAAGAAATAACGGCATTCAAAAATGTCACCTACAACGAACCACAATTCCAAGGACATTTCCCAGATAATCCCATCATGCCTGGTGTACTTATACTTGAAGGTATGGCTCAAACGGCCGGCCTTATAACTTTGGTTCCTGGCAAAACGCCACTTTTCGTTGGTGCAGATAAAGTTAGATTCAGAAAACCGGTAAGGCCTGGAGATAAGATTATTTACGAAATAAAGATAATCTCAGAACATTTAGGAATGATAAATGTAGATGCTGTGGCAAAAGTTGATGGCAATGTGTGCGCAACGGCAACACTGCTTTTGGGAATGCAAAAATGATCTTTTCTAAAATCGTCGGCGTTGGAGGGTACCTTCCTCCGAAAATCGTTGAAAATTCCAAGATTGAAAGTATGCTTGGAGTGGGAGATTGGATCTTTGAAAGAACGGGCATAAAAAGGCGTCACATAGCAGATGGCGAAAATGTTGTCGACATGGGTGTTAAGGCATTAAAAGATGCTATGAGAAATGGCGGAATTGAAAATTTTGATTATCTTATAGTTGCCTCAAACACGCCAGACACACTTATTCCTGGAATTTCTGGAAGGATTCAACAGGCTTTCGGAAAGAAAATCGGTGGTATAGACATTCAGGCTGGATGTTCTGGGTTTATTCAGGCGATGGAAATAGCAGATTCCATGATAAGATCTGGTAGTTTTTCAAGGATAGGCATCGTTGGGACTGAAAAATTGTCTGGAATAATAGATTTCAAAGACAAGTCGGTAGGACCGCTTTTTGGAGACGGCGCGGGAGCCATCTTAATGGAAAGATCGGATAAGCCTGGTATAATCGCAAATTACTCAAGAATTCAAGGAGAGGGTTACGAATCGATAGTTCAAAGGCCAGGGCAATTTCTTCAAATGGACGGTAAGGCTGTATACAGATTTGCAGTTGAGGCTATCGTTGAAGGAATAGAAGAGGCACTCAAAAAAGCTAAATTAAACTTAGCAACGGCAAAACTTGCTGCCGCCGTCTCAGAGGCCGGAGGTTTTGGAATAATCGCATCTGGAGGACGCGATCCGATGTGGGTAAGATCTGAGATAAGGAAAACAAAAGAAATGACCGATAAACCTTTTGGGGTTAACGTTATCGTTTATGAAAAAATGGCAGATGAGATAGTCAAGGTGATAATTGAAGAAGGCGTCACAGCCGTTACCTTTGGCGCTGGCAACCCTTCTAAATACATAGGGGCTCTTAAAGAAAAGGGTATAAAGGTTATTCCAGTTGTTGCTTCTGAGGCATTTGCAAGGAGACTTGAATCCTACGGTGTTGATATGGTCATAGCCGAAGGAATGGAATCAGGTGGGCATATTGGTGAGGTAACGACGATGGTGCTTGTGCCCGCCGTCATAGATGCCGTTGAAATTCCAGTTATAGCCGCTGGCGGAATTGCCACTGGAAGACAAATAGCGGCATCTTTTGCGCTTGGCGCTGAAGGTGTTCAAATAGGAACAAGATTTGTGGCAACTCAAGAATGTGAAGTACATCCAAATTACAAAGAAAAAATTCTAAAAGCATCAACGCGAGATACACTTGTAACGGGAAGAGTTACGGGCCATCCCGTGAGAGCACTGAGAAACCCTCTAACCAACGAACTTCTCAAAATAGATGAAAGAGGTGGAAAGCCAGAAGAGGTTGAGCAATTGGGGAAAGGTGCTCTTAGGGCAGCCGTTGTTAACGGAGATTTAGATCGCGGTTCTTTTATGTCAGGACAATCTGCAGGGCTTGTCAACGATATTCCATCGGTAAGAGAACTCATGTCTAAACTCTGGAGTGAAACTCTTGAAACGATAGATTCATTTAAAACAATAGATATGGAGGTAAAAGCATGAATGCTTTAATGTTCCCAGGACAAGGATCGCAAAAGTTAAACATGATGAAAGATTTTTACGATGAATATCCAGAATCAAAGCGCGTCATGAACGATGCGTGCGATATTTTAGGCTTTGATTTAAAGAAAATAGTCTTTGGAAATGATGAACATGAACTCACAAAAACTTACAACGCACAACCAGCGCTTTTAACAACTTCCATTATGGTACTTGAAGTTTTGAAATCGAAAAATGTCGATTTTGAAGTTGTTGCCGGTCATAGTCTTGGAGAGTATTCTGCACTTGTGGCCGCTGGCGTGATATCATTTGAAGATGCGCTAAAAGCCGTAAGGCTTCGCGGTGAACTTATGGAAAATGCCATTCCAAGTGGAGCAGGTTCTATGCTTGCAATTCTTGGATTGTCTCCTGAAAAAGTCGAAGAAATTGTGAATAATTTAGACGGAGTTTACGTTGCAAATTACAATTCTCCCCTTCAGATCGTTGTAAGTGGTGAAATAACGGCGCTTTTAAGTGCTATCGAAATGTTTAAATCAGCAGGAGCAAAACGGGTAGTACAGCTCAATGTCTCCGGTCCATTTCATTCACCCCTTATGATGCCAGCCAAAGAAAAACTTTCTGAGTTTTTGAACAAAATAGAGTTTAAGAGGCCTCTAGTGCCCGTAGTACTGAACGTTACAGGGAAAGTGGCTGGAACGATAGATGAAATAAAGTCTAAGTTAATAGAACAACTCACGTCTCCAGTCAAATGGATCGACACGGTGCAAACGATGAACGCGATGTGCATAACAAGGTACGTGGAAGTTGGATCTGGTAATGTGCTTTGTGGTCTTGCAAAGAAGATCACAAATGTTGAGACCTTTTCAACAGACAACATAGATGAAATGGATAAACTGGAAGGAGTGGTAAAAAATGCCGAAATTACAGAGTTCTGAAGTTTTGGATGAAGTTAAAAAAGCCATAGCAAATCATCTTGGAGTTAACATCGATTCGATAAAGGAAAGTTCAAAACTCGTCGATGATCTTGGTGCTGATTCGTTGGATCTTGTTGAACTAACGATGGATCTCGAGGAAAAATTTGGAATAAAGATCCCAGATGAAGACATATCAAAATTGACAGATGTCAAAAGTGTTGTTGATTATCTTGTTTCCAAACAATGAAAAAAGAGCGGATAACCGCTCTTTTTAATCAAACAAATCAGAAGATTTTGCCATCGTTTCTTTCGTCTTTTCGTAAAGTTCTTTGTAGAGTTCGTAATATTTTGCGTAAAGAGCCTTGTTTTTTTCTTCAGGCTCTATTTCTGCTCTGAATTTCACCCACTCTTTTATTCTTTCAGGTTTGTCTATGACTTTAGTTCCGAGTCCCGCCAAGAAAGCATCTCCAAATGGAGCTTCCACATCATTTGCGAGTCTTTTCATAGAAAAGCCCGTTACATCCGCAAAGATCTTCACCCAGTATTCTGATTTTGCAACTCCTCCTACTATCCAACAATCGCGATTTAATTTTATTCCAGATCTTATAGCAACTTCCATGTTATGCTTTAGAGAATATGCCGCCGATTCTAACATGGCCTTGTACACGTGCGATCTTGTGTGATACAGGCTTAATCCAAAGATGACTCCTCTTGCATCTGGATCCCATATGGGCGAGCGTTCTCCCATGAAATATGGAAGTACTATGACACCTTCACTGCCGGCTGGGATATGCTTTGTCTCCATCTCAAGCAGAGTATATGCCGGTATACCAGTTTTATCACTCACTTCTTTTTCGTATTTCCCAAAATTGTCTCTGAACCATCTTGCAAGTTCACCAGATGTCGCCCCTCCTCCAAAGGTGTAGATTAACTTATCATCGTGAACAACGTAAGGGTAACTTACAAGTTCGGGCGTCAGATATTTTCCATCGTGGACCGTTCCCCAACACATAGAAGTTCCGGCCATAGCAACATGCTCACCTTCAAAAAGGGCTCCGGCACTCAGTTGAGCAACTGGAGCATCTATGCCACCTGCAACAACTGGTGTGCCTTCAAGAAGACCTGTCAGGTGAGCGTAATCTTTGTTCAACTTTCCAACGATACTTGAAGAACTTACTATCTTTTCTGGCAATTTATCTTTGTCTATACCGAGCATCTTGCACATCTCGTCTGACCATGTTTTTTTACGAATATCAAAGACACCGCCAAGATTCCCAGCCGATGTGTAATCCGTTAAAAGTTGACCTGTCATCTGGTAGATGACGAAATCTTTTGGCGTTACGAATTGATAAGTTTTATTCCAAATCTCAGGAAGATTATTCTTTATCCACATCATCTTAGTAAATCCAAAATAAGAATCAACGTAATTGCCGGTTACACCAAAGATCTTCTCTTTTAGGACATTGTCCTTAACCCACTGTGTTTCTTTCTTTGCGCGTCTGTCCATCCATATAAGGCATGGATAAAGTGGTTCAATCGTTTTGTCCACGGGAACTCCAGAACCTCCGTAGAGCCCACTTATAGAAAGACCGGCAATTTCCTTTGGAGAAACATTTGATTTTGCAAGTGATTCTTTCATCGTCTCTATGACGGCTTTAACCCACACGCCAGGCCATTGCTCTGCCCATGAAGGGCGTGGAGTTGTAACTTTGTATTCTCGAAAACTATCGGCTATCAATTTGCCTTTTTCATCGACTATGATCGTCTTTGTTCCTTGAGTTCCTATGTCCGTTCCCATCAAATACATATCTTCACCTCTGTCCGTAATGTGTATGATGATATTCGTAAAGCCTTTGGGCTTCATCTTTGTCCAAAGGTTGTGGCTTTCCCATTGTCCTTGCGAAATACGCCGTCTTGGCTACTTCTTCCAAAAAGATCGCTTCTCTGAGAGTACTTTTGAGATCTTTCCCAAAAACGAGGACACCATGCTTGGCGAGTAAAACCGCTCCTGCTTTATTTGCAACTGTTAAAGCCGCTTTGCCTATGGCTTCGGAACCTACCGGAGCATATTCGGAAACCGGAATTTCGACTCCAAAAACATCGGCGTGCGCCGTGCTCTTACGCTTATATTTCCGCTTGTGTACATGACAAGGCCGTAATTTTCAAGATTCATATGAGCTTTATGAAGCACTCTTTTGATATCTTCGTACATTTCATCACCTCTCTAATATTTTACCGCACCAAACGTAAGTCCTCTTATGAGATATCTTTGGAATATGATACCAAATACTATAACCGGTAGCATCGTTATAAGCCCTGCCGCAGATAACGCTCCCCATGCGATATTATAACCCGTTATGAATCGACCAAGGTAAACTGGCAACGTCTGAGATGCGGAATTACTCGTGAGAATAGTTGCAAGCAAAAATTCGCTCCATGTTTGAATAAACGTCAGGACCATAACCGCCGCGATCCCACTTAAACTCAAAGGCAGAATAACTCTGGTGAAAATCTGAAAATTCGACGCACCATCTATTCGAGCGGCTTCGTCTAGTTCTTTCGGAATCTGATTTATAAAAGTTATAAGTATCCATACGCCAAGTGCTATTGCCGGCACAAGATATATCAGTATCAAGCCTGTCCATGTATTAAGAAGGTTTACTTTGGCGTATATGACATACAAAGGGATGACTATTGTAACAGGTGGAAGCATCCTCATTGATATTATCCATCCGGCAAGACCCATGCCACCTGTTTTAAATCTTGCTATCGAGTAAGCCGCAAGCAAGGCAATTATGGCAGTAACAACTGAAACAATTGTTGCTATCACCAAACTGTTTCTCAAAAACGGCAAAATTCCCTCAATTGAACTTACCGAACTCCCTCCAAAGAAATTCGAAAGAGTAGGATGATACGGCCAAAAATGCGGTGGCCATTCGTTCCATTCCGAAGATGGTTTGAATGCCGTTATCGTTATCCAGTATGCCGGAAATAGAAAAACTGCCAATATCAAAATCGTAAAAAAATACCTTACTGAATTAACAAGCCTTCTTTTTGTTTTTGGTCTCATTTCATCATCTCCTCTCAAGATTCTTTGGAAATTCCAAGTTGTTCACTAAGATTGAGGAACTTTATAAGGATGTTGACAAGGATCGTACTTACGATGAGTAAAATTATCGCAAGTGCGGAGGCATATCCTATATCCCATCCGTAAGAAACTCCGACTTTGTATATGTAAAATGACCATGAGGATGTTGCAGTACCTGGCCCTCCCCATGTTGTCATGTATATCTTTCCGAATATCTTCAAAGCATCTATCACGCGTATTATCAAAGCAACGTAAAGTAAAGGCCTTAAAGTTGGAAATTCAACGTGCAAAAAGGTCTGCCATCCATTTGCTCCATCAACCTTTGCGGCATCTGTCAAATCTTGAGGCACAGATAAAAGGCCAGCGTAAATTATCAAAAAGACAAATGGTGTCCACTGAAGTACATCCAAAAATATTATGACAAATTGAGCAGTTGAAGCTTGGCCAAGCCACGCAACTGGCTGAATGCCAAAAAAGGAAAGAAAATAATTTGCGGCACCAAAAAGGAAATTGAAGATCATCTGGGCGGCTATGCCAAAAACGATACCAGGAATCATCATTGGGATCAAAAAAAGAGTCCTAAAAACCTTTTCCCCTTTGAGACCCCTAATTAAATAAGCAAAAACAAGCCCTAACAGTATCTCTACCGGAACGCCTATGTATATTACCATTGCTGAAAAATCTATCGAAGATAAAGCCAGCGGATCCTGAAATATCTCAAAATAATTGCTTAATCCTATGAATTGGCCTGAGTGAGCAATCGTAAGGTTAAGATTTGTGAAAGATTCGTATATCATGCTTGCAAATGGATATATTGCCATTATAAGGTAAAAGATGATCACGGGTAATATGAACAAAATTGCTATTTTTCTGTTGGCTTTGCTCATTTTTTCCTCCTTGATTAAAAGGGAGATGGTCAACCCATCTCCCCATCAATTCAAACTACTGACCGCCTGCGAGTACTTTTGTCCATTGATCTGCCAAACTCTGTAAAGTATCAATTGTCATTGGCAATGCCCCACTGAGCATTTTTGAGAAGGTAACATCCGTTATGCCTTCAAGTTGTGGTTCCTGAGGTATTCTTGGTCTGAAGGCTTCAGTCTGATATATTGACGGAAGTGCCGTAACCCAAGGAATAATCGACTGTGCTTCTGCACTGTCGAGAATGGACTCTCTTACAGGAGCTATGGCAAATTTTTCTAAAACTTGCAGTCCCGCTTCTTTTGTTGTACAGAAAAGAATGAACTTGACTGCGGCAGCCTGCTTGTCCGGAGATATGTATTTATTCACGGCTAAAGCCCAGTTACCGGCAACAGAGACTCCAGGCATTGGGGCTATACCGATCTTTTGATCGGCAGGTTGCAAAGCAGTAGAAGAAGCAAATTGTAAGTAAGGATTGGTCCATTGTGGGCACATGGCTGTCATACCTTGAGCAAAATATTCTATCGTCTGACCATAATCGGAACCAAGCGGATCTGGCGAATATGGCATCAAAGCCTTCATATCTTCAACCGCCATGAGACCGTATTTGTTTGCAAACGCAGGTTTTCCGTCCGATGTGAAGTATGTTCCGTAATTGAAATCAACAGGACCGAATTCTCTGATACCATCTGTGCTCGTCCTGTAAGGTCCAAAGAAAAGCGGGAACATGTAAAACATGGTATGCGTTGTTGGAAACATCAAAGCGATTCCGTATCTTGTCGGTGATTTTGGATTGTAAGACTGAGTGAAGAATTTTGCAACGTCAACGGCCTCTGCCCATGTCGTAGGTACTCTCAAAGGCCTTCCGAACATCTGATAGAATTGTTGTTGATAAGTTGGATTGTTGAAAAGATCTTTTCTGTAATAGAAAAGCATTGTGTTGTTGTAGTAAGGCAATCCTACTAGCTGTCCATTCCATGTTCCGAGATTGTAGGCAAGAGGGAGGAAATCATTCATGTCGTATCCAGAAGGGATTACATCTGGATGATCTTTGAAATACTGCGTAAGATCAAGACATCCGCTTTGCATTGCCCCTGTTGTCATAACGTCCATGCTAAAAGCATCGTAAATGCCTGT
>JABEBX010017805.1_pt1 | contig 22341 bp, 21 predicted proteins | sample 7245971 | NCBI WGS metagenome assembly JABEBX01 (sample SAMN14506365, study PRJNA622280) | hot springs metagenome | biome: hot spring [ENVO:00000051]|acidic hot spring [ENVO:00002120]; feature: spring [ENVO:00000027]|sediment [ENVO:00002007]; material: sediment environment [ENVO:01001048]... | reverse complement strand
CTTTTCCAGTATTAAAATCAAATATAATCGAATCATTTATTTGGATATCATCTTTTTCATAAACGATATTTCTAGCATCGTTTGTAAATAGGATTGTTTTCGCTCCCTTGCCTTTATGCTTTGATACTACCTTTACTTTCTTATTTTCCAATTTTTCATCGCGTTTCTCTGCTGTTATATTTCCATTCTCATTTATCCAGACCAAGAAATAATCATCTTTTATTTTTACCACATCCGAGAAGCCTACTACGTACTTTTCCTCTTTTACTATCTTTCCATCAACTAAAACCAGAGAATTCTTTAAAAGGAATTTTGCCTCTCTTGCATTAACAGCTATCTTTACGACGTCTCTTAAAAAGCCTAACAAAGATACTCCTTCCTTATCGCTATGTTTACCAGGAAACGGCTTGGTGTAATATTTGTACTTTTTCCTAGGTATGACTAATACGTTCGTAACTACATTTCTCTTAAAATGTTTGGATTCACCGTGTCTTGCCATAAGATTCTACTTTCTCCAGCCTCCTTGCATCAGACAGATTAAGATCTGTTATAATTAAAGCTGATGCTCTTATCTTAAAAGGAACTTTATTCCCTTTCTTCGTAACGTTTTTAGCGGAATCTACACTTACCTTTAATTGTTTCGTATACACCTTATCTATCTTTCCGTTTTTACCTTTAAATTTGCCTCGTGTTATTATCACACTGTCACCTCTCCTTATCACCAAATTCCTAACCTTATATTTTGCTCTTAATTCCTTTGAAAGGTGCGATGAAAGCATTTTCCTTTTTATATTTAGAGGAGCGTTGCTCCTGTATTTCCTCTGTTTCTTTGGAGAAGTACTAGAAACCCAATGCCTGCTAAATTTATTTTTCATACGATTTTAGACGCTATCTTTGTAACGTTTGGGAAACGAATTGAGATCTCTCTTGCGATAGGTCCTCTTATTATAGTTCCCTGTGGTTCATATTTATCTATGTCTTTTACTATTGCACATGCATTATCTTCAAATGATATCCTATTGCCATCTAACCTTCTAAATTCTTTTTTCTGCCTAAGCACAACCGCTGGGAATTTCTTATGTATAGTGTCTGGGGAGCCTTTTTTAACAACAATAAATATTGTGTCTCCTATCCCGCATTTAGGCTGCCGGTCTTTTACGCCGTGATAATTCCTTATGTTTACTACTTTTGCTATCTTTGCTCCGGAGTTATCTGCTACTGTTATCCAGCTACCAACATTTATTCCTTTAGAGATCTTTGCTCTTATTGGTTTTAAACCAGCTCCCTTTCTTCCTGTTCCCATGTTATAATTTCCTCACCACGACGAATCTTTTCCATCTGCTTATCGGTCTTGTTTCGTATATGACAACTTTATCGTTTAACTTTGCAGAGATGCACTCTGGATTATGTGCTAAGACTTTTGATCTTATCTTGATGTATCTATCATATTTATCGAGTTTCCTGAAAACAGTCCAGCTAACTGCTACTGTTTTTTCTCCTTTTGCGGACGTTACTACTCCTTCAAACCTTCTTCCATGTACCTTCAATTGCCCATGATACGGACAATTTATATCATTACAAGTAGTTTCAGGCTTCTTCAAATCTTCATAAAGCATATTCCCAAGGCCTCATCTTCACATCATTCCCATTTACTTTAATTTCTTTACTATCCATATTTATTATAAATCTGTTTCCATCCTTTATAACTCTTTTTATTCCTTTTTCTGTTTCTATTAACAAAGTACTCTTTGTCTCATCCACTACTTTTCCTTCTATATTACTTCCAACGACCTTTAATTTCAAAGCAATTAACATTAGCTATCTTATAACATTTAAGTTTAAAAATGTTTTCAAGCAGCAAAGATCAGATAAGTCCAAGTTGCGTCGCAATGTCCATAGCGGAATATTCCGGCTTCAGCTTTACTATCGCAACTTTTCTTGAATCCATCCTGTTTATTATGTTTATGCCCTCTACCTTTACCTTTAAAAGAGATTCTATCTCTTTTTTGATAAGCAATTTATTTGAATCCTTCGAAACTACGAATGAAATCTTATTGTCAGTCTGCATCAATCTCGTGGATTTTTCCCCGCTTAGTACACTTATTATATATTTTAAATTTTCTTCCATTTTTACTTCAGACTCTCTATCGCGCTCTTTGTCCAGATTATCAACCTTCCTGGTTTTCCAGAATGAGAAACATCGGCCACATTCAGAGAGCTAGGCTGCCTAACGAGTACATTCAAATTACCAAAAGCTCTGTCAATTTTCTCAGGTTCATTAGTGACAAAGACAAGACTAAGTTTTCTCTTGTATTTCCTTCCTCTTAATTTTCCTTTTCCGCTTCTAATCTTTCTCTCACTTATCCTATTCAGCTCTTCTGTCAATCCTAAAGAATCAAGAAGTTTTAATGCTTCTTTTGTCTTTTTTATATTGTTTACGTTGTCATCCAGGATTATCGGCAGCTCGCTTATGCTCCCGAGCTTGTGAAACTTCGAAACGGTTTTTATATCGGCAGACGACGCTATACCCATCTTTATGGCTAATCTTCTCTCTTTTTTGTTTATTTCTTTTACTATAACTTTTTCGGCTTGGGGAGGATGAGCCTGTCTCCCGCCTACTGTATTTGGAGCGACTGCACCGGCGTATGAAAAATTAGTACCTATCTTTGAAAGTGTCTTTCTAGGAGTTCTATCCAATCCTCGTCCATAACTCGTCTTATAAGACCTTCTTCTCTTTGTTAGTCTAGCTACTTTTCTCTTTCCCGCCATAGGGTCAGTGTATTTAAGCTGGAAGTTGTGAGACTGCTCTGCTAGGAATGCTCTCTTCAAAGTATCATGATTAAATGCCGTCTTAAATAATTCCGGCAGGTCTATCTCTCCTATCTGTTTTCCTTCCTGCGAAAATATCTTTGCCATATTCATCTCAGTATATTTATTTTTACGGGCTCTGCCTTTTTAGTCGGCCTTATTGATTTTCTTAAAGTTATAAGCCTTCCTGTACTTCCTGGAACTGAACCTTTCAATACTATAGCGCTGCCTTTAATATTGCCGTAGCGTTTATATCCGCTTGATATGTTCACTTCCTCTGGATTCTTTATTACTTTAAACACGAATTTATTGAATTCTACCCTGGAATTAAATCCTAACCTGCCGTGCTGAGGAATCGTAAATTGAACCTTCGCCATCGATTCTGCACCTAAATTTCCAGCTTTTCTTCTTGACTTGCTGGCATGTACCGGATATATCTTTACACCATAACGTTTTACCGAACCCGCAAAGCCTTTTCCTTTGGTGACAGAAGCTACATCCAAAAAGTTACCGTCCTTTATGACAGATGAAACATCTATCTCTTTCCCAAGCTGATTCTTTGAAAAATTTATCTTTTCTTCTAGGTTACCGCCTACTGCTAATTCAAATACCTCTGGTTTTTTCTTCAAATCTATCTGCCAAGGTTGTGTAGAAACCAATAATCTAAGATCTTCTGCTTTCCCTGTAAAATCTTCCAACTGCTTGTTATTTTCCTTGAATTTTACAGTTCTCTGGATGAATTTATTAAGTCCGCTGCCCCATACCTCTCCTAAAGTTATACCTTGTTTATAAAATCTGACCGCGCAAACTAACAGAGGTGGACATTCCAATATAGTGGCGTTAGTCATTACTTCCATTTTAAAAGTCGGAGAATTCTTATCGGAATCAATGTATGTCAATTGGATCATGCCTGCTTTATACCCTGCGAATCCGCTTATCTCGTCTTTTTCCAGATTCTTCGAGATGCTTAAAGTATTATAAGGCCGTTTACTCTTCTTGATAGGGTAATACTGCATACTCCCCCTTCTTGGAGTGCTTTTCTTAGTAATCTGATGTCCCATATTTTTTAATTACGATTGTTTTATTTAGAGATTATAGATTTTTACGTTTAAATAGGTTAACATCCTTGTAATAATTCTCTAAAAGCTTATCATTCTTATGTTTTCAGTCGAATTTTCACTTAGGGATAGGCCGGATATGACTATCGCTTTCTTTATTTTATGCTCCTTCGCTATTTTAAAAAGTTCTTTTTCCGCCTTTCTCAGACTTTTTACTAATACACCCTTTACACTCCTGCTGAAAAAAAGTTTGGAGAAAGTCGCTCTGCTGTTTGTTACTGCTACTATATCTAGAGGAAGATGATATCGGGATAAACGAAACGCGCTCCTGCCGGAAGGAGTAAAAGTTATTATCTTTTCTATCTTCGCGTTTATTACAAGATCTACAGCGGAATTCAATATCGCATCATGTTCATCCATTATTTTATACCTCTTTAAAGCTCCGCTGTAATGATACTTAGATATCAAACGTTTAAGCATCTTTAGGGCTTTTACAGGATAAACTCCTATTGCAGTTTCTTCTGAAAGCATGACTGCATCGGTTCCTTCGTCTATCGCCGTAAAAACGTCGTCTGCCTCCGCTCTTGTAGGCATGACATTGTTTGTCATAGACTCTAACATTTGTGTAGCAGTTATTACCGGCTTGCTGTATTGATTACAGATAGAAAGCAGTTTCTTTTGTATTTCAGGTAGATCTGCTATGTCTATGTTCAATCCCAAATCTCCTCTGGCTATCATTATAACATCTGCTACTTTTACTATGTCCTCAAAGTGCTTTACAGCTTCCAATCTCTCTATCTTTGCTATCAATGTACTTTTTTCTCCAGCTAGTTTTCTTACTTTTATTATGTCTTTTTCATTTGAAACGAAAGAAAGAGCAAATGTATCTATACCAAGACTTAGACCGAACTTTATTCCGTCTATATCTTTATTAGTAGGATATTTACCTGGGTAAACTATCTTCTTGAAGTTTATGCTCTGCTCATTCAATAAAACGCCGCTGTTCAACGCCTTTGCAACGATCAGATCTCCTTCTCTTTTCACAGGTTTAAACTCTAGTTTACCATCAGAAAGCAGAAGTTTATTCTTCATGTCTATCGTTTTTATTATCTCACTGGAAACTTGTATCTGGCCGTTCTTCCCAAAAGTATATTCTGCTCCTTCCTTTATTTCCAGTCTATCTCCATGAACTTTTCCTGTTCTCAATTTTGGACCTGGCAGATCGAAAAGAATAGATACGTCTCTTTTTGTTTCTTTTTCTGCTCTCCTTACGTTTGCAACGGCTTTTCTAAAATAATTTTTATCACCATGAGAAAGATTAAAACGGAAAACGTTTGCTCCCTCCAGAATCATCTGTTTAAGCGTCTCATAACTATCACACGCTGGTCCGACTGTAACAACCGTTTTAATGCTTTCCGAAGTCATAGATTAAATAAGATATTATAGGATTTATACGTTAACTTACCTGCCCGTTCAAGTACCCCACATTTACAGAGGGCATTACTCCGCTTGGAGGATATACTCTCATAAAGAACCACATTACATTGATTGGGTTAGCAATAACAGTACTACCAGTATAATAGCCAGCACTAATGCCGATATAACCTGCTGTATTACCCTCATCATTTGCCGTAGTATAAGCAATGGGTGCTAAAGTAGTAAGGGGTGATGAACTTTCACTGTAACCAGAATACAAATCACCCGACCACGTTCCTCCTGCATCTGTTATCGTCATAGTATAAGGTGTGTCAATAGCTCCTTGATAAACTCCGTTTACAACCCAAGCTACATAATCGTTTAAAAACGAGAGGAAACCCGCTCCATTACTACCTTGTTGTCCAATAAACCTATAACCAAAAGTATCTGGAGCAGATGTTGGGGTAGCAACAGCTATTATCCCTACTCTTGCATCGGCTTCGGTAGTGTAATTAAAAGCCATAGATAGTATATAATCTCCTGATGCCGAATAATTAGCACTCTCAATTAATGCAGTCGGCCCTCCTGAATATGACCCTGAAGTTGATGTTTGTTGTAAATAACCATTAGTAGTTGTCCACGTTCCACCTACAAATGTAAATTGCGACCAACCTGTGCTTCCGCCACCGCCATAATGTGTAAATACATTTGCTCCATCGTCATATTTCCCATATGTTGATGATAACTGGGGGGCTTCGCCATCGTTTGTATTATTAAACAAAGTTATATTAGGCAATGCAAAACCCATAAACGCTACATAGGATTCTCTTGGTACGATGCTACCAATCTTTAACCAATACGTGGTTGAAGTGCTTGTCGATGCTGCTCCATTAAATTGAACGTTATTAACCGACATATCATTATGTCCATTCTGCTCATTTCCGTTTCCAGCTAGCATATACCATGCTATCAAACCTGAATTATTCAACGGGCTACCTGCTAATCCTTCATCGTAAAGCAAAGCCACCTTACTGGGTGTAAAAACCTGATTATAAAATTGTATGTTTGATATTGAACCGTTAAAGTAGAAATTCCCATTATTGGTAGCGCTCCAACCATTTGTGTATCCCTCCGCAACTGTCCAATAAGTTGGAGAAAAAGATTGCGGCGTGCCTGTGGAAGTCGCAATCTCATTGCCGTTTAAGTACAGGATTTCTTCGGAGCCTGTTTGCGTAATTATGACATTATTCCATTTTCCATTGGCAACAAAGTAAGTGGTACTGAAAGGCTGCTTTCCCTGCCAATCCCCTCCTGCTAAATCACCATTAGTATTTACGTATATTATTGGACTATAACCAGTTGCAGAAGAAGGTTGTTCAGAATTACCATTCCATAATACTACTCCATCACTAGTGGTCTTAAACCACACGGTTATAGTAAACGAACCTCCTGCTCCATAAGGATAATTTTCCGGTAAATTTGCATAGCTATTACTACCATCAAAATATGCTGTGTCCCCTGATTCCAACCATGAAGGTATTGTGCTTCCGTTTGGATAAAAGAATTCAACGTTGTTTAAGCTCTGATTTTCAAAATTATGATATGCGAACGAGTCTATCGAAATATTCTGTTGAAATGGGTTAGACGTTGAAGATGATTGTAGATTTGTTATGGATATAGGAACAAAATTTGTTATTCCTTTTGGTATATTAGCAACAGCCTCCCAATAAGTCGCATTTTTAAGCGCAGAATTATTAGAGAATACAGTAATATTATATAAACCAGTAGGTAAAGTTTTTTCGTATGATAAACTGGCAGATCCAAGCGGTACTTTAACAGTTCCGTTTATCATTAAGCCTATGCTTGTGTTTTTAGTTTGAAGGCTAAACGCAGTTATGTTAGTTAAATCTCCAGCAGCTATACCGTTATTTCCGTCCTTAACGCCGTTTACAAATACAGTGATTTGTGGGAGCACTGGCCCGAAGCTTACGGAAGGCATAACGCCGTTCGGAGGATATGCACGCACACGTATCCATTGCACATTTATCGGGTAGGTAGTTGTGTATGTAGATTGAGAAGGATTAATCCAGTTAGATATTGTTATATAAAGAGGAGTTGCGGGTACATCGATAGTAGTTGATGCATAAGAAGATGTTTCATCATTATAAGCTACATAAAATGTGGATGATGTATACCAGATACTAAATAAGTTATAATTGTTATTAGAGGTTATATAATTTGAATTTACAAATCCATTATATGAGGAAGAAGTTGTAGTTTCTGCGTCTATCCCGTTATTTTGAAAAGCGTTGCCAACCCACCCTCCTGCTACCTCATTTTCAGAATTATCAGCATGCCATGCTTCTGAATTTGATGCTGTGAGAGATACTGGAACAATCCTAAAGTTTGTAGTATCAAATCCATTAAGATTTGCGTAACTCTCAACTATCTCCGAGCTAGTTACCTGGAAAGAGCTTGTTGAGATATAAGTATAACTCCCTGTTGCCGCATTGTATGGTATTGTTTCCGTTAAACCATTATTGATTGTTATAGTCCCACCAGATGCCCCACTATTCCATTTAGTTGTGTTTAATGTTGTTCCTGCAAAATTATCGTAGAAATTAAATACATCAGCGCCATCATCATACTCTCCATACGTTGATGATAACTGCGGAGCCTCACCGTCATTTGTATTGTTAAAAGCATTCGAGGAGGTAGAACGAAACCCCATATATACTGTTATAGAGGAATAAGCAGGTACTCCCGATAATTTTAACCAATAAACTGTGCTTGTAGCTGTGTTTGAATTCCCTGATTCGAGCCACGAATTTATTATGGTTCCATTAGGATAAAAGAACTCTATATTCTGCAGATTTGAAGCCTCATACTGCTGGTAATCCGCCGAATCAACAACGACTTCTTGTTGAAACGGTGTTGGGGTTGAAACTGACTGATTGTTTTGTATAGATAAAGGGATATAGTTTATTACGCCGGTCGGCACGAAAAGGAGTCTTTGTGGTAAAAGACAGGAAGGGCTTATTATGGCAAGAGCTGGCACATATATCTCTACCACAGAATTCGGAGCGAACTGGCCACCGTTTATAGGGCTGACACTTCCAGAGTAATATCCTGAAAGAGTACTCTCGTTTTGTTCTGCGACTACTTTACTATTTGTGTATACTATCAAGGTAAAATTAACGTCTCCGACCAGATTATTAGACGAATCCAGAAATGAAACGTTATAAATTATACTAGATGGATTGAAAACATAAGAAGTTGATATATAAGATATAGGTAAATCCATGGTTAATTCTGCTTCTGTCATACCATTTTGTTTTACAAGCATTACCTTTCCGTTATAGGTTCCAGAATCCAATGGAAGCTCTCCGGTTGTAAGAAGGGACAGAGACTGCGAGGCTTCTTCACCGCCAAAATCTAAGGAAAGGGAGGTATTGCATAAAGAAGAAGTAATTGCTAAACCTGGCGAACTAAAACTAAATTGCTGCGATGAACCAACCGCTTGATTTGAGATAGAATTTACAGCATTGGCTATGCTTGTCGCAGCAAGCTGCAGATCCTCAGCAGTACCTGTTGAATTATAACCTACTTGATAGTATATAGCATAAGAGATAGCCGCAGTAAGTATAAAAATCGCAATACCCATCACTATAAGATATTCTAAAGATGCCTGGCTTTTTGATTCAATTTGCATAATACTTTTTATCATTTAATATTAAAGAACCTATCGACAACCTTATTTATTCTTTGACTCACTTCTTCTATACCCCCATTCGCGTCTATCTTCTTAAGGTGAAACTCTTTTGCTATTGAAAGATATGCCTGCCTAACTTTTGATATACCTTGAATATTATCAAAAAGCTGCAAGCCATCAAGCTGATTTGAAGACCTTAATAATGCAGTTTTTGGATCCAAATCAAGATATAAACCTAAATCGGGTTTTCTAAAACTTATATTAACGGAACGAAGCCATTTATAATTTATGTTAGAAGCAAATCCATAAGCCAATGTAGAAAAAAAGTACCTATCACATACAACCACAAAACCTTTCTCCATCGCGGGCTCTATTTCTGTCTGAAGGTGATGAGCTCTATCTGCACAAAAAAGCAGCTGCAATGCTTTGTCCGATAAGACTAATTCTTTATTTAAAACCGCCTTTGATATCCCGCCAAGGATACCATTTGTAGGCTCTCTTGTCAAAAGAGTTTTAAATCCTTTTGATTTTAGATGCTCGGCCAAAAGAGCAGATTGAGTTGCTTTTCCTGCGTTGTCTATACCTTCTATGACAATAAATTTTCCTTTCATAAAATCTCTGCCTCTTTACTTATTGACTCTGCTATATCTTCCACACTTTGCTTACCATCTAAGATTGACCAATTAACCGAATAAAATCTCTCTTCAGCAAGCTTGTTATAAAACTCAGAAACTTTGGAGAGAAACACCTTATTACTCTCAAATTTATCTACGTCCATTTTGCCCTTCTGCTGTTCTTTTCTATACATGGAGACTTCAACAGGTACGTTTATGTAAAATACCTTATCAGGAGCAGGCATGCCAAGCAAGGCTACTATCTCTTTAGCATTATCATATGAGAATCCTCCTGCAGACTGATATGCTACCGTGGAGAAGAAAAACCTGTCTATTATGATATAGTTTCCTTCTTCAAATTCTTTAAGCATCTTTTTCTTATCTTTTACCATGTCTATAAGATAAAGAAGAAAAAGTTCATCGACATTTAGATTTATCTTTTTATAAAGAAATGACTTTATTCTTTCGCCATACACAGAATTATAATCCGGATAAGAATAAAGAGATACCTTTTTACCTTTCTTTTCCAGCCACTCTTTTAATAGATTCGATTGAGTTGCTTTTCCCGCACCGTCTATCCCTTCGATGACTATTATTTTGCCTGTCATATTAATTATTTCTCAGGCCCTTCGTATAAGTCTGCACCGTATCCCCCAAAAAATCAAGTATTTGAAAGCTTTTATCTCTTATGTTTACGATTGGAACTTTAGCTATATCCGGGACTACACCATATTTCTTTTGATAAGAAGTTTGATACTGCCAGCATGAAGAATTTATAAGAACCGTCCCCTTATACATAGAAGCCAAAGTCTTATGTATATGTCCTGTAGCGTATACGTCAGGTGTTTCGTCTATTACAAGATAATCTCTTGGAAGAGGCATCAATTGCGTAGAGCCGTGTGAAGGCGCAAGATGCCTTGATTTAAGGTGTATTTTCATTATGTTTTCTATGTCCTCCGCGTCCATCTTACTGTACTTTGATATCTTGTTCGCGTAGTAAGGTATACTAAAACCATGATACGCTAGCAGATTTAGTTTTGATTTATTTATCACAAGATTAACCTGGTAGGGGTTAGAAAGAAAAACGGCATTTTTAAGCTTGTAAAGACTTCCTGCGAAGTTCTCATCAAGTTTGGGCTGAGGTTCTGCTATATGGGTTGCATCATGATTTCCTTGAGAAAGCAATAGTTTTATCCCTTTAGGTATCCTGTCGAGGAAAGTATAAAGTTTTTCGTACTGTCCTTTTAGATCTTTTATCTCTAATTCTTTTTCCTGATCCGGGTACACTCCTATGCCATCTATTAAATCTCCGTTAAAAACTATGAACTTTACGAGTTTCGCTATGCTGGAGTATTCCTCGATTTCTCCGTTTATCCACTTAATAAATCTTTCAAATGCCTCTTCCGCAAATAATTTAGAACCGGCATGTATGTCTGATAAAAAAAGAACAAATGAGTCGTCTATCTCCTGTTTCGTTCTCTCTTTCATCTGTATATCAGGAAACACTATATCCTTTACGAATATTGCGTCATTATATTTCTTACCGATTATCATGATCACCTGGTCTTCCAGTATCTCCTGGTTTGCAGAAGTGATTATCGCCTTATAGCTGCCCGTGTTGTCTTCAACGTCTAAAATAGTATATTTTTTAATTGGACTTATAGAAACTTCTGAAACCATAGCTATTATTTTCACATCAGAATTTTGTGGCAAATCTTTTACGTTTGCTACGGACATCAAACCACTTCTATCCTTTAAAAGTAAAAGAGCTTTAAGACGATTAAATCTATCATTGAAATAATTCACCCAATTGATAGGCTTTGATTCAGAGATCTCTCCTGTATAATTTTTTATTATTTCTACGGTTGAATCGTCTACCACATCGCCATCATATAATTTATGGAATACATTTATATCCAAAAAATTTATATTATTCTGTTTAAGAGAATTTAGCAGCTCATCTATATCTAGGATATTTACATCCTTTATCGATGAATCTACAAGTATACCGTTTGAAAATAAAGTATTCAGCTGATTTTCGTCCATAATAACTTTTGTTTTTATTATTTAAAGAGCTATCTATACTCTTTCTACTAAGTCGATGCCGACAAAATATGAAAGTTTTTCTATTATATTTTTAAAAGCCATTGTTATTAAAACCCTGTTTGCTTCGCGTTCGCTCCCGATTATCCTGCTCTTTTCATAGAAGCTATTGAAAACGTCACATGTTTTATGCAGGTAATCACATACTAAATTTGGCTTTAAATTCTTAACGGCATTATCTAGAGTATTCTCCCAAAATAATAGCTCCTTTGCCATCATTCTTTCGGACTCGTCCAGTTCTTTCATTTCAAGGTCTTTTTTCTCAGTTTTATTAATTATACTCAATGCTCTGGAATAACTATAATTTATGTATATGGCACTATCACCTTTCAAAGACGTTGCATCTGATATGTCGAACACAACCATCTTTGACGGAGAAAATCTTAATACATAGTACCTTATTACGTTTGATGCCATCTTTTTTATGCTCTCCTCTTCTATCTTCCTTCCACTTTTATCCGCTTCGTCTGCGATCCTCTGCTTTACAATTTTAATAAGATTATCAAATTCCACCGTTATACCCTTCCTGCCGCTCATTCGCATAAACTTATCCTCCGTATCTATCCCTATGTATTTTGCTGTGTCTTTTGATATCGCGACTGGCTCATAGCTGTAATGTATATAAGACCCTTCGCCGGAGAAGCGTTCTATTATCGATTTAACAGCGTTCTGCTCCGCATTTTGCGAGGAATCCGTCAAAGTGATAGAAGCATCGATTTTTGGCAGGTCAAAGTCAGTTCCATCCGAAGAGGAGATTAGTATGTCGCTACCATCGAAGTTTTTGTAAAAAGATTTGTATCTTATTTTTTCCGCTATTATCCTGTGTTTTATCATGGCGTAAGTGATATCTTTTGCTATGTACAGAAAAGTACCGTCAGACCTTGTAAGATTTATCTCATTGTTGTCTATGTTTGCTATAAAACACCCTTTATTCTTTTCGCTGGTGGAAACCTCCGCTATCTTCTCTTTAAATAAGGTGTCCATAGCTTTTTTTACGATCCCTTCTCCTAGGATATAGCGCTCTAAATCAAGAAGGTCATACTTTATATTTTCTCCTACCAGAGTAGAAAGCTGTGAAAGCAGGATTTTATTGACTAGGTTCTCAAGAAATTCTAAAGTATCCTTATTCCCTCTCTCTATCTCTTGCAGAACTTCACTCCGCTTATTTTTTAGACTGTTATCCCTTTCGTACTCCTCATTAACTTCTTTGTATACTTTGGAGCAGTATACATCAAATTTTTCTTCGGTCTCTATAGGTTTCTTAAGGTGTTTAAAACCCACGATTATATCCGCAACCTGTGCCCCTGTATCCTCTATAAAATTTGAAGTTATAACCTTCGCTGAGCTGTATACCAGAGATTTTCTTATGAATTCCCCTATGTAAGAATTACGCATGTGGCCTATATGTAAGGCTTTATTTGGATTAACGGAAGTGTGCTCTAACCTTATTGATTTATTGGTAAAAGAATTTTCCGCCGAAGATATTCCTATATCACTAAAGAGATGTTTGTCTCTTTCTAGTTTCTCAAAACTTAAATCTATATTTATGTAACCATTAGAAGATTCGACCTTCTTTACATACTTCGAGTTTATCTTGCCTGCTATTTCAACTGCAATCTCATTAGGATTTTTATTTCTTCTACCTGCTTCTTCAAAACAGCTGAAGGAAACATCTGAGAAGTTGCTATAATCAAGATGCACCCATTCCGGCAGCTCTAATTCTTTTTTAAGTTCATTTAGTTTCATTATTATCAAATAGTAGATGCTTTTTGCTTTATTTATTTCTTATCCATGTTAAGAAAGGTTTATATACCTTCCTAAGCATATATACAATATAAATTTTGTGAGGGATAAATAAAAAACAAAAATGACAGAAGTTTGCCCAGTTTGTGGTCTGCCGAAAGATCTTTGTATTTGCGGCACTATATCGCAAGAATCACAAAAGATTAAAATTTATACTAAGAAGGTTTCTTTCAAGAAAATGATCACTATAATAAATGGTTTGGACCCTAAGACCGCAAATGTAAAAGACATTGCTAAGACGCTAAAAACTAAGATAGCCTGCGGCGGGACGTATAAAGACGGATTGATAGAACTGCAAGGAGATCATGTCGATAAAGCAAAAGAGATACTTATAAAACTCGGCTTTCCAGAAACTTCTTTTTCCTAATTATATTTATTAAAAAGATTGTCTCCTCTTTCTATCTTTCCTTCTACTGCTTTAAACACTGCGTCTGAGATAAACTGGTCCTTAACTCCAAGTTTTGATTCTATCTTCTCTGCTGTTGAAGGCATAAATGGCTTTAGAAATATCGCGATTATACGTATAGCTTCTATCGAATTATAAAGCACGTTCGAAAGTTCCTTATCCTTTAATTTCCAGGGCTCTTTGTCGTTCACGTATTTATTCACGCGTTTTATGGCTTCAAACACAAGATTCAATGCAGAATACAAGTCATGAGCATCAAACGCCTTTTTAATACCTTCTTGATTCATAAACCCTTCTAACTCCGCTTTTCCTGTTATGTTACCGCTGAATTTTTCAGCCAACGTAAGAACTCTTGCAACTAGATTACTAAGATCCGACATAAGTTCGCCGTTTATCCTGTTCCTTAAAGCTGCCTCTGAAAAATCTCCGTCCTCCCATGTAGGTTTTTCTCTTATAAGAAAATAACGAAGCGCATCCGCAGAATACTTATCCGCGATTTCAGAGGGATCAACAACGTTTCCTATAGACTTGCTCATCTTTTTTCCTTCTACAGTCCACCACCCGTGAGCCATCACGGACTTTGGAATCGGTAAGCCTGCTGACAAAAGCATCGCAGGCCATATCACCGCATGGAACCAAACTATCTCTTTACCGACTAAGTGAATATCCGCCGGCCAAAACGTCATAAAGTCGTCTCCATCCGGCCATGACAATGCGCTTAGATAATTCAACAGCGCATCAAACCATACGTATACAGAATGCGATTCATCGAATGGAAACTTTATGCCCCATGAAACGCTTTTCCTTGTTATATCTAGATCCTTAAGATCTCCTTTCAATCTATTAAGTATCTCATTTGCGTTCTTCTGAGGGATTACAAGCCCGTTTTCTATCAGATCTATTATCTTATCTTTATATTTACCAAGTCTAAAGAAGTAAGCTTCCTCTTTTATCTTTTGAACTTCTCTGCCGCAATCAGGACATTTTCCGTCAACTAACTCCGTTTCTGTTATATACCTTTCATCCGGAAGGCAGTAAAACCCTTCATACTCTCCTTTGTATATGTCCCCATTGTCCCATACTTTTTTTAAAAATTCTTTTACTGTGTTTTCATGGTACTCGTCGGTTGTTCTAATGAATTTATCATATGAAATATTGAGTTTTTCCCACACTTTCTTATACTTCTCACTGTTCTCATCAACAAGTTCTCTTGGAGTTTTTCCCTTGTCTCTTGCCGCTTTCTCTATCTTGCCACCATGTTCGTCTGTCCCTGTGAGGAAAAACACCTTGTCTCCTAAAAGTCTATGCCATCTTGCGAATATATCCGCTATTATCGTCGTGTATGCATGGCCTATGTGCGGCTTGTCATTCACGTAATATATCGGCGTCGTCACATAAAATTTCCCCATACTTTTCCTCAACCCTTTATAGACTTTTCTATTATTCTTTATATCTTATACTATTAGTATCACTCTACAGATATCTTCTAAACTTATCAATATAGCGGGGGCGGGATTTGAACCACGCGACCTTTGGGTTATGAGCCCAACGAGCACTCCTGGCTACTCTACCCCGCTTTAATTTATTTAATAAGTCCTGCTCATTTAATAACTTTTAATTCTTCCAAGTCACACGAAAAAAGACAGATATTTAAACGTTATAGTTGTTATAATAATATGTCCATAGTGATATCTCTTGGTGGTTCGTTTCTCTTTGACAGGAAAGATGAAACGAAATCTCTTTTTTCTGAATTAAAAAAAATAAATGAAAAATTCATAATTATAACAGGCGGCGGCCCAATAGCAAGGGAGTACATTGATTTTGGGAAAACGTTCAAATTAAAAGAAAGAGAGCTGCATGAAGTCGGGATAAAATGCACCCACATAAATGCATGGATAATCGCAAAAGCATTCAAAACAGATTATATAGATATAGACCCCAGGAAGATAAAAGCTGATAAAAAAATTACATTGACAGGAGGTTATCTTCCGGGATGGACTACTGATACATGCTCAGCTTATGCTGCAGTTTCTACAAATTCAAATGTCATATTCAATATGTCTAAAGAACAGGGAGTTTATGATAAGGACCCGAGAAAATTCAAAGATGTAAAGCTGCTTAAAGAGATAAGCTTTGAGAAACTTTATACGTTAACAAAAGGTAAACGAGTACCCGGGATGAATTTTATATTTGATCCGCTGGCAGCAAAGATCTGCAAGAAAAAAGGAATAAAGGTGGTAGTAACAAGCGACGTAAAAGATATAAGAAGATACTTTGAGAAAAAACCACTAGCGGGTACAGTAATAAAATAGATTTATATACTACTATATATATAGTTTAAAATGCAACTAGTAATAGCCGAAAAAAGTACGGCCGCAGAGACTATAGCGAAAAATCTTGCAGAAACAAAGATTAGATCTGAAGAATATGGCCCAGTTAAAGTTTGGTTCACTAAAATAAACGGCGAAGATACTATCGTTATCCCATTGAAAGGCCACATAAAGAACGTAAAATACCCTGAAACATTCAAAAAATGGAAAGAAGAAACGCTGATGAAGATGATAAGCGCTAAATTAATGTATGTCCCTTCAGCTGAAGAAAATATAGAGGTTATAAAAAAATTCGCAAAAAACGCGGATAAAGTCATAATAGCTACGGACTATGACACTGAAGGAGAATCGATAGGCTTTGAAGCAATAGATGTAGTAAAAGAAGAAAATAAAAAGGCGGAGATTTTTAGAAGTGTGTTCTCTTCATTGACTGCTAAAGAGCTAGAGGAGTCCTTCAAAAATCTGGAAAAGCCGAATAAGAACCTTTCTGACAGCGCTGATGCAAGAAGGGAGATAGACCTGATTTTAGGGGCGGTGTTAACCCGATTCATATCTCTTGCTGCTGAAAGACTCGGAAATTCCTTCCTTTCTGTCGGCAGAGTACAGACTCCAACACTCTCACTTATAGTAGAAAAAGACGCGGAAAGAAGAGCGTTCAAACCTCAAAAATATTGGAGATTCATAGCAACGATAAACGCAAAAGACTCAAAGTTCACTGCAGAATACAAAGACGGCAAAATATTCGATGAGAACATTGCGGATAGATTAAGAAAAATAAAAAAAGAGAAAAATGCAGTCATAAAAATGGTAGATAAAAAGAGAAAACTAACTTCTCCCCCAAAACCGTTTAATACCACTTCATTTTTAAGAACCGCCGCTGCGATAGGATTTTCAGTTCCTAATGCGATGAGGATAGTACAGGGATTATACATGAAAGGATACGTTTCTTACCCTAGAACTGACAGCGAGGTTTACCCTCCTACATTAGATTTAAAAGAGATACTTACTGAATTGAGCGCATCAAAAGCGTATAATGGAGAGATAAGTAAAATAATAGATAAACCTCTTCACCCTTCCAAAGGGAAGGAAGCAAAGGACCACCCTCCTATCCATCCTGTTAAATTACCCGAAGAAAAATTAAATCCTCAAGATGCAAGGATATTTGACTTGATAGCTAGAAGGTTCATAGCTACTTTATCGGACGAATCGGAAGAGGAAGTGATATCCGTTAAGATGGACATCGGTGGAAATGAATTCATGTCCAGAGGAACGAGGATTATCACACCAGGCTGGCGTTCTGTTTATATATTTTCAAAATACGAAGAGAACATACTGCCTGAGATAAATGAAAAAGAGACGATGAAGATTGAAAGTATAGAAGAGTTAGAGGACTTCACCACACCTCCTGCAAATTATTCTCAGGGAAGTATATTAAAGATAATGGAAGAATTGAACCTTGGAACGAAAGCGACTAGGCCTGAGATCCTAAAAAAATTAATGGAGAGAAGGTACATCTCTGCGAGTAAAATGCTCATACCAAGCGAGGTAGCTTTTGCGGTGATAAATAACCTGAAAAAAGTATCGGATGAGATAACGAGTCCTCAGCTTACAGCCACGATAGAAAAAGAAATGAAAAAGATAGAAGATGGCGAAAAAAGCAAGGAAGAAGTAGTGGATGAGTCAAGGGAGATGCTTAAAGCTGTACTTGAAAACCTGCAAAGTAAAAGGAAGGAGATAAAGGAACTGATGCATAAAGCACTGCTTCAGCAGTATATTTTTGGGACCTGTCCTAAAAGCGGAGGTCAACTTAAATTAGTTATATCTAAAAAAAGCCACAAAAGATTTGTTGGCTGCAGTGACTATCCCAAATGTCATTTTGGGATGCCCTTGCCTCAATCAGGTTATATCTTTATCTCTCCGCAGACCTGTCCAAAATGCGGGATACACATGATAGAATGGAGAAGTAAAGAAAGCAAAAGGACTTATATATTTTGTGTCAATCCTGCATGCAAAGTCGAGAAGAAGACTCCTAAAAAGGCAAAAACTAAAGCCGAATAATTTCTTATTACTCTCCGAGATATTAATAGGACTTGGATCTATGGATGATAAAATAAATAGTATCAGCTTTCTTAAACACAGAGAAAAAATTCTCAAGTTATAGATTTATCAACAAGTTTAATCCGATAACTTCAAATCAATAAACCACCAGCCTAAATTATTATACAGCAAAAAGTGACTACTGTTTCACAGGCGTGTACTTAGATTTCAATTTCTCTGGGTCTGTCTCCTTAAAGTAGATGTCGAAAATAGGGTCGAATGTTCCCTTCAGACTCTGCCAGTAGATCTTTGCCATAATATGTTTCATGAACAGATGAAACTCGGTTATAGGGTACTTGATAACCGGCTCGTCATACGAACCTATAACGAACGTGCCTTTTCCGTAACCCGTGTCGAATGGACAGTTGGTTCGCCCATTAAACGTCGCATCTTTGCCGTTGAGTATGCTAGCTACAGTCTTAGCCTCAAGATGTGCTCCTACACCAGATTTAGCTGTAGGCAACGCCGCGCTGTCACCAAGACTAAACGCGTTATCAAATCCTTTTATTCGCATTGTGTGCTTGTCTACTTGTATCAGCTTATCTCTGTCTAATACTTCCGCTGGTAAATATTTTATGCCAATACCAACAAATGCCGGTATTATTATCGGCAGGTCATATTTTATACTGTCTCCTTCTATCGAATATATAACATGTTCCTTTGGATCAATACGGCTGACATCAAAGAACGTCATCACTTCTATACCGCGTTCTTTAAGCAATGGATCTATAAGTTCATTTATCGCTTCTGCAGGATATGCTCTTGGATACGGCGTGAAGAACACTATGCGTGTCTTGTCCTTTAAACCTCTCTTTTTGATGAACTCTTCCAGAAGAAATACCCCCTCTAAAGGTGATGGAGGACATTTAGATAGAGGATAGGACTGCCCTATAGCGATTGTACCGCCTTTAAAGTTCTTAAGATGCTCCCAAACCTTCCTCGCCTGCGCTGCGCTAGTATGGTAATCACCAAACTCTGCATTGACTTCGGCAAGGCCCTGCGCCTTCGAAAGGTCTCCAACTATACCTGTCGCTATAACTATGTAATCATACTGATAACTCTTGCCACTGGTAGTTTTAACGCTCCTACTCGTGAAGTCGACGTTCGTTACTGCATCATGCACTAGTTCAATACCCTTCTTGAGCAGCGAGCTCTCTTTCTTTGATATTTCTTTCTGGCCTTTAAACGCAATGTAGAGCCACTGTGGCTGAAAGACTTGTATATCAGAGGGATCAATAATAGTGACACTGTATTTTTTCCTGTCAACACTATTTGCAAGTATCGTTCCAGCCGCGCCGGCTCCGATTATAAGCAGATTCTTTTTGTCCATAGAAGTAATTTATCTCTTAACTATCTGTATGATAACGGTTATCTTGTCCTTGTCTTCCGTTATAGATACTATCTTATTACCCGTCTTTTCAGCCCAGGCCTGCATGTCTGCCTTTATTCCCGGATCTGTTGCCCACATCTCTATAACGTCGCCAACTTTAGCGTCCCTGTACGCTAATGCGAGATCCGTTATTGGACCAGGACATGCCGTTCCCCGTGAATCAACTATCTTATGATTATTATCTGCCATATAAACACCTCAAATAAAGAGAACTTGACCTCCTCCTGCGTTGCCCAGGAACGTAGCTGCACCCACTATATCATCGACTAGTGGTCCAAAATCATCTTTCTTTAGACCCATAACACCAGCCATCATTGAGCAAGCGTATATCTTTGCGCCGAGCTTCTTGGCTTCCTTCAGCATCTCATTCCATGGCTGTACCTTGTTCTTCGCCATGCCTTCCATAAGCGCAGGTGCCATATCTTTAAACTCGTTAGAGAACGGCAACTCGTTCTTCTTCTTAGTGAATCCCAGGAGTGCGAATCCCGTAACAAACACCTCGACTTGCATACCCATTGCAGCAGCAGCCTGTGACAGTACTCCTAAAGGAATGAATTTGTCTGCAGTGCCACTGAACATAACTATTGATAGCTTTTCCATGTTTAATCACCTTATAATATAATAATAGCTTAAAGTTTTTAAGTCTTTCAACATGAAACAAAGTTTCAGGACCTGTCAACATTAAATAGATTACAGCAGAAACCTGTATAGATATATCGACTTTACTATCTCTTTGAGGGAGATTCCAATCTATAATCTTCTTATTACCTCAGTAATCTTAGAATATAGATTCGACCTAATATACTAAAAGCATGACTCTATGTTTAGAATGAAGTCTTTCACAACAGCGTCTTATTTCTACTATGATATAGTCTTCTTTACATCAAGTAGAAACAGAGTTATTCACGTCTTAGCTACCAAATCTATGCATCTACCCGCTGCTATAGTTAAACCCATATCCCTTATTGCAAATCCTGCCAATTGTGGAATTACATCGGATTTTTCTATTGAAAGCGGCTTTAAAGGTTCTAAGACTACTATAGCTGCATCTCCCTGTTTTATCGTAGCAGGATTTTCTTCTGCAGTCTGTCCTGTCTTTGGATCCAATCTCTTAAGTATTTTCTTAAACTTTACAGGAATCTGCGCAGTATGTGCATGCAATACCGGACTATAACCAGCAGATATTGCTGTTGGGTGATTTAATACTATAATCTGTGCCGTAAATTCAGTAGCGACTGTCGGTGGAGCAGAGACCAATCCTACAACATCTCCTCTTTTTACCTGATCTTTTTCTATACCTCTAACGTTAAAACCTATATTGTCACCAGGTTGCGCCTGATCTAGATTTTGATAATGCATCTGTATTGATTTAACCTCTGCTGTAACATGAGAAGGTTCAAATATTATTTTATCACCCGGCTTCATAATCCCGCTTATAACTTTACCGACTGGGACTGTCCCAACGCCTTGTATAGAATAAACATCCTCTACAGGAATCCTTAATGGCAACTGCGTAGGTCTTTCAGGCAAAGGTAAATTATTTAATGTCTCAAGTAAGGTCGGACCTGTATACCAAGGCATCTTTTCGCTTCTAACTTTTAGATTTTCACCATTCTTCGAAGATATCGGCACGTAATTTAAACTTTCAGCGTTCGGATATGACACTTTAATAGCTTTTATAACCGCGTCTTTAACTTCCTTGTATTTCGCTTCATCATAATTCAGAAGATCCATCTTATTCAATGCTACTATAAGGCTTTTAATCCCAAATACTCTTGCCAGGTAAACGTGCTCTCTTGTTTGCTGCATTACTCCTTCTTTAGCATCTACAACCAATACCGCTGCATCTGCTTCTGAGGCACCAGTAATCATGTTCTTAATGAAGTCAACATGTCCTGGAGCGTCTATTATAGTAAACTCATATTTATCGGTAACGAACTTTTCATGACTTAAATCTATTGTGACACCTTTCTTCCTCTCTTCTCCAGAAGTATCGAGAAAATAAGCAAACTCAAAGTCTACTTTTCCTAGTGTTTCAATGTCTTTCTGTATCTTTGCTTTATCCTGCTCGCTGAAGCTACCTGTCTCATAGAGCAGTCTTCCTACGGTTGTAGACTTACCCGAGTCTACGTGTCCTATGAAAATCAAATTCATGTGTGGTTTTGTTTCTGCCATAATTTTATTCCTCCTTTTTTTATAGTTTTATCAAATTTTTGATATACTATAGAGAAGCGTTTATTATTTAAATCTTTTGGTATACCTCGATTTAATCATAATTTTTGGGTAATGGATTAAATAAAAAATTCGATAAAATTACAGCGTAAATTTTACTTTCAGCATAATTTAAACATCATATTAAAACAAAAAGTACTTTTTACAAAAATAAGTTATCAAATTGAATAAAGTAAAAAATAACTTGACACGCCTTGATAATAATTTCAAAAAATCACATAAGAAGTTATATTACGAAAACAAATAGACGAAGAAAATAGAGTGATACTACTGAATGTGAACTATCAATTAACATTCAACGAAAAGGGTACTTACTTACATGATAAAGACATAAAGAAGACAATAAGATATTTGGATAAAGTAGAAAACAAT
>JABEBX010017804.1_pt1 | contig 22371 bp, 24 predicted proteins | sample 7245971 | NCBI WGS metagenome assembly JABEBX01 (sample SAMN14506365, study PRJNA622280) | hot springs metagenome | biome: hot spring [ENVO:00000051]|acidic hot spring [ENVO:00002120]; feature: spring [ENVO:00000027]|sediment [ENVO:00002007]; material: sediment environment [ENVO:01001048]... | reverse complement strand
AATAAAAATTGGAGGTGTAAAATGGGAATAAAACAAAAACTTGGAGCGTTGTTAAGTGGCGGTACAGGTATTGGATTGCTAGTAGAAGGCGGAGTCGATGAGGGCCAAGCTAAGAATTATATTAATCAGTATAATTCATATTATAATACGGATTGGAGTAATCTTTATCGTATCTGGGAAGATATCCTAATGGTGTTTTAAGGAAGGTATACCCGACGTATCATACCTTCTATTACAGTACGTTATTACCTTCTTTAATGCATTTCTAAAGTTATATTGAGTATAAGAAATTATATTATACTTTGTTTTGAGATAATATTGAATTCCTTCTTCAGATCCAGGAATTCCATCGTATCCTTTTGATTCAGGATAGTCCCTTGGATGGTTTGCCCCGGAGTATTTGTGTGTTAATTCATGTAGAACAGTGTCTATTATTTGATCATTTATTTCTTCACTTAATATCCTTTCCATCCTTCCACCAGACATGTCTCCACTCATTTCAACTCCTTCCATCTCACTTCCAGTACCCAAATAACCAATTCTTTTGCTCCTATGACTACTTCTCACACTATGAGTATAAGGCATTTCATATCTATCATTGTATCTATCATTGTGACTTCTCTCTGATTCAATCTCTGATTCAATTTTACGTGTCTGCCAATAACTTATTGCTTTTAGATAGATTCTTATTTTACCAGATATAGGCCAATAACTTCCGAGTGTATCACTCACATCAGTTGTATTAATTTCAATATCCTCACCTGCATCAAATCTCATATGATTATTAGTTCCTCCATTTTCTTTTATTTCGTTTACCATCTCGTTATATGAAAACAACTACTATATAAAGGTATCTTTTTAATATTTTTATCAAATTAGCGCCATTTGTATTATATCTCTAAAAATTTTATCTCATAAGAAATATCTTCTGCTTCTTGGGGCGTAGTTGTTTCTGCTAATCCTGAAATCACATAGCTTAAGAAAATTATAAATTAAAAATTTATTTGGTTTTCTAAAACAGCCTTTTATTATATTTTTAAATGTCCAGTACTTATTATAATAATGACTGACAGAGTAAAAGGAGTGAGGGATTTTACAGGTATCAGCGCAATTCTAAGACAACAGGCATTAGAGACGATAAGAAAGGCCTATGAATTGTTTGGATTTGAACCGATAGAAACTCCTTCTTTCGAATATCTATCATTGTTCACGGACAAATCAGGTCCGGAGATCGAAGCCCAATTGTATTCCTTTGAAGACAAAAAAGGAGAAAAACTTGCGCTGAGGCCTGAACATACTGTATCAAAGTTAAGGGTCGTTTCAGGAGACAAATCCATTGTTTTTCCTTTAAAAGCGTACAGCATAGGAAACGTTTGGCGTTATGAGGACACAAAAAAAGGCAGATGGAGGGAGTTTATACAGGCGGATGTAGACGTATTCGGCTCCTCGAATATACTGTATGATTCAGAAGTGATAGCCTGCATAGATTTTGCACTCAAAAAATTAAATGTTAAAGACTATAAAATAAACGTAAGCAACAGAAAGATCCTCACTTCCTTGATGGAGGACCTACAGATAAAAATAGAAGATGAAGTACAGGTCTTAAGAGAGATAGATAAAATCCATAAGATAGGGATGGACGAAGTCATAAAACGTATAAGCGCTATAATCGGAGAAGGAAAAGCGGAAAGTATCAGAGAGTACTTAAACGGAAAGGAAGCTAAAGGTAAAGGAGTAGATGAACTTAATCTATTAATGAATGACCTGAAAAAAACCTATGGAATTAAGAATGTCTATTTTGACAGATCATTAGTGAGAGGCCAGGATTATTATGATGGAACTATATTTGAATTCGAATTCATTAATGATAAATTTAAAGGAGTAGCATTAGCCGGCGGCGGAAGGTATGATAGATTAAGCAAGAACTTCGATTCAGACTTTCCAATAACTGGTGGCTCTATCGGTTTTGATGTTGTGATGGAAGTTCTGCTGGATAACTTTGAAAATACATTTCGTTCTAGTTTTTGTGTTATAAACATAGACGAGATAGATAAAGCCAGGCTAATAACCAATAAGTTGAGAGAAGCAGGGATAATGACTGATATTCTATTGGATAGTATATCTCTATCAAAAGGTTTGGACTATTGTAATTCAAAGAGGATAAAGTACGCGATTATAGTAGGAAAGAGAGATTTACAGGATGGAAAGGTGACCGTGAGAGACCTTGAAAACAAGACAGAATTCAAATTTGAAGAAGATAAGTTAAGTGATGAAATTAAAACACTGCTTAGCAGGTAAAGATAGATTTAAATATATCAGATTTTTAATTAATAACATGAAAAACAGCGCTGATGGCGATAGATTTTCTTTGGTCTTGTCAGGCTCATGGCTCTGTTCTTTTTCTTCATATAATACAATCAAGACAAGCTAGTTTGCCCAAATTAAATCTAAGACCTTAGGTTTTGTTTGGGCGGCGTTTAAAACGTAATTTTTGTTTTTAAGTTATTTTGTAGGGATTTAATGGATATGGATTATGAATTGTTTGTTATGGATTGTGAAAAAACGAGGGAATTTAATGGTATTTATAAATAAAATTAGAAAGTTTACTAATTTTTTAATAAAAACATTAGAAATTTTTGAAGAAAAGTTTATAAATAACTTGTTATCTAATATAAATAGGAGGGATATGAAATGGTAGCGAAGGCAGCGGTTAAACAAAAAATGAGTTTAGATGAGTTTCTTGAGTTTGGTAAAGATAAACCTGAGATATTTTATAATGCACCGCAGAGATTGTTGTCTGCGATAGAACCTTACGGGAAAAAAGAGGGAAAATGGCAGTTTTTAGTGAAGCAGGATAATGACAAGAGAAACATAAAAACAAGGTATGATTCAAGTGATTTTGCTGATGAATTCGTCTCCTTTTTGAAGAGAGCAGCAAGGAACAGTGATATGAGAAACAAGTTAACGGTTATAATATCTCCACCTGGTGCGGGTAAAAGCGAGTTTTTGAATACATTAGCAGAGACTTTAAGAGTTTATTCTGAAAGTGAAAGCGGCGTGCAGTATGTGCTTAAATTAGATCTGGATAACCTCGAACAAAATCCAGCTCTTAATGTGCTTTCTTCGGAACAAAGGAAGGAATTCATTTCAGACGTAAGATCACAATTAGGATTGAAAGGCAAAAGAAAATTAACTCTTGGCAATAACATACAAGATGAGATCTATCTAGTCCAAAAAAGTCCTTACAGCAGTTCTAAGAAGACAAGAATAGAGGAACTAATTGAAGGCTTTGATAAAGAAGGAACTGACTACTGGAAGATACCTGTGATAGATAGAAGAGACGCAGTAAGTTCAACTCTTGATAAGATAAAAAGCACTATAACCGAGTCATTAAGTAAGTTTTTATTGAAAGACGAGAAACCAGATATGGAGAAGATACAATCATTGTTTGAGAAGCTTATAGAAGTGGATAAATCAGGAGCAGAAGATGTGCTGTACACATCTGAACCCGTTGTAGCGGCCGATGACCAGCATCTGGATTACAAAGGGATATTCGGAGGAAGAATGTACTATAAGATACTTAATGAATTAGGCGGAGATAACTCAAACGTCCTGGCATATGACTTTGGTATACTTGGCAGTCAATCCTCCCCTTCACCAAGAGGAAATATAATATATATAAGTGAGGTCCTTAAGGGATCTTCCTCATTTGCGAATTCACTTTTGGACTTTGTTCAGGACATGAGGACCAAGGTTTCTCCCTCGTTTAAGGAGTCCTTTGACGCGGTCCTGATAGGAACAACGAATATGGACGACTATAAGAAGATATCAGACACTCTAAAGCCTTACCTTCTTCGTAGATCAAACGTAATAGTCTTTAGGTCTATGACTAAATTATCTGATGCGGAGATGGCATTAGAAGATATATACAGTCATGCGGCGAAAGAGCTTAACATACATTATCCTCCACATTTTCTTAGGATGCTTGCAAGGATATGGGTTGAAGCTAGCATCTCTCATTATGAAAACATATCCTTAAAAGATAAGACGAATCTCTATAATGGGGCATTTGTACCGGAAGTTAAGGTGTCTATGGAGGACATATTAAGAGAAGCGACTCAAAAACCAATACTTGAGTTGGAAGAGGGAGTGAAATACGGTATACCATATGATGATTTTGTAAAATCTCCTTCTAAATTGTTATCCTACGCCAACTTCAGCAGAAAGATGGCTGTAGGCGCAGGGTATCTTCCTAAGGAAGAGCTCAACAATAAGGTATGTCTTGGTACTATCCTAGAAAATTTAAACGGAACAAAATATATAGAAGATTTTCTGAACACTATGGAGGATTTATCTCCAGAAACAAAAGCTAGAGTACAGCCGAGAGAAAATGGAGAGGGCCATACGATTGTTCAGGACGCATACAATGAGATAAGAAACATGATGAGAAATGACGTTTCGAGGGTTGAGTTCGGCTCGGAAAAAGTGGCGGAGCTTGTAAACAAATATGTAATAAATGTCTATTACATAAACAAGACTTCCGGTGATAAGGACAAAAACGTTAGAGTTCCAATGTTTGGAACGGTACAATCAATAGACTATGATTTTGTAAACGACTTAGAAAAAAGATCTAACCTAAGAAGCGAGGTTATAAGGGAAAATATCTACAGTATAATAAATGACGCATCTATATCAAATAATAGTAAAACGATCGATGATCTTGTGAAGGTACTTACTCCGACTATAATAGATAGATACCCCGAATTGATAAATGCTGTAGTGGACAAACTTGCCTCATCAGTTGCGGGGGTAGCTACTGAACTTGATCAGAATAGGATAATACGTAAACTTATGGAAATCGGTTATTGTGAGCAATGTGCAGGAGTTGCTTATCGTCAGTTCGCTGCTAGCAATAAGTAGACGCTATTATGGTTGATATCGGCCTTGAAAGGCTTCTGGAAAAAGAAGAAGAAACTACAGCTGAAAGAATAAACAAAAGCATACAAACCGATAAAACACAGTTTGAAGGAGTTTACGGCATAAAAGATGTAAAAGAAAATCTGATGAACGCTTTGGAACAAGCTTCTTTTATATCTAGACAAGGTTATATCCCCATAATTCTTTTGATGGGCCCAAGTGGAAGCGGGAAGACTGAATTGATAAATAGTATAACAAGATCATACAAGAAATACGCGAGGAAAAATGAGATCTTCACACTTAAGATAAACGGCAATAAGTGTGTTTACAATGAAAATCCCTATAATATATACAGATCAATAATCCCACAAGAGTTAAAAATCGACAGTAAAATACTAACGAACAGGAAAAGGCCTGAAATATGCTATAGCTGTGAAAAAAATCTCGAAGAGCTTGTTAAAATGAATGAGGATACATATGAAAGTAACAAGGGGGTAAACCTTGAGAAAGATATAACGCTGGAAAGGATCTTCCCGCAATCTTCAGTGATTGAATTCGGGGATAATTTTCTTTCTCCTGTGTTTATAGATGTAATCAAAAATTCGAACAGGTCAATTCTTACGATAAGCGCGGATAAGAGCAGGCTTGAAACGATCAATCCAAAAGTTTTCCAGCTTTTAAATAATGTGTATGATAACAACTTTTCTGATGTGTCAGGCAATAGGGTACCGTTGGACAGTGTAATAATGATACATAGTAATGAAACATTCATGGAACTTTCTAGCGATGATGAAAAGACAGAAGCTAGGCCTCTCCTTGAAAGGATAATACGTGTTGATGTACGGCGCAATCTCTCTTATTCTGAAGAAGAGAAAATCTCACAGGATCTAAACCTGCCATTCAGGAATATGGTTCCGCACGCATTGGAGTACATCTCTAAGTTCAATGTTCTATCGCGTATTTCAAGCTTCAAAATATCAAGTGCGAAAACCGATGATATCGACAACATACTGGATATCTTGGACCATTATGATTCATCAAAGTTAGAGTTGTTGCAAAGGAATATGACCCGATCCATGTCAACTTATTTAAGTACGCTTGTGCCGGATTTCAACTCATACCTTTCTAGCGGAGAAAATGACAATAAATTCCTTGAAGATGCGGCGAAGGCCATTATCTTCGATAATGACAAAGCGTATAGAAGCGGCTGGACCACTGGTATTTCTTCAAGAGCTTTAAGCAGTATGCTTAACTTTAATTATACTTCAAATACTCCAAAGTATAATTTTTCATTTTCGGACATAACAAATTATATATTAAAAAATGAGGACGAATTAGACAATGGAAGCAGAGAGACCATCAGAAATTATATAGATGCTCTTATCACCAGAGATGTTAATTTTGACGTTGAGTATGCTCTTCTTTCTTTTTACTTTGGAGAACACTTCAAAGATTACACCGAAGCCATTAGTAATTACATAAACTCATTGATTAATAAAAGTAATAATCAGGATTTTAAGGACCTTAGTGGATATCTGTCGGAAGCCGCAAGATATTTCGATGTCGAAAAAATAAAAAATGAAATAACCGCTTTTAGTATCAAAAAAGTCCCTTTAAGGATAGTTAATTTTAGATCGACGTTTGATGATATCCTAAGTTTTCTTGTCGGAGCTGGAGACGACTTTGTAAAAAAAGAAAGCAAATATGACAGTTTCATTGGAGAATCCGGCAAGGAAGTGAATAAAAACTCAGATTTATATCTGTACCTATCTGATTTTCTTAAAAATAAATTCGGATACTTCGATGAAGCGGTAGATGAGGCGTTTAAAATATATAAGAGGGGTACGATTTTTTATGACAAGTGAACTTGGGGATGCGGAGGATAAATACAGGAGAAAGATAGATGAAGAAGATGATCTGATACTAGACTCTAAAGATATCCGTGATATAAATGATGGTAGAACCGTTATAAAAACCATTCCTTTAAAAATAAATCCGACCATCTCTTATAACGGTTTAGGCGGCGGAGGAAGCGGAGAGGGAAATGAAGGGGGACAGGGAGGTCAGGGTTCCGTGAAATTAGGAGTTGATCAGAGAAGACTTAAACAGATGATGGAGAATAGGGGGTTGTCTTTTAGCAAACCTGGAAAGAAGAATAAAAAACTTTATAGACTACTTACTGCTGAAAATGGAATAGACGAAAATCAGGAAAAAACCATAGAAGCTATGCTTGACAGGCAGGTGGCCACCGGTTATTTCAAGGAGCATGGCTTTAATATAGACATACATGATGAGGATATACGTTATAATTTTATAGACGAAAAACTTATACCTAACCTTTCTGCGACTTTTATTATAATGAGGGATATAAGCGGCTCTATGGATTCATATGGAGAATTTTCTGCGACTGTCGCGGGTTTAATAGAGTTCTGGCTTAGACAAAAATATGAGGATATGGTAAAAATAAGATACATAGCGCATACCGATAGTGCTTTTGAGATTAATCCAAACAAAAAAGATGATTTCTTCAAATTAACATCGGGCGGCGGAACTTCGTTTAGACCCGCATATGAAACCGTTTTAAACATGATGGATGGTAAACCTTATGATTCACAGTCTTCCTATAAGGAAGAGATAGACTATAAAACTGAAGATGTTTTTCTGCTGCATATAACCGATGGAGACAACTCAGATTTAGATGATGCGCTTAGAAATACCCTCAAAAAATTGTTTCCCAGACTTACCAGTGTCTTCTATCTTCAGGTAGGAGGAGATTCAAACGGTTTTTATGATATGGTCTCTTCTGTTGAGAAGGAGAAGGTCAAGGCCGTAAAATCAAGCAATGATGTTTCGTATGGTAATGTGAAAAAGGTACTGGATAAGCTGTTAAACTAACATGGAAAAGGAATATGATAAGGTAATGATCGACGGTAAAGAAGTTAAGATCTGGGTCAAACACGGTTCTATAATCGATGAAAGATACACGGAAGAAGCAAGAAAGATAGGGAATTTCATGGTAAACAACCTAGGTTTATCCTTCGGAAACGTAGAGTTCACGATATTGGATAATGAGGAGTTTGCGGAGAAGGTAGCGCTTTACGGCAACCCTCTGCCGACGTGGGATGCCGGACAGGAAAAAATAGTCCAGGAAAATTCCATGAAGTATAGACAAGGTGTACTGTTCGAAATGGTAGGACATAAGTTCCTCACATTGCCATCGAAAGAGGAGTATACTACGGTCTATATAAATCAAAATGATACATACGATGAAGTTTTGAGCGTTATAGCGCATGTTTATGGTCATCTTCATATAATGTATAATAATGAGTTATCGAACACTGTAAACACAAATTCGAACAAGCATGCTTCATATCGTGAAAGATACAGAGACCTTGAAAGCAAACTTGGAATAAAAACCGTGGAAAAAATTTATGATTACTCGCAGACTTTAAGCGGTCTTCTTGATATTTTCCCCGATTTTCATAAAAGCAAGAAAGATGATTATTATAGCACAGAGAGAGTTTATCCCGATAGAGATGTGTACGATGTGTATAAATTTACCCTGCAAAACGTAAGGTTTAATCCCTGGGAGAAGGAACTTTTAGAGATGGTATACGACATAAACCAGTTAAACAAAACCGGAAGGATAAAGATAATGCACGAAGGTTTTGCCACTTTCGTGGAAGACAAGTATGCAGCAGAGGTTGCAAAAGAGGACCCTAGTTTGGCGTTTAAAATGAGGGATGAGATACTCAGCGTCGCAGATGTTCTTAATGAAGGGCAGTTGCCCTACTCTATAGGATTCAGGCTATTCAAATACATAGAAAAAAGATGGAATGAAGGAAAGCACGGCCCTTTGTATAACCTTCTTTCAGAGGAAGAGAAATCCTCATATTCAAAGAATGAAAACAATGGGCTGAAAAAGATTCTTGAAGTGGTTAAATCATATACCGACTGGGAATTAATATTCTCCTACGCAGATTTGGATTTCTTTAAAGCTCTCTCGGACGAAATCGAGCAAAAGAAAAATATGATAATAGACCGTATGTATTCTGATAGATACTCAAAGGATGTTCTTGACAGGATAAAAGCTGCAAATAATAAGAAAGAGGACCCAAACATACTCAGGCTGCAGCTTTTGCTCCAAACCGAGAATTATGGACCTATTATATATGTACCAAAAGGCTCGTTTAATGGAAGTAAACTTAATTTAAGACAGGATCTTAGTTTTATAAAAAGATATGTGGGAGTAATCCCTGAGCAGTACAGGGATTCCTTCAAGGAGGAAATATCCCAGATTTTTAGTTTGGACAACGATTATACAGCGGCATCCTTGATCAGGCTTTCAAATCTTTGGGGAATACCTATCGTTTTAGAGACAATGGACAGCAAGGGAAACCCTCTTATACTAAGCAGTGACGGTAAGAAATTACATAGAGCAGCTAAAGGAGATGGGCCGAAATTTGACGATTGATTTTAATACAATAATGACTATGATAATTAATGGATAATATCGATTTTATTGAGAAAGCAGAAAAGAAGATAAAGGAAGGATTATCGGTAGATGATCTTATAAGAAAACTTCTGGCATTCTCTGATTCTCTAGAGAAAGGGGAGAATATAATATTTGAGCAGCTTAATGATCTATACTTTTTCTATTACCCTGAAGCCGCGTATGAACTAAAAGAAAGGGACAAATTTGTAAGTACCTTAAAAGAGTTCTGTGAAAGAAAAGAGATATCAGAAAAATTAAACATAGCATCAGATAGTATGGGTTATGACTTATTAGATAAGGACCTGCAGATAATCTCCATGTCTGTAAATGAACTCAGCAATATCTCCGCTTTGAGGGCGGTGGTGAACGAAAGACTTTATGAGATCGTAAAGAAGGAATACCCCAATTTGACGGCAGTTTTAGGACCGGAAATGGCCGCGAAAATCTTGTACATTGCAAAGGGCTCCCGTTCTCTTATGTTTATGCCTGCTTCAAAGATACAGGTTTTAGGCGCAGAAAAAGCGATGTTCGCTTCAAGGAAAAAGAAGATGACTCCTAAATACGGCGTGATATTCAATTCCGATCTGATATTCTCAGCGCCCGACAAGCTTAAAGGCAAGCTTGCCAAGGTCTTAGCTTCTTATTCTTCTCTTGCAATAAAGACTGATGTTCTATCAAAGGAAGATAAAAGCAAAGAGATACTAGAAAAGATGGAAAAAGACATAAAAAGAGTCAAAAAATAATGGAACTTAAAAAGGTAATCGACAGAGTTTACTGGCTACTCGACAAGAAAAGGACGCTCGTCACATTAAGCGCATATGGTGATCATTCTGTGTATGGCGAAAAGATCTTCAAATTTAATGATAAAATCTATAGAGAATGGGTTCCTTACAGAAGTAAATTAGCCGCGGCCTTCTACAAGGGGTTGAATTCAGTGGATATAAAAGATTCTTATACGGTGCTTTATTTAGGGGCCTCTTCGGGCACTACTGTTTCTCATGTCTCTGATATAATCGGCACAATGGGCCAGGTATACGCCGTTGAAATAGCAGAGGAGATGGCAGTAAACCTCGTTATTCTTGCAAAACAAAGAAAGAACATCTTTCCTATCGTGGGGGATGCAAGAAAGCCAGAGATCTATTTAAAATCTGTTCCAAAATGTGACGTATTATATCAGGATGTTGCTCAGAGAGATCAAACTGATATCTTTTTAAAGAATGCCGATATATTCCTTAAAAAAGGCAAAATCGGGATATTTGCAGTGAAGGCAAGAAGCATAGACGTTACTGTGGACTCAAGGGATATTATAAGAGCAGAAATTCAAAGACTTAAAGATAAATTTGATGTTTTAGCCACCATCAACTTATATCCTTACCAGAGAGACCACTCCCTCGTTATTCTCAGGAAAAAATAAATAAGGTTTATAACTTATAATTTTCATATATTTCGTATGGATAGCCAGAATAAAAGCCTCGTTGATAAAATCGAAGAAGTAAAAGCTAAGATAAACGAATTTGAAGAGGAGCTTGGGATAAATTCAATAGATCTGGAGAAGATAGATGAAAATAATGGAGATGAATTGATAAAAAAGGTATTGGATTATAAAGAGAAAATTAATGATATACAGAATGATATCATAAGCAAAAAAGACAGTGGTGAAATGATAGAAGAACCTGATTTCCTCCCAAAGTCCACTCAAAAAATACTTAATTTAGAAGATAAGGAATCTGATAAAGACGATACTTCAGAAGCTTTAAACAAGATAAAGCAGGAAACGATGGAAGTAAACAGGATAAACGATCTTCTTGAAAAACTTAAAAAAAGTTCTATAGAGTCAAGAAAAGCTGCAAATAAAGACAGTGATATAACTCCCGCAATACAACAAAAGGATATACCAGCGAAGCCGGTAAAAAACATCCAGGCCAAAACAGAAGCTAAGCCCGTTTTAAACGATACGATCCCTGTGTATACAAATCAGGGTAAGACTGCAAAAATAGAAATAAATCAAAACAAAAAGGTAGATAGTATGGTTCAAAACGTAAGAATAACCGAGAATGACCTCAATTCTATGTCTGAATTGATTTCAAAGTTAGATGGGCTTTTAAGGTCAAATAAAGAGATAGCTGATAAGCTGAATGAACTTCTTAAGGATAAAAACAGCCAAATAATGACTAACACCAGAAGCGCCGAGCTGATAAGAAAATTAGCACTGCTTGGAACTAACAATTAATTTATAGTAGTAAGAGCATATAATTCTATATTATAAAGGTTGTATGAATACAGAAGAAACTTATGAGGTTTACAATCAAGAGATGCCGCATATCCTAAGTTTCTTCCCATTAAGGTGATAAAATGTCTAAGACCGTTTTTATAATAGTTGATGGGATGGCTGATCTGCCCATCAAGAGACTTCAAAACAAGACTCCTTTAGAATACGCGATCAAGCGCAATCTTTACAGGTTTTTAAAGCACTCTGAATTCGCTTATCCTTCAGTTTTAGGGAAGATGGCAGCACAGAGCGATGCCGGTGTAATGGCAGATTTAGGTTACGATCCTTTTAAGTATTCGACTGGCAGAGGATGGTTCGAATGTTTAGGATTGGGTATGGAGCCAAAGGACGGTGAATTGAGTATAAGAGTAAATTTCGGCACGGTTTCAAACGGTATGCTAAAAGATGTAAGGGCATATCTGTCAAAGGAGGAACTAGAATCGCTATCAGAGGAAATAAACGAAAAAGTAAAAGTCTCTGCAGATTTTGATTTTAAAGCAGGAGAAGGTTATAGAGCCGGCCTTGTTTTTCGCTCCGGCAAGAAAGCTTTCTCTTCGTTTGTTTCGAACAATGAACCGGGATACACCGCAAAGTTCTTCAAAAACGGCGCAAAACTTAGCTTTGCTTCCGGTATAAAAAGCAGGAAGATACAGAGGATAAAAGCGGTAAAGAAAGAAGCGGAATACACCGCAGAACTCTTAAATGATTTTATAGCCAAAGCTCAAAAAGTGATAAAAAATTCAAAGGTCTATAAAGAAAGGAAGAAAAAGGACTTAGAAGTTCCAAATTATCTTTTCTTTAGAGATTCCAGCAACAAAGACCCGCGGCTGCCAAGTATAAACGAAAAGTATGGTAAAAGGTGGGCAGCAGTTGTAGGCATGCCATTGGAAAGAGGGATAGGGAAAGCAACAGGCATGCAGGTTTTAAACGTAAACGAAAATAAAAACATAAAAGATGATTTTTATGAAAAAGCGGAAAAAACTGCGTTAGCAATATCTAAATTTGATGCGGTTTATCTTCATATAAAACAGACTGATTCAGTTTCTCATCTCGGTAAGTTCTTGGATAAATATGCTATCATAGAATCAGTAGATAAGATAATAATCGCAAAGTTATCGCATGTCCTTGACTTGAATAGAGACACTTTAGTCCTTACATGCGATCACGCTACTTCAAGTGAATTGAGAAGGCACATAAACTCAAATATACCAGTAATGATCTCTAACTCTAAATTTGGGTTTCACAGTGATTTCGGCGAATCTGAATGCAAGAGAGACCATTCTAAAACAATAAAGAAAGCAACGGACATAATGCCTTTTGTGATGAGCCTTTGATAACTTATCAGTTTATCGTTAAATATCAATAATCCTTCTAATAAACTATGATTTCCAATCAGGATCTGGCTGAAAAATTAGAAGATATAGCAGATATTTTGGAGATAAAAGGAGTTAAATGGGAACCAAGAGCGTATAGAACCGCTGCATTGACTATCTCCGGTCTTTCTGTCGATATTAAAAAGATATACGACGAAGGTAAGCTTCTTGAATTAGAAGGCATCGGCCAGTCCATCGCAAATTCCATCAAAGAATACATAGAGAAGGGGAAGATAAGCAAGTATGAAGAGCTGAAGAAAGAATATCCTATAGATTTTGAGACCTTCAGAAAGATAAGAGGATTGGGTTCTAAGCGTGTTTATTTGCTTTATAAAACTCTGGGGATAAGAAACGTAGATGACCTTAGGAAAAACTTAGAGGAGGGTAAAATAAGATCTTTAAGCGGTTTTGGTCAAAAAAGCGAAGAAGAGCTTAAGAAAAATTTGGAGTCTTTTATTAACATAAAAAGTGATAGGCTTCTTTTAGGTTATGTTTTAGAATATGCGGATTCTCTCGTGAATAAGCTCCGCAAAAATACTCTTTTTGAAAGAGTGGAAATAGCCGGCTCTACCCGTAGAATGAAGGAAACAATCGGAGATTTGGATATCCTTGCAATCTCGGATAAACCTGAAGAGGGCATGGACTATTTTTCAAAACTAGATGAGGTTACCGGTGTAGTTGTAAAAGGGCCTACTAAAACTACGGTTCAATTAAACATAGGGACCACCTGTGATATAAGGATACTGTCAAAGGATTCTTTTGGTGCCGCTATGCAGTACTTCACAGGTAACAAGGACCACAACGTAAAAGTGAGGAAAATAGCCATATCTAAGGGTTTAAAACTGAATGAGTACGGTCTTTTCAGGGGAGAAAAAATGATTGCTGGAGAAAATGAAGAAGAGATTTATAATAAATTGGGCATGGATTACATGCCTCCTGAATTGAGGGAAAACACCGGAGAGATAGAAGCTGCACAGGAACATAAGCTACCTAAACTGGTAGAGTACAATGAAATAATAGGAGATTTGCATTCTCATACAACGGACAGCGACGGCACAAACACGCTTGAAGAGATGGCCGAAGCGGCTAGAAAAACACGTTTAAAATATCTTGCAATAACGAACCACAGTAAAAATCTGCCCGTCGCGCACGGATTAGACGATAAAAGATTTGAAGCACTGAATAAAAAGATAGACCTCTTAAATGATAAAAGTGAGATGAAAATACTTAAGGGTGTAGAGCTTGAAATATTAAAAGACGGTTCCCTAGACCTTAAAGCTGGCACGTTAAAGAAGATGGATTTTGTGATAGGGGCATTGCATCAGAATTTGAATATGAGCCCAAAAGAGCTTACTGACAGGGTGTTAAAGGCTATAAACAGCGGGATGATAAACACCGTCGCTCATCCTACAGACAGGATAATAGGCAAGCGGCCAGGACTACCCTTAGATTTCGATAAAATAATGGAAGCGTGCAGTAAAAATGACGTTTTGCTTGAAATAGACGGTTACCCCGAAAGATCGGATCTGCCGTTTGATCTCGTTAAAAAAGCAAAAGAATACAAGATAAGATTCTCTCTTGGAAGTGACTCCCACAGAATAGAACATCTGCGTTTTCTTCACCTAGCAGCTGCGATTGCAAGACGGGGCTGGCTTGAGAAAAAGGATGTTATAAACACCCTTAGCTATAAAGAGATATTAAAGTTAAAAAGATAAATTAATAAATTAAAAGAGATGTTAGAATGATTATGGTTGAAAGAATAAAAAGCGGAGTAAATGGTTTTGATGCGATAGTGAACGGCGGTTTCGTAAAAAACAGCGTTGTTACTATCTATGGTTCTCCAGGCGCAGGCAAAAGTGTCTTCTGTACCGAATTTTTAAGAGAAGGCCTTAAAAACGGCGAAAAAGTCTTTTACATAAGCATGGAACAGGATATAGACTCTTTTTTAGAACAGTGCGATACTTTTGGTTTCAAGGAATTCAGGGATAACTTAAATTCTAACTTCGTTTTCTCAAGAATGACCGGCCATGACTTTAAGAATTTCTTGTCTATAGAACTACCGAAGATACTCGAAGAAAGACAGGGCAAGCATGCAAGGATAGTAATAGACCCTTTAACCCCATTCTTATGGGAAATTAAGGATCCTTCACTGCAGAGGAATATCCTCACTGATACGTTCAAGATGCTGCGACAATTCGGTACTACTTTAATAACTATAGAAAGATACGGTGACATAAATCGTATGGAGCTACTAGAAGATATAGCAATACCTATCTATCTATCAGACATGGTAATACTTCTTTCAATGATTTATAACCAGAATTTTTATCAAAAGGCTATCTCTATCGTGAAAATGCGTTTCTCATCGCATAGCACAGGTATGCACCCTTTCGATATAGGAAAAGAGGGCATAAACATATTTCAAGATCAGCCGGTCTTTTAGGAAATTTCTAAGTAAATCGGCACATGATCTGAACCTAATATTTCCTTTAGTATACTAGCTTTTTTTACTCTTTTATTTAGTTCGTCTGAAACGAAGAAATAATCTATTCTCCACCCAATGTTATTTTCTCTCGCACTTTTGAATAGATATGTCCACCAAGTATAATTGCCACTTTCTTTATTGAACATCCTAAAAGTATCAATATAACCTCTGCTTATCATTGTATCTATGAATTTTCTTTCTGTCTCTGTAAAACCAGCATTTTCTTCATTTTGCTTAGGCCTGGCTATGTCTATTTCTTCGTGTGCAACGTTAAAATCTCCCCCTATAATTACGGGTTTTTTCTCTCTAATTTCTTGCATAAAATCAAGTATCTTGCCGTTAAATTGCTCTTTGAAATCTATTCTGCTGAGATCTCTTCTTGAATTTGGAAAGTACGCATTTATCAGGAAATAATCCTTAAACTCTAATGTAATTACCCTGCCTTCATCATCAAATTTTTTATCGCCGATCCCGTATATCACATTTAATGGCTTTGTCTTTGAAAACGTTAAAACACCGCTGTATCCTTTTTTGGATTTTGCAGTCATAACAAATGTAGAATAACTCTCTGTTAAATTTATATCAAATTTATCAATTTTTATTTCTTGCAGTAATATAACGTCATACTCTCCGGAATTCAAAAGTCTTTGAATTTCATTCTTACGCATCACGCTTCTTAACCCATTGACATTCCATGAAAGAATTTTCATAATACCATATCTTGTTATTTATTTTTTAAATATTAGATTATACAATAAAAATCTAATATTTACCACTTACTAAAAAATCAAACATAATAAATATTTAAATAAATGTAAGTTATACGATAAAATATGAAGTCAATAGGTAAAGCAGAAAGAGAGAATAATAATCTCTTTACTCATATGCTAACAACATTAAATAAATCAAAAAGATCCCAGTCAGCCTTAGAGTATATGATGACATATGGCTGGGCTATCTTACTCATAGTGATAGTAGCCGTCATATTGTATAGTATGGGTATCTTCAACCCTAGTTCAAGCATAACATCTACAAGTACTGGTTTTACTCCTCTTACGATTTCTTCGTCTATTTGCAGTAATTTAGGCTTAAAAATAGCAGTGATATTGGGGCCAATTCCAAATAACGCAAATTCAATAAGTATAGACAAGATATACTTAATATCAGAAACAGGAACAAATACGACTAATGCTTCTTATACTTTGCCTTCTTCAATAACCTTAACAAGCGGTCAATCAGCTACTATACTGATCCCAAACGTAGCCTGTGACATAGCAGGTATCAAGTATGCTTTATCCGCAGCAATCCAGTACAATTATGAAGTATCTCCTATCGGCAACCAGGTAGTAAATACTAGTGGGATCATAGCGGGAACTTCGACATTAGAAGCCCAACCACCAAAACCATCTGTTTTTGTCTCTTATCTTCCAGTGATCATAACCAATTCTCAGACAACGGCCACACCATCCCCATTTCAGCAGATGGTAAACGTATCTTATTCTATCTATAAAGGAAATGCATATTCAAATTTTCAGAATGTGGAGTTTTATTATTCAAATGGGACTATAATACCTTCCTGGTTGGAGAATTACACTTATTCAAAGTATGCGATTTATTGGATCAAAATTGGTTCTATCCCTGCTTCTTCAAGTATAACGATCTATATGGGTTTCGCTTCAAACTCAACTAATCTTTTCAATGCAGTAGACGCTGGAGAAGCTCCCCAGTTATCTTCGACATATGGAGAATATGATGACGGTGCCAACGTGTTTATTTATTACACTAATTTCGAGGGAACTTCTCTACCAACAGGATGGGATAGCACTTCCTCAACCTCTTATAACGTAAATAATGGAATATCTGTATCTACTACTAGTGGCGCCTGCTATAATAGCGGACTATACACAACTTCAACTTACGGAGAGGATACAGTAGTAGATTTCTATGGTAGCTTTACAGGCAGTCTACCTGATACTTACTGCGATCAAAGTGGAATAGGTTACTTCGAAGCTAATAGCGGTACACACGAACCTGCCGTACTTTTTAGTACAGGTACTAAATTTTATGGACTTTATACAATAACAGGTAGCGGTTCCGTAAATTTAACATTCTTATCTGGATCTTATAAAGTATACTCTATTACATATGATGGTTTAAATTCTACAGGGCTTATTAATTATAATAAAATAGGAGAAGTAAATCAGTCTGGTTTTCCCCTTCCAATAGGAATTTACGAACAGGAAAGCACGGGAATTACTGATTCAGTAAAATGGATAAACGTGCGTGCATATCCTCCAAACGGAGTTATGCCTTCCGTAACGTTTGGATTATTATCATAATTAAATAATATAAACTAAACAGGTCATAACAAATTTAATTTATATAAAATCTGTTAAGTTTTTATCTAAATCACAGTAAAAGGGAACTTTTTTATAAAATTATAAATTAAAAGGAAATAAACATGTTTATAGCCCATAAAATAGCCTTTAACATCCCTGCTGGGAATTCCTCTTGCGAAAGTTCATGGATGAAAAGCTATAGTTAGATATCTATCTTTTGGTATACCTGAAAAGATACATAGAAAGTCAGAAATAGAAAAAGTCGTATGTAATTACAAATTCAGATTATGTCCGAATAAAGTAATAGAGTTAGAATTACAAAGGTTTTATAACAAACTTTTAGAGTTAAGTAATAAGGCTTATTCTGAGGAAAGAAGTTAAATAAAGGAAAGATGTGATTTCTTATAATAAAATTAAAGGAAGAAGAACCTCCAGGGTTGTAAGGAGTCTATTCAAATACGCTTATTTCTACCTTAATTTATCATTATGATATGAATCTACACGCGTGTTTTATATGATATTATTGTAACTAAGAAAATAAGTCTATCTTTTTTATTTTAAAAGATTTAAATATAGATACACATAATATTATACACTAAAAATATATATACTAAAATATATATAATATTTAACATGACAGGTAAATACTCCAAACAGATGTTGATTAATGAAGAGGCTAAAACCGTACTAAAAACGGCCAAAGAGCTTTTAGCCGCTGATTATAAGCTGAAGGTTACTTTCAGCGATGTTATAATAGATATTATTGGTAGATATACTAGATTTGCTAGGCTGCCAAAAGACCTCAAAGACTACATAAATGCGTTTACATATCAGATTTCGATGTACGGTGATGTTGTTGGTGTGCTCCTATTTGGATCGGTGGCAAAGGGAACGTACAATAGAAACAGCGACGTAGACCTTCTTGTGATAGTCGAAAAAGACAAGCTGAAATACTATGATATTACTAATACAATTAAAATGCATATAGAATCATTAAGACAACCTTTTTTAGAAAGAGGTTATCATTTTAGGATAAGTGTAAGTATACTTGAAAAGGAGGACATCAATCGTTTTAAACCAATTTATATCGAATTCAGTTCCGATGGGATAATCTTGTATGAGAGAAATCACTTTTTAACAGAGTTTATAGAAAAGATAAAACAGATCGATTATAAACGAACGTTTACTCAAATGGGAGAAGTCTTAACATGGAAAACAAAATAAACGATGCGCTTGCGGATTCAAAGAGGTGGCTTTCTTCGGCTCAAATAAACGAGAAAAATAAAAATTATGACATCGCGCTATATTCCGCTGAGATGGCCCTTGAAATAGCTATGAAGGGTCTGCTCATTAAAAGAGGCGTCGATTATCCAAAGAAGCATGATGTAATAGATTATTTTAAAGATGCTGTAGCTTCCAGAGGCACCGTTGAAGAATTAAGAAAAAATTTAGATGATATAATATCAACTTTTAGTAAGCTTCTTGATCTTCGGAATATAGCAGGTTATAATTTTGGTATGTTAACACAGGACGAGGAATTGGCTAAGGAAACAAGAAAACTAGTCAGTTCAACGGAAAAGTATATACCCATTATAGAAAAAGCGATAAAATAATTATTTTTATACCTATCATAATGAAAACTTGAGATATAATGAAAAGGAATGGCATTCTTAACTCGCTGATTATTTCTTGGTCAAAAATAGAAGTTAAGATTTATCTCTAAGAAAGTAATGTTATCAATAAGGTTTAGTAGTCTTTAATAAGCTTTTAATTTAGTTAATTTATACAATATATGTTATGTCAGTTCTTTCGCATGATGAGATAATAAAATTATTGGATTCTAAAGAATTGAAAATAACTCCTTTAGACAGAAAGCAGATAGGCCCTGCCTCTATCGATTTAAGACTTGGAAATATTTTTAGAGTATTCAAAAAGATAAACAAAGTAACAATAGTGGACGATTTTACGGATTACAGGAAATTAACCGAAGAAATACGCATACTAGATAAAGAGACTTTTCTTATCCAGCCAGGAGAGCTTGTTCATGCGATAACAGTGGAAAAGGTATCTCTTCCTCAGAATATATCTGCGAGAATCGATGGGCGTTCTAGGTTTGCAAGATTAGGATTATTAACACACGTAAGCAGCGGTTTTATGCAGCCTGGAACTTCAGGAAGAATAGTCCTTGAGATGGCAAACTTGTCTCCGATAGCCTTAGCAATTAAACCCAAAACAAAGATCTGCCAGATAATACTTGAAGAATTAAAAGGAAAAGCGAAATATTCTGGAAGATTTATGAATCAGAATAAACCGTGATAAGTAGAAGTAAATGATGCTTAGGCACTTTCCTAATGCTCAAATCTTTGAAGCAAGGGAATTGTTCCTAAATATTATAGCTATAAGTATCATCAAATACAAAATAGCTGCTCCAACCAACACTAAGCTTGACATATTTTTCCCTCTTCTAACTTATTATAGAACATAACTTAAATAAATACTTTCTTTTTTTCCTTCTTTTTCATAATGAAATTAATTATATAAACATTTTCACTGAAATATTGAGTGAAGATAACATATCTGTACTAAACACCGTTTTTAGGGCAGATCTCCTTTATAGGGCACACATCGCAATCCGGTTCTATTGAATGACATATCTCGTGTCCATGCTCCTTTAATACATAAGCAATGTTCTTCCAATGTTTTTTATCGATTATCTTTTTAAGGTCTTCTTCTATTTCATCGGGTTTTTTACTTTTACTTAGACCTATCCTATAAGAAAGTTTGATCACCCACGTATCGACAGGTATGCCTTCTACTATTCCAAATGCGTTTATTAGTATGGTATTAGCGGTCTTTCTGCCTACCCCGGGAAGAGAAAGTAGCTCGTCCATTTTATCGGGTATTTTACCGTTGTACTTGTCTTTTATTATCTTGCAACAATTTATTATATTTTCCCCTTTCTTTTCTGCAAAACTTACCCTATTTATATATTTTATAAGTTCAGAGGATTGCGCATTGGCGAAATCATCAATGTTCTCATACTTTTTGAATAGTGTAGGAGTTATTGCATTAACTACGGTGTCTTTTGTCTGTGCTGATAATATCGCAGCGACTAAAAGTTGTAAAGGTCCATTAAAATTAAGATAGTACTTTATATCCTTGTACCTTTTTTCTAGTATTTCAACGGCTTTCTTCGCTTTTTCATTTTCAAGGATTCTAAAGCCAGTCATATTATTTTATATACTTAATTAGTTTTATACTTATATGAACATAAAAGAAGGAGATAAGTTTCCTGACTTTAAATTAAAAGCAGATGACGGTGGGGAAGTTTCATTATCAGATCTAAAAGGCAAAAAAACAGTAGTTTATTTTTATCCAAAGGATAATACATCAGGGTGTACTAAAGAAGCGTGCAGTTTTAGGGACGATATAAATGACTTCAAATCTATGGGTATACCGATTTTTGGGATAAGCGTCGATAGTACTGAATCACATAGAAAATTTAAAGCTAAGTATTCAATACCTTTTACACTTTTAAGTGATTCGGATAAAAAGCTGATTTCTACTCTTGGTATAAAATCTATTACCGGTACCGCATCGAGAGTCACATTCATATTGGATGAAGAAGGCAAGGTTTTAAAGGTATATCCTAAAGTTTCTCCGGATAAACATGCTGAAGAGCTGCTTGCTTTCTTAAAGTATAAATAAAGCCATATGTTATAATATTATATGGTGAATCTAGAATACACCGTCGTATTTGCAGTATTAGCCATCGGTGGCATAATAGCTGTGATGTTTGCAGGTGTCACTCTATTTGCTATATTAAAACATAGAAAAGACAATGCCCCTTTAACAGCTTTTTTCCTTAATAAAGAATCGGCAACAAAAGAACTAAACCTCTTTATATTTCCTGCTTTTTTGCTTTTTTTAACGGGTTTATTTAGTTTTCTGCAAAAAGTTCTTAAAAATTATTCCAGTTTATCCTCTATGGATACACTCTTCTTCTTCCTCGCATACATTTTTGGGATATTGGCGCTTTTTATCGTAACATACATATCCTGGCGTTGGTTTAAGCTTTTTAGGAGGTTTACATGAGCTTCGATTTTTTGTACGGAATAATATCGCTAATACTGGGTGTTTTAATGCTCCTTTTCGTGCTTATTTTAAGAAAGAAACTTAATAAAAATCCGATGTTATTTCTAACATCTTTCTACATAAAAAAATATAAAAGATATGCGTTTATCTTCTTTTTTATAACAACCATTACACTGGCGATAAATTATATAATAGCTACTTTAATCTCTCTTAATAATCCTTCTACTCTTATATGGGAGTACGGTAATGTCGTACTATTCAGTGCATTGACCATATTTTTCTTCCTTATGTCTTTATCCTAAAAATCGTTGAATACCTTTGATTCGTTGTCATTTGGCGGATTGCTTCTGTCTGCGCTGAAAACTCTGTAACTTTTTGGTTTTAGCATTGAAATTATA
>JABEBX010020523.1_pt1 | contig 22387 bp, 17 predicted proteins | sample 7245971 | NCBI WGS metagenome assembly JABEBX01 (sample SAMN14506365, study PRJNA622280) | hot springs metagenome | biome: hot spring [ENVO:00000051]|acidic hot spring [ENVO:00002120]; feature: spring [ENVO:00000027]|sediment [ENVO:00002007]; material: sediment environment [ENVO:01001048]... | reverse complement strand
GAATCCGGACAGGTAGACTCCTCTTCGGCCGGCCGCAGCAGCACCAGGTATCGTGTCTGCGGATCGCAGATTGAGGACTCGTCCGTGATCATGGGCGCCGTGGTAATCGAGACCAGGCGCGTGTCGGACTCGCCGTACTTGAGATTGGCTCTCCAGCCCTCCCGCATCTGGCCGTCGAGAAGAGCCCGGCGAAGCTGGCCATTCGCTCCAAAGAGTTCATCGCCCAGAAGCGCTTCCACCGGCTGACCTCGCAGAGCCTCCGCTGCGCCTGCTCCAAGAAGCTGATTGAGGTGCGGCGAGGCATGCAGAATGCGAAACTCGGGGTCGAGACAGACGAAAGCCCTGCCGACCGATGCCAGCGCCCGGGTGATGCCGTGCAGTGCAGCTTGGGTCAGCGGATTGCTCACAGACGGATGCGCGGTTGCCAAAGGGGCGGTTGAAGCGGTATCCACGATCGATCTCCTTTTCAGGACGGATTCCCTCTTGTCGCTGCCAGCATTGCACGTTGCCCATTCACGCCGCGCAATGTCGATTTCCGTGCAGCGAATTTTCCTCCCTAAAGCACCGGCGGTCCACTACAACCCTTCGGGATAGAGCACGCGGTAGGAGTCGTAGCCCCCGGAGAGGCTGCGAACCTTGAAGCCACGCTGAGACAACAGGCGGTAGGCATAGTAGGAGCGTTGGCCGATCTGGCAGCTTACCCAGATCTCTCTCGACTTATCGAACTCTCCGAGGCGCCCGCGCAGCTCCCGCAAAGGAATATGCACGGCGCCGTCTATGTGGCCGCCCCGGTACTCGTGCGGGCCGCGTACATCGATGATAAGAGCCGGCGTGGTGGGCAACTCGCTCCACGGCGCAAGCTCCACGTCGCCCCGTATCACGTTGGCGGCAATCATTCCGGCAAAATTGACCGGATCCTTGGCGCTGCCGTACTGAGGCGCATAACAAAGCTCAGCCTCCTCGAGATCGAAGACCGTTGCCTTCATCTGGATGGCTTGCGCAATCACGTCGATGCGGCGTTCTACACCTTCCTCGCCCACTGCCTGCGCGCCCAGCACGAGCCCGTCTGACCTGCGGAACAGCAGTTTGAGATGGATGGGTTTCGCGCCCGGATAATAGCTCACGTGGTGGCCGGGATGCAGATAGATCTTTTCAAAGTCCTCTACTCCCGCGCGGCGCAGCGACTTCTCCGTCGCTCCTGTCAGCGCGATCGTCAATCCAAAGAAGCCGCAGACTGCCGTGCCCTGGACGCCCCGAAACTTCGTGTCCCGTCCACAAATGACATCGGCCGCAACCCGTCCCTGGCGATTGGCGGGACCAGCCAGAGGGATCAACTCCCACTGTCCCGTGACCCAGTTTCTGACCTCGACAGCATCCCCGATGGCCAGGATGTTCGGGTCGCTGGTCCGCATCTGGTCATCGACCCGGATTCCGCCGCGATCGCCGATCTCGAGTCCGGCTTCGCTCGCCAATTTTGTTTCCGGCCTGACGCCAATCGAAAGCACCACCAGATCCGCATGGATCTTCGCCCCGCTTTGCGTAAGGACGGTCAGGCCACCGTCGGCGTTCTGCTCGAATCCGACGACGCCTTCGTTCAGTTCCAGGTTGATGCGGTTCGACTCCAGGCGCAGGCGCGCATACTCGGACATCTCGGCATCAAGCGGGGGCATGACCTGCGAGGCCAGCTCAACAATGGTCACAGCGATGCCGCGATGATGGAGGTTTTCCGCCATCTCCAGCCCGATAAAACCTCCGCCCACCACCACGGCGGTCTTCGGGCTTCGGGTCTCGATCCAACGGCGAATCTCGATGCTGTCGGGCACGTTACGCAGGGTGAAGATCCCCGGCAGGTCGATCCCCGGCCAGGCCGGACGGATGGGCGCTGCGCCCGGCGAAAGCACGAGAGCATCATAATGTTCCTCGCTCTCGGTTCCGGTCTGAAGATCCTTCACCTTCACCGCGCGGCTCCGGCGATCGATCGCGACAACTTCGTGCCACGTCCGGACTGCAATATTGAACCGCCTGCGGAAGAGTTCGGGCGACGCCAGCAATAACTTATTCTCTTCATGAATCGCTCCACCCACGAAGTACGGCAAGCCGCAGTTGGCAAAGGAGACATGCGGGCCTTTATCGAAAACCACAATCTCCGCGTTCTCGTCGAGTCTGCGCAAACGCGCCGCGCAAGTTGCTCCGCCGGCTACACCACCTACTACGATTACCCGCTTATTGCCCATTGTTCCTTGCTTCGCCCCTTCCGATGTGTTGAAGTCTCTCCATAGTACTCAACGAGAACTGCCTGACCTTCTTCCTGTGCATCGACGGTCGCCGCGATCGAAGCTTCGTTAACAACGAGCGTGCATGATCGCCGGCACGTCCTGCTATGACGATGGTCACACCACGCTCGTTCAGCCATGAAGGCAACAAACCAAGCCGATCTTCCAGCGTCCGAATATCCTCGCGTGCGACGGCCGAATCGGTTCCCGGCGCTCTGCCGATCGACGCAAATCGGATGCAAGGCTCGTAAGGAGGATGCATATCTCCGCTCTGCGGGGGGATTTACATCGTCATTGCGGCGTGTCTCATTGCGTAACTGTCAGGTCCGATAGCCAGGCAGCCTTTCGATTTTCTAGATGCAAAATACATCTATATCTTAATGTGATGCGCGGCATCGGACAATAGGTTCGATCCTGAAAACAGGTGCAGATCACATCTAATTGCAGGATGTGCTAACCTAAATGCATAAGCTAGAACGCCATTCAGAATGCGAGGAGAACGATTATGCCGCGAAAGATCTGCGCGCACCACGGCAAGACTCGCCCCTGTTCCTGCGGCATGGGTAATCTCTACCGGTTTATCGAACCTGTGGTGCTGCATCTTCTCCAGATCAAGGTACGCTCCTGCGGATACACTCTTTGCTCCGATCTGCAGGCGCATGCGCTCACCGACGCTGAAATCGACAAGGCCGCTCTCTACAGAACCCTCCGGCAACTGGAGGCCAACGGTAACGTCAAGTCCGTCTGGGAGACGGGCACAGGCGGTCCGGCGCGTCGTGTCTATCGGCTGACAAAAAAAGGCGAAGAGCATCTGGAAGAGTGGACGACTGTTCTCGAAAAGCTTTCGAGGTCGATGAATGGCTTTGTGCGCGATACCCGCAAGTCATTGAAGAAGCCAGCCTCCGCGCGTTCCCGCGCCGCGTAGAAGATGGCTGCGATCCTCTGCCATGGCTCACCAGTCAAACCGACGATTGAACTGGCAGGAGAACCCTGCTCCCGGACCTTCTTTTTTCCGTGTCCTTGACTGAAAAAGGATCAGAGATCGCGCCATTTTCCATGAGCCTGAGCGGTTGTTAACTTCCGTCGCGAATCACGCGGCACGACGCGATGTCGAAGCTTGCTTCCCCGATGCTCAGTTGCGTGCGGTTGCGAAAGCTCTCGACGAAGCGAAGGAATCGCCACACATCGTTAAAGTTGCTCACCAGGCCAAGCGACGCGCGGATGGCGCCGACGCTTTTGTGTCCACGCGAACGCATCAGCCGCAGAAATCCGAACAGGTTGATCTCAGACCCCATGGCCAGAGCGGCCTGCATGTCTTCCTCGGTCAACTCCTCGGCAGCCTCACCGGCGCCGGGATTGCAAAAACAGCCTGTGCGCAGCGAAATGCCCTCCTGGCCGGCCAGTTCCTCCACGCGCCGGTAGTCCACCAGGTGCCCGTCCGGGTCATAGAGGTTCAGCGTGATCGTTCCGCCGCGGGCCTGCGTGTCGGATGGCCCGTAGATGCGCACCATCGGGCTGCCGTTCGCGTGCCGCAGCGCGAGCAGTTCATCGAGAACCCAACCCGTCAGGCAGCGCACGCGCAGGCCGATCTTTTCGATGCCGATCTTTTCGATGTGGCGCAGTCCGGTTTCGATGGCGGGAATTGACAGGTAGTTCAGCGTGCCGTCCTCGAATCCGGCTTCGTCCCTCGCGAGCACGTGACCCTGCGCCTGCACTGAAACAAAATTCACGGTTCCGCCGGCAAACCAGGGCCGGCGCAACTTCTCGATGACAGATCTGCGCACCAGCAACGCGCCGACACCGGTCGGGTAACCAAACATTTTGTAGAAAGAGATCACCACGAAATCGGGCTGCACTTCGGTCAGATCAAGCCGGTTGGTAGGCGCAAAAGCGGCCGCGTCGAGCAGCACGCGCCAGCCCTTGCTTCGGGCCTTGGCGACCAGGTCGAGTGGATGTTTCACCCCGGAGACATTCGACTGCGCCGGGAAGGCAAAGAGATTCTCCCGCGCCGGGTCGGCTCGATTCAGTAGCGCCTCTGTTCGGTCGAGATCAAGGCGCAGGCTGCGCGGCATGAGCGGCGCATAGCGGACCTCGGCGCCGCGCGCACGCGCAAACTCGCGAATTCCGTTGACGGAGTTGTGGTTGTCGAAGGTAAGCAGAAGACGTCCTCCAGGAGCAAACGGGAACGACTCGCCGACCAGCTTCAGTCCGCCTGAAGCATTGGCGGTGAAGACAAGGATGTAGTTTTCAGGCGGCGCATGGAAGTAACGCAGGATGGATTGACGGCAGCTTTCGATCCGGCGTGTACTCGCCGCCGATGTCGGGTTCGAGGAGTGCGGATTGCCAAACACGCCGGAGCGCAGTTGTTCGGCGTGCTTCTCAATCTGCGATTGCGCGTAGAGCGAGCCGCCCGTATAGTCCAGGTACACCTGGCCGAGAGCATCGAGGCGGCCATACTCCGCGGCTCGCAGGTTGTCGAGAGCCGCGGTCTCGGCGTACTCCGGAAAACGCGCGAGAAAACCTGTGTGCGCGGCGTCGAACCCGCCTGCCACGCTCTTGTTGTTCATCTTCATCTCGCTGACCAAAGATTCTTTCGAAGGAGCGCGGAGTTGACCGGCGTTCAGCGAAGTCTCGCGCCGCGGGATTTTGTTCTCGGAGCTTTGTGGCGGCCGGCACCCGCGACCGAGAGCCGGAACGCCTAAAATGCTTCAAAATCGGCGGTCAGGGAGCTACTCGCACACGCCATTACCGCAGCAGGATCCGCCTGGGCTGCAGCATGAACCAAGGGCGCAGGACGATCCGGCGTCGGAGAACGACGAGTCGCCACCCTTCGAGATGGCGCCTGCTCCGCCGCTGATGAGCCTCTTCACGCTGCCGCCGCACTCCGGGCAGACGGAAATCGGCTCGTCCGACATCTTCTGCCGCCGCTCAAAGTGGCAGTTACATTCGGTGCATTTGTATTCATAGGCCGGCATGACAATTCCTCTCTGTTCAAAAAATGCCAGGATGCTATACGGTAAATACCATGACGATTTTACGAGGGCCAGCCCATCGTTTCAATATGCCCGGAACCTCCGTTTGACGGCAGGCCCGCCCGTCGGATATCTCGGCCGGCACTTGTATGCAAAATCAGAAAGCGATCTGTTGCCGTGATGGAGATCACAGCGGCCGAAGATCGGCGTCGGATTCTTAAGAATTTTTATGCGGAAGTTGTAACAAATTGCCCTTCGCGTGGCTTTTTACCTATGAACGCTTCCGAGAAGGATAGTGAAACCCATGAAACTTCATACCCCAAAGGCCGGCTGGCTCGTGCTGCTCTGCGCCATGGGTAGCCTGGGCGCCGCGGCACAGGAGCCGCTGACCTTGCGCCAGGCAATCCAGCAGGCTCTGGGCCTGAACCCCGAAGCCCGGCAGGCCGGCGCGGAGATGCGTGAAGCCAAGGCGAATGCGTCGCTTGCGCGCACGCAACTGTTTCCGCAACTGAACTTTACCGAGGACATCTCGCGCGGCGACGATCCTGTGTACGTCTTTGGAACGAAGCTGCGGCAGCAGGCGTTTACGCAGGCAGATTTCGCCGTGAACGCCCTGAACCGGCCTCTGCCCATCGGCAATTTTGCCTCGCGGTTCTCCGGGCAGTGGCTGGCCTTTGATTCCTTCAGAACACAGAAGACCATCCACAGCGCCGATCTGATGCGCAAGAGCGCGGCGTCTTCGGCAACGGCCGTCAATCAGAAGATTGTGCTCGATGTTGTCGAGGCCTACCAGTCGGCTCTCTATGCCGAGCGGCAGGTTGCGGTGGCGCAGCACGAACTCGATACGGCTCAAGCCTTGCTGGCTTCGGTCAGCGATCACGTCAAGGCTGGGCTGGCCGTCGAGTCGGACCGGATGTCGGCCGAGGTGAACGTGGCTGCGCGCAAGCAGGATCTGATTGCCGCGCAGGGGGGGCTTGAGATGGCCTGGGCGCAGTTACGCGTGGCGATAGGTTCGCCGGATCTGAAAGAGACCAGGCTGGCGCCCATCACGCCGCACGACTTTCCCGCGACCACCTTGGACGCGGAGGTGCAAACCGCGTACAAAACGCGTCCCGATCTTGCGGCGCTCAACCAGGCGCAGTCGGCTCAGGCTGAGGCGGTCAGCGCCGCCAGGTTTGGATTTGGCCCCCGCATTGCCGCTTACGGCAACTGGGAGCAGGACCGCCCGACCTTTGCCGGCGCTGGAGGCGACAACTGGGTGGCCGGCGTGCAACTCAATATCGATATCACTCCTTTTGCCAAGCGCGCCCAGTTGGAGCATGAGCGGGCGGCGCAGGACCGGGTGGATGCGCAGGCGGCCTCCTACCGGCAGCAGGTGCAGCTTCAGGTAACCCAGGCGCACATTGCACGCCAGACCGCATTGCTCTCTTTGAAGACCGCCCAGGCCGCTCTCGATCAATCCGCCGAAAGCCTGCGCATCCTGCGCAATCGCTACGGCGCCGGACTGGCCACCATCACCGACCTTCTCCATGCCGAAGACGCGGAGCGCGAGAGCCAGAACAACTACTGGCGCGCCGTCTACGGCAATGCTGCGGCTTACGCACAACTGCTATTCGCTACGGGTTCGTTGACGCCCGATGCGGCGGAGGAATTGCAATGAAACTTGTCTTGTCCGGATCATTTCTTGCTGTCGCGTCACTGCTTGTGGCCGGCTGTCACACCGCAGGGTCGGCCCATCCCGCAGCCGTGCAGACCGTCACGGCGACGGTGGTCACGAGCCGGTTGCAACAGGTGCCTCAGACGATCCGCGCCACTGGAACCCTGCAGGCTCGCGAGTCGTCAGCCCTCTCCGCGCAGGTTGTCGGTCGCGTGGAGCAGGTTCTGGTGCACGCAGGCGACCGGGTCGCTGCCGGCCAAACGCTGGTTATCCTCGACGACGCCACATTGCGCGCATCCGCCGCGCAGGCCGACGCTTCAGTGATCGCCGCCGAGAATCAACAGGTCGCCGCGCAAACGAACGCCGATCTGGCCGCCAGCACGCTGGCCCGCTACAAGCAACTGCAGGCGCAAAAAAGCGTGAGCCCGCAGGAGATGGACGAGGTCTCGCGGCGGGCCGAGGCATCGGCTCAGCAGGTGGCTGCTCTCAAGGCGCAAGTCAATGCCGCCAAAGCACAGGCCAAAAGCGCGCACGCCATACTGCAGTACGCGCGCATTCGGGCCCCGTTTGCCGGCGTCGTTGCGGCGCGCATGGTCGATCCCGGAGCGCTGGCCGCGCCCGGCGTGCCGTTGCTCCAGATCGATCGCGACGGCCCGCTGCAACTCGATGCAACAGTTGACGAATCCGTTATCTCCGCGGTGCACATGGGCATGTCGATCCCCGTCAATGTCGACGGCGCGGAGTTCACGGGCGGAGTTGGAAAAGTGGAAGAGATCGTCCCCGCCGCCGATCCGTCCAGCCACACCTTCCTTGTCAAGATCGGGCTCGCCGCATCGAAGCAGTTGCATGCGGGCATGTACGCTACCGCCGAGATTCCCACCGGGACGCGTCAGGCGATTCTGGCGCCGGCCTCTGCGGTGGTAGAGCGCGGCTCGTTGTGGTGCGCCTATGTGCTCGACAACAATGGTATCGCGCAACTGCGCTACATCACGATCGGGCGGACCGAGGGCAGCCTGATTGAAGTCCTGTCGGGCATTTCAGCAGGCGAAAAACTGGTTGACAGGCCCTCTGATCGCGATCTTGTGGGCAAGCGCATTGAGGCCGAGAGCGAGGTTCAGCCATGAATCAGAACCCAGGACATCATGGCCTTGGCCTGGCCGGTCGGCTTGCGCATGCCTTCCTGAACTCGAAGCTCACGCCGCTGATCGTCATCGCGTCGCTGGCGTTCGGCGTCTTTGCGGTTGCCCTGATTCCCCGCGAAGAGGATCCGCAGATCCTGGTGCCCATGCTCGATATTGTCACCACGATGCCCGGAGCGTCGCCGGCGGAGGTCGAGCAGCGCGTGACTTTGCCCATCGAGACCCTGGTGCACCAGATCGAGGGCGTCGAGTACGTCTACTCCATATCCAGCCCCGGTCAGAGTCTTGTGATTGTGCGCTTCCTGGTAGGCACGCCGCAGGAGCAGGCGCTCATCAAGGTTTACAACAAGCTCTACTCGAACTTCGATCGCATGCCGCCGGGGGTTTCGCAGCCGCTTATCAAGGCGCGCACGATCGACGATGTGCCGATTCTTTCGCTGACGCTCTGGGGCGAGCATTACAACGGCTTCCAGCTTCGCTCGATCGCCGACGAGATCCAGTACAACATCGACCAGATTCCGGATGTGTCGGAGACCAGCGTGATCGGCGGCCTGCCGCGGACCATGCGCGTGGTGCTGAGCACGGCCCGGCTCAACGCCTACGGCCTGTCGCCGATGATGATCGTCGGCCGGCTCCAGGCCGCCAACGCGGCCGTGCAGGCCGGCAGCTTCGCCGAGAACAATATGGAAATCCGCGTCGACGCCGGCAACCTGTTCACCAGCAGCAAAGATCTGGAATCGGTTGTCGTGACGGTCGACCAGGGCCGGCCGGTCTTTCTGCGCGATGTGGCTGACAAGATCGTGGACGGGCCCGCTGAGCCAAGCGACTACGTCACCTTCGGCACCACCATCGCCAGCGCGGGCGCAGGCCAGACGCCCACACAGTATCCCGCTGTGACCATCACGGTGGCCAAGCGCAAGGGCACGAACGCCACCGACATCGCCAACCTCGTTCTCAAACATGTGCACGAGATGCAGGGGGTTTCGATTCCCAACAACGTGCACATTACCACCACGCGCAACTACGGAGAAACCGCGAAGGCAAAGTCGGACGAACTGCTCGAACATCTGCTCCTGGCTACGTTGTCCGTCACATTTCTGGTGGCGCTGTTCCTGGGCTGGCGCGAATCGGGAGTGGTCCTGCTGGCCATTCCCGTCACACTCGCCCTCACCATGGCGATCTTTTACCTCTTCGGCTACACCCTCAACCGCGTCACCTTGTTCGCGCTCATCTTCAGCATCGGTATTCTGGTCGACGATGCCATTGTCGTGGTTGAAAACATCGTGCGACACTTCCGGCTGCCCGAGAATCAGCGCCGCTCGTGTGGCGATGTGGCAATCGACGCGGTTGCGGAGGTCGGCAATCCGACCATCCTGGCCACCTTCACCGTCATTGCCGCCGTGCTGCCGATGGCCTTTGTGCGCGGCCTGATGGGGCCCTATATGCGTCCCATCCCCGTCGGTTCCTCGGTGGCCATGCTCTTCTCGCTGATGGTGGCCTTTGTAGTCTCGCCGTGGGCTGCCATTCGCCTGCTGGGCAAGCATTTTGGCAGCGCCAAGGTCTTCGAGTCCGAGCATGAGAACTGGAGAACACGGCTGTATCGCAAGGTGATGACGCCGCTGATCACCTCGGGGCGCAACCGGATCATCTTCCTCGTCGGTGTTGTGATCCTGCTGCTGGCATCGATGACGCTCGTCCCACTCAAGTGGGTGCTGGTCAAGATGCTGCCCTTCGACAACAAGAGCGAGTTCCAGGTGATCATCAACATGCCCGACGGCACGCCGCTTGAACAGACGGCGCGAGTGGCTCAGGCGCTCGGCGACGAGCTTGCCAAGCAGCCCGACGTGGTCAACTACCAGTTGTATGCTGGAACCTCCGGACCGTTTAACTTCAACGGTCTTGTCCGCCACTATTACCTGCGCCGCCAGCCCAACCAGGCCGACATTCAGGTCAATCTGGTTCCGGCCAAGGATCGCCATGAGCAAAGCCACGAGATCGCCAGGCGGATGCGTCCCCTGCTGGTTGCCATCGGCAATCAATACGGCGCCCGCATTCAGGTCAGCGAGGTTCCGCCCGGCCCGCCGGTGCTGCAGACGCTGGTGGCGGAGGTTTACGGCCCCGAACTCGAAGGCCAGTATCGCGTCGCCCAGCAGATCAAATCGATCTTCCAGCACACGCCGGGAGTCGTCGATACCGACTGGTACGTCGAGGATCCGCAGCCGAAACTCACCCTTCACGTCGACCAGGTGAAGGCAGCGCAGAATGGCATTGCGGTCTCCGATGTGGCGCACACGCTGCAACTGGTCGCTTCGGGCATGCCGGTGGGCCTGCTGCACGACGGAAACGCGCGCGAGCCGATTCCCACCGTTGTGGAACTGGCGCGCCCGGATCGTTCCTCCGAGCAGGCCCTTGAAAACATTCGCCTGCGCGGAGCCAACGGCGCCATGGTTCCGCTGCGCGAACTGGTCACCATCGATCATGGGATTATCCAGCGCAGCATCTATCACAAGAACCTGAAGCGTGTGGTCTACGTAACGGGCGACGTGGCCGGCGCGGAAGAAAGCCCCGTCTACGCCATCCTCAAGATGAACAAGCAACTGGACCATCTGGTCCTGCCGGCAGGCTATACGCTCAAGCGGTACAACGCCGTGCAGCCCGAGTCGACCGCGCACTACTCCATGAAGTGGGATGGAGAATGGCAGATCACCATCGAGGTGTTCCGTGATCTGGGCCTGGCCTTTGCCGTCGTGCTCATCCTGATTTATGTGCTGGTGGTCGGCTGGTTCCGTTCCTTTGTCGTGCCGTTGATCATCATGGCGCCGATCCCCCTGACGCTGGTTGGCATTCTGCCGGCGCACGCCATGCTGGGCGCGTTTTTCACGGCTACGTCGATGATCGGCTTCATCGCCGGCGCCGGCATTATCGTGCGCAACTCAATCATCCTGGTTGACTTCATCGAGCTGCGCCGCGCGCAGGGCGCCCCGCTGGCTGAGGCTGTCATCGACGCCGGCGCCATTCGCTTCCGTCCCATGCTGCTCACCGCCGCGGCGGTTGTGGTCGGCGCCAGCGTTATTCTCACCGACCCGATCTTCCAAGGCCTTGCTATATCGCTCATGGCTGGGGCCGTCGCCTCAACGTTCCTCTCCTGGCCGACCATCCCCATCCTCTATTACATGATTCACATGAACGCTAAAACCGAAATCACCTGCGAACCAGGTGTTCCCCAAGGAGAAAACCAATGACCGTTGAACGTGGATTGCGCCTGGTGGCTGGCGTCGTAGTTTTGATCTCGCTCGCGCTGGCTCATTTTGTATCGATCAACTGGCTTTGGCTGACGGCTCTTGTCGGCCTCAACCTTCTGCAGTCGTCCATCACCGACTGGTGTCCAGGAATGGTGATTCTGCGCGCGATGGGCCTGAAAAATGCAAGTTGCTCCACCAGGTGAGGCGCGAAGATGCACGAAAAACGTTTTAACGCGGATCATGCCCACCGGCTTGATTATCCCGAGCGGCTCACCTGGCTTCCGCCGCTCGATGTGGTTCGGGATCTGGCGGTAAAGACCGGGGACGTGACGGTCGATATCGGCGCCGGCACCGGGTATTTTGCGCTGCCGCTCGCTCAGGCGGTCGGCGCCTCCGGTCGTGTGATTGCCGTCGACGCGCAGGAAAAGATGCTGGAACACCTGCAAAAGAAGATCGCTTCGCAGCGGATTGCCAACATCGAACTGGTCTGCGCCGAGGCGGATCGAACCACTTTGCCCGCGGCCACGGCAGATCTCGTCTTCCTTGCCAACGTCTGGCATGAGATTCCCGATCGAAAGGCGGCTCTTGCCGAGGCGCGGCGCATTGCCAAGGCCCGGGGACGCATTGCCATTCTCGACTGGCGACCCGATGTCGAGCCGGAAAACGGTCCGCCTCTCGATCACAGGCTGACGCCATCAAGCGCGATTGCGGAACTCGCGGATGCCGGCTTTCATGCGGCAACGCAGTCCAACATCGGCAGATACTCCTGGCTGGTTCAGGCGGTCGCGGAGAGCTGAGTATGCGGCATACACGCACCTTGACGCATCGCAAGGAGACTCCCGGATCGCGGCGCATCCATCGCCTGATGGATGAGGTGTATCGCGAGATGTACCTGTTGGAGGCGGGCCGGCCCGGATCGGAGATGGGGCTGGCTCTGGCTCTGATGCGCGCTCGCGTTGTCGCCGACCGCAAATCGGAGAGCGGCAAGGATTGGGATTGGCTGAAAAGCGTGTGCCCGATCTGCCTGAAGATGATTGAAGAGTCGCTCAACCGTGGAAGTACGTCAGCTTCCTTGCTGGACGACCCCTCCGCCGCAGCCCCAAAATCCTGACGCCCGGCAATTCCGCGTCGATGCCCTTCGCCGAATATACTGGTGACGTGCGTCCTTCCCTATGCGCCCAGAGTTGACCAGAGCCTCGGATTTATTGCGCGACAATACCCCCGAGGCTGTCGCCGAGGCCATCGGCCTGCTGCAAAGCACCGTCTTCTCTTTCAGCATGAAGATGTGCGGCCATAGAGAGGACGCCGAGGACACGGCGCAGGAAGTTCTTTTCCGTTCCCTCAAGCATCTGCCCAGGCTTCAGGATCCCTCAGCCCTCGCCGCGTGGCTCTATACCGTCACCCGAAACCGCTGTCTTCGACTTCGGGGCGTCGCAGCCAACGCTCCCTCGCGCAAGCTCTCGCTTGACGATCTGATGCCTGACGCGGCCGAGCTTGGCCGGCTTTTGCTCGATTCCGACGAATCTCCCGAAGGCAAGCTGCTGCGCAGAGAGGAGCATCAGTTGCTGCATCGGGCGTTGCTGCGCATCCCCACGCCCCTGCGCCTGGTTCTCGTTCTCCACGACATGGAGGATCTCGATACCGAACTCGTCGCCAGGATTCTCGGCTTGCAGGCGGGAACGGTGCGCGTTCGCCTGCATCGTGCGCGTCTGGCGCTGCGGAAAGAGATCGCGCGCATCCTCAAAGGCGCGCCCCGCAGCCACACCGCGCAGCCGAAGAAAAAGAACTCCCGACCAAAATCTCCCAAAGTGTCCTCACGGCCCAAAGAGTGCCGTGAGCTGTTCGCCACCCTTTCTGAATACCTCGACGGCCGCGTGAATCCCGAGACCTGCGAAAAGATGAGCGCGCATATGCAGCGCTGCCCCGCCTGCGCCGCCTTTCTGCGCGATCTGCGCGCCGCCATCGACCGTTGCCGGTTGGTGGAAGTTGACTGCGATCCCTCGGTGATCTCGCGGCTGCAGGCGATGTTGACACGGGAGTATCTGCGGATGGTTGGCAAAGCCCCCGCAGTGGATGACCACCCCGAGTCATAACAAAACTCTGCGCCGAGGGTTGCACCTCTCGGCGGCAAATTCCCTCGGAGAGGCCGAACATCGGGCGGTCGCTATTTGTGAAACTTCTTTTCGAGCCGGATGACCTGCATCATGCGAAGATTGATGCATAGGAAGCGCCAAAGCTGCCACGGGAGAAAGGTTCTCATGAACAGCGTGAACCGCGTCGGCTGTGTGGCGTAGACGTTGGTGTTGATGCCGTTAATCTCTGTTGCCATTTAGGATTGACCCTCCAACTCATCCTGTGCTTCCGTGGTCTCTTCACTTCGCGTTCTCTCTTGTCTTATTCCGGAATCAGGCGCCAGCCGGGAAGCAGTCGCGCCTTGTACAGAAACATATAGTGCAGGACGATCTTGATCCAGTGACCTGCAAGCCCAATCTCGCCGGTGGTGTGTCTGAGGTCGCGCCCGTACTTTGGAAATCGTTCGTAGTTGGGAACGATGGGATAGACCGTCATGGACGCAGCCGTGCCCTGACGCCACCCGAAGCCGGCTGATGCAACGCAGGCGGCCCCCAGTTCCGCCATGGACGCTGTGTAAAGCGCTCCCTTTTTACCCTCCACCTGGTCGGCAATGCTGCGCGCCACGATGCGGCCGATTGTGGCCGAGGGCTGGCCCGTGCGTGGCGCTGTTGCATAAATCGGAGTTCCGCGCGGACTCTTGTAGGGCCGCGAAATTGTGTGTGGCGGAGCAAACGCAATCCCGGCTGCGAAGATGTTGGGATAGGCTGGGGATTGATAGGTTCTGGGCCAGTCGCCGGCCCGCCACTCTTCGTAAGGTTTCGGCGTGTAGTCGCCATCCACCTTCATGAATGCGTTCGGCGCAAACATCTGAGCCGTGATCTCTTCGCCCGATCGATTGAAGCTCTTCAGGCCGACGCCGGTGAAAGGCGGCAGCAGCATCGCCATGTCGAACTCCAGTTCGCGCTCTTCTCCGGCAAGGTTCTCGTAGTAGATCCTGCCGGATTCGACCTTGCGCACATGCGCCCGGGTGATCGACCAGATCTGGCGCTCGGCAAGCACCGACTCCGTGAAGATGTTGGTCGGAGTAATGTACCCATTGTGGCGAATGAAGGCGCCGCCCATCCCGAAGTCGCCCAGTTCGTATTCGTTGGTGAGAAAGATGACCTCAGCCCGGTCTCGGACGCCGTGGCGCCTCAGCTCAAACTCCAGGTTCACCGCATATTCGAAGGCCGCTCCCTGGCAGGTGCACATGCCGTGGCCCGCTCCGATCACAAAGCGGCATCGCGCACCTTTCTTCATGCGCTCAACCAGCCCAAGAAAGTGCTTTGCCGTTTCGACGGCGTGGCTCGTCGTGCAGACGGAGTCGGAATTTTTCTCTGGGCCCAGCCCTTCGGTGGCGTCGAAATTCAGCTTCGGCCCGGTGGCATTGATCAAAAAGTCGTACGGAATCGTCTTCTTCTCGATCGATTCCCCTGCGCGATTTTCAACAACAACATGCGGGCGGGCCAAGGCTCCGCTGCCTTCAGGGTGAATCTCCGTGGCGCGCGCCCGCTCAAACTCAATTCCGGCGCGTTCGTAAACAGGCGCCAGTGGAAAGCTGACCTGGGCCTCGCGCATCAGTCCCAATCCAACCCAGATGTTCGAGGGAATCCAGTTGTAGGAGGGCAGCGGTGATACGACCGTCATCTGGTGACTTTTGTTCAGCCATGTACGCAGGAATGAGGCTGCCGTATGGCCGGCGACTCCCGCACCCAGAACAACAATACGCGCCATCTGATTCGTCCCCGCATCAGCGCTGTCCTGAGATTTGCACGCACGAGCCCAGGCTTCTGCCCCATGTGTCTCAAGAGAGCAATGCTTTTGAGGGAAGTCTCAACGCAATTGAGGTCGTCTGTCAACCACGAAATCGAAGAAATCTACCTAAAACCCAGCAGTTGAGTCCCGAATCGCTTCATAACGGCGTTTGTTTCCCATAATTTTGAACTGTTTCGCAGTTCACCTTTTTGGAGGAAACCTCAATAGCCATAAGGCTTTTCATTCGAAGACGGTATGGGTCGGATGCGTGGATTGTCACCGCGGTGGCAATCCGGGCCTATACAGGAATCCGACCAGGATTTGACCTGCGCGACAGTACAGTGGGGATCGGCGAGAGGATCGATGATCGGCGAAACACACTGTCGTGATCTCGACGAATGGGGCTCGTACAGGACTTGATCCTGCACGAAGTCGCTCAAAACGCGCCATTCTCTATCACGGGCAAGAAACGAAGTCATCGCGCATGTCAGCTTGGCAATGCGGCTATTTTGCAGGCGAAGCGGGCGGCAGCTTGGCAATCGCATCCATGACGATGCCGGGCGTAAGCACCTGCGGCAGCAGCGTGGGAGCGGTTTGGCCCGGCGCATAGATCGCGTAGACGGGAACTCCGCTGCGACCAAGCGAGCTAAGCGCTTCGGTAATGGCTGGATCTTCGCGGGTCCAGTCGGCCTTGAACAAGGCCACGTTTTTCTCTCCCAGAGCGCGCATCACTTCGGGCTGGTCGAGCGCGACACGCTCGTTTGCCTGGCAGCTCAGGCACCATGCAGCGGTGAAGTCCACAAAAACCGGGCGGCCTTCGGCGAGGGCGTGCTGTACTTTGTCCGCCGACCAGGGCTGCCACACCGCGCTGTGCGCGGCGCCAATGCGTGGCGTCGAGTCTTCGGAGGAGAGGATCGCGGGCGGGGCGGTGAGTTCGCGCGGCGCAGCGATGCATGCGGCAACCGCTGCTGCCAGCAGCAGCGCCGCGGTGACCGCTGCCCAGCGCCGCCCCTGTGCGCGGCCCAGGAACCATCCCGCAATGGCCAGCAGGAGAAAGACGCCAAGCAGCGCCGCGAGAAGCGCCGCTCCGTAGGCCTGCGCCAGCACCCATGCCAGCCAGATGACGGTGGCGAAGATCGGCACTGAAACCGCCTGCTTGAGAACGTCCATCCACGCGCCGGGCCGAGGCAGCAAGCGTGTCCACGCCGGCTGCAGCGTGAGCGCAACATAGGGTGCGGCAAGCCCGAGAGCGAGCGCGGTGAAGACAGCGAAAGTCGTGGCGACAGGCGCGGCAAGCGCGTAGCCGATGGCCGCGCCCATAAACGGCGCGGTGCACGGCGTGGCGACAATTACCGTCAAAACTCCCGTGAAGAAGCTGCCCGCGTAGCCCTGTTTTGCCGCCAGCGCGCCGCCGGCGCTCGTCAGCGTGAGGCCAATCTCAAACTGACCGGCCAGCGAAAGCCCAAGGAAAAAGAGCAGCGCAGCCATCAGCGCGAGAAAAACCGGCGATTGAAACTGGAATCCCCAACCCAGAGTCGCTCCGGCGGCGCGGAGCCCGAGCAGCAGCGCCACCAGCGTCCAGAATGAAACCAGAATGCCGGCGGTGTAGACCAGGCCGTGCATACGCAACTTGTGACGCTCCTCAGCGCCCGATTGCACCAGCGCGAGCCCCTTCAAAAACAGCACGGGAAAGACGCACGGCATCAGGTTCAGCAGCAGCCCGCCGAGGAAGGCAAAAAAGACGCTCCTCAAAAGCGCGGCCGGCGAGGATGCAGCCGGTTGACGATGGGATGAAACGGCTCCTTCCATCCCTGCCATTTCCGCAACTCCAAAGGATGCGCCGCCCGCTGAAGGTGGTAGCGCACCGGTCGCACGGCCCGCATCGATCTCATAGCTCCGGTTGCCGGCCAGTTCGATGACACCCTTTAAGCGCACAGGCGCGGCGGTCAGGCTTGCATCTTTCTTGAGATCAAGAATGAGGCCCTTCGCCGTCGGCGTGACCGTTTGCGGCGCGGGATTGTCGAGGATGTTCTCGTCCTCAGGGAAAAACTCCGCCTGCGTCTCGCGCCTGCTCGTGGTGAGGGCAAGCCGAAAGCCGGTCGGCGTGGGCTGGAAGACGGCATCGTCACCCGCAGGCAGTGATTGCGGGAGTCGGTTGGCCAGTCGCTGCCACAGTTGTTGCTCGCCGGGCGAGACGGGGTTGACGGTTGGCGTCCCGGCGAACACGTTTAGCTTCTGTTCCAGCTCTGCGTTGCCCGGAATGCAGACATCGCGACAAACCAGCCAGTTGACCTTGGCGCGCAGCACAGCGGGGCCCGGCTTGGCGGCCGTGGAGGCCTGAACAGTGAACGGGAACAGAACCTCGTTCTCATAGCCAAAGTCCATCAGCGGGCCCAGCGGCAGTCGCTGCGGCGCGGGAAACTTCAAGTCGCTCGCGATGATCCCCGCGGGCTGCGTCCACTGAATGCGCGGCGGCTCGCCCGAGTCGCCGGCATTTTTCCAGTACACATGCCAGCCCGGCTCGAGCTTGAAATACAAACCCGCATTGGCCGCAATCCCAATCCTCAGATTCTTGTTCGGAAAGACCAACTGCACGTGAAGGTGCGCGGCGTCAGCCGAGCTTGAAGCAGCGCGGGCGGTAAACGCGCTCAGCAGCAGAGCGGCACATGAAAAAATCAAGCGGAAACGGCGCATCGCGGGCAAATAAGTGCCTCCCACCCATTGGACTCAGTGTAATCGACCAAGGTTGCAAATCCACCCTGTTCGGTCCATAAGGATGGCGCCGAATCGACTCATCCAAGCTCACTCGGCCTTGATGGTTGAGAGAACCACAATCTCACCGGGCGCAACTTTAATTTCGTTCGGAACGGCTGAGACGGCATTCTCTTCTTCAAGCCCGGTACGTTCCATCTCCACCCACGAAGGAGCGGCGCCTTTGACGACGAGCCTGCGCGCGGCGGTTGAGCGGTTCACCACGACAAGAGTTTCGTTCTTGCCGTCAGCAAACGCGGTTGCCAGCAGATCCGGATCGCCGGTTTCAACTCCGATGCGTCTCATGCCTTTCAGGATGTGACGGCTGTAGGCGCCCATGACGCGCAACTGATAGCTCGTCGGCACGGGAATCCAACCGCGCGTTCGATCGGGCGCGAGCAGCGAACGCGAGCCGGCGAAGGTGGGCTGTTCCACGTCGAGCAGCAGCCAGCAGTACATCAGCGCCACGGCGTCGAGCTCGGTCAGATTCTTGTGATAAAGCTGCGCCACGGCAAAGGCGATGCGATACGAAGGCTCCTGGTAGTGCGGGTCGTTGATGCAGATTTCCGTCGCCATGAAAGGCTTGCCGGCGACCGCCTCATGCATCTGCCTCATGCGCGCATCGTAGAGATCGGGGTTGGCGATGAACTCCTGAAAGTCGTACTCGTGCACGGCCGCATAGTCGAGCGCCTGCCACGCCTCGGGATCTTTGCGAAGCGCGTCGGCGCGCGCGATGCCGAGAGACATAAAGCTTGCGTCTGCCATGTGAATCCTGGTTTGCGTAAAGCCGGCCTTGTCAAGGGCGCGGCGCACTGCCAGCGCCATGGCGCTGAAGACCTCCGGCGGCTGGTCCACCTCATTTTCGATGCCCACAATCGCGGGCGCGGAGCCCGTAGCGGCCTGCGCTTTCCTACAGTAAGTGACAACAATGCGCGCGTACTCGTCAGGATCGGCGACACGCTTGATCGCTTTGCCCCAGGTGTCGGTCGCGTGGGGTCCGCTCCAGGGTACGGTGGCCCAGGAGGGCAGCGCCCACAATTCGTAGATGACACTGCCGCCGAGCGCAAGCGCGTGGCGGCTATAGTCGAAGTTCGACACTTCACTGTTGGGGAAGTTGTCGCCGTAGTAGTGCGGCGTGGCGTCGGCAGGATTGTCGAGATTACTCAGGTCCGGCTTGAGCTGGGTTCCCATCGGATACTCGCGGAACAGCAGCAGGTTGTACCGCTTCAGAATCTGCCAATAGGCGCGCTTGCCCGCATCGCTTAGCTCTTCGTAGGCGGGAATGCTGGGACTGCCGCCAAATCCCATCATCGTCTGGTGAACCTCGACGGGGTTGATGGTGAGGGTGGAAGTCTTCAGATCGGGTTTGACAAGCGAGCCTGAAACAACGTGATGCACCGTGCGCCGGTCCGCCAGCATCAACTGATGGCGCGTCAGATCGAACAGCAGCGGGGCCTCAAGCATCTGCCGGCCATTCACCAGCACGCGGACGGCAAGATGCGCATCGGCAATGACCGTGATCGTGCGCGCCTCGCCCGTGTACTGGCGTTCGTCGCTGAACGTCGTCTTCTCCGGGTAATTGCCGTGGCCTTCGTAGAGCGCCATGGAGTTGTAGTAGCGTTCCGCGATGCGGACCTTGCTCGGCGTGAGTTCGACGGTGAGGCCGGCGTGCGGGCCGGTAAAGATCCAGCGCAGGATTGCGTCTTGCGGCAGAGCGGCATCGAGCGTGAGGGTGCGCTCAAACAGCGACGTTAAATCCTCGTGAAAATACTTGCGCGCGATCTCGTCGGGACGGCTCCATCCGGGGCCTGCCGGACCATCGGAGACGAAACGGAAGGTATCGCAGGCCGGCGCTGTCCCGGCCGGCGCGGCCGGAAGCTGAATCGCCTGCTGCGCAGAGGCGACGGCGACAATCAATAGAGACGCGAAGATGGCAAGTGCTCGCATAGTCAAATTATCCCGGGCCGCAGCCTTGCGCTGTCAAGAGCAGAGTTGACCAATCCGTTTCCGATGAGGCATTTGCCGTGAATCTCAAGGCGCAGATTGATAATCTAATGATGGTGAACAAAGCGCACGAGGCACGGCTGCGGATCGCGGCAATTGGTTTTTTGAATCCCGCGCCGCTGATGTGGGACTTTGAGCATTCGCCGCTCTCCGAAGTTCTGGCGACCCGCTACCGCATCGACCGCATGACGCCCTCGGAGTGTGCGGACCGGCTGATCTCCGGCGAGGCGGATATTGGCCTGATTCCAATCGCCGCGCTGCCCGCATCGCCGCAACTGCGCATTCTGCCCGGCTGCACCATTGCCTCAAAAGACCGTGTTCGGTCGCTCCTGCTGGTGCACCGCGCCAGCCGGGAACCCGCCGATCTGCGATCTGTTGCCGCCGACACCTCCAGCCGCACCACGATTGCTTACTCGCGCGTTCTCTTCCACAAATGGGGTAATGCCGGAATCGAATTCGTCCCCATGGCTCCCTGCCTGGACAAAATGCTCGCACGAGCCGACGCAGCCATCGTGATTGGCGACAGCGCGCTGCTGGCGCTCGAAGAGCGGCAAAACCGCACAGAGCGCTCCTGCGAGGAGCTTGTCTATCGCGATCTCGCGGCAGAGTGGAAGACGTTGACCGGGCTGCCCTTTGTTTCCGCTGTCTGGAGCATTGTCGGCGGCGCTGCCCCGCAGGGCGGGGCCTTGCACGAACAAGTCGTCGCGGATCTGATCGCTTCGCGCGACCATGGCTTGGCGAACATCGGCCCTCTTGTGGCTGAGTGGGCCAAACGGTTGCCGGTTCCCGAGGAGACGATTCGGACCTACCTCACAAGCAACATTCACTACATACTTGACGAAGAGTGTCTGGAAGGCATGCGCGGCTTCTTCCGCATGGCCGCGGAGCGCGGCGTTCTTCCGCGCTACGAAGTCACCGTGGAAGAGACAGCGCGCCGTTAAAGCCGTTCCGAAGAAGATGGCTGCTGCCCTCCGGCAGCGGCTGCCACCTTCAACCAAAATCTCCCTGTGTGAATAAGCTTACGGTAAGTCTCGCTGCGCATGAAGCTCAGGTCTGGCGGCATGCTCGCGAAAGATGCAATCGTTCTGGATGCATTTGACGCCTGCGTCCTGCGCCCGCGCCACGGCCTCATCGTGAATCACCTCGTCCTGCAGCCAGAGGTACGGAATACCGAGGCGGATCACGTCCTCGACGATCGTCGGCACATGCTGCGAAGCGCGAAAGACGTCGGCCACGTCAATTCCCTTCCCTGTCTGCTCCCGCGCCGCAAACTGGGCCGCATCGAGATCGCGATAGCACTGCATCCCGGCCACTTCAAGTAAGGCCGGGTTGACGGGAAAGATGCGATAGCCGTTCCGGGACAGATAAAGCCCGACGTTATAGCTGGCCCGCCACGTCTTGTTGCTCATGCCGATGACGGCAACATTGCGCGCGGTACGAAGGATTTCGTCGATAAGGTTGGGATCGCTGGTCGGCGCTGTCATGGGAGTATCTCGGATTCATCCGGTAAGTTGTAGCCGGCAGCCGCGGCGCGCAGGCCGCGTGGTTCCGTGCTGAAGGCTGGCGTCTGCAAGCCGCAGGCCTCCTACAGTTCCAGCTCGTCGTCGGTTGTCGCCGCCACCGCCGTGCCGCGACGCTTCGCAAGCAGGTAGCCTTTCAGGAACGGCTCAAGATATCCGTCGAGCACCTTGTCGGCGTCGCCCACCTCGATCTTGGTGCGGTGGTCCTTGACCATGCGGTAGGGCTGCAAGACATAAGAGCGGATCTGTGAGCCGAAGTTGATGTCGAGCTTCGAGTCTTCGAGCTTTTTGCTCGCGGCGCGCTTCTTCTCGAGCTCGTACTCGTAAAGCCGCGAGCGCAGCATCTTCATGGCTTTGTCGCGGTTCTTGTGCTGCGAGCGCTCGTTCTGGCACTGCACCACAATTCCCGTCGGTAAATGCGTCATGCGCACCGCTGAATCAGTGGTGTTCACGTGCTGGCCGCCCTTGCCGCCCGAGCGGTAGGTGTCGATGCGCAGGTCTTCGAGCTTCAAATCCACGTGAATCGACTCGTCGATCTCCGGCGAGACGAAAACCGATGCAAACGATGTGTGCCGCCGTTTGGCGGCGTCGAACGGGGAGATGCGCACCAGCCGGTGCACGCCGCTCTCGCTGGCCAACATGCCGAAGGCGTACTCGCCCGTGATGGTGAAGGTGGCCGACTTGATGCCCGCCTCTTCGCCGTCCTGGTAGTCGTTCATCTCGGTCTTGAATCCCTGCTGCTCGGCCCAGCGCAGGTACATGCGCAACAGCATCTCGGCCCAGTCCTGGCTCTCGGTGCCGCCCGCGCCGGGATGCACGGTGACAATCGCATTGAGCGCGTCGGCTTCGCCGGAAAGCATGGTGCGCGCTTCGAGCTCTTCGGCAAATGCCGCCAGTTCCTTGATGCTCTTCTCCAAATCCAGAAGAACATCTTCGCCCTCGCGCGCCAGCTCGAAGTAGGC
>JABEBX010017803.1_pt1 | contig 22393 bp, 31 predicted proteins | sample 7245971 | NCBI WGS metagenome assembly JABEBX01 (sample SAMN14506365, study PRJNA622280) | hot springs metagenome | biome: hot spring [ENVO:00000051]|acidic hot spring [ENVO:00002120]; feature: spring [ENVO:00000027]|sediment [ENVO:00002007]; material: sediment environment [ENVO:01001048]... | reverse complement strand
GTGTATAAGAGACAGGAATATATATGATGAGAATGGTAAACTAGTTTTTGAGGGATTCGACGACGTCTTAACAGGCTCATCTTCTAGTTCTAAGCCATACTCTTATGACTTAGGCGTAACTATATATACTTATGTCTTAGGAGGCTGGAAGAAGCATCTTGATGGTCTTTATGAGCAGGTGCCATACATAATGAAAAAGAAAGAAGCGGAAGAGAAGGCCAAGAAAGAAGAAGATCTACGTAAGAATTTTGGATTATAATTTAAAAATATAATTGGCATAAATATGATTTGGATATTCGTTGGATACACTTTAAATAAAGGACTTATCTACTTACATATCAACACAGTTCAGACAGTGTTACCGCTTAAAACTTAATATTGACGGTAAAACAACTGTGATTAAAAAAGTATAACTAAAAATGTAAAAAATCTAACTCTCTCTATCAATTGGCGAAAATTCACTCAATCTCTACATGACTACTTTTATTTTCCGGTACTTTTGATATATTATAGTAAACTGGTACACGGGAGTTTCTATCTTTGCGGATCCCTACATAAAAAGTCCCAGTAGAATCTACCAAGTAGGGGTTATAACGGGCCTTAATATACACACCGTTTTGAAACCCTATTATACACTCATTAAATATACCCATGAGGTTTACATAATGAATTTAAGTTGATGGTAATACTTTATAACTGGCAGCTTGGCACCATTGAAACTGCAATTACTGGAGAAGTTTGGCTAAGAATACTCTTTATTTAGGGACTTATGCACAGGCGTATTCAAAAGCGAAAGCTTTAAATACTAGTTATTACCTTACTATATAAATCTTATGAAAGTAGTAACCAGCAAATATAACACTAAATGTCCTTCCTGTGGTAGTGATTCTGTAATATACGACAAATCTACAGGAGAATTGGTTTGTCAGAACTGTGGGTACGTCATAGAGAGTGATGCAATAGATTACGGCAGAGAATGGCGTTCTTTTGAAGATGAAAGAGATGAAGGAAAAGGAAGGATGGGGTCTCCATTAAGTTTTGCAAAGTATGATAAAGGCACCAGTACAGTTATAGGAAAAGCAAGTGAATCAATAAAGCTTTCAAATGCAAACAGGAGGACTTTTTATAAATTAAGAAAATGGCAGCCGAGGATTTCTACGGCGTATGAAAGAAACCTTAAGTTTGCACTGACAGAATTAAGGCATGCCAGTAATCATCTGCACGTTTCAAACATAATTCAAGAAGAAGCGGCAAAAATGTACAGAGAAGCTATAACAAGAAGATTAGTTAGAGGAAGATCGATGGAAAGCGTTATAGCGGGAGCATTATATGCCGCAGCAAGGAAGCATAACAGGCCGATAACTTTGGATGAGATATCAGACACTTTTGAAGTTGAAAGAAAAGAGGTTGGAAAAGCTTACAGATTATTGTGTAGAGAGTTAGGAATAAAAATATTACCTACTTCACCAAGCGATTATATCTACAAATTCGCTTCTGTATTGGGGGTGTCAAATAAAACCGTTTCAGATGCCGTAAAACTTCTTAAGGAAGCGGAGGATAAAGGCCTTACAAGCGGTAAGGGCCCGATGGGGATAGCCGCAGCAGTCCTTTACGTTGCTACTCTTATAAACAAAGAAAAGAAAACTCAAAGAGACGCGGCGAAAGCAGCTGGAATAACCGAAGTTACGATAAGAAATAGGTACAAGGAATTATATAAGGTACTCAATCTAAAAGAAAGATTTAAGATAGAAGATTAATAGTTTGTATCCTTATATTGTTTTTCAAAGACGTTTTGTAACGTTTTTATTATTTTATTACCAGATTATCTTTTATGGAGCTTTTTAAAGAGGGTAAAGCAAAGTTTTATGCCGATAATCTGCAGACAAAAAAAGCAGAGGTATTTTACAACCCTAAAAGAGAATTTAGCAGGGACATAAATGTGCTTCTAATATCCGCACTGAAAAGAAAGGATTTAAACGGAGCTGAACTGTTTTCCGGCAGCGGTGTCAGGGGCATCCGCCTGTGTGCAGAAACAAATGCCTTTTCTAATTTTACTTTCAATGACATAAAAACAGCAGATATAATCAAAAAGAACATCGATAAAAATAAGAAGGTTTTGAAAACAAAAGCCATTGTGACAGGAAGCAATGCTGTTGACATAAAAACAGAGAGGCTTTATGATTATATAGACATCGATCCGTTTGGATCTCCAGTGTTCTACTTAGACAACGCCTTTAGCCTCATAAGAAAAGACGGCATACTTGCGGTTAGTGCTACTGACACGGCTGCCTTGTTAGGCAGCGCTCAAAAGGCCTGCAGGTCAAAATATTCCTCATTGTCTTTCAAATGTTCTTACAGTAATGAGATAGGCATAAGAATCCTTATAAAAAGAGTAAATGAGATCGCATCTAAGAGAGGATTGTCTGTCAAACCTCTTTTATTTGATTTTGAAGGCAATTTTATAAGAGTGTACTTTAAGTTAACAAAGTTGTCAAAAAACAATGATGTTGGAAAGGCATACCAGTGTACAAATTGCCCAAACAGGAGCATAAAAAAGTCTGTAAAATGCAGTTTTTGTGGCTCGAAGATGTTCGAGATAGGTCCTCTATGGCTTAAATCTATCTATGATAAAGACATTGTAAAAAACATGCTGTCTTACCTCAATGAAAATAAAAGCTTGTTTTCAAGGAGTTCACAGGCTAAAATTAGGTTTTACCTTGAGAGACTTCTGTCAGAGCTCGATGTGTTCTCTTATTATACGACGGATGAGATCTCTTCTTTTTTTAAGAAACCGGAGATAAAAATATCCAGATTTGAAAATAGGACAGTTCTTTCATCAAAAGGCTTCAGGACCACTCTTCCATTTAATAAATTTATAAACTAGATCTATATAACTTTCACAGTTTTATTCATTGCCTGGCCTGGTAGTCCTCTCCTAAATCTTATTACGACCCTGCCCTTTATACCATGCGCTCTTACTATCACACCTTTTATCGATGCTTTTGAAAAAGCAATCTCAACCTTTTTTCCTATATACTTTTTAGCTTCTTCTCTATTGTTTACATTTTCTATGCTTGCAATCGTCTGATTTAATCTCTGCGTTTTTCTTCCTCTCCTATAAGAAACGATTTTTACCATATCACTCCTCCTTCTGCGTATACTTATCCGTTACTTCTTTGTCTGCATGCTTTAATAACTCCTTATCTATTATAGGTTTTGTTTCTCCTTTCTTTTCTCTAATTTTATCAATTATGCCTGTTATTTTCTCTACTAAGTATTTCGTGTCTTTAAGTTTCTTGTCGAAGTCTTCTCCAGTTATGTTCTTTACCTCTCCGTGGTCTACCATCTTATACCATCTTACAATTTCATCTACTTTTTCTACGTCTTCCTTTGTTAGAACTTTTTCCTTTTCAACCGCAATGTCATTTAATTCCTTTGCAACTTGTTTTGGAACCGGTGGCAGATAGCCATACTCCATGAGAAGGGCCTGCCCTACAGCGACTATTGAATTATAAAGATCAAGGCTTAGCTTAGTGGTCAATACGTTTTCAGCAAGCATGATCAATCCTTCTGCATTCTCTACGTTATTGTTTATTGATTCTACGGTTGGTATTATGTTTCCGGTCTTGTAAAGCATCTGAATAGGGACGAAGAAACCAGTATCGTACACCGCTACACCATCCCTTAATAACGTTAATATGACAGGGTTTGGTTTTATTATTGATCCCCAGAATTCAGAAAGAGGATAAGCTTGTGCGTGTATCTTATCTGAAAAATCTCTTGCAATCTCGGCCATCTTTGCGAATAATCTGTCCTTTAGCTGTTCCAGTGTGAATTTCTGTATATCTGTGTCATCTACTATGAATGCAACATCTATATCCGAAGTACTGGTCACCCCTGTTTTTGTCTTTGAACTACCAAATATTACGATGGATTTTATGTATTTTCTGAATAAACTTAATACTCTGAGGAAGTATGCCCTCATCGAGTTTGCGTCTTTTGAAGGTAGTATCTTATTAAGTACATCAAGTGATAATCCTGCCAGCTGTCCTGGAGGTTCTACGGACTCTGCGTTTTCGCCTTCTCCAATCTCTAAACCTATAAAAGAGCCCATATAATCTACTCTCTCATTCAATTCATCTATTTTAGATGAAAGCGCGTCTATCGTTGAAAAGAGCTTGTTCAACGTGGCTTCTATCGGATTTATATTTTCAGTTTGATGCATAATACCTCCATTTATGTGAATTTATGAACTTACTCATTTATAAGTCTTTGCTAAGTTTATATTGATTTCCAAGTTTTTAACGGCTTAGACAACAAAACTTATAATATTATTTAAATGAGGAAAATCTAATAAGACTTATGAATATACGTCAGATAAAGGACACCGTAGAAAAGCTGAAAAAAAGTCAAGACCTTGGGAAATTTATAGAAGAACTTGAGGCTAGAGGCTCAAGTCCGAATGCACATTATAACGGTGAATTGGATCTGAGATATGCCCATAAAGAAGAAGCTCCAGAGGCTGGTTTTGTAGGCAACCAGGCAGGTTATCACTTCACAAAAGACATATACAAGCGGTTTCATTTCCAACCGGAATATTACTCAGTTATGCAAATGCTGGGGGCGTTAGGCTATAAAACTCTAAGGATGGCAGAATCAATCGACCCTTCCTCCTTGTCTAGTCTTATGAATATGGTCCTTGATAAAAGAAAGAATTTAGAAGACAGAGTGATGCTCTTACTGGGAAACTTAAACACCGTTTTAAAGTCTATAATCGCCATAATATACGAATTGAAAGAATTAGACAGGAATCTGTATTTCTATGATGAATTGAAAGATAAGGACAAGGAAAAGGCAGAAGCAGCCGAACTCGCATTAAAGCGTATATTCCTGGATAATGTAGACTCTAGAAAAGGAGGAGCAAGTCTCTCTGCTTTGTCAAGATCACCGACGCAGGGACAAGGAGGTCCTGGATTCATCGATATAATGTCTGTTTTTTACCAGATTAAAAGTATTAAGGACGCCGAAGTCCTCGAAAGAAATGAACAATACAAGAACATAATTAAAAATAGGTATATAGAGTACGAGAAATGGAAAGAGATAAATGGGACCGATCTTAAAAATAGAAAAAGTATGCTTTTACAGTATCTGAAGAGCCAGATGGGCTCATTTGAACTTTATAAGGGATGGTGCGCTACGTACTTATCCCTGCTTTCAAAGATGGGGCTTAATACCGCTCAAAACGCTGCTGATTACATGGGGCGTGCAAGCAAGCCGGACATATTCGAAAATGAATCCTTTTCTGTCACTGCGGTCGCATCTAAACCGCTATATTTTAAAGAATATAATGTGGAATACGTGAAGTTGTTCGGGACTAAGGGCCCAGAAATCCCTATAAAAGCCGAGCCAAAGACCTTGGAAGAAACAATGCTTTCAAGAGGCTACAAAGAAAACAATAGGGCATTTATATATAATAGGATAAAAAAATATGGGCCTCTAGTTATAAGAGCGGTTAAATTAAAGATGGACTTCAAAGAAAAGCCAAGTAAGGAGCAGCTCCAGCCGCCTTACGAAGGAACGGTATCTTTTAACATGAATTCGTACTGTTTTACTCCAGAGGAATTTTATCTGTATAAAGAAGCAAATAAAGCAAAAATACAGAAAACAGTGTTTGCAGCAGTAGACCAGGCAGTTTTTCACTCATTAAACATCATAAAGTCAGATCTTGATAAATACGTTGCTGAGGCCGAAAAAGAAGAAGCAGAGAAGAATAAGCCTAAGAAAGAACAGAAGGACTATGCTTTTATGGATATTTATAGAGCGTTTAAAGATGACATTTCTGGTATCTCTAAGTCATTTTCAGGTTTTTCATCTTCCGAAAAAGCTCCTAAAAAATTCGATGACAGTGATAAAGCGGAAATATATGAGATGCTTGTGAATGCAAAGCTTTTTACAAAAAGCAGGATAAAAGAGGCTTTGGAAGTAGGTCTTTTCCTAGCAGACAAAGATGCTTCTTATATTTATGAAGAATCAAAGCATAGGGTAAGCTTATTGAATTATAAACCTCCCTTTTCGGTTAATTGAAATATGGATAAAAAAGGTCAGATGCCAATAACAGAGATAATAGCGATAGTACTATCAATAATAGCCCTATTTGCTGGTATAGTTATAGCTCTTATCCTCACAGGAGCTGGGTCGATAATAGCCAAGGATTTGACAAATGTTTTTTCTTTTAGCTGGCTGTATGGAAAAGGAATATGAAAAATAAAGCGGTAGTAAGTGGTGTTTTTCTTTATATCATATTAATAGTAATAGGCGTAATCTTGGTGATTATCTTCCTTGAACTTTTTACTCCCTACAAATTTACAAGTCTTTTTAAGGCATTTATATCAAAATCAATCAGTACTAATGTCTCTAGTTACACTTAATATGGACAAAAAAGGAGTTGAAAGCTATATACTTTTGATAATAATAACACTTGTAGTTTTGATACTTATAATAGTATTTTATCTGTATCTTTTTTCGCCGGCAACTCTGCATAAACTTATACCTTCAATGCCTAATATCTAACATGGAAGCAGTATGGTTTTACGTAATAGCCATCATCCTGGGGATAACTCTTGTATTGGTTTACATGATTTTTGTGGGTCCGGCAGCGCTGTCTAAGGACATCACCGGCTTTTTTTCAGGCATAAGCTCATCAATAAACACGGCTTTTAAAAGTGCTTATTAACATTTTTATAGTTCTGAAAACTATTATGGATTATGATTGGTGGATGGACATCTGAATGGTTTTTGCAACTCGAAAACCGGAGACTATCCTTATAAATAAAAACATTAAGTAGTATGGATAATAAAAATAATAATGATTGGGTGAAAGTTCAATTGGACAGAGACATCATAAGGATAGACAGTATAAGAATGCTAACCTACAAAGCGGAAGAAGCTGGCGGGAAAGTCTTATTTGTAGACCCAAGAAACACGTCCAAGATGTGCAGCAGATGCAGACACATAAAAGAAAATCTATCCTTAAAGGATAGGATCTTCAAGTGCGATAACTGCGGTCTGATAATAGACCGTGATATCAACGCAGCAATAAACATATATACCCTTGGCAGGAGGGAAATAAACGCCTGTGGAGATGAGACTAATATGATTGAGAAAGCAACTGTAAGCTTAGTCAAAGAAACAGGAAACCTGGGCATTAATCAAATGCCTGTTTACCGATGATTACATATAGTGAGTTTTTAAGGATAAGGAGGCAGGAGCAGGAAGATAATAGAACGCTTACAAAACTTACTGATGACATCTTAGAGGAGATGAAAGAGTACATCGCTATAAACAAGAATTCGCTTGAAGAAGCAGTCAAGATGGGCGATGAAAAAAAGACAGAGGAAGTTTCCACTCAGATAAAAAATGCCATTTCTACATTAGAACAGATAATAAATCTTAGGATGCTTAAGATAGCCAGCATGTCCATCCTAGAATTCGATGACGAACAGGCAAAAATGAACATGCTCTCTAAAGAGATAATCTTTTTCGATAATCTTCTAAAGCTTTCTAAAGATCACAAGTCAGCTATAATCTCAGAAGTGAAGGAAGTTGAGCCAAAAAAATTGCAAAAGATAGAGGAGGAGAATAATGGCAAGGACAAAGTTGTTATAAAGATAATGTCCGATATCCCTAAATTTATATGGAGAAATGATAAATCTTACGGTCCGTTCAGTTTTCCCAACGTTATAGAGATAGACAAGGATGTTGCTGATATACTTATAAAAAGTGGTAAAGCAGTGAGTGCGTAAATGGCATTCTTAAAGGGGAGTATAGAAGAGAGAGAATATCAAAGAAAAATCTTTGAAACCTCAAAAAGCGGGAATACCTTGGTTGTGCTTCCAACTGGACTTGGGAAAACAATGATAAGCGCGATGCTTGCTGATTATAGGCTTGAAAAATTTCCAAATTCAAAAGTACTTTTCGTCGCTCCCACGAAGCCGTTGATAAACCAGCATTACAAGACTTTTTCTTCGCTGCTGCCCATACGGGAAGGGATAGCAAGCGGGTCGATTTCGAGTGACAAGAGAGAAAAAATATACGAAGAATCACAGATAGTATTCGCGACACCTCAGACCATAGAAAATGACATTAAGCACGGCACCATAGATTTTACTAATTTTAGTCTATTGGTCGTGGATGAAGCCCACCATACAATAGGAAATTATTCCTATGTAAAAATAGCTAAGGTCTATTCAGAAAACGCTTTACATCCATTGATACTCGGCTTGACAGCTTCTCCGGCATCGGACAGAGAAAAGATAAAGATGATATGCACTAACTTGCAGATAGCAAACGTCGAGATAAGGTCCGAAGATGATGCTGACGTAATTCCTTATCTACATTTGAAAAGAATAGAAGAAATAAAAGTAGACCTGCCTCCAGAAATACTTGAAATCATGAACAAATTAAAGTTTATGATAGGCAGCTCAATAAATGAATTACAGGAAACCGGCCTTCTAAAGAATGTACAGCAGAGCAGGATAAACAGGATGACGATACTTTTGCTGCAGAAGAGCCTACAAAGACAGATGTTTGCCGGTAAAAGAACTTTCTATCTTATAAGGGGCATAATAATAACTTCAAAGCTTTTGAAGCTTTATCACGCATACGGCCTTCTTTCAACGCAGAGTCTCATGGCATTTCTTAACTTTATGAAAAAAGTTGAGAATGGAAAATCAAAGACTGATAAGGAACTTTCTTCAAATCCAAATTTTATAGTTATGAAGGAGAAAACTGAAGCGCTTCTTGAACGTGGTATAGAGCATCCAAAACTGGAAAAGTTAGATTTTATATTTGATAACTATTTCGATGAGTCCAAAAAAGGGATAATATTTGCACAATATAGAGACACGGTCGACATTATCTATAATAAAATGCTGAAAGTAAAGGGCGCTAGGCCAGTTAAATTTATCGGACAGGGCAAAGGTGGCCTGTCTCAAAAAGAACAAATAAACATCATAAAAGACTTCGAGTCAGGGGTGTACAATGTTCTTGTTTCTACGAGTGTCAGTGAAGAGGGGATGTCTATAAGGGGCGTAGACCTCGCGGTATTCTATGAGACGATCCCAAGTGCGATAAGGAACATCCAGAGAAGAGGAAGGGTAGGAAGATTCTCTGCAGGCATCATATTCATACTTATAGCAAAGGGGACAAATGATGAGGGTTACTACTGGCTTTCGAAAAGAAGAGAAAAGAATATGAAGAGGATAATAAAAAACATAAGAGATAACCCAGAAACGATAAAACAAGACGGTACATTAAGACCGTTTTCTTAACTACCCTGCTATCTCTGTTTGGCATTCCCCGCCTGCAGAATATATTACACCATCTATGGATACATTACTGCCAGTTGTATTCCCTATTATTATGGTGTTCATCGAGGGATCTTCTATAGTTATTGTCTTTGAAAAAGTATTTATACCCGATGTATAATTTCCAATTAAAACCAAAGATGAAGGGTTTGAGGCGGAGTTTATATTGTTTGCATAGACAGAATAAACTAAACCAGGGCTTCCGTCAGAAATAGTTATCTTGAATTCATTTTGGTGGTTTACAGTGCTTACGTTTACTACGCTCGCGTTGCATTGAACTGGAGAACCACTTCCAGAGGTTATTATACCTGAAGGCAAAATGGCAAAATGAAATACAGAACTTGCTATAACCACACCTATTATAAGGAAGGAAATCAGCAGTATTATGACTATAAAATATTCAATCCCGCTTGTTCCTCTCAATTTGTTACTATACATATATACATCAAATTCCTCCCAAGAAAGTCTGGCTTAACTATCCCTATCTCCTGTGGCAAAGAAGTGAAATAAGAAAACAAGGACCGCCCACATTCTTCTAATCCAGAGGCAGCTAATGCACTGACACCTAATCTTTCAGTGTATGAAAGTGCATTTGGAGCAATGTAATCTTTGCATACAGTGCTGTTATAACATTCTTCGCCGGCAAAACCTGCAATCCCGACTCCAGCAATTATCCCCGAATCTGAAGGGGCTAGTAAATAAGCACTTACACCTGATGCTACTGCTCTGGAGCATTCATCTTCAATCCCCGCTGTAGGATAATTATTAAGAAAAGAAGCCGGCGTGCATTCGCTTGGTAGATTTATAGTATTAGGTGCGAATCTCGTTCCAACTAAAGAGTTAAGATAGACTATGTATAACTGGGCTTTGTTTATTGATTCGCTGCTGTTTGGAAGGACGAATTCGGATTTTCCAGAGCTTGCATTTTTATAGCTGAATATCAAGTTATCGCCCGGTTTTAAGTAAGTAGCATACGATTCGTTTATAATAGAAGTGCTTTTTACAGATTCCGTTAAGACACATGAGGACGGCGTTTCATATGATTCTGTCGTGGTGTCATATCCTACAGTACAGTTGTTTCCGTTACAGAAATCTGTGTATAAATCAGTGCATAAACCTGTTTGTCCTGTAGAATTGACGCAGGTCCCTAATTTAGTACTGAAAGAACAGCCTTGTGAAGCTTCACATAAGTCGTCTGATAAATTCATCGCAGCCGTTGGCTGTTTTGATCCATTTAAAGGAATGTATCTAGTCACGTAACCTTGTGTAAACGGAGTATAACCTGGCTGGCTTCTACAGCTGTAATAACTCAAGGAAGGAGCTTCACAGATGCTTGGGTCGTTTAAATCACAGGTAAAACCACTTGGATTGCTACTTGATAAGGGGTTGGAGCATGACTGAGCTGCAGTATGATTAAGACAACTTATCTCTGTAGTATACGCATTAGTCTCTAAATACGTGGTAAGGTTGCCTATCGTAAGGTTTTGATTTGTGTCTATATCGATTATTCCGCAGGTGGCAGGGCTTGTAGGTAAAACAGTCAGTCCTTGGTTGGCACCATACTGGTTCCAGCAGCTGGTTAAATAAGTTCCAGTAGTCGAGAATATTTGAGAGGGCGTTGAACCAGGACCGTAACCGCTTGTAGCTGTGGTACATCCGAACAACGGCGGTGAAATTCCTAAGGCTTTTAAGGTACCACTTAAACAGAAGAAATTAGATACGCACAGCCCGTTGTAATAGAAATTGGTGAATTCAGAACTGACATAACATATCCCGCTATTAGATAGATTTACACCAACTAGCAAAAGATAACCAGCCACAGCCACTATGACAATTATGAATATTACAGCCAGAATTATGAATATAAAGCTTTCTCCAAGTGTCTCTGCCATTTGTTAGAATAGGCATCTTAATAATATAAATTTACAGTATAAAGTTTAAAATCTTAAAATATCTGCTTTAACTTGGTACACAGACAAATACCCTGCTTTGGCTGTACACCATGTAATTGCTTAATTTGCCGCATAACGGCACATAATAATTACAGCCAGAAGCTTCATTTTGTACGGTTATAGACGGGTTGCCATCGCTAAGTGAGCTTACCGTTTCTCTTGTCTGATTTATCGTTTCATTTGAGTAAGAACATACACTAAGGTCGTTTATAATCGGTTGGTCTACTTGTGAAGTATCTATGCACTGTTTTATAAAATCAGCTTGGCAATTTTTTATTCCGTTAGAAGGATATCCAAAGTAAGTTATTACATAACTTCCATTCGAAACGATATTCGAGGGATTAACGTACGTTGCATTTCCATTGCTTCCGTTTGTTATAAATACAATCTGTAAAGGATAATTTCCGTTGTAATTGCTGTCGATGTAACCTATGATATTAGAATAATTTATCTTTTGGCTTTGTGAGTTTATAAGAGAACCTTCATAACAGTTAAAAATATTACTATTAGCGGAGACTATCTCCGAACCCGTTTGTGCGTTGCTTCCGGAAAATAAGCTAAAACATGATGACGCTTCCGAGTAGAAGGAAGATGAAAAATCGGACGTTGATTTTCCATTTATATTAGCGCTTTGAATGCAGTCTTTTTGGACCTGAGAAGCTTGTGTGGGATTTATTACTATATTAGTTGCGCCAAAAAGAGATGCTACCCCCGTAAACGGTGCAAGGAAGGAGTTTACTATCTTATACTGTGTAAAAGCCGTAAAACAACTTATCCCGAAGTTCAAGCTTCCAAATGAGGTGACCACTGAAAATGATACTACGGCAAGGACTATACCTGCAATTATTACAAGTATTAAAAAAACTATTGTTAAAAGTATACCCTCCTCCATTACGTGCCTCCTAAAAGATTACCAAAATATGAGAAGGGAGAAGTACCATGTGAAATTCCGTAGAAAAGTACGACTATCAGTCCTATGATCGCAATAGCGGTTATTATGACAAGTATTATCCATATTAATCTCCATTCAACGCTTCCTTTCTTATCCATATCATTGATCTACGCAAGGGGCACAATAAGGTCCATCTCCGGAGATACAAGCAGGAATATTTATCGCGCAGTTCTGTATGTCCGTAGCATTATTCGCAACCATAGTGCTTTCAGAGCAGCTTTCTAAATCAGCTGTATTTGTAGGAGAAACTACACTACACGCACTTGTTATATTTGCAGGGGGGCTTTCCATACAGTTGTCGACGGCAGACTGGCTGCCCTGCCCATCTATCCAGTTATCATAGTAACACCAGTGTCTTATGCAGGTTTGCTGTGCGGTTGCGGCATCAAAGCAGGCATTCTCATCATAACATCTAAATAATGTTGTTCCTTCCATACGATTTTGGTATCCATATTCTGCGCTTGTAAATTGGTTCTCCAATAAATCTGTTGTACTAGAACATCCTATCGGGAAAATCGAGGAAAAATTGTTATAGAAGAGGAAGAACATCGTGAGTGTGATCACTATCCCTATGATTATTTCAAAAAACAAGAACTGCTCCACATCCATTAGATTTTTAGTATATCTAGATTTAAATCATTTTTATAACTTTGTTTTATCCGCCATTATTATCTCGAACCACTTGTTTTTTCCGTCTTCTATTAAGAAATAAGAACCTACTACTTCCATGTTTTTGAATATCTTTAGAGCGCGGCTCCTTGCAATCCCTTCCTTGCTTATAGCTAATTTATAATAAAGCCCTGATTTGCTAGGTCTTCTTGCATGATTAGGTCTTGGTCTTCTAAAGTCTCCTTTGCTTACCCTTACTCTTACGACTATATAACCTTGTTTTGCCTTATATCCCACCGCTTTTGCTCTTGTAATCTTGGTAGGATTCTCAATCCTTTCTACTATCGGTCCATCTCTTGCTTCCTGTAGTATCTCTTTCTTTCTTTCTTCGCTTTTGTACAAAGCCATTTCGTTAGCGTGTATATATTTGAATGATCCCATAAGTCATATCCTAAAATTTATAAGTATAAATATCTAACTCCTTCTCAATTAGTGATACTTCCGCTCGAAGCTATCACAGGGGTATACGAAATATTAGTTGGTGTATAATATATATAACCGTTCCCAGTGAATGAAGTACCTAAAGAAGCAGACAAGTTACATTCGATCGATTCAAGTGCAGGGAGGTACGTCTTTGAGCACACAAAGTCGGTGTAATTGACTCCCGAGATAATCATAGATAATCCGTCTATATTTACGTTTTCATTGAGAAGATTCTGGAATTCTATATAAAAAATTGATTTTGAAGATATATAACCCTGCTGTATCACTCTGAATCCTGTGAATCCAGAATAGCTTGGAACTGAATTTGCTCCGGTGAGTCCAGGCAAAAACGTGAATAGAATATAAAAAGCTACACCTATTACAAGTGTGGCCATAAGATATACTAGGATAAGTTCAAGAGATTCCTGTCCTTTCATCTAATTTCAAGTAAATATAAAAATATAAGCGTTGATTTGTTTGAAACAGAAGTAAAAGCCTTGGGTGGGTTTCGAACCCACAACCTCCTGCTTACGAAGCAGACGCTCTGCCATTGAGCCACCAAGGCTTATTTAAAGCCGACTTCTTTGTTTATATCTTTCTTGTATCTATCTTCGCTTACTATGTGTTTTCTTGCTTCAAAAGTAGTGCCGCAGAAGAAACATTTAACGTTTTTCAAAGAGGAAGTTTTTCTGTATTTCCCGCATTTCGGGCATTTTACTATCCTATAAACCGTCATAATTTTACTATTTCTTTGGCCATAGCCGTTATATCCCTTGCGGCCCAGCATTTAGGAGAGGATATAACCATAGGTATCCCTATCTTTAGCGCTTTGTATACACTATTATCTTCTCTAATCTTCCATACATTTTCTATACCTGTTAAATCCTTTATTTCTTTTACACTCATCTGTTCCTTTATCCTAGCATTAACTTTATTTACCGCCAAGCCTTTTATTTTTATTAAAGAGTTACCTAAGTCTTCCTTTAATTTTTTTGCTTCTATCACAGAAGTTATATCCGGATTAGAAATTATGAGGCTTTCCGCGTTTTTTATAAGCTTTATAAATTTAATATCATACGAAGGCTTGGAGTCTATTATTATAAAGTCATATTTATTTTCTATGTCTTTTAGATAAGCGTTTATGTTTATAAGTTTCATTTCTGTTTTTTCATCGGCTTTTTTTGCAACTCTTGAGGGCAGTATATTAAAATTATCATTGTCTCCTTTATATATAGCATCTTCTATTTTAGCGTTTCCGTTAAGGACGTCTTCTAATGAGTACTTAAAACCTACAAATCCATAGTATACTGCCACGTGTGGGGTCTCGATGTTTGCATCGATTAAAAGGGTCTTCTTTCCAAGAAGAGAAATCGCAGTGGCAAGATTAACCGCCGTGGTTGTCTTTCCTACGCCGCCCTTAGGGCTCATTACGACAATTACTTTTGAAGACATATAAATAATAAAACATGGCCTAATTAATATTTATGGATAGTGAGAATAAGTGTTCAATTTGCGGCAAAAAGTCGGTTTTTTATTCAAATTACCTGAAACAAAATCTCTGTAAGAAGCACTTCGAAAGAATGATAATCGGCAGAGTTAAGAGCAATTTTACCTCTAAAAAAATAGATAAAAAGGGGCTTTACATAACGAAAGAGAATCACATAGGAGAGGAATTTCTTAATTTTCTTTTTGATGAAAAAGGAAAAGATACAAGGCTTTACTCCTATACTCTGGAGGATTTCGCTGTGTCTGTAATGCGTTATTTTCTGTTTCATGAGCCTTCAAATAAAAAAATAGTCGAGGTAGGATCTTTTTCTCCTCTTTTCAATGTTTCTGAGAATGAGATAATAGAATTTTTTAGGTTAAAAAAGAAGGAATTAAATGAAATAGAACGGACTGGGAAAGATGCATCGGTCCTTAAATTTTTAAAAGAGATAGAACATAGAAGGCCAGGCGGGATGATATCTTTGGTCAAGGCAGGCATGTCACTCGGTATTATTTGATCCTGTAATATTTCTTGTTCACGGTGTTTCCCCAGCTGAAATTGCCGAGCTCGTTCTTCTGTTCGACGTCTATTTTTCCTTCTTTAAGCGCGACATAAAGGTAATGGTAAACAAGTCTGCTGGATACATTTATTCCCTTGTTTTTTAGTTCCTTATATACTTCATAACCTGTTTTCTCCTTTTCGGAGATACAAGTGATTATTGAGGACATCAATTCTTTGTCTATTTTTCTTACCATCCTAGCTGCATTGTGGTGCGGATTCATTGATAGAAAGGCAGACATATTTAAGTATGTCCTGATAAGCCGTTTGGTTGTTGGTGAATCCTCCTACTTTATAGTACTTTCCATTGAAGATTATAAGAGGTACCCTATCTCCGGGTATTTGATTGAATAATGAGATTGCAGCATCCGGTACGTTATATGACGTTGAGTTTTGATTGTATGCAGAGATATTGAAATCCCACGCACAAAAATAACCGCCATAAAAAGTATTGTTGCTCCATAATCCAAAGAGAGAAGTCACATTTTCAAATGAGTCCAAGGTCGAAGTACAAGTTCTGCAGTTGTTTGCATAATAAATTATAAGAGATGGTTCTCCTGATGAACATAATCCAGACACGTTTAAATCTGTGGAATGGAAAGCATAAAGAGCATCAAAAGAGTACGTCTGATAATAGAAAAAAATCGAGATTACTACTAGTGCTAGTATTATCAGCGAATAAACATAATATTTACTTTTAGTTTGCATAAAAAGACGCATTTAACTCCTTTAATTCGCTTGTATTACAGTTGTTGTTTCCATCTACTATACAGATATTCGTGGCGTTTCCGACTCCTTTGTAGATATCTCTGTAAGTTGATGAAGAGAAATACGCCGGATCAACTACTACGTTGAAAAGCGTTGAATAACTGCAGCTCGTCGCGTTTATCAAACGAAATACCTGGAATTGAAACGGGCTGTACACAGGAGTTTCATTTGCATAATCAAGCATGTTCCCAAGACCGTTAAAAACTATGTTTACAGGCATCTGCTTCATCTTAAGTATTGAATCTATCATCGAACTTTCATTTTTGCTGGCATTGAACAGCTTTAAGTCGTACTTTATTGGATTAACTATAGAATAATTCTGAAGGCCAGAACTTACTATCTCACTATAATAACTTTCTATCTCTGTATAAGTCAGATTGAAAAGTTCGCTGACCTCTGTATAGTTCATGCTGCCTTTTATAAAATTAAATAACTGATCATCGGCCGATGTACAGTTTGTCTGGTTCTCCACACTGCACATGGATATTAGAGTAATATCCTTTATTATACTATTATATTCTGAGGATGTAACGGTTTCGTTTAAAGGTACAGCCGGAAATAAAGGCAGAATTTCATAATCACAACCAAATACAATTGAATTATTTGGGAGTCCCCCATAAAAATAATACAAATCTTTGTCAGAAAGGCCGCTGAGATTTATATCGTATCTAGACAGAAAATTAGTAAGTTTTACACTGTTAGTTATATTGCTGGTTGAATTAGGCTGCGAAGAATGTGACAGATTCACAGCGTTATAAGGATAAACGTAAAGTATGGCCGCAAATGCGGCCAATAGGATAATTACAAGTGTAAGTATTTTTATCAGATTCAGATTATTTTCCATCGCTTAATTTTTCAGCCATTTTTTTTGCCATTTCTTCAGGATAATAATTAAGCCTTTTTATACCCAACGAGTCTACCGGATCAACGTTTCCCGTTTGTATTTTTATTTCAAGGTGGTTGTCTGCCATCTCCATTATCGTTATTGTTATATCCTGCGGCATGAAGCTTATAAGTTTTTTTATCAAATTAGCAATGTCAAATGCAATAACAGTATCAATGTCTTCGATAGGAGTGTGCCTAAGCGTTGTAATGACAAGTATCTCCTCTTTTTTAGGGGAAAAAGGTATGTATGCTAATATCTGTTCTGTTCTGTAAATCTCTCTGTTTTCTATGTGTTTAATACTTTCGCATACATAACAGTTCTCAATGTTATGTCTTGGTATCGGCAGTATAACGAGATCCCAGTAATCATGTCCATTTACATACCTGCTGACAGCAATATTCTCTCCTATATTATACTTCTTAAGCTCTCCTATCCTTTCGCTTATTATTAGCAACAGTCTTTCAATGTCATCAGCACTGTACTTTAGAAAATTTATGAGATGTAAGTCGTCTTCAACAAGGATCTCCTCATATCCATGTGCATTTGAACGCTTAAAGAATTTCCCGTTGAGTTCATAGTTAGAAGGTTGAATCCTGTCTTTCAATTCGTATATCTTTAGGTAGCCTTTACCGAATTCTATCGATTTTATCTCGTTTTGTTTATTTGCGCACTCTTTGTAGTCGCTTTTTTCATTGCTTATCAATGTAAAACTTAAATCTTCAGGGTCCAACCTAAATTCTTCCATTTAACCTTCCATCCTTGCGATGATTCTTGCGTATGCTGGTCTTGTCACCATCAGACCTATCAGTGATGCCAATATTGTTGTAAGTGCAAACCCTGCGAATAGACTGGCAGTCGAGAAAAGCAGCGGGAACATTATCGCAGCGAATGAAAAGAACGATACAAATATTATGAAAAACGCTCTGCTTATCCTCTTCTTTGTTACCGCGTATTCTGCCTGTGACGCGCCTCTCCTTATCTCATCAGTTATTATTATCTGGTCATCTACCGATATACCTATACTAGCAATTATACCTGCCATACTTGGGATATCCAGAGTCCAATGTATCGCAGCAGCTACTCCAATGACTATAAATATCTCGGTTATACTTGTGAGAAGTATCAATGAGGATATCTTATAATCCCTGTATCTAAGAAATATCACGATACTTACCAAGACAAAGGCTATAAGAAGTAGGATATAGATCTGGCTTATAAACTGCGAGCCTGCAGTTGGAGAAACGGAACTTATTGATAAAATCTTTAATGGTACAGGAAGACTTCCGGATTGCATTATCGCTTGCAACGTTTTCATATCAGCCGTAGACTGCTGTAAGTTAGTGCCACCTCCTTCGATAGTTATTGCGCCGTTGAAATTTGTGAGTATATTTGTGGAAATAAGCAGAGGCTGTCCTTGCTGCACTCCATTAAGGTATAAATGTATCCTTTTATTAAAGTATCCTGGATTAGTAGTAGAAGGTACCAAAGTCTTTACGGCATTCTCAAAATTCTTCGCAGCTCCCGCTGCTAATTGTATACCAAATTCAAACTGGTAACCATTAGAAGCGCTTGGAGTCTGATAAACACCAAAAGGACAGCCGGAAGACAAACATACGCTTAAGATGCTTTCACTGGTATTGCTGCTGTTGAATACGGTCACGTTACCTATCGCAGCATAAAACTTACCCTGATTTTGTATCAATGATAAAGCCTGGCTTTCACCTACATCAGGCATACTTATCATTATGAATGATTTGCCCGACAAAGCCTGTACAGTGCTTACAGTCGTGCCGCTTATCCCGTACACATCCAATCTTTTTGTAAGCGTAGTTTCCAAATCTGAAAAGATCGTTGAATTGTAGTTAGTTGCGTTTGGCGCAACTTCTATTTGGGTCCCTCCGATTATATCTAATCCATAATTAAGATGAGTATAAGCTACATTCTGTGTTTGTATCGTAGACGAGTTAAAGACCGCAGTAGGCTCTACAAATACATCTGCGGTGCTGCTTGAATATACATAAGGAAAGACTTCATTTTCATAGGTTAGCTTTAAAGTAGTGTTAACAATCGAACTTTTGTTAAGCTGACTATAAAATTGTTCTATATTGTGTACAGATACCCCATTTACTGCGGTTATTATTGATCCGGACTGCAAACCTATTAATCCCTGAGAACTTAGATTTCCTATGTAGGAATTTACCGGCATATAAACTACTTGCGCACCATTTACATTTGTTATATTCGGTTGAATAGCTAAAAAGGATACAATAACTAGAAGTATCATCAATATTATCCTCCAGTCATAAAAGATAGATTTTGCCATATTACGCTTTAACTGCCTCTTTGTATTTCATTCCATAAAGCTGTGTTGAGCCGTTTAATATCCAAACCGTGAAGTCATCAAATATTACTCCTATTATAAGTATTATCGCTATATCCTGAAGTGTCGAATTTGTCGTCCCTAAAAACAATATTATAAAAGTTACGAGCGCCGCAGCATCCATCGTAAGTGATGTTTTTATCGTCTTTGCTAAGCGGTATTTCATGCTTGCCTCTTCTCTTTTTAATATATTCGTGGCAAGTATTATGTTTCTATCTGCAGAGTATCCCATTATCATTAGTATACCTGCTATGGATGCTGTAGAAAAGCTGAAACCAATAATATCAAGCACACCTATTATGTTTATGATATCAGCGATTATGCTGATTATGTTTGAGAAAGCCTGCCACATGCTTCTGAAGTAAAACAAGGAGACTGCCGCAACCAAAATAAATGCTATACCAAGCAGTATCAAGGAGCTGTACAAAGAACTTTGTGCGAGAGTTGCGCTTACTAAATCAACGCTTGAGTCAGCACTATTTACTGGGATATTAAGCACCTTGGATATGTCACTTTCCAATACAGTAGTATTAACGTTGTTTCCAACGGTTATTGAGTATCCTGTTATCTTATTTGTGAACGGCGCAGTTATTACGCTTACTGTCGCAGGCTGCTTCAAATCTGTTCCCAAAGAGCTGGCTATCAAAGTAGGCGAAACGCTTTGATTTGTGCTTACGACGATGCTTGTACCTCCTGCTAAAGAGATTCCTTCGTTTACTAACTCTCCATGAACATGATAGTAGTACCCTATCGAAGAAGCGAAGATTATTATGAATATTATTGGGATGAAGATCATCTTTCTGTAATTCTGCAGGTAATACTCCACCACATTATCTACTATTTTGTTTATTTTGCTTCTTACACTCATAAAGAATCCATAGCCTTTGATTTTATTAATTCTTAATGTATTTGTTGTTTTAAAGGCTTTTTATCATTTTTTGAAGTAATGTCTTTCGTATAAAGAGTCTAATTTTTTATCATCTAAATCCGTATAAAGCTGCTTTAAAACCTCTTTTAGAGGAATTTTCCAGATATTCTTCCGCATCGCTTGGTTATAGTACATAAGAAGTTCTTTCTCTTCGCTGTCTTTACAGTAATCCCACAAATCATCCTTTAACATGTATATTTTATACAGATTTATACTCTCATTTTTATATCCGTTATTTCTGCTTTGTATTATGTTATTTGATATCTTCTTTGCCGTTCTGTACCTCTGGTTTTCATCTAAACGTACGCTATTCAATGACAATGAAAAGCGCACTTCATCAACATCCTCAAAGATCTTATTTAGTGCCTTGGCGTCATATGCTCTTTCTACGATGCTTATCTTCTTCATTATATTTTTCTGCCTGTGATGAAGGAGTTCATCCGCGTTTATAGTCTCTACTTCTACTATCTCGCATATCTTCTTTCCAGATTCTTCATACCGAAGAATTATATCCGCGTTCCACTTGTCAGTTTTTAAGTGTTTTTTGTCTTCTTCATTTATAGCATAGTTAAGTTTTCTCCTGTAAATGTACAGAGGAAATTCAGCATCTGCGTAACTTAAATCATGTTTTCTTTCTATGTATGAAAAAGTAGATAGCTGCATCATCTTGTGGAGTATAGAAGGATTGTTATCTATTGTATCGTTTATCAGTAAATCCTCTAAGTTTTGTTTTTTCATCTATTTATTATAGATGTGAGATAGTATAAATATTATTTGCTTTTTATCTATTATATGAGAGGGCAGTTTTCGTTCGAGTTTGTCATAGATGTTGCATTCGTCCTCATCTTAATAGCTTTCATCGCGGTTTTTTTTTCTCACATCTCTCCTGGAAATACAACCGTTTCTACAATGAACGGCGTTTGTTATGAGATTGCAGACTCTATAAATTCAATATCCTCCTCAAATGGATTTTCATCGGTTGAATATTTACCGCTGCTAACATTTACTACACGCGAGAATTACACTATAAATATTTCTAATGGTATAATAATACTCTACGAAAGTTCATTGTACGGCGGTAAACTACTAGCGGGTCAAAATTTAGTGTCCTGCGGTGCAAATACTATGCTTACGGACAACGAGTCTTTTGGTCTATCAAACCTTGTGTTGTATACAAATTCTAGTGATATAGCACTAGCATATGAATATGCAAACTACTCTGATTTTCTGCCATACTACATAAAGATAGGTGGTTTTACCGGAAAGGTAAACCTTGAACTTTTGTACGCCAATGGGACAGTCTCTAACTTAACAACACAGACTTCCCCTTTCACATACTTTGCAGACACCGAATCTATAGCGTTGCCAGCAGGTTTGTATGATTACATTGCAACCAGCGTTTCCAATCCGGATGTCTACGTAAAACTGCCTTTCTCCATCGGGTAAAATCATTGAGGTTTTTACTCACGAATTGCAGCAGAAGCGAATAAGCGTTTAAATTAAAATTAATATAGTAAGAGATTTAAGTTTATGTTATGTCTCTAAGAAGTGTTTTTTCACGCAAAAGCAGTAATACTAGCTCATTTGAAGATCCATTTTCCGGCAAAAAACCAGTTATTTCACATATTCTTATATATGTGATAGTGGCCGTGGCAATAATCGGAGTTTCTGTTACGGCACTAGTTTTATCACATGTAATAGCCTTCACCAGCATCAGCAGCCAGCATATAACTGAATTCATTGAATCAGGCTTACCAAAAGGCACTGGCTGGTATGTAACCTATAGTGGGATTACAAACTATTCCTCTACAAATGAGATATCATTTTCAACGAAAAGCGGGGATTTTTCTTATACTGTTTTAGAGGTTTACAATTCCAGCGTCGGTTGTGGCGGAGGATATGTACCTAATCCAAGCAGCGGGACAGCAAAATCAGGCTCCAAAATATTGATCTCATTTTCATTCTCCAAAAACAACTGCATAACAAGATTCAATGAGACCGGTTTGCCTTCCGGAGTTTACTGGAC
>JABEBX010000557.1_pt1 | contig 22523 bp, 20 predicted proteins | sample 7245971 | NCBI WGS metagenome assembly JABEBX01 (sample SAMN14506365, study PRJNA622280) | hot springs metagenome | biome: hot spring [ENVO:00000051]|acidic hot spring [ENVO:00002120]; feature: spring [ENVO:00000027]|sediment [ENVO:00002007]; material: sediment environment [ENVO:01001048]... | reverse complement strand
TTTTTCCTCTGATTCGAGCGATTCCGCCCCGTGTTTCCATAAATAACCTTGACCCAAATGCGCACCGGCTGCTAACGCTAAACGGTAATCGGCTTCGGTCTCTACCCATTCAACAATAACCTTAGCGTCATTATGTGATAAATGTCGGCATAAGTCACGCAAATATTCGGGTCCACGATCACGAACCGCCTGAAAATAAGGTCCATCAATTTTGCAAAAATGCGCTTTTACTGCACCCGCTCTACCCAACCCATCGACACCTGCACCAGCGCCTATATCATCAATGGCAACCTGAAAACCTAAACCCTTCAAAAAGTTCAGTTTTGCCATGACGTCAATTAAACCTTCATCGTGAAAACGCTGTTCTGTCCATTCAATAACCACACGATGCGCATAATCCCTGAATGAACAAATTGAACCCATCATTTCCGCATCCAATAATTGATCACCATCCATATTGACGAATAAAAATGATTCTATGCGTGACAGCAATAAAGGGACTTCATTTTCCAGAAAAACGTACCAATTACGCCATTCAGTAATTCCCCAAACAGGGCACTTGTCTTTACCCGCCAACAATTCATGCCCGATAATTGTACCAGACAATAAATCAACGATCGGCTCTAAACGATAAGGATAGGTCATGCAGTGTTTTACCTTTTTTGCATACTGACTATTTGTTGATAATGTCCCAATACGGAAGGGACATAATTTTGTGTTTGCCGAAATGGCGGAATCTGGTAACCCGCATTTCTGACCGCCTGACCTCCGGCATTATATCCAGCCAAAGCCAAAGGCCAGCTTTTAAACTCTAAAGCCAAATGTCGAAGATAACGTGCGCCAGCCATCATCGCTGCTTGTGGATTAAAAGGACTTCCCTGACCATAATGCGACCATGTTCCGGGGATGAATTGCATTAAACCTTCTGCACCGGCAGGGCTGACCGCCTCTGGATCAAAACCACTTTCCTGAGCCGCAACCGCCAATAAAAGATTGGCTGGAACCCCTGTAGCCGCTTGTGCTTCATTGGCATATTGAATGATGCGCGAAGGAATCGTCGGCAAAGAGGAATGGTACACAAAATGCCCCGTAGCCCCTAATGATGGCGAACCGCCCGCTTGATACATACGTTCTACCGCCAGAATCCACGTTCCAGCAGCTACACCCCAACAAGGGTTTGAACGTACCGTAGCCATGCGAAAACCATAGGTCTGCAAAACGGGTACCCATTGTACAGGGATGCCCATAGGACCAATGCCATTTCCCGATTTCTTGGCCGCTTTCATTACCCGTTCAATCGCTGGAACAGGTACATGATAATCGGTTGCCGCCTGAGCAACGCAAGCCAACATATCAGGATGCGCTTCCCGAACCCGTGCCGCTGATCACTACGGTATTATTTTCCGTATGGAAAACCGCATGAATGTTGGCTCCATTATTGGCTAACGCCTGAACCACCTGTGTTACAGCAGTCTGGAAATTCCCGCTGAATGTGGTCGTGTTGGGAACTGTCCAATCTTCAGGAACCTGCCACACCACTTTCCAACCCGATTCCTTGGCCCACTTTTTCAGGTCAAGCAAAATCAAATCGCCTTGGTTCAGGATAAAGACTGGCGTAGCACCAGCCAAGGAAGGTGAACTGACAGGAACAGCAGCCCCTTCGTGAAAATTGGCAGGCAATGAGGATGACCCACCCCATGACGTATAACCTTTAGTGTTCAATGGTTTTACAGCAGGAACCGGTTTAACCCTTAAAAGGAGTGCCTGATGTGACCAGTTGATAGTCGCTATCAATCCTGCCTGTCGCAAAACGCCCTTTAATGTATGCGTCCATTCTACATGATGTGCTTTCCATGTAACGGGCGTTGACCCCATGACACCCGGTTGGGCATACACTTCCCAACCGTGCGGCATAATCAGAGGCAGTGCATCTTTCAATGGAATAGCATCCCCAAAAGAAGACCGCTTATGTGCCACACCATAACCCGTTTGTTCCAAGGTAGTTTGTGGAGCAGACCATTGTGCATAACCATGCAAATCAGACATTCCAGACTGACCGTCTGATGGCATTGGACTGCTTCCAATTACCGGTGGAGACTGTCCTTCCAGAGAAGGGGATACCTGCAATGAACCAGCCATTGCGGAACCTGAAAAACCAAAAACAAGAAAAGACATGGCAACAGAAAGACGTAGTGCTTTTGGAGTAAAGGCAGCGGAAGACAGCGGAGAAACTTTTTTATACATAATGTGAACACCTCAAAAGTGTGCTTATCGGAAATATATTAACGCATTTTTTTACAGATACGAAACATTTTTTATGCCTCATGATAACTTTTTAATCCTTTTCAGCTTTGCTTTTAACAATTTTTGGCAGCTTCCGGTAATGCGTCACATGCATCCGGCGAATGTAAACCCATTCCGGCTCTCCGGCCATAAACACTTTACCGGAAATCCATCGGATAATCTGCCGCCAAGCATTCATCAAATCGATACCAAAAAAAGGTAAAATTGACAAAAACAAAGCGCCTGAAAATGAGAATAAAAAAGTGTACAGGCTCATATGGATAAAGAAAACCATGAAAATAGCCGCTACACGCGCATCCATAAAAAACAGACGTGGATTTTTTGCTGTATCAGCCCACATGATTTTCTCCCTTAATCTCCACGAGACCTTTCTTTCTCTATGCAGATACTATGATAAATTTCATCAGATATCAATAACTTTTCGACTGCTTCTTTAGCATCGTCCAGTAAGCTATGACCGTCATCCTGAACGATACCTTCCAATACAGAGAATAATTTCTCATGACGGGTATCAATCAATTTTTGACGATGATCTTCATTTAAAGATATCCATTCACGCAAGGCTACACGACCACCACCGACACGCGGATATAAGCGTTGCTGTATTAAAAAATGCGCAGAGCCACAAAAACTTACCGCAATACCCGGCGCTTCGTCTGGTGTAAAGTTATGAATGATACGGGAAGGAATAGCCGCAACCGATGAAGTATGCAATGTGTGATAAACCGCAATGCCCACCTCTGCAGCTTTTACCAAAGCTTCCATCGTAAAACGATCATTGGTTTCACCAACCATCAAAACATCCACCGCTTTACGCGTAGCGCTAATGATGCCTTTATCAAAAGAAGAAATCATCCGTGGAACTTCACACTGTTCAACCACACCGATCCTATTCGGGATACTCGCGTAATCAAATTCAATCGGACTCTCTAAAGACATGACGGAATCAAAACGATTCTGTAAAATATTTTGCATCACTGCAGCTAACGTGGTTGTTTTACCGCTTCCCATAACACCGGAAACGCTGACCAACCCATGCTTTACCATGAACCGCGCCAATAATTCTGGCGATATGCCTAATTCAGAAATTTGTGGAATCGTATCTGGAATAAAACGTAAAGTAACCGATATTCCCGATTCATCATCATTCAATCCAGAAGCTGCCGTTGCATTTCCACGCAAACGCCAAGAACCGGATCGACGATCACCGTGAACCCGCGAAACACGATACGCAAAATTAACCACTGATCCACCGAAAACCGATGAAGATGCTGCTCGGTCATTCGACATTTCTTCTAATAAAGAAGCCATCTCATGACGCCCCGGTGCATTTCGCGTCACAAAATGATAAGCGCCATCCGTACGAATAGCGACAGGTCCGGTAGGAACCATCTTAATATCACTGGCTTTCAATTCTCCCGCCCAACGAACCAATTGATGAATAACATGTGGATCGGCCCATCCACCCGGTATCGGCTCATCAGGAAACATAGGAAACGATTCAGCCATTCAAAATCCTCTTTCGATAAGATGATGACATAAAATCACCATTATGGAACCAAAATGTCACCATTGATGACATTTCTATTAACACGTTTTTTTACACTGATTAAACAATGACGATAAAATGTCACCATTTTTTCACCATACGTCATACGTTCACTTGTCCATCTGGATCAAAGGTAAGCCCTGCTTCGGATCATTATTCATCTGAATAACCGGTTTCCAATGGTGCTGCATATTAAAAGAACCCGCATCCGTCAGTCTGAAAATACGCTCGCCAATATTCAATGTACGTCCATTTACACGGACCCCTACATTACCGGAAGACAAAATAGGTGCCTGAACAATGCCACGTTGAGACAACCACCAGAAACGCAACATCCCTTTATAGTCTCTGGTCAAACGATGCAGACCATATTCAAAACCGGATTTTGCGGCAGACAATCCTTCTTTCCAGCCATCTGATACACCTGTTTTCCAAGCGATTTCATCTTTGGCGTTTTTGGGCAAAAGCACACCGTTTGGCATCAGCGGCTTTCCACAAGACTGAATCAGGTAACCACGCCAATTGGGTGCAATGGAAACAATTTTACCTTCATGGAGAATATGCCAAGTGGTCTGTGCCGTAATCGCCATATTTCTACCCTGTTGGCGGAACGAGCGATCATCCTGCAAAATGATAGGCGGTAATACACGACCATCATCCAACAACAAAGAAGCAAAATCATATGCCTTGTCAAAAACCGCTTTGTGACGCATCGCCCAACGGTTCCAATGATGCACCCCTTCACAATAAGCCACCTGTGAAGCATAGGTTTCGCCTGCGGCCATCACCGCCCTTTGACGGGCATCCTTAAACCCTGACGCATAACCAGAACCATTCGGCAATCCAGATTCACCATGATGCATCCCCATGATCTGCGATTCGGATACATCCGTAGAAGCCGTAGATAAAGGCGCAACAAAAAACGCCAAAGCGCCTAAAACAGATACCCCTAATAAACGAAGATGCATTTGAGATTTCGCAGTATCAGGCACCATAACCACCCCCATTACTTAAAAGAACCAATTTGCCGGGGTCCACTTTGACGGTCATGTTATCCGGTAACTGAATCGCTACCGTGCGTAAAACAGAGAAAATCCTTGAGGCTTTTGCATTGATGGCGACATCAGGAGAAGGCATCCCATTCAGGCGGTTTTCAAAGCGGTAATTCATCTTCTGTGCTAACGCCTGTAAAAAAACAGAAGCAGAACCGCTCCACTGTACGTAAACCTTCTGACCCAATGGACCGGATATATGGGCGGGAACCATACTGGCAGCAGTGCTACCGTGTGGCCTTTGATCCGGCGTTCGTGCGGTAAATCCATTGTAATTTGGCGCAAACGTGGTTCCGCTCGTGGCCCGAATATTATCCGCCAAATCCGCAATACTGGAAACCTGTTTCAGTAAAGCCTGATCCATAGCTGCGTTACTACTGGATGTGCTCGGCGGAGCTGGTTGTTGAGCCATCGCATCGCAGCCGGAAAGAGCGATACAGGAAGCCAAAACAAGTGCACCGCCACGAAAAAAATAACCACCAAAAAACTTCGTTAATTGCTTATGCGTTATCGCACTATTCATAGCACCTTTCCTGTGTTAATAAAAGTTCATTCGATAAACCTAGCGGGGGGAGTATTTCTCTTTTAAGACGCATCACTCACCATTCTGACTTTTTATCGTCATAAATATCAGGTGGTAAAAAAGAGTAATCTACAGCCTCCGTAGAACCCTTTTTAACCGCAACACTCTCTATTTCAGAAACACTTTCCGATACAGGTCGTTCAGGAGATGATACCCCATCATTCACCTTTCCGCCATCATTTAAATGAGGCTCTTGAATCGAAATACCTTCATTGGAAAGCTTCTCTTGTCTTTGCCGTAAATTCTCACGATAACGCAACCTATCCGCTGCAGCACCACGATAATTAGAAGGTTGAACAGCCGGTTTAGATAATTCCGCAAAACGTGCTGGACCCATACTTCGTGAAAATACCGACTCAGAAACAGGACGGGAATTATCATCCAGATAACGATTTAATGCCTGAATAATATGCGCACCAATATTACTGAGACCCCTTTTATCCGTAGGTAACCTCGATGCCCAAAGATAAATCTTCTCATGTAACGGATTCCGTGGATCAATACGCACACAAAGACGCATAATGGCATCAACCGGATCAACCGTATCTTCTGGATCAGGAACTTGAGAAGCCCCATCACCAAAAGACGCTTCCTGACGCTCTATATCGTCATCAGGAGAGCCGAATTCCTCCTCAATGCCATCCCATTCACCACCCATGCCTGACATAATCAGGAGACCTCTTTAATCAGTCCATTCGCATTGGCAAAAAAGACCATCATCCCCAATGCAGGCAAAAACCGCGATCCACCAGCATCCTTAATCGAAACCTCTTGCGCATGTGGAAATTCTTTCTGGATAGCTGGATAGAAATCACTGCCACCACCACCGAAAACACCAATTGCCATACTGCCCGATCGACCACGCCAAACACTACGCAAATCACCCAAGAATGGCTTAACCACCTCTTGAACAGATTCCGTAACATAAGTGGAAATATCTTCCAGTTGACCCTTGATAAACACCTTATTCCGGCGTTCAAGATGCCGCATAGCCATTTGTGCATCAGGATAAAGACCATACGCATGATAGAGCTTTTGAGCCAGCTTCTCGGCCACCAGAGACATACCGATAGAGGCTCCACCACTGATGGCAGGAACCGGCGCAGAACCCTCTAAAACCGCATATCCAGTCGTGAATGTGCCTACATCGACACCCGCAATCAGACCACCATGCGTCATCACTTCTTTCAGTTCAGGATTGTGCGCAATCCAGTAATAAAGACCACTGGCCGCTTGTGGCAAAACCATGTGACGCGCTTCTACGATCTCTACAGAAACAGGCACCCCATGAACGACCGCTTTATGCTTTCCAACCAACATTTGACGGATATCATTGGCGCGATCACGGAAAACAGCCTGCGGAACCCCAGTAACCAGATGTACTTGACCATTATCAATGCCTAATTCATGCAGCGCTCGCATCAATAAAACCATCCAGCCATCCGTTCCAGACCATTCATCCGTCAGGGTATTCGCCGGTTCAGTGCCATGATTCAAAACATCCTGCCCTGTAAGCCATTGTTTTCCCTTGTAAACAATGATTTTTACCGGATCACCAACAAATTGCAGATGCAAGTCGTCACGCGCCTCACAAACCAAAGAAGGAAAAGAAATACGACAATCCGCATTGTTAAGATGCGAAACTGCCTTGACATAACCGCTACCCACATCAATAGAAGCCACCATAGGCTTCGTTGGGTTGCTGCCCGCCATAAAACACCTCCAAATTAAAGAAAACCGCCTTAACAAAAACAGTATAAACGAAGAAAACGAATGTACGAAACACTTTTTGCCGGAAATGTCACCGAAATGATCCTATTTTGTACATCAAAATGGTGACATTTAGGTGACATACCGATCATGTCATCATAATGGTGACATTATATCTCCATCCAAAACAGAAAATCCAGAAAAAAATACCGCGTATAAAAAATGGTGCGATAATGTCACCATTATGATGACATATTGGCACCATGAACCACAAAAAATAAATGTCATCATAATGGTGACATTATGTACACAAAAATGGTGACATTTAATCACCATAGGCCGAACGTCAAAAAACAAAAGGATCAATTCAGCAATCGTGAAAATAAAAAACAAGCTGTCCTGTAAATAAAAATCACGATAACGGCATTTCTTTTCACAAAGGTTTCGATGATGACCATCTATCCGTTATAATGGAAATCAGTCATAAATAGATCATAAAGGTGATACAAATGGACAATGAAAACGAAGAAAATCAATACATTGAGGAAAGCTTAAACCGTGAAACCTTTGCGGATAAGCCTTACCGCAAGAGCACGATCAAGATATACACAAAACGCGCAGAATCGCTTTTATCTGCTTATGAAAAAGAAACCGGAATGTCATGGGTCGATAACCCTATGGCAATCGCTCCATGGTTTCACGATCGTTCTACACAATGGCGGCATAGCACTTTTCGGATGAGCCGTCTGTCTTTATTGTATTATCTGGAGCAAAAGGTCTCTGCCCCTATAGAATTGCTCCGTTTGATTGAAAAAACGGAATACAAGAGCATCACGCCCGCTGAAAGATTTACCATACTGGAACATAACGAAGAAAATGTTACGCCAGACGCCAAAAGAATCAGGCGTTTCCCAGAAAGTGATATGCAGGTTTATCTCGACGCATTGAATCCCAAAGACCCTTCCAGTAGAAGCGGTGCTTTCGATTATTTGTTGTCTCTCTTTTTGAAGTGGAACGTAGATGTAGGTTTGCGTCCATCAGAAGTGGGCGATATGGAGATTATTGAAGCGGATAATTTGGAAGATGTTCACAATCAGGAGATTTTAGTTGTCAGGAATCGTAAGGTGAACGAAGTACGTGGAAATGGCGACTATCGTGTATTAAACCTGATTCCTGACATCATGAAGATGGCGAAAGAACTGATCAAGGAAAGAGATCGCTTTTATGCCATCGGGTTATCTTGGGAAGAAATACAGAACGGAATGATGCGCCGCATGAACCAGATACGCCATGAGGTCGGCGGTCCAACCTATACGCTGTACAGCACCCGTCATCAATATGCAGCCAATAGTAAAGCCAGTGGTTTTAGCCGACAGGACATAGCTGATCGTATGGGACACGCCAGTCTGGAAACCGCACAAAGCACCTATGGCAAAAAGAAAGCGGGCAGACCGACCGGAACGGGGGTCACCAAAGCACAGGGCATTACTGAAGATCACTTACGGGCATTACGGGAAATGCCACGCAAGAAAATCAGAATGCGCATTAAGAAAATCCAACCGGAATAATCGGTTGGATTTCATCACGTCAGAGCATTTTGTTCTGACGTGCCCGCTGAATCAGATACAAATAAATCATCTCCAAAGCGTCAACCGGTTTACCATGCGCATTGATTTTCGCCTGTTGATAAATCGGTTCCCAAATGACGCCCAAATTGGCCTGATAATCGACCGTCTTGTTACGGAGCGTTTCATAGTCACTTTTAATAGAACCTGCAGGATAAACTTCTGCCAGAACTTTTCGAGCATTGACCGGACCCAGATCACGATATAGACGATTTCTTAAATCCGTGTCTTCCCGCGTTGTGGAAATACCCCATAAAACAATGGGACCAACCGTACTCATCAAAGACTGAACGGCCTGGCCACCACTATCCAAAACGTACTTGGCGATAATCGTGGAACCGGCTTTTGACGGTTTATCCAAATCAGAAGCCATCCGTGCAGCAGCCGTATCGCCCATACTAAACCATTCAGACGCAAAATCTGCTAATTTCTCGGATTGATTGACGCCGAAAACAAACACTGTTGAAGCCAAATCACGGAAATCTGGTGGAATATCTTCTGGTTTCTGTGAATAGAATCCCAAATGGATATTCCATTTACGGGATTCACGATTGACGGTGTTAATATCGCTGATAATCTGTGCAGCAACCGTAGAGTTTTGTGTGACGCGATGCAACTCGTCAAAACCAATTCGCTTATGATCAACGCGCAAGTTATCATAAAATTCACGATAATAAGTACGATATGCTTCTTTATTGGGAGCCAGATGAATATCACCTTCCTCAAAAAAGAAGCGGCTCAAAACAATATGTCTGGCCAACATATACATCACCGCTGTTTGACGATCAGCGACTGCGTTTCCCTTGATGGCAACCTCATCCAGATCGAGCGCTACCACTCGCGCACCACGTAAAGTAAACCGTGTTGGATTGGAAAGAATCGGATATTGACGAATCGCTTCATTACAGGCCAACCAGAAAGCATGCGTTACCTGTTCGCCGTACATCCCGACAATACTTTCTTCTTTGGTCATGGCCGCAACGTCTTTCAAGGTGGGAACCGCGTATCTTGAAGCAACTTCCGCTTCATGAATCATTCCTCGATCAAAAAACGCATCAACAATTTCCCACCATGAAGTTTTATCGTCAACATGGATTCCTTCACTGATGATTTTTTCATCCAGTCGAACAACGTCCACATTGTCATTTTCAATGTTGGGTTGATAAAGCTTTGGGGAACGCTCATCAGAAAAGCGTTGATAAACCGTTTCCACCAATGTTTCCGCAAGGCCCGGAATACCAATAGGCGGACCATCTTTATCATGACCAATCGGCGTGCCGATCAAGGTCAGAAGATTTACCATGAAACCTTTTTGAGAAGGTGTTGGTTTGCGTAATCCTGTCCATGTATCAAAGGGGTTTGTTGAATACCGCTTTTCCATACGGATACGTTCATACACCGCCAAATGCTTGAGTTCTTCTGGCAAACCTTCACGAATAATAGAAATGGTGCCGCTAGAGCTTGGACCAATATCCACTACAGACAAATAAGGCATACGTGGCTGACCGGCACCAAAAACATACGCCAAGTTCATGACATTGAGGTTACCGGATTTACCCGTACCTAACGGACCAACGCCAATTTCAATAAAAGACGCCTGCTTACTGGACCCTTCACGATAGGGAGAAAAACAGCCATCCCGCGTCCTGAACGGTGTACCATCGTTCCATATCTTGGACGGACGGGTCAATGGCAGGAAACGGGATAATTCATTGACAGGAGCCGCCGCACCGGGAGCAGGATTCTTTGAGTTCAGGCCCGGTATAGTGGCGCATACCGCAAGAGCCTGACCAGCACCTAATGGTTTAATGGCATCGGCATTGCCCCAGTCATTAATAGCGGCAATCATGCGTGCGCTATAAACCCGCAACTTGTCCAATGTGTCCGCTTCAACAGAAAATGCACATTTGAATCGCGTGATGCCTACACCATCATCTTCATACAGCGATTTCAGTTCACGAACCGCTTTATTGAAGCGCCGGTTGACCGAAGAGGTTCCAGCGAAAATAGTCGCAAACATGCCCTTCCAACCTAAAAGGTTCAGTCCACCACCATCAATATGAATACCCATGCGCCAACGAAAAGGATCAGGAGAGTCGTTAATTTTGCGGAACAGTCCGTTAAAAAAAACGGTATTCATATTTTCAGGAGGCACGGCCATGACGATACCTTGAAACCATCGTTCACCTATTTTTACAGCACCACTTTCCAAAACAATAGGCTCACGAAATATCTGTTGATGTAATGAAGGATAATTGATCTCCAAAACGTCTCTTTCGCCATAAACCATTCCGATTTTGTCTTTCACACGAACCGGAATACGGTCACCGGGTAGAATAGGCGCGTAATGTTTTCCGGTTGGGAATAAAGCCATACGCATAATCCGTATGGCGTCATGCACTTCCGTTTTTGAAGCGGTTACACTGGCTTTTCCTAGATTCTCAATAAAGGATTGCACCTTGGCCGTATGGTCGCTTCTTAATTCAGTAGCGATATTATTGATCCGTTGTGAACCCCATACAGAATCATGCAATAGTAATGCGTTGCGATTGTTTTCCTGCATGGCTTTCTTTTGTTGACCACGCTGAAATCTCGACAGCAAAGCCGTTCTTGAAACGATAGACACATAGGATTCTTCGCCGTGCGTGTAATTCCCCACAGCTTCTTCCCAATCGTCAAAAATATCATCCATTTGTACTTTGAAGTTTTTGGCGGTTTGGCGCATACCGGCGAAAGCCTGATGCACGTCATCCTTATAATCTGGATCGTAAGCGTAATAAAAAGCGGCAGTACGACCTTCAGATTTCATCATCGTTGAAAGCGCATCAGTGACGGCTCTGGAAAGCACTGAAAATTCTTCAGCGCCAACGAGCGTTCTAATCCCGTCTACACGAATCAATGACGATAATGATCCATCATTCAAAGCAAACGTATAGTCATCGTCTGCCGTCTCCAAATCGGTCAGAAAACGGGCATAACCTGTACGTGATACTTCTGAAACACCCCTGAAAGCGCCATCCAAGAAATCCGTAATAGCCATAAATTAACCACCCAACACAATGCTGCGAATCACCAAACCAGATGGATGCTGTAAAATACTGGCTCGCTGCACAATGAATTCCACGTTGATATTTTTCTCGCCTTCATTGCTTGTTGTGCCCTGAAAAGTCAATTGGAAAACTCCCTTAATAATCCAAGCTGGAACCCCATCAATCATGCCTGTTTTAACGACGTACGCTTTAGAAACAGGCATTAAAACAGTGTTCATACGCTGGTTGACAATGATCTGCAATATTCCGCTCGATTTCAGTCCTGAAACAAGCTGATCAAAAGCTGATGGAATATAATATTTGCTGGCGCTGTTTAAATTTCTTTGCCATTCAGAAAAAGAAATGTTCAAAGTGTTTTCAATCGCTTTTGTCGCCCAAGTAGCGGCACCCGCATTAGACACATAAGGCGCACTTAATGGGACAATAGGTTGCACCTGCATGGATGGATTCACGGCAATAACCATAGGTTTTTTATGCAATGAAACATCAACGGCAATAGCAGAACCCACAAAAAAAAGGAGATTCAACGCAATGCTTCCACCTAGAAACAATAAAACCCTACGATAGCTGTCCCGATAAAACTCACGAGATTCTTCTATCGTGACAAAACCTTTATCCTGCTCCGGTTTTGTTTTTTGCTTTTCTTCTTGAGACAAGGTGAATACCTCTTATTTACAGAATGCCAACTTCTTCCTGTACGCTATCAGGATTGGCATGCGTGAGCGAAAGTTCATCAGCAAGATACATCAAACTATCCAGATCACCCATCATACAACACATCTGAAGCGCTTGTGTATTCCCCATAGTCATACCTTGTGGCTCATAATCCACAAGGGCGTTCTGCACCCAATCCATTTCCAATGTACCGGCTGGCAACATAGGCGGGATTAATCCTGCAGCAATAATATCGGGTATCCATTCTTCGGGTGAACTTTTGGGTGGATTAATCATGATTCCACCAGACCCATAACCGGTTACCCGAATTCCACGTTTATGCAAAACAATGGCTTTTTGCATAAGCATCATACGATCAGCGGAACGCAAAAAAGCGGCTGCAGGATTACGTGCGCCTTTCGGTGAACGTGGTATGGGTCCGGCCATAGCCCGCCAGATATTATCCATAAAAATATGGAAAGGATAAGAAGGCGCACGGTTTTCACAGGTCGTTTTATCCAGATGAAATCCCGCATTTTCAATTAATTCCATTGGTGTCCTGATTTTCTCGGCAGTAACACCTTCATGGAGAACGAAATCGCAATAGTCCATCAGGCTTTCCAACTCAACCGAAGTCAACCAGTGACCGGAACGCGCATTACGATCAATATTTCCACCGTAATTCACAATGGATTCCATTTCATCATCACAACTTTTCATAGTGACACGAATCAAAGCGCCCGGATTTTGGATAAGCCATTCACGGATATGCTCGTGCGGCCTACGATTCAATATACGCAAATCTCCCAAGCTGCGCCATCCACCTGCAGGAATAGGCATACTCAAAAGCGTCCAACCATGATAAACGCGATCTACCGGCAAGCGTACAGACAGAGGTAGTGGAGCATCGCTTTCTCCACGATCACCGCGTTGAATGATACGGGGAAGCGGTTGCCAAGACTTGTCAGCGGCTTGTAAGGCATCCTGATAATATTCTGGTGGCGGTTCATCCAAAAAGAACCGACGCCATTCAGGGAAGATGCGTTCACGCAACCCGTGTGCTAAATCATTCAGTGGCGGAGCGACAATCGGCATAAAATCTTCGGTGATTTCCATCATCTTACGGAACATCCAAACCGAAAACATTAAGCGCAAATGTAATCCATTCTTGCATTCACCATTGAAAACGGATAATGGGTTGATACGTAACCCTTGGTTTTCCGTTTCATCCAAACCCAGTTCTTGCCAGATACGATAAGTTTCATGCGCAAAATAACTGCCACGCCGAAAACGAGCACCTTGCAAACCGGAAAGATTCGCAGTTTCGTAGGAAAGATTGGTCCACCATACCGTGTCAGAAGAAAGTTCAGAAGTTCCAGACACCCTTAAAATGGACTCACCATCTCGCAATGCCCACCCTGTATCGTGCGTTGTTTCGTTGTCAAACAACATGAAACCGAACCGAGCGTCCACTATTTATCCCCTTTCCGGTGCATCAATCAGCCTTTTTATCTGGCGCAAGTGCATCTCCAACATATCCGGTGAAATGACGTGCCCACCATTATCTTTGTGATTATTCACATAACGCCAATATTCTACGTCTTCCGCATAATAATCGTAATGCGGGAGGAAACGCGCCCCATATAAAAACGCTGCTCTTTTCTCGTAATATTTAGGATCGTCGTTAGCCAGAGTCGCCAAAGCTTCTCCCAAAACAGCGGCATTTGACATACCATCTCCCAAAACTTTTTCCGCACCATCCATCAATTCCTGCAACAATACATATTGTTCTCGGCAACGTTTAGCCATCCATTGGGCTTTTTCAACAAAAGCGTGATTCATCGCTTTTTGTGCATTGACCACTTCTGAATTGCTTGGAGAACCATAACATATTCCAATAAATAATACATGCGCCGTCAGATTCAAATCTTCCTGACGAATAAATGGTGCCCAGATAATACTGCCAGATTCTCGATGACCCGCATTACCACAATGAAAAACAGAATGACAAAAAGGACACGATGTTTTTAAATTGGTTGGCGAATTATTGTGGTGATCATCGTCCAGATGATGAATTTCAAAACGACCGGAAAACTTTTGACGGTTTTCCGGCATAGTGCGCATCCCACAAAACTGACAGGTCCACGCATCCCGTTTAAGCACTTCATAACGGATAGTGGCGTATTCCTTGTCAGCATCTTCCGATTTACTATCGTGCATCCGAAAGATGCTGCGCTTGACCCCTAAAAGCATCAATGGATTAACCGTTAGAGTTGCTGATTAACGTGCTCACCTGACTTTGATTGCTTCCGAATACCGTCTGACTGCCAGAATCAATATAGGTCGTTACAGAGGTCAGCAAAAATCCACCAATCATGGCCGCAATGGCTGGCCAAGTAGGTTCATGCTTTTTGTGAGCCATAATCCACCAGATAAGACCGCCGATCACGAATACAATACCCATAAAAATGCCGACATAAATCGCCAGCGAAGCAAAACTCTGAACGGCTGCTTGACCATTGGAAGCAATCGTTGTAAAGCCGACCGAACCCGCTGCCATAGCGGCCATTGGAGCCGTCAATAAAGTGGCAAAGCCAGCAGAAAGCGTCAATGCTTTAGCGGCACGTCGAACCGAATTATTAAAAGAATACGTCTTTTCCATATCCTTGATGTCCTTTTTTCCCATAACACCTACCCCCAGAAAGAATACTGCCTATTCTAATATACATCATAAAAAAATCATTACGAAACATTAACCGCCTAAAATATGCGTAATGGCCGATTGAAACAGTCCGCCGATACTGACGCCTAAAAGGTTTAGAATCGTAGAAGCATTCATCGCAAAAACGCCTCCTATAAAATGAGAGACCGCAGGACCAAATTGATGCCGATCATCGCCCGCTTCACGTAAAAGCATAAAGGTCTTGTAGTAAGCCCAAAGCCCCACAAACATAAGGACATCAAAAATAATGGCAACCACTTGCCCGTATTCGCCACCACCGTAAGCTGATCCAGAAAGCGATAAGGAACCCGGTGAACTGGTGTTAAAGAAGGTTTCTGAGGCTGAATCCATAATTGCATTGATACTGGTCATCATTACGCCAGCCCAAAAAGCAAAAATATAACCGAATCCTGCCCTTAAACCTTCCCTTTGCGCTTTGATGAATCCTATCACAGAGGCAATGATTAGGATAATACCTAAAAATACAATAATATCCAAAGCAACCGGCCAAAAAGCACCTAACATGTTCAACACGTTGCTCATCATTTGTGTCTGTGAAGTACCAGAAAGCGTCAGACTCATGGATTATTCTCCCATAGACACATGACCATCATGAACAGATTTCACTATCTGCCCATTCAACGTGTCACCGGCACGAATCGTACGATATGCACCAGAAGGAGTTTTAACCAGTACGCTATTTCCTGATCCGCCCGCCAAAGTATATCCAGAAGGCAGTGAATGGTGTTGCGGCGCTTGATGATTCTGCGGAGCAGGTTGCGGTACATAACGCACTACCGTCCGGTAAACAACACGCGGAGAAGCATTGGACGTCTGATGGTGCATCTTATCCAGCGCTTTTTGTTCAGAATCGATTTTAGCTTTCAACGATTCTATCTTGGAAGACATTTCCGCCATTTTCATCTGATATTTTTGTTTCACAGATGACACCGACTGGTTTGACGAGGCATTATTGGATGCTGCCGTTGTATTTTGCGTATTCAACAGGCTGGCAGAATGATTTGACGAGGCCGAAGCTGAAACCGATGATGCTGGAGCAGATGGTAATGTCATGCTATTCGGTATAGCTGCTCCCATGACTACTGGTGCCGGAGTCGAAACAGATGGAGCCGTAACAGAACGCGTTTTGCCAATAGAACTGATGGTATCTGATGTAGAGGTTGCTGCACTGTTCATTGCCTCATTCGTCATAGCGGAAGATGCGACTACAGGCGGCTGAGTAACCATAGCTGGTTTATTCGGAACCATAGGCGCTTTTGCAGGATGCGCAGTCGGCAAAGTAATCGAACCTCTAGCACTGTTGGGAAGATGTGATACAGGTCGTGGCACATAATGAACAGGAGCCGGTGCAGATGGTTGTGAAATCATCCAGAAAGCACCGGCTCCAACGATAGCCAAAACAAACAATCCGCCACCGGCCAACAGTGCGACCTTTGCCGTTGACATGGGTTTCTTCTCTTTTTTCACTTTGGCTTTCTTCCCGTTTTTATCAGGAGCAGGCTGGTCATCATGATTAAATCCAGACTCGACAGGCTGAACCGTTTGCGCATCTGGGTCGTGTGCAACAGAATCCGTACGCGATGAATCTCCTGCAAAACTTATTCCGTCATCAGGAGACAAAAAAGGTTCCTGACGAGAAGAGGATTTATTGCCTGCTGTTTCTGTGTCATCATCGCCCCAAGGGTCTTCCTGATAACCGTTACTTTCATGATCTGCCATGCTTTTCTCCATTGTTTAAGCGTTGTTTAAGATTTGCCGCCTTTTACGACAAATAAATCAAATGGTTCATTGGCTTTTACGGATACCGTATTCGGTTCTGTAATTACCTTATTCAGTGCAGAACTCAATGGCTGCAATCCTTGCGCTGCCTGACCAATAGCCACATCCAAGGTCTGTGCTGGCGTTAATATGGGATAGGTACTAGTATTCCCCGTCAAGCCTTGTGAAACCGTAGAGCCTTGCTGTGCAACCGCCTGACCATAACCTTCTGCACCAGCCAAAAAGGCTTCACCCAAAAATGCTCCAGCACGGGAAAAGAAATGGGTATTCACATTGGTAGCCAAAGCAGGCAGAGTCGTCTTCGGATCAACTGCAGTCGCATCAATAGAGACTGTTTGCCCATTCGGTAAAACCAATGTCGTGAATTTAATGATCAAATAATTGGCACCAGATGGTTTAGCAAAAGTACCAATCACTTTTTCTTTCAAAAAAGGCGCTTGCAGTAATGTACCCATGACCGGAGAACCGGGAATACTGCTTTTGGCTTCATTGTCCATAACTGCATAAACAATATCACCAGTTACCGGCATCATGTAGGACTTGCCACTGGCTTTTTTCTGACTCGTAATCTTACCATTATCCGACGAAAAATTCAAAGAACCATGGTTATCATTCTCGGTATATTCGGTAACCTTAACAATTTGTGGCGCGGAAGCCGGTGATGTAAAGGCTTTTGACACCATAGATATTTCCGTATCCAAAGCATTATTGGAATTGCCCGGTTGCATGTTTTCATTAACAGGCTGTGTAACTGGCGCGTTTTCCTGCTTAATCGCCGCTTTTTCCTGTTTTATTTTTTCCTGAATCTTTACGTTTTTCTTTTTGGGTTGCTGCAAGTTTGTTTGCAAATTGGAATTCACAACCGATGTAACCGGAATACCAACAAAGCTTTTACCCTGCTGTTCTGCCACTTGTGCATTTTTCTTGTTATAACCATCCACTTCTTTTGCATAAGCGGCTGTACTTTTTCCCGGCGTGTTGTTGATTTGCCCCGGTGCATGTACGCCGACACTAGCGCCTTCATCCTGCGTGGCATTAGACCCGCTTACCGCCACGTAAATAACGGTACCTAATAATCCTAACACCCCTAACCCCACCATCATCCAGCGTGCGCCAGTCATGTGGAGCGTTAATCCTCTTTTTTTCTGAATATCAGCCATTATTATTTCCCATCAATTTAACAAGTGGCGGAGCCTTGACTTGAACCTGCTTAGGGGCAGGCGCAGCTTCAGGCGATTTTGCGACTACGGGCGCTGAAATAAGATAATTCGCATCAGGATTTTCCATGTTATTGGAAGCCCTTCTCAATCGGATGTTTTTCATGCCGGTATCGGTCCTGATCAACAACTGCGTGGTCATAGGTACCTGATACACTCTCGCGCCATTTTGTTGTATTTCCGCTGTCCATGCAGGCATTGCCAAAGGAATTCGTGACCGGACAATCGTATTCCCGTTCCAGTCCCAAGCTTTGACCCCGTATCCGCCACTGGCCTTCATGGTAACGCTGCCATGCGGCGGTGTCTGTTCCATGAAAAGCATCAAATCAGACTGAACAGGACTCGGTGGTGGTGCCTGCATAACGGCTGGTGGTGTATTGGGACCATTCCGGTTGACGCGTAAGGTCACCATGCCATAAACCGTTTTACTGGTAGGACTATCCGAAATAATGTCCACCATGATAGGGGTGCTTTTCCCTAAAAGGGTAATCACCATATTCGATGATGCCCCATAATAAGAAGGGGAAAGAGTAAGCATATTGCTAGGCAATGATGCCTTTACCGGTTTGCCGGTATCCTTTTTACTGGTTGCCTGTGCCTGTGCATGATTGTTTTCAATGTTTGCCGGAGCTTGAACATTAAAAATCGCTGCTCCCGCCTCTGATCCACCCCCGACTACATAAGAAGTAATCGGCCAAGGATTGCCGTCTATGCCTACCACAGACAACGTAGTGACATAACCTCTGGCTACATGGACTACAGGAACCGCACTACCCGGACCCATGCTGACAGGCAACGTAGGATTTTGAATCGTTAATGGTGAACCTTTGTGCATCGCGTATTGAGATGCAGCCATTTGATGTTTCAACCATTCAATTTCTTTGACCGATAAAGGCGACTGCTGTTGATAAGCGGAATCCACACCGGGACGGACATAAGCAGGTCTTCCGGGCAGCGGTGGCAGAAAATACAATCCGGTTCCACCATCCATTGAGGTTTGCTGTTGTTGCGCAACCTGTGATTGAGGATTGGTTGATGATGATGGATTGGTTGTTTGTGTAGAAGCGCCTGATACGGGTTGCGGTGTCCCACTATCCGGTACAGGAACCGCTTTTAATGGAGAATTGGACGATGCCTGAGAAGAGGGGATAACCACCCCTGCCATCGCCCCAACAGGAATACCGCACGCTAAAGTTGCGGCCACGGCCAAGGATACATAACGGCGATTCATCTTTGTTTTTGTCTCCGAAAGCGGTTTAACTGCGTTCATAGTAACACGGTTTTTTTAACATGCGAAACCATTCAATAAGATTTAACGCATGAGAGGATAAAACGTAAAAGTTTTTTATGCAAGACCTTTTCTGCCTATAGAGCAATAACGCCCAAAAGAAAAGGCAGAGCTTTTGACCCTGCCTTTAATGAGTGCGAATAGGGATGTTAATTGATCACCCATTCGGATTGTGTGAAGAAAGATGGTTGGACTGCGCACTCAATACCTCTAAAACCTGTTTACGCTTTTCCTGAATGTTCAAACGGGATAATAAACGGGCTTCAGCTTCTGCTTCCAATTTTTCCTGTCTTGCATGCTCTACCATTTCACGAATAATGTTCCAGTTTTCGGTAGTGGGTCGTGAAGTCCAGCTTTCTTTCTGGTTTTTCCGATCAGAAACCACGGATAAAACAGGAGCGCCTTCATGAGACTCATCCATAGAAGCAACGTTTTTTACCGGTCCATTCCCGTCTGACGAAGGGTTCCCCATTAACCCAGAGATCAACTGTAAAGCAGGCTGCGGATAAACACGCGGATCAGCCAATAATCGACGATCTTCTGTGGAAAGCGATTCACGATCCAGATAGCCGTGCTCAACCGCTTCTTCAATACGATGCAGGCGCTTTTCTTTATCCCATCCAGAACTGACCACCCATTTCGGCTCCAAGCCGGATTGAATGGAAAACTCCACTCTGCTTTTGTAAAAAGATTGAAAAGACTTTCTTTGCGCTATGGGGTCGTTACGCATGGCACTGACCTGATCCCAAGCAAAACGCATTTCTTCGGTCCATATGACCGTTTCCGATTCGTCCTGCGCACGAAGCGCCAAGGCCCATGCTGCATTTTCATCGGGATACATCAAGCGCAATGCATCCTTTAACTGTTTTTCCTGAGAACCTGATCCAATAGATAATTCCACCAGATCAATCGGCTTTGGCGCAAAGCGGCTTTTATCAGAAAGCATGTAATCTTCCAAGGCTTGCATGGATTGCTGAAAGGTGATCTTTTTTTGTAAAAGAAACCATAAATCCAAGGTTTCAAAATCTACTTTTTTATCGTAAACCCGAAAAACCTGATTTAAATGTTCAACAAACTTTTTTTTCTGATCCGCCGTCCATGGTATCATATTCAATTCCTCAAAGGTTGTTTGCCGTCAGTAATTCGTTTTGACTTACACGCCAATCACTGGCGTCCAAATCAATACAATCGCCTTTTTCTTTACGGTCCATTTCATCAATTTTTTCATACAATTTCTGCATGTGATTATCACTGCTTTCCTGTACGACGCCTTTGACAACATGACCTTTAAATGCGCTGGTGTCTACAATATGTTCATCTTCCCAACGCTTCTGATTCAGGTAAGTAGAAGGCATGGGGATAAACTGCGGGTCATGCCACTTGTTTTCCTTGCGATAACGAATATCCGCCAGAATGCTTTCCAAGTGTTTTTCACAACCCTGTTTTTTCCACGATTTAAGGGCAACCACTCGTGCATCATGGCGCGGATACTCCAACCAGAACGCTAAAAATCCTTCGGGTATATCATTCTCTTTTTTCCTTGTAATCTGCATAGCCTGATTCGGTTTTGCAACTGGTTCAACCTCTTTTTCAGTATTGACCGCATCAAAAGATTCACGGATGTAATCCGGCTCGGAAAACGGAGCGTTTGCTTCCGTGATTTGCAGGTCTTCTAAAGATTCCTGAAAAATGGGATCACTGACATCGACTAATGGCGGCTCACAATCATTTGTTGAATTTTCAGCATGCGCCTCTGCCTCTATGGGTAAAGTGGTTTGTTCCGGTTCCGTGTTGACAGCAGTTGTATTCGCCTTAGACGAATCTTCTGACACAATCTTTTCCTGTTCATTCAAGCGTTCTGCAACCTGTTTGTGCTTGCGACGCATCCAACTCCAGATGTACTTGTTAGCCTTACTCCGTTCAGGGATTTTTGCCGGATGCGCCTCAACATAGGCAATCATATTAGAAAGCGATGATTCAATATCCAAGAGATCGCCCAATTCGCGCTCCATTTCATGGACGAAATTTGTGTAAACCTTATGTGTAGAGCCGTTTTTATCTGGACGCACGGGAAATATGAAAGCAACGGGGTTATCTTGCTTCAACCCTCCATACTGGATGAATCCCGCTTCGGCTATTGCCACGTCTGAAGCAAATTCATCCGGCAAACGGTACCCGTTATGCCCGTTATGTTTTTGCAGGGATTCATCAGTCGGATTTGCGGTGTTTTTAACAGGGCTTTGTTCCGCCGTTTTTTCGGGGGTAAACCCCTGCCGGAAATAAGGCATCAATGGTTCAAGGATGGCGGGAATAGCTGTCGTCAATGTGGATTGTACCAAGGTTTGAATCAATGAAATTTCACGCTTGGAAAAGCTTTCGTTTGTGCCATGATCGTGTATTTGTTCATGGTCGGTTTTTAATTCCCATACCGGATCACGCATCCAATCTGCCGCACTGTCCCATGGAGTTACGGATTCTGGTGCATTGACCCGCTTGCCTATGGCGTAATCCATCAAGAGTGACAAATAAGGTTTTTCGTTCAATAACGGCTCAATGCTTTCCATCATGTAAGCCCATATCGCGGCAGGCACCGGTCCTTCCTGAGTGTCCAATTTTTCCAGTTTGCGCAGGACAGAGGTGACCATGTTCGGATTGGCGATGCGTTCAATGCCATTCGGTACAAAAACCATATTCCCTGCCGCCTGTATCAAGCCGTTTCCCGTCATCTCACGCATAGCATTTTTCAGCCAATGTGCAGGCATGGATAGTTCTTCCATCAACTGCCCGAAAGATAAACGCAACACCCCGCCAGCAGGTTTGGGTAACGTCTGCATATACAGATACAAAAACTTGGCGGGCATACTGGCACCACGATAAGCGGGTATCGCCGCTGCGGATTTACGTAACTTGGCTGACATGAAACACCTCTTTATAAAAATCTGTATCCGTTAAATCATACACGAGAAAAG
>JABEBX010000556.1_pt1 | contig 22663 bp, 28 predicted proteins | sample 7245971 | NCBI WGS metagenome assembly JABEBX01 (sample SAMN14506365, study PRJNA622280) | hot springs metagenome | biome: hot spring [ENVO:00000051]|acidic hot spring [ENVO:00002120]; feature: spring [ENVO:00000027]|sediment [ENVO:00002007]; material: sediment environment [ENVO:01001048]... | reverse complement strand
ATTCTGTTGTCCTTTTTTACATAATGGTCTAAGACTTCTCTTATATGATTTTCTTTACTTGCACCATCTGCAATACATAGTTCCCAATTTGAATACGTTTGAGCCAAAACAGATTCAATCATATCAGTTAAAAACTGCTTTGGCGTATTCCAAACAGGTACAACAATACTAACTTTAGGGTTTACAACAAATTTTATTATAGATTGTTGTTTTAAATCTATTTGCTTGGGTTCGTTAGCAGAAATCCAATATTGATATTCGTAAAATTTAGAATCATTTGTCAATTAGTTATCCTCCATTATTGATTAAGATATGCAATAAGAGAACTTCCTTCTGGATTTTTTTCAAAATATTTCTTAATGACTTCATTTTCTAGTATATGATCTTCTTCATTATTATAAGAACTGTCTAACTCTTCAACAATATGTAATTTCTCAACAAGATTTGTTTCATAATCCGATAGTAATTGTTTATACAAAATTTGTTCTAATTCTGCTATATCTTTAGGATATCTTGCTGTTTTAATTATAATCAATAGAGAATTTTTATATAATTCTAACTTCAATTTTGCATTCCCAAATATAGTATAAATAATTCCTGGGAGTGATAATAATATATCTGATAGATCTGAATTTTGTATTAACAAATCATAAACACGGGAATCAGAAATAGTAAAAAGTTTATCTAATTTTACATTATCCATTAATCCTCCTTGCTAGAATCAGTTTCTTCGGGTATATTGAATACTTTGAAACTTCGATTAAACAACTTAATGGAATCAGTCCAACCTTTATCTGAAGTATCTAGATCTTGTAAAGGATTCATTCTTGAATCAAGTAAATCGCATAAGTGTAATAACATTGCTTCTTTTGTTTGAGGTATTGAAGGAGAACCCCATTCAAGCTGACCATGATGACTTAAAATACAATGAAGTATTTGAGTTTCTTTGTCCTTCGAAAAATTAAGTTCTTTTGTCTTTTCTTTAATTATTATAGTTCCGATTGTAATATGTCCCAAAAGCTTGCCTTCATCTGTATAATTAAATGACAAATGATCAATTTCATCTACTTTACCAATATCATGTAAAAGAGCAGAAGCAACCAGAACATCTACATTAATTGGTTTATAAAATTTAGATATATTTTTAGCTATTTTTGCTACAGAAATAGTATGTTCTAATAATCCTCCCATATAAGCATGATGCATACCTTTTGCTGCTGGTGCTTTTTTAAACTTTAATATAAATTCTTCATTAAAAATATTTAACAGAAGCTGTTTAATTTCTTGATCTTCAATACCGTTTATTAACAGATTAAGATCTTTTATAAGTAGATTAATATCTTTCTTAGTTTGTGGTAATAATTCTTCTCTTAAAGAATCATCATCAATTTTCTCAATATTCTTTATTATAAGCTGCCAATCATCTTTATAGTAATTTACTCCTGCTCTTACCTTTACAATATCTCCTTCTTTAAAAAGATTATGAAGTTGATAGTTATCTTTCCAAATCTTACCTTCTATCATTCCATCCTTATTGGTTAATTTTAATGTTATATAATTATCTCCATTCTTTGATGTAAGATAATTTTTCTCTTTTACTATAAATACTTGAGTAAATTCTTGTTCCAACCCTTGTTTAATTCTTTCGCTTAATTCGATCATCTAACCTCCTTTATTTTTTTTGCTTTGAGTATTGCCATTTTTAAAAGATTTTGATTTTCCTGCTCAATAAAAGGTTTTATATCTACCAACAATTCACTATTTACATTTTTATTTTCTCTAAAATTATTATATAATAGTTTTAGATTAGTAACAACTGTAATATACAAACTTATATCTGCGGTATTTATTATTTCTTCCAATGATAACAGATTATATTTTAATACTGCATTTATATCATTTTTCTTCTCAAAAATAAAAGACATCAAAAATAAGATATATGATTTTAAAATAAAATCCTCATTATCATATAAAGATGATTCAAAGAATTTTTCAGCAAGATCATATTTTTCATCATTAAAATAAATTATTCCTATTTTGGCAATAATATTAGGAAGGAATACTCCGAGTTCAGTACACTTTTTATAATATTGAAGTGCTAATTCAATATTATCTAATTGAGAATAACATTCCCCAATCCATTCATAACAACTTATTAGATCTTGTTGATTAATGACTAGATCTGAAGCTTTAATAAAATTTGTTAATGCTTCATTATATTGTTTTGTTGTATAGTAAGCATATCCAAGATTAAAATAAATTATAAAAAAATTTGGATACAAATTCTGTAATTTTTCTCCAAGTCTAATCACTTTCTTAAATTTATTTTTTTGGAAATACATTAAAAATTTTTCAAATAATATCTCTGGATCTTGTTTTTTAAGAAAGAACATCTCCATCACCCCCGATTAAAGATGAATCCTAATAATACGATTAATAAATATCCTCCAATTGCATATTTAAACGTAAATGATAATCCAAATGCCCAGCAAACTCCATAGATAAGAAGGCTGGCCATTGTAAAAGATATTCCTACTACTAATATAATAGCTATAATACCAAGTAAGAAATATTTAAACTCTTTCATATTTATTTTCTCCTGAATTTTATTTGTTCTCATCGTATCTTTTTCTACATTTAGAACATCTTAAAAGTAAATCTTGAAGACTTTTATCTTTATCGATCTTATAATTCTTTATATCTTCTGAATATTGATTTATTTTTTGTAAATCAACTTCCAATGGAGTATTATGCCGATATCCTCTTCTCTTCATTTCTTCTGCTACTTCATCATGTCTTTGTTTCAAACTTAAAATTTCTAGTAAGTTATTTTTTACATAACCATCAACTTTTCTACCATTTTTAATGGCTTCGTAAAACATATGATGTTCTAGATGTTCTCCAAGAAGATGTTTTCTACACATAATTTTTGGATTTACCATCCATTGTCTCATTAAGAACCTCCTTTTAAACTTGTTTCTTCTTTTAGTAAATCAATAGTAGCGAGAGACGTCTATAACAATTTTTTACACGAAAATCTATTTGAGTGTATAAAAAAATTGTTATTACGAGGAACGAGTCTCTAATAATTTTAAATTCCTACTTAATAATATATTAATTCTAAATTCTTGCCGATACAGCAAGTAATACAAGAAACAATAGAATGAAAATATATATAAAAGAAGAGACTAGATTGTCTCTTCCATTTCTTCTAGCTCTTTTTGATTAGCTAGAAAAAGATCCGGATCATCCACATAATCTGGATCATAGGAAAATACATTTGCGTCAATCTCATCAATTCGATAAGCCAGATCAAGTAAATCAAACATAAAAACCTCCATTTTTAATTCGTATAATTATATATATAGAAGTTTACTATTTAATATTGTGAAATGACATTTTTATTAAGAATTTTATTTCTTTAAATATAACTCATCTTCTAATAGAAGAGGCGGGGAAGAAGAAAATCTCGGTCGATCAAAATGTATATGGAGATCGCCAGGATGTTCTTCTTTCCTCGCCACTTTTGCTTATTTTAATAGTTACAAATTAAAATAGTTGTTGATACAACAACTAAATACAAGATTGTTATAGAGGGTTTAACTATTTTCTTATCTTTACTAAGCTTTTAACCTAATCCTATTTTATCAAACTGATCTTCTAATAGAAATGTGGCGCGCAAGTTGTAGATGCGTTGTCGAGCGGAATATATGGAGATCGCGGAGCATCTACAATTGCTTGCAGACATTTCATTGGTATCTTATTTAATATAAATTAAAATAGTTGTCGATACAACAACTAAATACAAGATTAGTTAGTAGCTCAAAAAATCTTAGATTACATAGAACAAATATAATTATGAATACAAAATTAAATAGAGCATTTAAATTCAAACTTAAGACCAACGAAAAGCAAGAACAAAAATTAATTAAGTTTTGTGATGCTTACCGTTTTGTTTACAATAAAGCTCTCGAGTTAGTAAAAAGCAGATTGAACGAGAGAGAAGCTTATAAGACAATTAACAATCATATTGTCAACTCTTATGTAAAACCATATTCAATACTGACATTTGAAGACATGGTTAAATTCTTACCGTTATGGAAACGAACCAAAGAGTATGGTTTTCTTGCAGAAGCTCCTTCTAATGCGTTACAGCAAAGTATACTGGACTTGTATCATGCTCTAAATTCTGCTTTTAAAAAGAATAACGGTATACGTTTTCCAAAATTCAAGAAGAAAGGTAGTCTAAATAGTATTAAATATCCTCAAAACTTCAATATTGAAGGTAATCGAATCCGTTTGGAGAAAACTGGCTGGTTTAGATTCTATAAATCGCAAGACATAGAAGGCAAACCAAAACAGATAACTGTTAAACAAGAATCAGATGGCTGGTACGCAATTATAACAACCGAAATAGAAAAAGACATTGTAGAAAATCTTAATAATCCAGTTGGTTTGGATGTAGGTGTTAACAAGTTTGTAACACTTTCAAATGGTGATTATTTTGCAGCTGTAGATGTAAGTAGATACGAGAAGAGAAAAACAAGATCCCAACGACAACTTGCTAGAAAACAAATTCATTCAAAGAATTATCAGAAACAGAAAGAAAAGCTACAGAAACATTACAAGAAAATAACAAATATAAGAAAAGACTACCAGCATAAAGTATCCCATAACATAGTTAAGAAACACGGGTTGGTAGTTATTGAAGATTTAAATATCAAAAGCATGACAAGATCAGCTAAAGGCACAATAGAAAATCCCGGTTACAATGTCAAGTACAAAACTCAACTGAATAAGTCTATCCAAAATCAAGGTTGGGCTACATTCTTCCAGTATCTCGAGTACAAACTCATAGTAAATGGCGGTAAACTAATAAAAGCTGACCCAGTGTACACGTCTCAAACGTGTCCTGCATGTGGTCATATATCTAAAGACAATCGTAAGACTCAAGCCACTTTTTACTGTCAGAAATGTAATTACACTGCAGATGCTGATCTTGTAGCAGCAACAAATATACTCAGAAAAGGTCTTGGGAAGACAACCCCTTTAAAAATCCTACCGCAGGGCTTGCGGGAAGTAACGCCTGTGGAGTATGTAAAATACATACGACAAAGCAGGAATCAGCAGAAATCTTTATCAGCATAAGCTGGAAGAGCTGGATGTCAAGATTAGTTATTAACGTTTAACCACTTTTCTCTTCCACCAAGTTTTAATTAATCCTATTTTATCAAATCGATCTTCTAATAGAAAAGTAGCGCCTAACAGTAGATGCGGCGCAAATCGAGATGTATATGGAGATTGGGGAGCATCTACAGGTGGCTGCTATCTTTTTTTTTCTATCTTATTTAATATAAATTAAAATAGTTGTCGATACAACAACTAAATACAAGATCGATGCTTTTAACCTAATCCTATTTTGATAAAAACTGATCTTCTAATAGAAACACCGACTGCAAACGTATGTGCCGTTACGATCGGAATATATTATATATGGAGATGGTAGGGCACATCGTGTGCTTGCGGGCATTTCATTTGTATCTTATTTAATATAAATTAAAATAGTTGTCGATACAACAACTAAATACAAGATCAGTTAGTAGAGTTCATGCTGATGCTTCTTGAATTTATCATCAAAATTTGTTACTTGAACTTTTATACCATTTAACACAGATTTTTGAATTGTATAATTAACATTTCCTACATTATATTTACCAATATATAATGTAGCACGACATAAACTTGTTCCTGTCTTATTATTTACTCTATTCGTAAAGACAGAGGCAAAAGTTAATGTACCATTATAATCTTCTACAAATTTGTGGTATCCATATTCATATGCTGAATCATAAGCCTTTATATTTATATTAGGTTGGCTGGAAGAAAATGAACTCCAATAATAGAGACATTTGGCCTTACTCAATGAATATATGATATATGGACTAAATTTATTTTGTAAATAATCCAAGAAAATGTAATTTTTAGCCACTTGTCTTTTTACTGAACTTTCTGCAATTGAATTATTACAAGATTCAGAAGTTTGAGCTTGTTTAATAATTTTGTTACAAAAAGATATTATTAAAATAAATATTACTCCTAGCAGAAGTAACAAATACTTTTTCATTAATCCTCCTTAAAATTATAATAGTAAATTAAAATAGTTGTCGATACAACAACCAAATACAAGCTCAGTTAGTTGCTATTTTTATTATATTCATCATCAAAATTTGTTACTTTTAACTGAATATATGATCCATCGATAGATGTTTGGACTACGTAATTAGCATTTCCTACTTCAGTGTTATTGTCAATATATAATACAGCACGACATTCAGTTGTTTTTGTCTGATTATCTATTCCATCTAGAAAAACTGGACCAACGGTTAATGTACTATTATAATCTTGTAGAAACTTCTTCTTCGCATAATTATATTGTTGAATATAATCAGGTGAGATTACATTATTATTTGGATTAGATAATTCATCCGAATATAAAAATTTTGCCATACTTCTTGAATTTATAGCACTGCCATATTTATTCTGTAAATAATCCAAGAAAAGATAATTTTTACTAATTACTTGTTTTAGTAAACTTTCAGCAGTTCCATTATTACAACCTACAACAACTGGTTTATTACTACTTTTGTGACATGACGACAACCCTAAAATAAATACTGCTGATAGTAATATTGATATGTATTTTTTCATTAAACCACCTCCCAAAAATGAGTGAACAAACTTAACCTTTAAATTTTTGCAAAAAACTATCAATAATTGTTTTTACCGATTCATTATTGATAGTTTCTTTTATTTTAGAAACAAGTTTTGGTTTATAACAAGTAATATAAGTTCCTATTGATCCTGTCAAAGAAATTATTATTGGTATAAATATTTTATTTCTATTACATATTTTACCATCTTCTTGTTTGTTTGAATTAATTACAGACATTTAAACTCCTCCAACAAAATTTGTTATTTTAAAAGTTATTTCAGTTAAAATCTTTTGTAATAAAGGTTTTAATTTGTTAAGAAATAAGTATGTAAGTTTCTCTAAAATAACAAAAGAAGCAATGCTTAAAGTAGATTTAACGATAAATAATAAAACTGATTTCATAAAGACTTTCCTCCAAAAAATAACTATAAATATGATACAAAATAATAGCTAGACTTTCTAGGAAAGTCTTTTTTAGACAATTATTGTCCGAATTTTTTTTTAAAAAGAATAAGAAAAATAAAAGTTATTATTACATATAGCCTCCTTCTTGATTATTTTGAACTTGTAAACTAAGTTCTCCAAATGTTGCTAATACATTATTAACATAGGCTCTACTACCACCACAATACATATTTAAAGCTTTCGTTATACTATTATTATTTAACTTTAAAATATTATTAAAGATAAATACTCCTGCTTTAATATTGGTAGTTGGGTTGAATAAATCTCGGGGTGTATTTATAATTCTTGCATCTAACAATTGCTTTAGATGACCGTCTGTTGGAACTACTTGCATAAGTCCTATTGCTCCTGCAGAAGAATATGCCGTAATATTAAAAGAACTTTCATTCTTAATTATAGCAGCAAAAAGTAATGGTTGATTACTTTGCATAAGAATGTTAGCAATTATTTGTGCTTGTTTTTCACTACAGCGATATGAATTATTATATATCCATGATGCCAACTTATCACTACTAATATTACTAATTAATATACGTTTAGTTACAGTTACTACTTTTGTTTTTGTTATTGTTTTTGTTATTATTTTTGTTTTATTTCTTTCATAATGAACTATACCCAATATTCCGAGCAATACGATAATTGCAATAACTACGATAAATATTACATGATTTTTCTTCAATAGATCCTCCTATTTTGTTATGTTCAGAGTGTTTAAAAAACGAATAAAGCAGAATAAAATAATAGGGTACCTCTTAACATATTTTGGGGAGTAGAAATACTCCCTTATATAAAATTAATTATTTTTCGAAATAAGAAATAATCCTTGTCTAATTTTTACCAGAGAATATTCTCCCTTCATTTTATCACCATCAAAGTCAAAAATCCAAACGTTTTTAGTTTTCTTTACAACAGTACAGGTTCCTTGATCCCAAATTTCTATTGTTCCTGCTCCATATTCACCGTCTGGAATTTCTCCATGAAAAGATAACCATTTCATTTCATGATCTGGTGTTTTAATTGCTAAATGTTTTATACCTTTTTCTAAGGGAATTCCTTTTGGAACTGCCCAAGAGTATAATTTTTCACAAGTATGACATTTCTGAATTCTTAAATCGTAATGTAATCCCGCTTTTTTGGCATTGTGTTTATCCACAACAAACTTTAATTTATAGCTCACATACTACTCCTAGTAACTCTTCTTTACCAATGAGACTTTTGTATGGTTTACTATAAAGATAATTACTCATTACTCCGTTTCTTCTTAAGTTCATTCTTAACCATTCTTCATCTACTTCATCTGGTATTGTATAAGATTCTCCATTAACAGTAAATATGACAAGATTTACAAAATAACTACCATCTTTATTTATTTTAGCATTATCAATAATATATAACTTATCATCTTTCCAGCATCCTATACTACCAATAACATTCTTTAATTCAATATTAGTTAGCACTTAACCCTCCTAATAAATAATCTCTAAATTTAATTTTAGATCTACTTTAGTTTTTTTATAACTAGGAAATTCTAAAAGTAAGTTTTCTAATGAGTAAGTAGCTATATTGTTTTCATCAATGATTTTAGATATAAAGTCATCTTTTTCATTATTGTTAAAAGATAAGTAAGATAATCCTGCTCCGTGCATAAAATGTCTATTATTATATAATGCTCCAACAGATAAAGCACATCTATCCCATATATACTTATGAACATAAAGAGAAAAATCATCTCCAATTGTTCCATTGATAGTTTCTGAATCTATATCATCAAATAAAACATGAGAACCTTTTACATAATCAGAAATATCAACTCTTCCTTGATCATCTGTAACAAGTTTATCTGGAAATTTATTTACTTTAAACTGTATTTCATATTTGTTAAGATCTGACTTTATAATTTGAAAAGTAAAATTTGTATTTTCTACTTTTATATTATCAGAAATATTTGTAATTATTGAAGCCATAATAAGTCTCTTTAATGTTGCATCTAATGTAACATGCTCTAATGTAAGCATACTTTCTATAACTATAAATGTGATATCAAAATTTAAATCTTTATAATGATAAATATCCATTCGAACCTCTAGTAAATATCTAAAATAATAGATGGATTTGCAAATGACAATTGTTCAATAATACCATTTCGAATAGTTTCAGCTTTGCTATATAAGTCACCAGAATTTAATTGTATCTCTCCAAAAGGTGTATTTATATTTGTATAATAACTTCTTATCTCTGCTAAATTCATAGCTGTATCTGCAAAACATAAATCAAAGAAAACGTGTTCAAATTCATTAGGAATTGTAGAAAAGTTTGGATTATGTTGAGTTTCATAAATACAAGCCTGAATATCAGAAGGAGGCGGAAGTACTCTAATTAAATTAGGAGGTATAAATTGAAAAGTTTGATCAAACTCACTAAATTGTAAAGTAGTTCTAGCATTATTTATTTGTAAAAGATAATTTGCTACAAGATCCATATTACTTGGATTTCCTGAAATTAATCCAATTATCGGATGACCTGCTATTAATAAATTTGCTGCTTGAGGAACAAGTTCCACAACATCTATTATTTTTAAACCATTGGGATCTATTATTGTAAATATAGTATTCATATTAGTTTGTATAGCTGGATTACTAAAATCTATGGCAATAACATTTTTATTTGGAATATATTTAGAAAATAATGGAATAGATTTAAGATATATTAACTGTAAGATTTGACTATCTGTATATTCTAATGGAACATAAGGAAATCCTAACCTAGATTTTACATAGTTTAGAACATCATCTTGCGTCATATCTCTTTAAAATCTCCTTTTGATATTGTTCTTTATATATTAAAAGTGGAAGCTTCTTGCGGTTTATTTTTTATTATACCGGAAAGTAAATAATCGATACGATCATTCCATATAAATTTTAGATTTGCTTCTATGTCTATAGAGATGTAATCTGGAATTTTTCTATCTATAGATTCAGGAACTGTTAATAAATTTGGCAAACTTTTTCTATCTGTTTGTTTCATTAGATTTTCTAATTGTTGTTTTTGTTTTAGTGTCATCTTATTAAGATCATATTTTGCTTTAAATAAAAATCCTTTATCTCCGATCTTAAAATCATTATGAATAAGTGTATTCCATAACTCCATTGAGAAAACATGAGATGGAACTTTTTGATAAGATTTTATTAATTTATTATATGGCATTGGTCTAGCGACAGATCTATCTAATCTTTTTATTCTTTCTATAAAATCTTTTCTATATATTTCTACAATATTTAATATTTCATTAACCGATTTTCTATTTATAAGTAATTCTTCAAGAATAATTTTTAAACGTTCTCTGGTTAAATGAGGATAATCTGATCTAACAATTTCCAGACCAGTTATTTCTAATTTCTTATTAGCAATATCCCATAAAGCATATTTCTTTTTAGAATCAGTAAAGTAACCGGAATATAATCCTTTATAATCTAATTCCAATAAAGATTCACTAAATCCCAAATTGGTTCCTAATTGTTGAAATCCTTTATCGTTTATAAATTTGGTAGATTGATCCATAAAATTTTTATCTGTTTCATGTATATCTAAGAATACCGAATTATGAACTAAAATATTATTAGCTACAAATGTATGTACTTCATCAATTTCTAAATCATACATCCAACGATCTTCAATTCCTAGATCAAGAATATCAAAAAGATAAGATGCAAAAGTTCCATTATCTCTTTTTACCAAAATTCTATCTCCATGAATAGTTTCTTTTGGTTTTATTGGTATAACTTTTATACCTCTTAATACCATTATTGAATGATCTTCTGTTATAAGTACGCCTCGTTCAAGTCCTTGGGGAAGAATTCGAAAGATTCTTTTATTAACTTTATGTTTTGTAATATATTTTATCTCATACTCTACTGGTTTTTGTAATTGTGGATCGTATGTTTTCGTATAAACGGATAAATAAACATTTTTATAAAAACTATTTATTCCTCTTTCCGTACTTTTTCCCGGCGCCTTTTCATAAAATTCAGCAATTGGCATTATACCAAAATCTGTATCTATTAAACTATTTCCATCTACTGAATCAGTATCGGAATATAAAACATAAGGATCAATAACATCATTTTCTAAATACATTTCTAGAACCCTCCTTCTACTTTCTTCTATTTCATCATGTGATAAATAACTTCGTTTTTTCTGGATCATTTTTGAATATAAAACAGAAGCAAACTTAATTAAAAATTGTCCTGTTAACGTTACTGAATTTACAAGATTGGGATCAAACCAACGAAATGCTTCAAATCCAAATACACCATATATTGAGTTAGTTAATTCCTTAGTAGATCTTTGCTGATTATCATAAGTTGTATAATTTTGTTTATCTGTTTTCATAAGTTTTTTATATTCATCTCTTTGTAGTTTTAAATGAGTAATAATTTGAAATAATAACGATCTCTTTATATTGGGATGTTGAAAAAATGCCCCAGATAGTGTAAAAATACTATTTTTATGTATTTCTTTAACTTCAGATAAAGTTAATTGCTTTGTTATTAATTCTGGTTCGAATTGGGTAAAATTATATATTATATCTTTCTCTAATAAGAAATCTTTAACACTTTCATAATCTAATTTACCAAGATATGTTTCAGGACCTATATTAAACGTTCTAATTATAGATGGATATAGACTAGAAAAATCTGTAATATATACTGATTCAAATAATCCTGGTTCTGGTTGTCTAACATACGCTCCGATTTTCTTTACATCTATTTTTCTTTTTACTCTAGTTCTTAGAACAGGAATCATAATAATCCTCCCATTTTAGAAAAAGAAAGTAATAAACTATCTACTTTCTTAGACATTTGCTCCATATCTCTCCAGTTACAATGAGATGTTAATCGTATAGTATTAAAAAAATTAATAATTTGCAATTTATCGTCTAATCGTTTGATGATTTTAACATCATCCTGATTATAACGAATTGCTTTAGCTTTATCTTTGTTCCAAATAGTCCAAAATTCTGAACCATGACCTTCGGTTTTACCTTCCCCTAATTCTAATTCTGAAATAAAATCCAATCTATATGAATCTCGATTTCCATATGTCATGATCTTATAGTATGTTAATAAATCGGGAGTTACTAATCCAGCAATCCTAACTACATTTTTTTCAGCATCTATCATGGGATTGATTTTTAAAGGAGAAAGTTCTGAAAAAATTTTATGATTATTAAATAATTTTCTCATTCGATTATAAATATAAGGTAAATCATAAGATATATTCCATGCTGTTAAAATATCAATATTATCTTGTGTAATCTCTTTACAAAATTTATTAATTAATTCTTGCTCTGTAGATACAAAAACTGTATTTTCAGTATTTGGAATTTGAGACCCTAAAACATATGTTATTAATTTATTAGTAGTCGTTTTATAAATACTGATTAAGACAATGGGTGCTGTTGCTTGTGATGGAGGTATGAATTCTCCATCTTCAGAAAAAACTTCAATATCAAAATATGCTACTCTTGGTTGATAATTATTTTTCTTTCCTAATGTATTTTGAACGAAATAATAATCAACTACATGTCTAGTTTCTACAGAAATATCTGATTCATAAAAAGTCATTCCTTTCGGATGTTCATAAGTAGGAATTCCTTCAATGATTGCAAGATCATTCATATCTTCTACTGCTTGTCCATAACCTTCTTTTGCAAAAAAGTAAAATACATCTGGTGCCCAAAAATATTTTTTAACATTTTCTTTTTGTAAAGTATAAAGTACAGACTTCCTAAATTTAACATGTTCAACTTCAACTAAATTATAATCATATATCCAATCTTCAAGTTTTATAGTCCATTTTCCATCAATCTTAGTAATTTCTGGACTTTGTATTTTATTTTGTAATTCATTAGAATTATCTAAATTCTGTTCATTGACTTCATTCTTAAAAAAAGATACAATCGATTGAAAATCTTCATCAAAATAATGATAATCATTATTTCTTAAAAGATACGAAGGATGTACAGTTAAGAAAACGTCTCGTTCTTTTCCAATTGAATCTACATATTTATATAAACCACGAATATTTAAAATTCCTGATTTCTTAATTTCAAATCTATCTTTTGCAGTAGATCCACTAGCAACAATTAATTTTGGATTTGTATATTGTATAACTTTTTCTAAAAAAGGAGAGCAAAGATTTATTTCATTTTTTGTAGGAGTTCTATTTTCCGGAGGTCTACAAAGACATGTATTTGTTATAAACCAACTTAAATTATTTGATATTATATAATCTTGAAGATATTTTCTAAACAATTGTCCAGCTCTTCCAATTACTGGTACTCCCTGTTGTACTTCTGTTTCTCCTGGTGCTTCAAATACAAATAGGATATCAATATCTTCCATATTAGAAAAATCAAATAAAACTTGAGATTCATTATATAATGTACATTGTTTACAAGAATCATTATCTTTAGAAAATTGTTGTAAGAAATTTTCTTTTTTCTCAGGAATATTTTTTATTTTAATATTCTTTTTTCCTCCTTTCTTTTCGATTAATTTCATATTCTGAAATTGTTTCATATTAGTTAATTGTAATCTTTCATATTTTTTAAGTAATTGAAATTTTGGTAAGTCTTGTTTCTCTTCAAAAACTAAATTACTAAACCACCAAATTTGATTTCTTTTTAACCTATACTTAGAAACTAACATTCTTATATATTCAACTAGTTGTTCTTTTGGAAGAGAAAATACAAATAAATTATTTAGATATTGATTTGAAAATTCTAACAATTTTGAAAATTTAGAAAAAATTGAAACAAGTTGAGAATGTTTAACTTCTTGTAATACTTCTTCTGGAAGATCTTCTATTAATCCAAGTAAGTAATCCGTAAAGATCTCAAATTTTTTCCATTTTTCAGAACCATGATAATCTGACATAATTTTCTCCAAAGATAGAGGGAGTATTCTCCCTCATCTATCTAACTTAATTGCTTTTAATATAGGAAATCTTAAACTTCCATCTTTAGTTATTTCCTGACATAAAATTTCAACTTCTTTTCCAATTAACTGATCTTTAATTTTCCAATAACTCTTTCTTTCATCTAATTTAAAACCAGATCCAACTTTTGAAATTATAACTCTATTATTAATTCTTCCTTCAACAATAACTGAACCTAACATTCCAGAAAAATTACCCTGTCCTTCTTCTATTTTATTAATAAAAAAATCGGTTAGAAGTATATGTCTTTTTATTATAAAAGATTTTAATTTAGATTTTGCTGCTGATGTTATATTATCAATCTTTTTATCATAAATTTCTCTTAATTGAAATTCTTTTACTTTTAAAAGATTATCATCTCTTTTCCAACTATAATTTATATTAGGATTTCGTAACATAATTCCTTCATATCCTTGTTGTATAAAAGCTATTGTTAAATTTACAATTATATTAAGATCATTTTTAATTAAAATTTGTTTTACAATTTTTACATAATTAAATCCTTCTTTAGAAATTTCATTCATTGTATGAACCATTTTAGTTGTATCTGAAATATTAGGAGAACCTACTGCAAATATGTTAAGTGTAATTTGATCGCTTAACTCAGGTTTTAAATTTTTATTAGACATCACTGCAGATTGTATTGTATTAAAATCAAAAGATTTACTCCATAATTCTCCATCAATAAAATCTAAGCTATATTTTTCACATATTTGCTTACAATCTTGTAAGATATTAGGACAAATTGTAATGATGTTTCCTGTTCTTGTAAATAGTAACTCCTTATTTGCAAAATAAATACATCTAATACCATCTAATTTTGGAGAACAATAAAATTTTGAGGGATATGATATATTTGTTAAATCGTACATATTTGCAAGTTGAATATCAAAATGAGAAATTATATCTTTATTAAAAGCCTTATTAACAGTATTTACATTTATAGCGGCCTTTAAGAATTTCTTGTTAATAATCTGTTGATAAATTTCATATGTTTCTTCATCAATAGTTTCAAAAAATGTTAGTAATACATTTTGTGCACTATTACCAGATAAGTCTCTATTAACAAGTCTTTCTAAGATTTGTTTAAAACTACTCCAACTATTTTCAATTGTTTCCTTTCCATAATTTTGAGGTACTTCTATTTTTTTTACGTAAAATTGCAAAGTAGGATCATAAGTATACTTCAAAATCTCTTCTAATATTTTATTATCTTTATTTTGTTCTAGTATTTTTATCTTTTCTTTTCGAGATGTAGTAGATTCTAATTGAGAAATAATACTAGTAATACTCATAAATTCACCTCATTGATTTTATCTAGCTTTCTTTCATAAAATTTGAATTTGTAATTATCTTGCAAAAGAGCATATTTCATCATACTCTTTTTAACATATTGTTGCAGAAACTCTCTTGTTGTTTTTAGCTTTATATCCATCTTTGTTTGATTTACATATGCTAATTTTCCTATATTCTCATTAGTAAATCCATGTTGATAAATTGCTGCTCTTAGATTTTTTCGATATCTTCGCGGTACATTTACTTTATCATTAACAACAATTCCACATACATATTGTCTGGATTTTCTTGATATAATTTTAGTTTTCTTTTCGTTTACATCTAGATAATAAAATTCTTTTAATTCATATGTAATCATCTTTTTGAGTAAAGTAGCTACATATGAAAACGTATATTTTTTCATTTCGTCTGTAACTTTTCCATTCCTTTGAAAGAAATTGCAAGAAATAGTTATGTCATCAAAGTATCTACTATAATCTCCATTAGGAAGATTCTTAGCAATAAACCATGCCATCAACCAATCAAAACGACTAAGGTATATATTAGCCAAATATGGACTGGTAGGAGCACCTTGAGGTAGGTGATCCTTATAAAAACAGTATGCTGTAATTTCATCTCGTAAATTTTGTTTCTCCAAAGATCTTTGTATAAGTGTTTGTATTTCCTTTCGAAAACGATAATGCTCTATGCTTGGAAAAAAATCTTTTATATCAATACTAGCTACAATATCTTTCTTTACATGATTTATTGCATTTGTAACAATATTTCTATTTGGAATTCCGCCATGAGCAAATGGAGAAACAGGAAATATCTGATAAAGTTTTAATAAAATTTCTTCTTGCTTACTTTTTAATTCTTCATTTGGCGATTCAATTGTTCTGAATCCTCCTTTCTTTTTTGGAATTTGATATACATTATATGACATATCCATAATTAAACCTCCATTTTGTTAGTTCAAAAAATAAAAATATTAAGAAACCTTAGTATAATAAATAAATTGATTCTTTGCTTTTAAAAATTAAAATTTGATAACGAAGCATTACCAATTACCAAAGAATCATTAAATATTAATAACTGTACTTTTAGATACAGTTTTAGGAGTTTGCAAGGTTGTAACAAATATTTTTTCATTTGGCATTTTTTGTAAAAATTTATAAGATTCTGTATTATCATAAAGATCCCAATCACTTAAAATTACAACAATATCTCTTCTATTAAACTTTGGATCCTTAACTAATTCATTTAAGGCGGGAAGCAACTTAGTTCCTCCTCCTCCTTTAACTTTTTCTGGAATACTTTTTACTTTATAAAACTTTGATGTTACTTTTGTATCCCAGAACATTACATTTACTGTTGTTTTAGTTTTCTTTTGTGCATAAAAAATTTCCGATGTAAACTGATTAAATTCTTTAGGAGAAATACTTCCAGATACATCAACCAAAATCCAAATAGTAGGAATACTGTATCTAATAATAGGAGAAATATTAGGATCTCTTCTTGGTAAACGCTTCCAAGTTGAAATAACAGAAGATCCACGATAGTTGAGAACATTTCTTAGCTTTCTATTCCATGGAATTTTGCTTTCTGTAAGTTCTTGGAATATACGATCTGTAAAAGAGTTCATTTTACCGGCAGTTTTTGAAAATACTAATGAATCGTGTAATGCTCTATTTAATGATTTTTCTAGATTATCTTTTACATCTTTATCACCGATTTGTCCTTTTTCTATTGTTTCTTCTTTTCCTTCTTTTCCTTCTTTAGAAGGTTCCTTTGACTTTATATCTCCATAAAGGTGTTGCTTATTTTGCTCATCTGAATCCGATTGTCCTTCTTGTGGATTATTTGACTCAAAATAACCTGCAGATTTTAGTTCTTTTTTCATTTCATTTAATAACTCATTTGCTTCTGATAACATACGATTAGCAATTTCTTCTGCTGATTCAGTTTTCCATTCTGCCTTAACTGGAATCTTAAATACTGGAGAAAATGTGGTCGGTTTTGAAAATCCAAAATCTTCAGATAATACATTATTTATAATGAAATCTGCAGCTATATTAAATAATGTTGAATTTGGATATTGTTTTATTCTAATCGTATGATTTAATAGTATATGCATTAATTCATGTAAAAATACAAATAATTTTTCTTGTTTAGGTAATTTACTCCACGTTTGTGTTAATACAATACTATTATCATAAGAGTATCCAATTTGATCTGTTTCTCCATTGTATTTAATATTACAGTAATTAACAAAAAAGTAAAACATTGGTGCTTTTACGGTAAGAACAGTTCGCATATTTGCGATTTCTTGTTTTAAATCTTCCATCTTAAGCTCCTACATATTTACTAAGATCTTGATATGCTTTTATAAATTCATCTATATCCTTTGGAGACTTGTTAATTATATTGTCCATTATCTTATTTTGAACTTCCTCACTAAACATATTTAAAAGAACATAGATATATTCATGTTCTTTTATCTTCAATAGATCAATAGAAAACGTTTCAATTGTTTTTATATCTCTTTGAGATACCTGAGCTACGGATAAAAACTTTTGTTGTCTATCTAAAGAAGTCCATATTTCTTTAAAATTAGCAAGAATATCTTCAACCCGTGGAACTTTAATATTTAAAAATGTCATTAAGAAAGCAGTTGCTTCCTCTCCCACTATTCCAGTTGCTATTTGTTCTAAATCAGATTTTATTTTATGACTAATTTTAGCTAATGTTGTCCATGCTCTTGGTGTAGGATAGTTCTTAAGCGTTTGTGGAGTTTGTGGTGGTTTTAGTAACATTCCATAACTTGTTAGGAATGCTGGTATTCTTTTATCCCAATCAATATAACGGTTACTCATATATTGTATCCATTCTTCTACTTTAGGAGAATCTACTTCAAAAACAATAAATCTATTTAATAGTGGAGCAGGAAGTTCCTGAGCTATTGATGAATCTTCTGGTCTATTGCCAGCAGCAATTACAAGTGTATCTGGATGCAAATCTAAAAATCCTGCTTTTCTTTCTAATGTTAATCTTAATGCCGCAGATAATGTATCTGCTCTTTCAACATTTGTAATTTCATCAAGAAATAATACTCCAGGTTTTTCGGTAAGTTTAATAAGATTTGCCATTGGCAAATATGTAAATCTGTCTTTTTCTTTATCAGGAATGCCAAGTAGATCACTTGGCTCAGCAAGTGATAAATCTAAAGCAACAAGAGGTAAATCCATTTCTTCTGCAATTTTATATGCAGTTTCTGTTTTGCCTATACCAGCTGATCCTAATAATAACAATGCTGATCTGCTTCCATTTTTATAAAGATCAATTACTGTATCTTTTATCTTATCAATTCTCATACTAATTTATCCTCCTTTTTATCAAATTCATATCTAAAATTTACAAACCATACTTCTGCATGTTCATCTATTTCAATTAGAAAATCATTTAACATATTCATATCTTCAGTTATCTTATCAAAAGATATAGTTTTTGGATAGATAACAGTAAAATATAAATCTTCAATATATTCAGTTTCTTTTGATTCTTCTCCAGTTACAGGATCGTAAATATCGATTATAAATTTTTTACCAATTTCTTTTAATTTTGTGATAATAGAAGACAGCAATGAAATTTGTTTTTCATCTAACTCTGAAATAAATTGTTCAAACTCTTTCTTACCATTAATTCGAATACCATCTAACAAATCAATAACTAAACTTTTCTCTGACATTAAAACCTCCATCAATTTAGATAAAAGAACTAATATTTATACCAACAAAATGTATTCTATATATACCTCCTTTTTACAATTTATGTATCGAAATATCTTTTGCAGATACATCAGATAGTAAATTAACGAAATATGGTTTAAACTTTTCTGAAATTTCTTTAGCCATATCCGATGCTACTTTAGATAATATTCTCATTGCAATCTTAATTGAATTTTCTAAATCCTGAATATTAATTTTATTAAGATTATGAATATATACCAAATCTTTAGCATCAATTATTGAAGCAAACTGAGTTGCAATTCTATTTATTGGATCTTTAGTGTGTAATCCATAATAACTTACATCCTCTTTCATAGTTTCAAGAACTAAAGGATGAGGAGACTTCTTAATAGAAATTGGAGATAACGAAGCAATTGGAAGAACTTTTATTGAAATACCAAGGAATTTCTTTAGTTCTTCGCTTTTTAGAGCCACTAAAAATAAGTATAATTGGTATTGTAATAATTTTTCTGTTGGTTTAGAAAGTACATAATCAACAGGAACATCTGATAATAAAGAAAACAATGGAATAGCAAATAAACTTGTAACTGGTGTTGTAAATAATCGAGAATCAATATTATACTGTTTCTTAATAGTATTTTCTACTGTTGTTAACATTATCTCATAAGAAAGAGTATCTAATAAATTAGTTGTAACTTCTACATCAGAAAAAGTTTGTTGTTGAGATCTATATGTTAACAGTAGATAATTACTATTTTCAGATGCAACTGCAGCAATAAAAGCAATTGGATTTGAAGTCCAATTATATGAAGCTAAAACTGAACTAAAGATAAAATCAAAATTATATAAAGTAAGAAAATCATTAGTTAAAATGGATTTAACTAATTGAAGATCCTGAGCATTCCATTTAAAAGTTCTAGCTTTTACAATAGATAGTAATTTCTTCGAAAGTGTTATATACTTTATTTTACTTACTGTTTGTAGATTTCTTTGTATCATAACTTGATAATCTGAATGAGCAAAGAATACTACAAGTTTTAATAATTCAATAACTTTTAAAATATCCATTATTTCATCTTTAGAGAAGAATACTGAATTATCCGTTCGTTTTTCTGGTTTTACCCACTTTTTCCAAATATCTTCAGTTTTAATAAGTTCTGAAAGACGATAATCAATAATTGTATCTATTAAAGAATTAGCGTCATCATTTAAGATATCCGGTTCTTCTCCATTTTGTAATACTGCATAAATATTTTCAAAATATCTTGTTAAACGATCTTCGTCTAGTTCATTTAACTTATGGATATCTTCAATAATGTTATTAAAAGTTTTTTTAGTCATAATCGTTTGATTTGTAATAGGGAGAAGTATAGACATATTAGTGGTTGTAATTCTAACAACATTACTGCTTTCCTTTTCGATTTTTACCAAGTTATCCTCCTTCTTGCGTATTCTTTATGATTAGCGTTTCATAACTAATCTTTTTGGAAAACTTATCCAGATCAAATCCAGCTTCAATAAGTTTTGCTTGATCCACAATAGATTTTTCTGTTTTAACAAAACTCAATGAAAATCTACCATTAGTTGTTTGTACTATAGCCTTTGCATCTTTTCTACGTTTCAAAACTTTTTTAATTTCGGTTGAAAGAATTCTTTTTTGTTCTTCCAATGACGAAATCTGAGTCCTTAGATTTTCAAATTCTTGTACCAAAATTTTTAATCTTCGCATAAAAAACCTCCTTGAAATTAATTCGTATAATTATATATATAGAAGTGAAAAAAATCAATAAAAGAAGAGAGAGTTTATATAACCCTCCCTAGTGAAAACTATTCAATAAGGGTAATTTGAATATCAAAATTTTCATTCTTTGAATTGTATGTTTTGAAGTATATTAATCCATCATCATAACATTTTATCATTTCATTTTGTGGAATAATAAAATTATCTAAATTTCCATTAATTGTAATACTATTAACTTCTTGTCCATCTGTAAGTGTTATCCAGTATGAAAAATTTAATATCCAGCCTAATAATTTTCCATTAACAGTTAGAAGATCTCCTGTATCAGGATTTGCACTCCAAAATTTACCATGCTGATCAACATACAATGTATACCCATTTTCTGAAATATTTATCATAAACCACTTCCTACCATTAGATGATTTCTTTAAAAAATCATCCTTTTCTAACTCTTCTGATTTTGACATTTTAAAGTACCTCCTTCTTAGAAAAATATTGAAAAATATGTCTGATTACATTTCGTATAATTATATATATAGAAGTTTGTTAAACTAACAAAATCATAACTATAAAAATAATATATAATATAAACTAATTCAGTCCAGTAGATCCAAAACCATTATCCTGACGTTCTGATGGAAACAGTTCAGAGAACTTATCAAAAATATATGAGTCTACCATTAACTCAAATCCAATATCTCCCTCATATTCAATATTATATGGTAGTGTAATCTGATTAAAAACTAATTGTGCAATTCTCGTTCCAATTTGAATGTGAGGCGTATCAAAAATCTTCTGATATAAATAAGAATCAATATCAGCTATAACTTTTATTTCTCCTCTATATATCGAATCAATGGTTCCAGGACTATTACAAATATAATATCCTCTTCCTAATTTTGCAGCCAGTCCAGATCTTGGTCGTATTACAGCTTCATAACCTACAGGTAATGAAAGTTTTACACCTGTCGAAATAACTAAAGGTTGAGTAGTAAATTGTATATTTTCACGAGAATATAAATCAAAACCAGAATTACCAATATCGTGTTTTGGAATCAATGTAGAATCATAAACACACATAACGATTTTTGGATTTAAAATTTTAACATGAGTTTCGTCTACCCTTATAATTTCATTTAACATAGCCTCTCTCCTTCTATTATTTACTATTGGTAAATTTACAAGTACTACCACTAGTTTCATTAAAATAAACTGAAATATTTGCAATATTTGTTAGATTCATCTTTATTATAAGTTTTTCAAACTCTATATATAAAAATTTAGAAAGAGTTTCCGCGGTTGGTACAAAGTTTACGATAAATAAAGATTCATTTAAAAAATAAGATGAATCATCTTTTTTTAACGAAAGACTTTCTTTTGTTAAATCGTTTATTTCTAAGAACTTATCAAAAAGTGTGTCTTTTGTAGACAAAATCATTTTATGATCTAAATCTTCTGCATGTAAAATATCATATTGTCTAAAAACTTGTGGTTTTAAAAATGTATAATCTAGCAATATATCGTTTTTTAAGATAGATCCCATAAGTTCATAAATTATAGTAGAATCGTGACCATGCAAATTTCTACATTTCGGTATTAATTCTGAAGTACCTAAATCTTGGTTAAAAACTCGATGAGCATAAGAAATCTTAAATTGTTTACTAATTGTCCACATATATTACCTCCTAAGTTATTATATCATTACATATTTTTGTATCTAAA
>JABEBX010017392.1_pt1 | contig 22908 bp, 18 predicted proteins | sample 7245971 | NCBI WGS metagenome assembly JABEBX01 (sample SAMN14506365, study PRJNA622280) | hot springs metagenome | biome: hot spring [ENVO:00000051]|acidic hot spring [ENVO:00002120]; feature: spring [ENVO:00000027]|sediment [ENVO:00002007]; material: sediment environment [ENVO:01001048]... | reverse complement strand
GCGATGGGTCTTCCCGGTCTATCGCCGCGACACCAAGACCGCCGATGCGCCGACGGGGAAAATCTGCAATCACGCCTGGCGCAAGGCGTGCATCAGGGCAGGAGTGCCTGAACTACGCTTCCACGATCTGCGCCATACTTGGGCCAGTTGGCACACCATGGCGGGCACTCCTGCAATGGTGCTAAAGGAACTTGGGGGATGGGCCAGTCTGGCGATGGTGGAGCGATATACCCACCTGAGTCCTGGTCATCTTGCCGCTTGGGCCGACCGAGTTTCTGTCTCAAATCTGGAACAAGTGCCAGAACTCGGAGCAGAACCAGCGCAGAGAAATGTTGATAAGTCCGCGCAAGATAAGGAGAAATCTATGGGGTGGCTGATGGGACTCGAACCCACGACAACAGGAATCACAATACTGACGTTCGAAAGCACCGAGGTACCCAAACCGCCGACAGTGTTGGTCGCATTGTATTTGTACCAGAGACTGAGTTTGGCATCCGGCGTGATTTTTAGGGTGTAGGTAATCGGGGTTGCCTGGCTACGCGTGGTTGCCGATTCATTAGCGATTTGTAAACCCGTAGGATAACCTCCTGAAGGGGGAGGCACCATTGGGTAATCCGGGAGTGAGTAGGTCGTTCCGTTGTAAGAGTAAGATCCGCTGATGCATGTATTCTTTACATCGTCGGTGGTTGCATTGGGATTGATAGCTTGCAAGGCCGCAAGATTGATATTGCCATAGCCGCGAATACCGATTTCTCCGGGGCTTGTTTGACATTTGCCAAGGCCCGTATTTGTATTGTCGCCATTGCACACCAATTTATTATTTTGAGAGACTGAGCCGTTCAGAAAATTTCCGTATTCATCCATTCCAAGGCCGAGATAAGCGCCAGCCATGCCGTTGTATGGGGAGTTTGAGTTGGAGCAGCTATATCCCAGGCTGCCACCCCATGCGCCGATATTCTGAGGGGCAGAACCATTCAGGATGTAAAAACCGATCCCGTCCGCACCGTGTCCACCTTGGTTATCGCCACCGTAGGTGTAGGTGGTGAATGTTACGTTAATGCCTTGATTCGATGGGTAAGTCGAATTGAGGATAATTGCTCCCGCCTGACTGTAATAACAGACGTTTTGTCCGTTCTGCACTGCACAGCCATTCGTCAACCTCAGGGCACCTTTTCCTGGTTTGTCCTGATTGTTTGTCAGGCCGGTTTGAACTTGCGGTACAGGCGGGTTTTCCGGATTGTTGTAGGAAAGGTCGCCATTGCTGTAATAACTATCTCCAAGGCAAGCAGGAATCCCATTGGCGCTGGGGCCGCTGTTAATGGCAGATCCCGCAGTCAGGCAGGCACCTCCAAACGAGGACCAGCTCAAATTGGGCGCAGTGCCCGTGAAGTCTTCCTGCAGCACATTGGTTGTCTGCGCTTGTGCGAGTCCAGACATCAGGAGTCCGCAAAGTGCAGCCCAAGCACTCAGCCCTATCAGGTAGCGACGCAGGCAAGATGGTGTCAGCATGATGGGTATCCGATTGGCGTTCAGAAAAGAATCTGTGGATGCGATCGAGGGGATCAGGAAGCACCCGGCGTGCAGAGTTTGAAGACACTCTCGGTGTTTGCGGCCGTAGTGCCATTGCTTTCCTGCATATGCATGAAAATGTCGTAATAAGTGGCAGTGAATCCGGTCGTGCCGCACGCATAGGGGTCCACCGGCAGATTGGTGGGCACGACGGTGACGAGTACCGTGTAGCCGCCAGGCAAGGCGGGCGGTGCGGGGCTGATGGCGGTGGCCACGTTGCTCAAGGTGTCGCAGGTCTTGGCGGCCTGGCAGTTCTGCCAATAGGTTGGTGCAGAACTCGATCCGGGCACCGGCCATGGACTGCTGGTGTTGACCGGAACGTGAAACCAGGGCTTGCTGCTGGCGGCGATCTCCAAAGGCACAAGACCCGCCCCGCTGGCGGTCTGGATGATGGCCGCCTGCTGCACCTGCCGCAGTGCCATGTCACCGGCTTGCACGTCTTTCTGCCGCTGCACGGTGTTGCCGGTCATCACCCCCTGGAGCAGTGTTCCGCGCATGGTGAACAACACACCGAATAGCAGCACCACCAAGGTGATGAGAGTGAGCAGCAGCACGTAGCCGCCCTCGTCACGACGCGTCAGGTTAGGGGTCAGTGCGGCCATAGCTGGTTCCGAACGGCAAATTCGGATTCGATGACGGAAAAATGGTTGTGGCCGTAATCAGGCAGGCCACCAATGCCTGTGGGTACGGTGTAGGGGGTGAACTGTGCCGGGCCCAGACTGGGGCTGGGCAGGGCGATCGTTGCAGGCGCGGTGTATCCGGGGTCGTTCTGTAGCGATTTGGTCACCAGTGCGAACAGCACGCTGCGCACATTTGCCGTGTACTTCCCGCTCACGACGGCGGGCCATGTGAGGTAGTCGGTCACGCTGCCGGAGTTGCTTTCATCCACGCCGAACAGCGCCTGCAGGCTGACCACGCCTGCCGCTACCGGTACTGGCGGGCCCACAAGCATGTCGGTCTGGGCATTGAGCACGGCACGCACCAAGACTGGATAGGAGCCGCCGCCCGCATTCGCATATTGGCCGATGTAATAGACCACGGTCTGCACGTTGCTGCTGGTTTGCGGCCCCAGATCGGTGAGGCGCGATTGCACGAAATTCGGATTGGTCAGACTGCCGCCTGGCGGCAGCGCCCCGGCAGCGATCAGCTGATTGTTGAAGGGTGCGTACCCGGTGCTGGGAAACAGACTGCTGCTACTGCTACTGATGTAAGTGGATGAGGGTGAAGTGCTGGGCCCGATATCGGCGATCGGAACCCGGAAACACACCAGTTTCCCGTTGAGCGGCATGCGCAGCAGGGCGGCATCGCCCACACTCAGTCCGGCGGTGGAAGCCAGGGGCAGTTCACTGCTGTTGAGCGCACCTTGGCCGTTGGCGGCTTGGGTGGTGGAGTTCTGCACGACGTAGGCGGTGGGGTTGCCGTTGCCTGGCGTCTGCAGCGCGCTGGTGGCGCCGGTAAAGAACAGCATGTCGGTGAATTGCTGCTTGGTGCCATAGGCCGAGGGGTCGGGTGTGATGCTGGGATAGTTGGTACTGCCTGCTGCGGTGCTGGTGGGCAGGGTCAGCGGCTGCGACGCAGCAGAGACCGGGTACTGGGCAAACGGCTGGCTGCCGCCAATGCCGCTGTCGTAGGCCAGCAGCACGCTGCAGCGCGACTGAGCGCCGCCGAGCATGAACCCGGCATTGGACAGATCGCGACTGATGAGATCGAGCGCGGCGCGGGTCTGGGTATCGCGCTGCATCACATCGCTCATTTCCACGTTCTGCTTGGTGAGGGACGACTGCACCAGCAGCACGGCGATGGCGAAGATCAGCCCGATGACCAGGGCCACCATCAGCTCGATGAGACTCAGGCCGTGCTGGCGGTGGGCGGCGGATAAGGAAGGAGAGGTGGAGAGGTGTCGCATGTCAGAAGCCCACCTGGTACTGATACGTCTGGCTGCGCGCGCCGCCACCGCCCTTGCCTGCGGCCCAGGCAATGGTCAACGTCACGCCGCATAGCGGGGCATTGGGGTTACTCACGTCGCAGGGGTTACCGTCGGCGCCCGCCCCGGTGGTGATGGTGACTTTGGCGCCTGGAAGCATCATGGATGGAGTGCTGAAGATATTGGCCAGCCAGGGCTGCAACGCGGCGGGGGCGCTGGCCGATGCGCTGGTGTAGCTTTGCGTGACGCCCGCGCCGAGTTGCGATACGACTTGCGGGCTGGCTTGCAGAATGGCCCAGAACTGGTTGCCGAAAGCCGCAGTGTCTAGCGCTTCCTGGTTGGCGGTCTGCGCCGGAACGGCCAGGCTATAGAGCGATGCGATCGACAGCATCCCCAGGCCGAAAATGACGATGGCAACCAGCACACTGATGAGCGACATGCCGGCCTGATTTGCGGCTGCGCGAGCGGGAGGATGGGGCTGGAGCGTCATGATGCGGTGTTGGCGTTGAGAATCACACTGCCTGAGGCGAGTACCTGCAGCGTCCAGGTCTGGCCTTGCGCAGCGGTCACGGTGATGGTGGGCGCGGTGTTGATGAAGCCTTGGCTATCGAAAGTGAGCGTCTGCGTGTTGCCGCCGGTGATGCTGCAGGTAATGCCCGGGTAGCTGGCGGCGATTTGGCTTGGCGACATCGAGTGCTCTGCAATCACCGTTCCGCCCACACTGGTGCTCCAGGTACAGGTGTTGTTTGCCCCAAGGGTGATGGTGACCGGCTGCTGCGTGGTCACCGCCTGATTGCGCGCCCAGGCCACGTCTTGGGGAAACTTATTGACCAGCACCGAGGTTTTGCCGGAATCGACCATGCTCACCAGATTGGGCACGACCATCAGGCCGAGCAGGGCGGCGATGGCGATGGTCACCATCATTTCGATGAGGGTGAAGCCCGTCTGACGTGACTTGATGAGGGACATGTCAGGTGTTCCCGGATTGATCGCGCGCCCAGCCATTCGATGTGGTTCCAGCGGGCAATGGCGGGGAACTGGTTCCGGGCGGCATGACCCAGCCTGATGCGGGCACGCTGGTGGTGTATTTATTGCCGTCCTGGTCGATGGCGTAGCTGGGTGCGACGAGGCCGCCCGTCGGCGTGGCGGTGAGGGTGAAAGTCGTCGCCGTCAGGGTGGGGCAACTGAACTGGTAATCCTTTCCGGCGGGCGGTGTCGCGCAGATGGGAGCGCCAACATAGGTGCGGTTGTCCTGGTAGTACTGCTGCAGGGCCACACTCATGCTGGAGAGGTTTGAGAACGCCTCGGTCAGCTTGCTGCGAGTGACGTAGCTGGTGTAAGCCGGAATGGCGATGGCCGACAGAATGGCGACGACCGCCACGACGATCATCAGTTCAATCAGGGTGAAACCGCGGTTGCGCTGCATGGATGGACTCTCCTTGCGTGCATTGTGGAATTGCTTTGCACAAACTGCCGCAGCGAGCCGACGAACGGTGTGAATCTGGCGACGAACGGTCGATTCTTTCCAATATTTATCGGATGTACATTTGGTGACACGGTTGGCTGGGCACTGAGGCGGCGGGCGACCTCTCGGCGGACTTCTTGGCGATCACCTCCGCTTGCAGGGTTTGTGCGCTGGCTCTTGAAACCCGAAAGTCCGTCCCTATAATTAGCACTCGTTGAAGGTGAGTGCTAACAACGGCTTCATCGTACTGTCATGTACGCGCCTTCAAAATGGGTTTCTGGCCGTCGGTTCCGGGCATCGTCCGGTAGGCGGTTTGTCATTGGGCTCCGAGCAGGAGCCCGGTTTTCCACAAACTTCAGGAGATTTGCATGAAATTGCGCCCTCTGCATGACCGTGTCGTGGTCAAGCGTATCGAACAAGAAACCACTACCGCCTCGGGCATCGTGATCCCGGGCAGCGCGGCGGAAAAGCCCGATCAAGGCGAAGTGCTGGCCGTAGGGCCGGGCAAGCATGACGACCAGGGCAAGCTGGTGGCCATGGCAGTGAAGGTGGGCGACCGCGTGCTGTTCGGCAAATACGCCGGTCAGACCGTCAAGGTCGACGGCGACGAACTGATGGTGATGCGCGAAGACGACCTGATGGCCGTCATCGAGAAGTAATTCACGTCATTCGCGTGATCTGATTCCTGCTTCAACTGCAAATTTACGGAGAATTTCAATGGCTGCAAAAGACGTGATTTTTGGTGCGGACGCCCGCGCCCGCATGGTGGAAGGCGTGAACATTCTCGCCAACGCTGTCAAGACGACCCTGGGCCCCAAGGGCCGCAATGTGGTGCTCGAGCGCTCGTTCGGCGCCCCCACCGTGACCAAGGACGGTGTGTCCGTGGCCAAGGAAATCGAGCTGAAGGACAAGTTGCAGAACATGGGCGCGCAGATGGTCAAGGAAGTCGCTTCCAAGACCTCCGACAACGCCGGTGACGGCACCACCACCGCCACCGTGCTGGCCCAAGCCATCGTGCGCGAAGGCATGAAGTATGTGGCCGCCGGCATGAACCCGATGGACCTGAAGCGCGGCATCGACAAGTCGGTCACCGCCCTGGTCGAAGAGTTGAAGAAGGCCTCCAAGCCTTGCTCCAACACCAAGGAAATCGCGCAGGTCGGCTCCATCTCGGCCAACAGCGACGCGAATGTCGGCCAGATCATCGCTGAGGCGATGGACAAGGTGGGCAAGGAAGGCGTGATCACCGTCGAAGACGGCAAGAGCCTGGAAAACGAGCTCGACATCGTCGAAGGCATGCAGTTCGACCGTGGCTATCTGTCGCCCTACTTCATCAACAACCAGGACAAACAGGTTGCCGTGCTCGACAACCCGTTCGTGCTGCTGCACGACAAGAAAATCTCCAACATCCGCGACCTGCTGCCCGCGCTGGAGCAAGTGGCCAAGTCCAGCCGTCCGCTGCTGATCATCGCTGAAGACGTGGACGGCGAAGCGCTGGCTACCCTGGTGGTCAACAGCATCCGCGGCATCCTCAAGACCGTGGCCGTCAAGGCACCGGGCTTTGGTGACCGTCGCAAGGCCATGCTGGAAGACATCGCCATCCTGACCGGCGGCAAGGTCATCGCCGAAGAAGTCGGCCTGACGCTGGAAAAGGTCACGCTGGCCGATCTGGGCCAGGCCAAGCGCATCGAAGTGGGCAAGGAAAACACCATCGTCATCGACGGCGCTGGTGTGGCCGCCGACATCGAAGCGCGCGTCAAGCAGATCCGCATCCAGATCGAAGAAGCCACCTCCGACTACGACCGCGAAAAGCTGCAAGAGCGCGTGGCCAAGCTGGCCGGTGGTGTGGCCGTCATCAAGGTCGGCGCCGCCACCGAGATGGAAATGAAGGAGAAGAAGGCTCGTGTCGAAGACGCCCTGCACGCGACCCGCGCTGCGGTGGAAGAAGGCATTGTGGCTGGCGGCGGCGTGGCGCTGCTGCGTGCCCGTCAGGCCGCAGGCGAGATCAAGGGCGACAACCACGATCAGGAAGCCGGCATCAAGATTGTGCTGCGTGCCATTGAACAGCCGCTGCGCGAAATCGTTGCCAACGCCGGTGGCGAGCCCAGCGTGGTGATCAACAAGGTGCTTGAAGGCAAGGGCAATTTTGGCTTCAACGCCGCCAATGACACCTACGGCGATATGCTGGATATGGGCATTCTCGACCCGACCAAGGTCACCCGCACCGCGCTGCAGAACGCCGCCTCCGTGGCGGCCCTGATGCTGACCACCGAGTGCATGGTGGCCGAGGCGCCGAAGGACGAGAGCGCACCCGCCATGCCCGCCGGCGGTATGGGCGGCATGGGCGACATGGGCATGTAATTCCAGGTCTCGTCCAGCAGCCAGCTGCAACGCAAGCCCGCCATCCGTAAGGATGGCGGGCTTTTTTGTCATGGAAAACGCATGAAGCTGTCAACGCTCTCGCTAAGATCGTTGCCATTTCGATCTGGGGGCCAACATGCCACGTTTTTGTACCCAATGCGGCACGCAGAATCAAGAAGACGCCAAGTTTTGCCGACAGTGCGGCGCGTTGTTGCCGACTCAGGTCAAGCCGATGCAGCCCCCAGAGGCTGCTGCCCCCCATCCCCAGAATGAGGCGAGCCAGCAGGCCGAGCAGGCGGCGCAACTTCAGGCGGCGCAACTTCAGGCGCAGCGCGATGCACAGGCCTTGAGAGACGAAGAGGCGCGCCGGGCTGAAGAGGCGAGACGGGCCGAAGCCGAGGCCGAGCAGTCCCGGCGGCAAGCCGAGCGACAGGCGCAGGAGGCCGCTGATCGGCAAGCGCAGGCCCAGGCGCAACTGCAGCGCGCGAAACAGCAGCAGGCAGAGAAAGAAGCAGAAGCCGCCGCGGCTGCGGCTGCGCGAGAAGCCGAACAGACCGCGCAGCGTGAGCGTGCGCAGCGCGAGGCCGAGCGCCTTGCCGCCACGGCCCGGTTGGAAGCGGAAATACGCGAGCGTGCACAGGCGGCCCGCGCCGTGCCGCCGCCCCGCAGCAGTGCCTCGCCCGATCAATCGCCTCGATCCGGGCTCGGCCAAGGCGCCCAGCAGCCGGTGAAAGGCAGCAACGCGTTTCTCATCGGCGGTATCGCCACGGGCGTGATTGCGCTGCTGCTCATAGGCGGGGGAGGGCTGTGGTGGTCGATGCAACCTCCGCAGCAAGACAAGACGGGTGCTTCCGTAGGTGCGAGCGAGGCGGCGTTTGCGGCGTCGGCTCCAGCTCAGCCAACTGCGGCGAGTGCATCTCGCACCGCTGCGGCCGCGCCTGCCCCAGCGTCGCAGGCCGTGCCGACCACACCAGCGGTGGCGTCGGCGCCGCCTGTGGTCGCACCCAAGCCCGAGCCTGTCGTGCGCAAGCCCAGCACGGCCACGCCTGCTCCGGCGGTGCCGCAGCGTCAGGCCCAGCCGGAGACCTTTGCGCCCGTTGCTGCGCCTGCGCGCCCTGCGCCGCCAGCGCCTCAGCCGACGCAGGCCCGCGCGCCCGTCGCAGAGCCCGTGCCTCACGCCGCATCACCCAAGCCGACGGGACGGGTCGAAGCCCTGCGCGCCGCGCTTGCGGCCTGCCAGACCAAGGGTAATTTTTTCACCCAGCAAATCTGCATTCAGGAAACGCGCTGGAAGTATTGCGGCGCGCCGCTGTCGCCCGATCCGCTGTGGGGCAAGATTCCCGAATGCCCCAATTCGTCGTCGGAACAGAACAATCCGTGAGAGTCTGTACCGGGTTTGACCCGACCAAACTTCACCACCGTCCAGGGAGGACATCATGACCGTGAAAACCACCAACAACCTCGGCGTGCTGCTGCGCAGCTACGAGGCGCTGCACAACTGGCGCGCGCTGGCCATGCTGGCGGGCAGCTTCGTGCTCGGCGGGCTGGCCATCAGCGGCGGCGCGGCGGCGGGCATGAGCTCGGGCAGCGCCGCAGTATCGATGCTGATGGGGCTGCTGGGCGCGATCATCATCATCGTGGGCATGAATGCCAGCGGGCTGATGCTGGTCGATCAGGCGTATGACCAGCCGATCCGCGGTTTCGCCCCGGCGTTTCTGGGCGGGGTGCAGGCGGCGCTCTACGTCATCGGGCTGCTAATTCTGCTCGGCCTTGGGTTTGGCGTGATTCTGCTGGCGGCTTATCTGCTGTCGCTGTTCGGCCGCATTCCAGGCATTGGCGGGTTTCTCGGCTTTCTCCTCGGCGGGCCTTTGGTCGTGGTGGTGGCGCTGGCTTACGCCGTGCTGCTGCTCGCCGGGCCGCTGATGATTGCGGCGGTCTGGCATGGCGAGGGCTTCATCGCCAGCCTGTCGCGCGCCGTGGGCATCGTCACCCAGCGGCCGCTGGAAGTGTTCATGCACTTTCTGGTGCTGGGGCTGCTGGTGTTTCCGGCCGTGGCGTTCATCTTTGCCGTGGTGTTCGTGGGCAGCATGTTCGTCGGCGGATTTTTTGCCGCGGGCAGTTTTGGCGGCATGGGCATGGGGGGCTTCGGTGGTATGGGCGGTATGGGTGGCTTCGGTGGCTTCGGTGGCATGCGCGGCATGGAAGGTGTGGCGCTGGGCGGCGCGGGCATGGGCGGCGCGGGCCTGTCGATCGGCTTGGTATGGTTTCTCGCCTGGTCGGTGGTGAGCCTGATCTATGTGCTGGGCATGATCTTCGTGTACCGGGCGGTGAGTGAAGGCGTGGAGTCGGCTGGGTCTGAGCAGATTGGGCAGAAGCTGGCCCAGTTCAAACAGAAGCTCGACGACTACAAGCCACGCCCCGCACCTGTCGCGCCGCCGCCCCCGGCTCCGTCGGCTCCTCCGGCCGAACCTCCCACCCCATCACCGGAGCCGACTTCCCCCGCCCAAGTGGCCGACACCACACATTGCCCGGCCTGCGGCGCCGCCGTGCAGCCGGACGATGTGTTTTGCGGTAGCTGCGGTCATCGGCTCAAGTAAACACGCTCCCTGAAGCCGGGAAAGCCGGAAAATCGCCTGCCAACATCCACACAACCCATTGCCATGAGTTACGAATTCTCCGACCGAAGCCAGGCGCTGAATCTGCCCAACCCCTACCGCATCGAAAACCTGTTTCTCTACTTTGCCGCGGTAGCGTTGCTAGAGGCGGGGTTGGTGGTGCTGTTTCAGGTGCGCGGTCATTTGCAGGCGGGAATCGATGCGCGTGGCGCTTCGGCGCTGGTGCTCGCCGTGCTGTTGCTGTCGGGCGGCATCGCCTGGATGTGGCGGGCGTTCAGCCAACTCAACTATTTTGTCGGGCGCGGTTTGCCGCGCGGTCTGGCTCCCGAAATTCCGGAAGGTCAGGACGGCTCCAGCACGGCCGGGCAGGAGGTGCGCGAGTTGCTGCGCAACGGGGCGGTGTTTTTTGAGGACCCGGGCAGCAACCCGCTGTATCGCTTCATGCCCAACCTGATTTTCGCGCCCTATGCGGTGCGCGCCGCAGCGCACCGGCTGGCGCAGAACGGGGTGGCGCTGGCGGCCTATATCGTCAGCATGGCGCTGGCGCTGCTGGTGTTTTCGAATGCGCTGACCGCAAGTTGGCTGGGCCTGTTTTATCTGGTGCTCGGCTATCTGGTGATTTTCCAGCCCATGATCCGCGGCAATCTCACCGCCCAGTCGAACACGGTGCAGAACGCCAAGCTGAGCATCGGTCTGCTGGTGTTGCTGGTGGTGGCGGCGGTGATCGGCCCGGTGCTGCTGGCCTTGTTCAGCGCGCAGTTGCCAGCATTGCCAGAATTGCAGATCAACAGCGCGCTGTTTTTCAGCGCCATTGCCGCTTTCGTGGCGACGGCGCTGGGGCTGGCGACCTTGAAGGAGCAGATGGGGCCGCCGCCGCAGTCCGTCGGGTCGGCGCAGACCACCGAGGTGTGCACCATGAACTCGCACCCGGCGAAGCTGATGGAACAGGTCGACCGCATGCTGATGGAGCGTTGGAAAGAGGCCATTCCCAACCGGCGCTATCTGCGGCAATCGCCCGAGGTCAAGGGGCGTCAGGGCCAGTTCCGGCTGGAGTTGGTGGAAGAAACCCAGCCGATGCCGCGCGAGCGTGCCACGCCCTCGGGTCTGAGTCATGCGATGGCGCTGCCGCAGTTCCGCTGGCTGGTGTTGCTCTCGGCCTGGTTTGCGCTGCTGATGGTGATCGTTGCGGTGGGCGCTTATGGCCTAGCCCACGCCTTGTTGCAGGGCGGCGATCTGTCTTTCTGGGTCATGCTGACCCTGGGGCTGAGTGTGGCGGCGGTGTATGCGCTGCGCAGTGCGCATGCCCTGTGGGGGCGCTACGACTTTCGTTCCACCGTGATCTGGGTCGATATTCAGGGCAGCTATGAATCGGCGCGCATGGAAATGGGCAATGTGCTGGCCGATCGGCTCAAGACGGAAAAAGACGTCATCAACATCGAGGCCATGACCTTGCGGGTCTGGGCGTCAGAGATCGACACCGTGCTGTTCGAGCGCACCGGCCCGCGACAGGTGCTGGCCATGCGCGGGCTGCCCAGCGTGGCTCAGGGCATGGCGGGCGAGTTGCGCGGCTTTGGCCAGGAGCGCCCCACCTTGATCGCGCCGCAGTCCAGCCTCGATGCGGAGCGCGCGGCGCATATCGGGAAGTTCAATCAGTTGCTCGGCGGCGGCGCGGAGTCGGCCGCGGTGCTGCCCGCGGCGACCGCCCAGGCCCTGGGGCTGATGCCCGCCGCGCAGGCCGCCGAATCTGCCTCGACGACGCCGTCGCTGAAAGGGCGGTTCTGTTCGCAATGTGGCACACAGACGGCTCCGGAAGATCGGTTTTGCGGCTCTTGCGGAAACGCTTTGGCCTGAGTGCCAGGTAAGGGCCGAGAAAGTTCGCATGCGGCAATTTCCGGGCTACAGGCGGATTCGGGGCGCGGCGGCTGCGTGCCTGATCGGGGTGCTGGTCGTCGGCGGCTTGTCGCTGCTGCCTGCCGCCGCTCAAACACCTTCCGCGCCCGCGCTTGCCCCTGCACCCGCCCCCATCGTCGTGCCCGGCAAGACCTGTCTCGTGCTCTCGGGCGGCGGGGCGCGGGGGCTGGCGCACATTGGCGCGCTACAGGCTTTGCAGCAACTGCGCGTGCCGATCGACTGCATCGCGGGCACCAGCATGGGCGCCATCATCGGCGGGCTGTATGCCGAGGGCGTGTCGGTGGATGTGCTGCGCAGTCAGGTTTCGGGCATGGACTGGGCCAGCGTGCTCTCCAGTCGCCCGGCGCGCGAAGGGCTGGCCTTCCGCCGCAAACGGGCCGACGAGCAAATGCCCGGCGGCATCGAGTTCGGGTTGAGCGATCACGGACAGGTGCAGTTTCCCAACGCGGCAGTCAACACCACCCAGCTTGAGCAGGTGCTGACCAACCTCACCCTGCCCGCGCTGACCGTGCGCGATTTCAACGATCTGCCGATTCCCTTCCGCGCCGTGGCGACCAATATGGTGACGGGCAAGAAGGTCATCCTGCAGCAGGGCGTGCTGGCCACGGCGCTGCGCGCGAGCATGTCGGTGCCGGGGGTGTTTCCGCCCACCGAGTTTGGCGGCGCCTTGCTGGGCGATGGCGGACTGGTGGACAACTTGCCGGTGGATGTGGCGCGCGACATGGGGGCGCAGCATGTGGTGGCGATCAATATCGGCACGCCGCTGGCATCGCGCGAGTCGCTCGACAACATCGTCGGGCTGACCTCGCAGATGATCAATATTCTGATCGAGCAGAACATCCGCGCACAGATCGCCACGCTCAAGCCGGGCGACGTGCTCATCTCGCCCGACCTCGGCGACCTGTCCTCGCTCGATTTTCAGGCCGGCGACCGCGCCATCAAAATCGGCTATGACGCGGTGATGGCCGCCCGCGCGCAGCTCGAACCGCTGGCCTTGCCGCCCGCGCAGTACGCGCAGTGGCGCGACGCCTTCGCCCGCCGGGCGCAGTCTCTGGTGGCGCAGCTGCAGTTCAACGCGCCGCTGGCCGGGGTGGAAGTGCGCGGGCTGTCTGCGGGCATCGATCAAACCTTGAAAGCCCGGCTGAAGCAAAAGCCCGGCGAGCCGCTGCAGTTCGACAAAGTGCGCACCGATGTCGATCGACTCTTCGGCAGCGGCGATTTTTCGCGGGTGGATTACCGCCTGGTCTCCGGTCGGCGCGGACAGGTGCTCGAATATCGCCTGCAGGACAAGCCTTGGGGCCCCAACTATCTGCGCTTCGGGCTCGGGCTCTATACCGATCTGCGCAACCAGTCGCGGTTTTCGCTGCAGCTCTCGCAGCGGCGGCCCTGGCTCAACAGTCTGGGCGGCGAGTGGCGCAACGATCTGCAGATCGGCTGGCGCAACCGCTGGATGTCCGAGCTGTACCAGCCCATCACGCGCGGCGGCTGGCTGTTCGTCTCGCCTTATCTCGATCTGGACGCGCGGCCCGTCGATGTGTATTCCGGCAACAACCCCGTGCTGCGCTACCGCCTCACCACGCAGCGCGTGGGCCTCGATCTGGGCGTGCCCCTGGGCGACTACGGCGAATTGCGCGCCGGTCTGAGCCGGGCGAACATCTACGGCACCTATCTGCTCGGGGCGCCGCCGCTGAACAATAGCAGCGCCCTGCTGCGCGAAGGCGGCATGCGGCTGCTGGTGCTGGCCGACCGGCTCGATCATGCCTACTTTCCCCGCAAAGGATGGAGCGGGCGGGGCGAGCTGTTTTTCGCCCGCACCGCGCTGGGCAGCGATGCCAATTACGACCGCATCGACCTCTCCGGGCAAGACGTCGCCAGCTTCGGGCGGCACACCGTGGAGGTGGCGGCCCGGGTGGCCAGCTTCCGCGACCGTGCCGGGCTGCTCAATCTCGACTACCTCTCGCTCGGCGGCTTCGACGCGCTGGGCGGCTATCGCGAGGGCCAGCTCATCGGCAACTACCTGATCTATGGCCGCATTGGCTATCGCTACGAACTGGTCACGCCCGGACTGTTTGGCGGCGCCGCCTATCTTGGTCTGGCCTACGAGCGCGGCAACACCTGGGCGCAGCGCGCGCAGGTCAGCCTGAGCGATCTGCGTTCGAGCACCAGTGTGTATCTCGGCACCGATACGCCGCTGGGCCCGGTGTATTTCGGCCTCGGCAAGGCGCCAGGGCAGAAAGTCAACTTCTATCTCACTCTGGGTCGTCCGTGAGCTCGCTCGCCGCGCCGGACTCCCGCTCGGATTCGGAACCCTCTACTGGCCGCGCAGCCTCCTCCAGCCAGCTTTCAATGAGTTGCGACGCCGATTCAACGCCCGACAACTTGGTGGCTGAAAACAGTTGCAGCGAAATCGGCGCCGTCATGCCCACCGCCTGCGCGTGCTGCGCGAGTTGATCGCGTGCCGCCTGCGCGGCGCGCTGTCCCTCCTGACGGTTGAGCTTGTCGGCCTTGGTCAGCAGCACATGCAGCGGCACGCTGGCCGGGGCCATGAAAGCCAGCAGGCTCAGATCGGTTTCGGTCAGCCCCAGGCGCGAATCGGCCAGCAGAATCAGCCCGACCAGCGGCCCGCGCTCGGCCAGATACTGGGCGAGAAACAACTGCCAGCGCTTTTTGTCGGTTTTGGCCACCGCCGCATAGCCGTAGCCCGGCAGATCGACCAGCAATCCGCTGGGTGAGTTTTTTGGGCCGACCGCGAAAAAATTGATGTGCTGGGTGCGGCCGGGCGTTTTGGAAGCGAACGCCAGTTGCCGCTGCTGGCACAGGGTGTTGATCGCCGTGGATTTGCCCGCGTTGGAGCGGCCGACAAAAGCGATTTCGGGCAGCCCGGTAACGGGCAGATTCTCCATCGAAGAACTCGTCACCATAAAGCGCGCACTGTGGAGCAAGGGGCTGAAACGCACCTGCGGGGGGGTTGACCTGCTGGAATTCCCTATATTCGCCATAACTTATGTATCGGTAGGATGCGCCATCTTGTGCAAACAGGCTGGCCGGGTGCAGCAAAGGGCTGCGCTCTCGCCGGTGTCCGAGCCGCGCGGCGCAGTGCATTGTCGCTGTTTGTCACTGTTAGTCCGGCGCGGGCGAATTTCTGATGGATCGCTTTCATGCCTACCCCTTCGGTTGCAGTGCGCGTTGTCTTGACTCTTGCCGGCCTGTCGCTGGCGTCTGCTCCATCGTGGGGCGCAGACGCCCCGGCGGCTACGGCGTCCAGCGTCAGCGAAACTTCCTTTCCCGCGCCCACGCCGGCGCAGCTTCAGGCGGGCGCCAAGGTGGCGCAGACCTGCGCTGCCTGCCACGGCATCGACGGCAACGCCACTTCGACCGAATTTCCCAAACTGGCCGGCCAGCATGCCGACTATCTGGTCAAGCAGTTGCACGACTATCGCATCGCCAAGGGCGCCAAACACCCGGCGCGGGTCAACGCCATCATGAATGGCATGGCGGCAACGCTGACCGACGCGCAAATCCGAGATGTCGCGCTGTATTACAGCCGCCAGACCGTCAAGCCCGGGGTGGCCTTTGCCGACAAAAAAGAGTTGAAACTCGGCCAGGCGATCTGGATGGCGGGCATTCCCGACCGGGCCGTACCGGCGTGCGTATCGTGCCACGGCCCGGGCGGCGCGGGCATGCCTTCGCGCTATCCGCGTATCGGCGGGCAGTGGCAGGGCTACCTGGAAATGGAACTGCAGATGTTCCGCAACGACCGCCGCACCAATAGCCCGGAAATGCACGACATCGCCTCGCGCATGACCGACAAGCAGATCACCGCCGTGGCCGAGTATGCGGCTGGCTTGCGCGCTCCGTCCGAGTTGTCGCGCTGAATCGGGCGGCGCCTCCAGCCGAAAGGCGACCGATACGCTCTGTTACCGGAACTTTCGCCCGCCGGGCATGCTCTGTCCTACGGCGAGACCAAGGGTGAGAGTCAGGGGCCGATGGTTTGGGTTTGGCTTGAAATGACCCGGCACGAACGGCCGCTCGCTCCGCGGAAAACCACGCTGCCCCAGCCTGGCGCATGACACCTCTGGCCTGTGGGATATCAAATTTGAGGTTTTTCTGTTTTGTTATATTGATTCGTTGATTTTTTCAAGCTATTGCATTTGTCATACCTGTCTTCGATGCCGTCCACCTACCCTTTTGCGGGGTGCCGCTGGGTGGTCTGATTCATCGAGGTCCGGCCTACCGATTTCCCATCGATCGCTAATCGTTCGCTGCGCCTAGTTTCCCACCGTATGTCTGCCACCCCATCGCCAGTTCCCAACACTACTCTGAGTACCTCCGGCTGGGAGCTGCAGCACGGCTCACGCGCCTGGCGCGCCTTTGTCGAACTGCTTTCGTCGATGCGCTTCGCCATTGCGCTGCTGGTGATCGTCGCCGTCGCCAGCATCATCGGCACGGTGCTCACCCAGGGACAGCCCTACAACAATTACATCAACCAGTTCGGACCGTTCTGGGCGGAAGTGTTCCGCAAGTTCGAGCTATATAACGTCTATTCCTCCTGGTGGTTCCTGCTGATCCTGACCTTTCTGGTGGTGTCCACCAGCCTGTGCCTGATCCGCAATACGCCCAAGATCATCACCGATCTGAAGACCTATAAAGAGGGGATGCGCGAGCAGAGCATGCGTCACTTCCACGAGCGCGGCGAAACCACGTTCACCGATGGCCGCGCGGCCACCGTGGCGCATTTGACGGGCGTCATGAAGAGCCACGGCTACAAGTTCAAGGTGCAGGAGCGTCCTGCGGCGCAGGAGGGCGGTGCGGGCGCCACCATGATCGCTGCGAAGACCGGAGGCATCAACCGCATTGGTTATGTGCTGGCGCATGCCGCATTCGTGCTGATCTGCGTAGGTGCGCTGTTCGATGGCGACATGATGATCAAGGCGCAGATGTGGATGTTCGGCAAAGAGCCGCTCAAGGCCAATATGCTGTTGTCGCAGGTGCCCGAGATCAACAAGCTGTCGGTGCACAACCCGACCTTTCGCGGCAATCTGCAGATTCCCGATGGCGGCGAATCGAATATGGCAGTGCTCAGCATGGGCGACGGCGTGTTGCTGCAGCCGCTGCCGTTCAACATCCATTTGAAAAAATTCAATATCGACTTCTATTCCACCGGCATGCCGCGCTTGTTCGCCAGTGATGTGGTGATCACCGATCCCCGCACGGGCAAGAGCTTTCCGGCGAAGATCGAGGTCAACCATCCGTTGACGTATGACGGCGTCACCATCTTCCAGTCGGGCTTCGCCGATGGCGGATCTGAACTGTTCCTCAAGGCCTGGCCGATGCACGGCCCCAGCGACAAGACCTTCGATCTGACCGGCACCGTGGGCTCGGATCGCCAGCTCAGCAATGGGGCGCAGAGCATGCAGGTCGAGTTCACCGAACTGCGAATCTTCAACGTGCAGGACATGAGCCCGGCGCAGATGACCGGCGTCAAACCCAAGGAGCAATCCTTCATGTCCGGCTTCGATCGGCACCTGGGCGCACCCGTGGCTGCGCCGGGTGAGCGGCATCTGCAGAACATCGGCCCCGCAGTGATCTACAAGATTCGCGATGCTTCGGGTCAGGCGCACGAGTATTTCAACTACATGCTGCCGGTTGAGCTCAATGGCGAAAAGGTGTTCCTCGCCGGGGAGCGCGGTTCGCTCGACGCGGGTTACAAATATCTGCGCATACCGGCCGACAGCAATGATTCCATCGACGGCTGGATGCGGTTCCGCGCCGCCTTGTTCAACTCGAAAGATCGTCAGGAGGCCGCAGCCCAGTACGTCGCCGCGTCTTTGCCGCCAGACGCGACTGCCGAGCTGAAAAATCAACTCCTGGTAACCGCCTCGCGCACGTTGGATATTTTTGCGGGCGAAATTCCCAACGATCCCAAAACCGGCAAGCCGGTGGTTCAGGCGCCCGGCGGCCTGCCCGCGCTGGCGCAGTATCTCGAAGCCGCCGTGCCGCAAGACAAGCAGCAGCAGGCCTCCGACGTGTTCGTGCGCATTCTGAACGGCACGCTGTGGCAGCTCTGGCAGATCAGCCGCGAAAATCATGGAGAAAAGCCGGTCACACAAGACCCGGCGCATGAAAAATTCTTCGACTCGGCCGTACTCGCCCTGTCCGACACCTTCTTCTATCCGTCGCCGCTCTATCTGCAGATGACCAATTACAAGCAGATCCAGGCCAGCATCTTCCAGGTGGCGCGCGCCCCTGGCAAGGTCGTGGTCTATACCGGCGCGGTCTTGCTCATTCTTGGCGTATTTGCCATGCTTTACATCCGTGAACGCCGCGTCTGGTTTTTGGTGAAAGACCGGGAAGACGGCGGCAGCGACACCCTCATGGCCATGAGCACCAACCGTCGCACCATGGAATACAAGAAGGAATTTGAAACACTGCGCACAGCCAGTCTGGGCGTAGCATCACCCGACCCGGCGAAAGCACAATCGCCGGACACTGCCTCGACCTGAATAGGGACCCGCCATGGAACTTGCCAGCAAATCCCATAGCTTGCCACTGAACTCCAAGAGTTCGGAACCTCCGCGCCAGAACGGCATCGGTGCTTACTTGCGCCGACGCACCATGTATGACTGGATTTTTCTACTGCTCATCGTCGGCGGTGATGCGTATGTGCTGAGCCAGTACGGCCAGAACATGAACTATTACGTCAAGCTCATTTTCCTGGGAGCGACGACGACGTTGATGTTCCTCGGCTGGGGGTGGACGGCCATCAAGAACCTGGCGCTTGTCGTGACGGGCCTGTCGCTCTTCGGCATCTGGCTGTATCAGGGGCCGGATGGGCACGCCGTGCTGGCGCGCAGTGAACAGGTATTTTTCCTCAAGTACTTCCTCGCCAGCCAGTCTGCGATTCTGTGGATGGCGTTCCTGATGTTCCTGAGCACCGCAGCCTACTGGTTCGGCATGTTCACCGGCCCGGCGCAGAATACCGCAGCAGGCATGGCGCTGGCCGGCGGAGGCGGGGCGATGGTTGGCGGCGGCGACGGTATGGTGCGCGACGCCAAGGGCTGGCAGTCCAATTTCTCGCAGTACTTCGGTTCGCGTCTGGCCTGGGTGGGCATCACCATGGCGCTGGTCGGCACCATGATGCGCTGGTATGAGAGCTATCAGATCGGGCCGGACATCGGTCACATCCCGCTGTCGAACCTGTACGAAGTGTTCGTGCTGTTCTCCTGGCTGACCACCATTCTGTATCTGTATTTCGAGCAGAAATACAAGACCCGCAGCATGGGCGCCTTCGCCATGCTGGTGGTCAGCGCCGCGGTGGGCTTCCTGCTGTGGTACAGCATGGTGCAGAACGCCTATGAAATCCAGCCGCTGGTGCCTGCGCTGCAAAGCTGGTGGATGAAGCTGCACGTTCCGGCGAACTTCATCGGTTACGGCACCTTCGCCATCGCGGCCATGGTCGGCTTCGCTTACCTCATCAAGACCCATGCCAATGAGACTTCCTTGTGGAAGCTCACGCCGCTGTGGCTGATCGGCTTTGTCATGTTCTTCGAGCCGCTGGTGTTCCGTCAGGGCGGCATCTCCGAATACTGGGGTGTGTTCGCCGGTGTCTCGGCGCTGATCGTGGCCGGTATTTTGTATGGCCGCCGTCGCATCGCCTCGCATCTGCCCTCGCTGGAAGTGATGGATGACGTGATGTACAAGTCCATCGCCATCGGCTTCACCTTTTTCACCATCGCCACCATTCTGGGCGCCCTGTGGGCCGCCGAGGCCTGGGGCGGCTACTGGAGCTGGGACCCGAAGGAAACCTGGGCGCTGATCGTCTGGCTGAACTACGCCGCATGGCTGCACATGCGCCTCATCAAGGGTCTGCGCGGTCAGGTTGCCGCGTGGTGGGCGCTGACCGGCCTGCTGGTCACCACCTTCGCCTTCCTCGGCGTGAACATGTTCCTCTCGGGCTTGCATTCCTACGGCAAGCTGTGAGATGAACTAGCGACGCAAAAAAAGGCCCTTCGGGGCCTTTTTTATTGGAAGTAGCCATGAAGAAAGACCTCCTTCACACCCCAATCCCCTCAGAGCAGACGGGGATGGCGTTGCACTGTAAGGTTCGGCGTGTTGCAGCGACTATCCGCTGTCGCGATGGAATAAGGTCGCCCGATCTGCCGTCTATCGAACGGCATACCAGCCCGCCGCACAGGAGCGCATCATGAGCAAGCGTCAAGACCAAGGTTTTGAACACCCGCATTCTTCGGAAATCACGCCGAAAGAAGTCTATAAAGATCGTCGGCACTTTCTCGCGGCGGCCGGAGTCGGCGCCGCGGCAGGCGTGGCGGCGCTCACTGCACATCGTGCGCAGGCGACCGCAACACCTGTGCACGGCGGCCTGCCCGCACCGGGCAAGTTGCCTGCGCTGGCCGCGCAAAAGAACACCGCCCTGTCCACCACGCAGGCGACGACGCCTTACAAGGACGTCACGACCTACAACAATTTCTACGAATTCGGCACGAGCAAGAGCGATCCGTCCCAGAATGCCGGCAGTCTGACCACCCGGCCGTGGACCGTGGTGGTGGAGGGCGAGGTGCACAAGCCGCGCACCTTCGGCATCGACGACCTGCTCAAGCTCGCACCGATGGAAGAGCGCATCTACCGCCATCGTTGCGTCGAGGGTTGGGCGATGGTGGTGCCCTGGCTGGGCTATTCGCTCTCCAACCTGCTCAAGGCCGTCGAGCCCACGAGCAACGCCAAGTATGTGGAATACATCACCTTGCTCGACCCGGCGGAGATGCCGGGACAGAACGACCCCATTCTGCAATGGCCGTATCTCGAAGGGCTGCGCATGGACGAGGCCATGCACCCGCTCACTCTGCTCACGTTTGGCCTGTATGGCGAAGTGCTGCCCAATCAGGACGGCGCGCCGATGCGCATGGTCATTCCCTGGAAATATGGGTTCAAGGGCGGCAAGTCCATCGTCAAGATCCGGCTGGTGGAAAAGCAGCCCGTCACTTCATGGATGCGAGCCGTGCCGCAGTGGTACGGGTTCTACTCCAACGTCAACCCCGACGTGAGCCCGCAGAACTGGAGCCAGGCCAACGAACGCATGATCGGACAGGGCGGCGCCTTCGGCGGCCTGTTCGCGCCACGCATTCCCACGCAACTGTTCAACGGCTATGGCGCGCAGGTCGCCAGCCTGTATCAGGGCATGAATCTGAAAAAGTTTTTCTGAGCGCCATGACTACCGCGTCGTCGCTCTCTCTGCCGCGCTGGGTCTTGCGCAGCCGGGCGGTCAAGCCGCTGTTGTTCGTGCTGTGCCTGCTGCCTTTCGCCGGTTTGTTCTGGCGCGGCTGGACCAACGATCTGGGGCCCAACCCGGAACAGACCGTGATCTGGACCACCGGTCTATGGGCGTTGCGGCTGCTGCTGATCACCCTGTCGGTCACGCCCCTGCGCAAGCTCACCGGATGGGCCGAGCTGGCGCGCTTTCGGCGGATGTTCGGCTTGTTCGTGTTTTTCTACGCGCTGCTGCACTTCACCGCGTGGCTGGGTCTGGTCAACGGTTTCAGCGTTGACATGGCCTTGCGCGATGTGGTCAAACATCCCTTTGTGCTCGCCGGAATGACCGCCTTATTGCTGATGACCCCGCTGGCGCTGACCTCCACCAACGGCATGATCCGCCGTCTCGGCGCCCGCCGCTGGCAGGCCTTGCACCGTCTGGTTTACCTGGTCGGCGTGGTGGCGGTGTTCCACTTCTGGTGGGGCAAGCTGGCGAAGAACAATACCGCCAGCCCCACGGTCTATGCGCTGATTCTCGCGCTACTGCTGGGGCTGCGGCTGTGGTGGGCCTGGCGGGCGGCGCAGGTACGCCACGCCCAACTGCACCGCGCTCAACTGCACCGCGCAAGAGCTAGCGACGATCAGAGCAACGATCCGACCGGAAAACAGGTCGGCAATCAGGTCGGCAAGCAGGTCACCAATCAGGGCAAGAGCCGTTCGCTGGCGTAGAGTTGTTCGGGCGTTTCGCGCGGGCGAATCAGCGTGGCGGTGGCGCCGTCGATCATGACTTCGGCGGGGCGGCCGCGGCTGTTGTAGTTGGACGCCATCACCATGCCGTAGGCGCCGCTCGACAAAATGGCCAGCAGATCGCCTTCCGCCAGCACCAGCGCGCGGTCGCGGGCCAGCCAGTCGGCCGATTCGCACACCGGGCCCACGATGTCGTATTTCAAGGCGCTGCCTTCCCTTTGCTCGGCGGGGACGACGGCCTGCTCGGCCGAGTAAAGCGCGGGGCGGATCAGATCGTTCATGCCGGCATCGACCACGGCAAAGTGCTTGACCGGGGTGGATTTGAGAAACAGGGTGCGCGTGAGCAGCACACCAGCATTGCCGACGATGGAACGACCGGGCTCGATCACGACGGTGCGATGACCGAAGCCGCGCGCGGAGATGCGCGCCAGCAGCGGGCTCAGCCACTCCTGCGGGGTTGGCGGGGTTTCGTCGGTATAGCGGATGCCCAGACCGCCGCCGAGATCGATGTGCTCGATTTTCGCGCCCTTGTGCTCCATCTGCTCCACCAGATCGAGCACCTTGTCCAGCGCGTCCAGATAGGGTTCGACGGTCGTGATCTGCGAGCCGATGTGGCAGGCGATGCCCACCAGTTGCACTTGCTCGAACTGCGCAGTCTGCAGCGCAAGTTGCGCAGCCTGATTTTGCGAGATGCCGAATTTGTTGGTTTTCAGGCCCGTGGAAATATAGGGATGCGTACCGGCGTCGACGTCCGGGTTGACGCGCAGCGCCACACGCGCGACTTTGCCCGCGGCCTGTGCGACCCGGTTGAGCGCGGTCAACTCGCTGGGCGACTCGACGTTGAAGCACTCCACGCCGACATCGAGCGCAAAGCGCATATCGTCGGCCGACTTGCCCACGCCGGAAAACACCACCTTGCCCGCTTCGCCCCCTGCAGCCAATACCCGTTTGAGTTCACCCGCCGAAACGATGTCGAAGCCCCAGCCCAGGCGCGCGAGCAGCTGCAGCACCGCCAGGTTGGAGTTCGCCTTCACCGCGTAACGCAGGGCGAC
>JABEBX010020522.1_pt1 | contig 22937 bp, 12 predicted proteins | sample 7245971 | NCBI WGS metagenome assembly JABEBX01 (sample SAMN14506365, study PRJNA622280) | hot springs metagenome | biome: hot spring [ENVO:00000051]|acidic hot spring [ENVO:00002120]; feature: spring [ENVO:00000027]|sediment [ENVO:00002007]; material: sediment environment [ENVO:01001048]... | reverse complement strand
CTGCCCACAATGGCCGGAGGATGGCTTTGCCGGCCACCGGGAGAAGACGCGGCTCGACTTTTTGCTTGAACGTAAGGAGCAACTCTACGAGAATCTTCGCGACCTGAACTTTGAATACCGCGCCGGGAAGTATCCTGAAGAGGATTTTCGAGTCCAGCGCACGGCGCTCGAACACGAAACCGCGCAACTGCTGGCGGAGATCGAACTGTTGCAGCAGATATAGCTGTCGGCAAGATTGCACGCAGTCATCCTGAGCAAGGAACGGAGTCGCGGAGCCTGCGGCTGCTTTCAAGCCTTTACTTCGTGTACGACTTGAAGAAAGAGATCGACCTGATGAAATTGACAAAAACTGTTTTGTTCTGCGCAGCTATTTTTTCTCTGCTCGCAGGCGCTTTGGCGCAGGCTGCCACCGTGACGGGGACCGTGACGGACGGAACCACCGGCAAGCCTGCCGCCGGAGATGCCGTCGTGCTGCTTGAGCCGATGTCGGGCATGAGCGAGGTGGGCCGCACCACGAGCGATGCCGGCGGACACTACAAGCTCAATCTGCCCGGCAGCAATCCCTATCTGATTCGCGTGACGCATCAGGGCGCGGACTACTTTGTCTCGGCGCCGCAGGGCGGAGGCGTCGGCGATATCTCGGTGTACGATGTCGCGGCCAAGGTGGACGGCGTGACCATCGCCGAGCACGTAAGCGGCATCGAGACCGACAACGGTCAACTCCGCGTGGTGGAGCGGTATGACCTCCACAATGAGAGTTCTCCGCAGCGCACGCAGTGGAGCAAGCGATCGTTTGAGGTGATTCTTCCCGAGGACGCGGTGTTGGGCGATGTGTCGGCGCAGCGTCCGGGATCGAACAGTCTGCCGACCAGCGTCAAGCTCGATTCCGACGGCCCCAAGGGCCACTACTCCTTCAACTTCCCCATCCAGCCGGATGAGGGCGGCAAGGGCACGCTGTTTCAGATTCAGTACAACCTTCCCTACAACGGCAAATACACATTTCACTCGATCGTCACCCTGCCCGCGGACACCGTGTGGGTGGTTCTGCCCACGTCGATAACCTTCAGCGGAGCAGGATTCGAGTCGTCGCCGCAGGATCCCGGAGTACAGACGTTTTTATTCAAGAACGCCGCGCCCGGCAAGGAAATCGCGTTCACGGTCTCCGGCACGGGATCGTTCCCGCGCGAGGATCAAAGCGCGCAGGGCAATAGCGGCCAGGGCGCAGCCGAAGGCGGCCCGGGAGGCGGAATTGGCGAGCCAATCAACACGCCTGACCCGCTGTCGAAATACAAGTGGTGGATTCTCGGCGCATTGGCGCTGCTGCTCGCCGCGGTGGCGGCTTTCCTGTTGCGCAAGCCCGCAACGGCTCCCGGCTCTACCTTTGCCGCCAATGCGTCCACAGCAGCTGCAACTGCCTCCGCGACGCCCGCCACGCCCGCGGTCAGGAAGTCTGCGCTGCTCAATGCTCTCAAGGAAGAGTTGTTTGCCCTGGAGAGCGAGCGCATCGCCGGAACGCTCCCGGCCAATGAGTACGCCGAACAGAAAGCCGCGCTCGAGACTGTGCTGAAGCGGGCGCTGAAGAAGCCGTAAACAGTAGAAGCCTACAGCGGATTGCGCGCAGAATCGTCAACCTCTGCCGGCTGTCTGCTGTAAGCTGTTTTCTTATGAAGACCCTCCTTCGATCGCTGCTCTCTTTGTCCCTGATCGTCTGGATTGGGGCGGAGATCTTCTTCCCTGTTGTCGCTGCCGTCACCTTCAACACGCTGCGGCCCGACACGCACACGGCCGGCACGATCGTAGGCCAACTGCTCCGTATCCTGCACGGCATGGGCTTGGTCGCCGGCATGGTCGCACTCGCCGTCCTGGCGCTGGCGCCCGCATGGGGCATCTACAAGCCGCGCGCAGTGCTTGTGCCCATGCTGCTCCTCGTGCTGATGATCGCAGCCACGGCCTATTCGCAGTTCGTCATCATCCCCAGCATGGAGCGCGACCGCGTCGCCGCCGGCGGCGCAATCGACACAGCCGAGGTGACGAATCCCACCACCCTTCACTTCAACAAGCTGCACAGGCGCAGCGAGCTGGTCGAAGAGACGATCCTGCTGCTGGGCCTCGCGACCGTGGTGCTGATCGCGTGGGCTGAAGCCGCGCGGCCGTGACCGGCTCCTGAAGCTGCGCGAGCACCGCGGTTTTTTTGAAGCGGCCGCCTGCCGTGCTTCCTGTATCATCGAAGAGGCCCGGACGTTCATTGACGCTTGTTCTCCGGCCGCAACGGATCGACGATGAAAACTGGCATTATCGGCCTGCCGCAGGTGGGCAAAACATCTCTCTTCAAGATTCTGACCAAAGCCAAGATTGAGGAGCACGGATTCTTGAATCCGCGCGAGGCGCATATCGGCGTGGCGCGCGTCCCGGACGAACGCCTCGACAGGCTTTCCACTCTCTATTCCCCGAAGAAAACCACCTACGCATCGGTCGAGTACGTCGACGTGGCGGCCATCGGCCAGGAGTCGCTCAAGGAGACCGCGTTTCTCACCAGCCTGCGCAACGTTGACGCGCTCATTCACGTGCTGCGCGCGTTTGAAAACGATGCCGTGCCCCATCTGGGACCGATCGATCCTCTGCGCGACGCGAAGAACGTGGAGTTCGACCTGATCGTGAGCGATCTCGGGCAGGTAGAGAAGCGCATCGAGCGCGTGGAAAAGGATCTGAAAAAGGCGCGCACCGGCGACCTGGAGCGCGAGCACGCGCTTCTGCTCCGCTCGAAGGAATGTCTTGAAAAGGAGACTCCGCTGCGTGAGTTGGAGATGACGCCGGAGGAAAAGAAGCTCATTCGCGGCTTCATGTTCCTGTCCCAGAAGCCCATTTTGTATGTGCTGAATGTGAGTGAGAGCGCGACTCTGGGCGCCGATCTGGATGCCGCCGCAAGCCGCTACAGGCTCGACGAGATCGCGCACCGGCCCAACGCGGCCGCAACCGCGATCTGCGGCAAGGTGGAGGCTGAACTCGCCGAGATGGACGACGCCGAGGCCGCGGACTTTCTGGAGAGCTACGGCCTGCATGAGAGCGGGCTGGTGCGGCTGATTCGCAAGAGCTACGAGTTGCTGGGACTGATCAGCTTCTTCACGGCCGGCGAAGATGAGTGCCGCGCATGGACGGTGCCCATTGGCTCCAGGGCGCCACAGGCTGCCGGCGCGATCCACTCCGATCTTGAACACCACTTCATTCGCGCCGAGACCATTCGCTGGGACCATCTGCTTGAGGCCGGCTCGGAAGCCGCCGCACGCGCGAGAGGTACACTGCGGTTGGAGGGAAAAGAATATATCGTGCAGGACGGCGATGTCCTGCACATCAGGCACAGCGGGTAAAACAGAGGTTTCCTTGCCGAGGATGGACGAATGATTCAGATGGGTGCTTCAAGCCTCGGCGCGCCCATCCGGAAGCTCTGAAACCTGGTGCCCGACGCCTCCCTGAAAATGCTCACGACTACGCTCATTCTCGGAACCATTGCCGCACTCGCCGACGTGGCTGGCGGCTTTGTCTTGGTGCGGGCGCGCGGCGTCGATCGCTATCTGCGCTATTTCGTCGCGCTGGGCGCAGGATTTTTGATGGCCACAGCCCTGCTGGAGATGACGCCCGAGAGCATTCAGCTCAATCTCAAGCTGGGTCCGGCGCTGATCATGGCCGGCTATTGCGCGATGCATCTGCTCGAACATACCATCAACGCGCATTTCCACTACGGCGAAGAGACGCACACCAGCGAGTTTGTCTCCAGGCACACGGGCTACTCCGTGCTGGGGGGCCTGAGCGTGCACTCGCTCTTTGACGGCGTCGCGATCGGATCAGGATTCGCGCTCTCGAACTGGCTCGGCTGGTTGATCTTCCTCGCGATTCTTTTGCACAAGGCCCCAGAGGGATTCACCATGGCGAGTGTCATGATGGCCAGCGGACGCAGCCGCACCTCGGCCTTTTATTCCGCCGTGATACTGGCGGCGGCCACGCTGGTCGGAGTGCTTGTGATCCAACTGGTGCCGCACTGGGTTCCTTACGGCCTGCCGGTCTCTGCGGGAGTCGCGCTCTACGTGGCCGGAACCGATTTGGTCCCCGAGGTCAACCGCGAGCCGGGGATTCGCATGGCGCTGGTCTTTTTTGCCGGCGTGATCATTTTTCTACTGTTACGCCATCTCCTGCCGCAGATTTAGCGAGAGCGCGCAGGCGAGCGCCCGGAATGTTTTCTGCGGCCCCTCAGCTCGCTCGGATATGCTAACTGCTGTGGCGCATCTCGTAATAACTTCTCAGAAAACAGAAAACAAATCCAGTCCAACGCGCCCGTGGCTCTCTCGCGACCTCCTTGGCGCTCTCTCCTTCACCGTGCTGGGATTTCTGGTGATGGGCTACCATCCCGGCCTCGAAGACGACGGCGTCTATCTCTCCGCCGTAAAGGCACGCCTGAACCCTGCGCTTTTCCCCTTCGATGCCCGCTTCTTCAAACTGCAGATGCAGGCCACCATCTTCGACGGCTTCATAGCCCACTTTGTCCGCTGGACCGGCATGCCGCTGGCGTGGGCCGAACTGTTCTGGCAATTTGTATCGCTGTTTCTCATTCTGCTGGCGACCCGGAAGATTCTGAACCTGCTGTTTCGCGACGCCGCGGCGCGCTGGGCAGGCGTAGCGCTGGTTGCAGCCATGTTTACGCTGCCTGTATCCGGTGCCGCGCTGTACATGGCAGACCAGCATCTGCACCCGCGCAATCTGGCCGCAGCCCTGATTTTGCTGGCGGTCTGGCGCGTCCTTGCAGGCGATCGCTGGCAGGCGATTCCGCTGCTTGTCTTCGCCTTTGCGATGCACCCCATCATGGGCGCCTTCGGCGTCTCCTTCTGCCTGTTTCTCGTGTTGACTCCGCTCGTCCCGGCAAGGCTTCGACTGCGGGCGCTAGGCAGCTCATCCGCAGTATTCATGCCCTTGGGATGGATCTTTGAGCCGGCTGGCCCCACATGGCTCAAGGCGACGGAAACACGGCATTTTTTCTTTCTCTACCAGTGGACCTGGTACGAGTGGCTGGGCGCGCTGGCGCCGCTGGTCTTTTTTGCGCTCCTCTGGCGCTTTGCCCGCAAACGCGGAGAGACGCAGCTGGCCCGATTTGCGTCGGCTGTACTGTTTTACGGCGTGTTTCAACAGGCATTTGCAATGGTTCTGCTTGCGCCTTTCGCCCCGGCGCGGCTGGAGCCCCTGCAGCCCATGCGTTACCTGCAGCTTGAGTACTTTCTCTTCGCCATGACGGGCGGCGCGATGCTGGGCCGGTACCTGCTGAAGATGGCCGCATGGCGCTGGGCAGTGTTTTTGCTTGCCGTGAACGGCGGCATGTTTCTGAGCCAGCGCCTGCAACTCAGCGACGTGCAGCACATCGAGCTGCCGGGGCGGCAGCCGGCCAATCCATGGCTTCAGGCATTTGCCTGGATCCGAGTCAACACACCGGTGAATGCATACTTCGCGCTCGATCCGCATTATCTTGAAGCGCCCGGCGAGGATTTCCACTCTTTCCGGGCGCTTGCGGAGCGCAGCCAACTGGCCGATGCGGTCAAGGATGCCGCAGTCGTCACGCAGGTGCCCGATCTGGGGCCGATCTGGAACCGACAGGTTGTCGCCCAGCAAGGCTGGCGCAACTTCCAGCTTGCCGACTTCGAACGGCTCAAATCGACCTTTGGGGTGAATTGGGCTCTAGTCTCCTATCCGCAGCCGCGCGGTCTCCTCTGCCGATGGCACAACGATTCACTTGCCGTCTGCCAGATTCCGTGAAGAGCCAAGGCGCGAGCGGAGCTCTGCCCATGAGCGATTGCTCTCATAACGCGACACATTTGTCGCACCAATGAGATATACCAGCCGTGCTTTGCAGAAAGAGGCCGCATCCGCGAAAATGAGAAGGTAAACCTTTCAAAGACACGGACAAGCAGAAATGCTCAACCTTACCCAGCGACTGATTCTCGGCTGTGTGCTCCTCGGCTTGCTGACGGCGGGCCTGGCGATCGCCGCGCACCGGGCGCTGGCCGCGGCAGGGCTGGCTCATCTGGCATATGCACTCGGCGTTGCGGCCATGCTCATCGCGGCGGCAACCATCTTGTCTGTCCTGCTGCCGATTCGGAAGCTCGCGCGCGATACGCAACGCATCGCCCAGGGCAATCTTGAACACCGCGTCGAATGGAGCAGCAAAGACAGTTTTGGTCTTATTGCCAGCGAGCTGAACCGGATTGCGGTGCGCCTTCGCGAACTGCGCGACACTGAAGCGGGACGGCGGCAGATGGAGTTTCAGCTCTCCGACGCCGTTCTGCAATCGATCTTCGAACCCATCATCGTCACCGACGGCAAGGGCCACGTGCTGAAGGTCAATCAAGCCGCATCCGAGCTGCTCGGCGAGGCCGCAGGCGACCGCATGGCGCTGACCAGCACGCCCGGCGGAGACAAGATCCTGAACGCCATCCGCGACGCCGTTTCCATGCAGAAAGCCGTGGCCGCAGAAGACGAAGCGGCGATGCTGCCCATGCGCATCGGCCAGAAAGAACACAGCTACCGGCTGCGCACTACGCCCATGCGCGACTCGGAAGGCCACCTCATGGGTGCAGTCACCACCCTCGAAGATGTCACCAGCCTGCAGGACATCGACCGCTTCAAAACACAATTTATCGCCGTAGCCAGTCGCAAGCTGCGCAATCCGCTGCTGCAGTTGCGACGTGGACTCTACGCAATGGCGCAGGGCTTCAGCGGCGAGATGACGGCGCTCCAGACTGAACTGGTGGCTCAAGCCAGCCAGGACGCAGAAAATCTGGACGATCTCATGAGAGACCTCGTCGAGGTAGCTGAACTCGACTCCGGCAAACGCGAAATGAGGATCGAGAGGATCCGTCCTCTGCAAGCCTTGAACGAAGCGCGCAACCGTTTTCTCGACGACGCCGCGAAAAAACATATCCGCGTGGATATCGAGGCCTACGCCGATCTCGCCATGGTGCGCGCCGACCGTCGCGCGCTACGTTCGATCCTTGACAATCTCGTGTTGAATGCGCTTCGCTATACGCCGGAGGAGGGCGAGATTCTTCTCACCGCCGAAGAGATCAAAAGCTTTGTGCAATTCAGTGTGCGCGACACCGGGCGCGGCATTGAAGCCGAGCGCCTGAAGTCGATCTTTGACCGGTTCAATCCATTCTCTGAGCGCGGCACGGGCCTCGGGCTGGCCCTGGTCCATCGCCTGGTCGAGTCGCTCGGCGGGCAGATCGCCGTGGAGAGCCGACTCGGTCACGGCTCAACCTTCCGGTTCACACTTCCCGTGGCAGCGGCGGAAGAAGACCGTCATCCTGTAGAGGTTGGTTGAGCGATGGCCGAGATCAAGCTGGAAAAGACTCCTGAAGCCGCAAAGCTGCGCGTCTACATCGGCGCGGCGCCGGGCGTAGGCAAAACCTACGACATGCTGAACGACGCCTACAACATGAAGCACCAGCAGGGCATCGACGTTGTCATCGGCCTGGTGGAGTCCCACGGCCGCAAAGAGACCGAGGCGCGCATCCGCGACCTCGAAGTCGTTCCGCAGAGAGTTGTTCCCTATCGCGGCGTGAACCTGAAAGAGATGGACGTGGATGCGATCATCGCGCGCCATCCGCAGACCGTGATTGTGGACGAGTTGGCCCACACCAATGTGCCGGGAAGCAGAAACCGCAAGCGGTACGAGGACGTGCTGGATCTGCTCGATGCCGGCATCAACGTGATGACCGCGGTCAACATTCAGCACCTGGAGACGCTGAACGACGCCGTGAACCGCTCGGCCAACACCACGATTCGCGAAACGGTTCCCGACAGCTTCTTCAAGCGCGCCGACGAAGTCATTAACGTGGACCTCACGGTCGAGCAGCTTCGCGAGCGCCTGCGGCAGGGAAAGATCTATGCACCGGAGAAGGTGGAGCAGTCGCTGGCCAACTTTTTTCGCAAGGGCAACCTGAACACGCTACGCGAACTGTCGCTGCGCGCCACCGCGGAACAGGTCAGCAACCGGGCTGCCGAGTACCGCCGCACGCAGGGCCTGGAACAGGCGCCGATTCCCGAGAAGGTCATGGTCTGCCTCAGCACGCGGCCAGGAACGGAGCGGCTTTTGCGCGTGGGTGCGCGCATCGCAGGCCGCCTGGCAAGCAACTGGTACGCGGTCTACGTCGCGCGTCCCGACGACAAGGGCCACAGCGATCCGGAGGCGTTTCATCGTGTCGAAGAGTACCAGCACATGGCGCGTGACCTGGGTGCCCAGGTGGTGACGCTCACTGACCGCAACGTCTCCGACGCCCTGATCCGATTTGCACAGCAGGAAAGCATCTCGCACGTGGTCTTCGGTCAGTCGGCGCGTTCGCGCTGGGACGTTCTTTGGCACGGGTCGGTGTTGAACCGGTTTCTATCGGAGGTGCGCGACGTGACGGTGCAGGTGGTGCCGATCCAGAAGCCGCTGCGCCGGTCATAGAAGCATTCTGGCCTGAACCTGCATATGGAACCTGGGTCTGTGTTCTTCGTCTATCCTGGCCGGGGGCCAGTTGCATCCAAAGAATGGGAGGTATTTGCCATGGCTTCCCTGACTCGCGCGGAATGCAAGGGCTACGTTGCCGCGGCGTTTGTTTGCGCGATCACCATGGCCGGCATCGCCGGCTACTCCTGCTTCCCCTCGACTACGTCGCCCGTCAACACCAGCTTCGTCGGCGACAACTTCGGCGGCTATTTCGATCCAGTTCCAAAGGAAGCCTTTGGTTATAACGGCACTCTCTCACCGGATGGAAAGACCCTTGCGTTCTCCTATGGCTTTGGCGGACCCACCGGCAATTGCAGTGGAGACTACGGCAGAGGCACACTGACGCTGCAATAATCGCCGCCACGGGCGGCAAAATCCCTTGGCGTTAGGGCACGCTGAACGGCCTGAAGCCATCCCACGGAAAGAGCCCGGTGGGCGTGGTGGCCGTGGATGGCTGTGCGCGGAAAACAAAGCGCACAAAGAATCCCACCGACGTGAAGGTGTAATTGCGCGAGTTATTGGCTGCAAGATAGCCGCCAACGAACCAGTGGGGACTGAACTGGTAGGCTGCCTGGCTGTGAAAATCGTAGTTCCCGCTCACCGTCGTGTTGTTGGGCAGCATGGGACTGTTTTGCGAGATTTCAAGCGGCTTGTCGGCGGCCAGCGGCCAAAGCGGCGCGGCATCCTGCTGAAACGCCTGCACGCCCACCGCGCCTTCAACGTTGTAGTGCCAGCGATTGATATAGTGACCCGACCAGGTGAAGGGCACGTTGGCGAGGAAGTAGCCCTGCGGGCTGAAGTAGCCGCCCATGCCGTGCGTGAAGGCGTTCTGGTTGTTCGCATAGTGCATGGCGAAGAAGTTGGCGCCTACGTTCAGGTTGCCGTACTCCGGATCGGTGAAGACGCGCCACCATGCGCCGCCGTCGCCATCGACGCGGTCGTTGTTGAGAACATGATAGCCAGTGAGGTACTGGCCGCCGGCTGCGAAATAGAAACCCGATTGCGCATCGCTGTGCGCGATCTGCACGTGGCCGTCATTGTAGACCACTCCGCCCCAGATCTGCCCCTTGTTGCCCAGCGTGTTGCCCGCCGGGTCGCGGAGACCCGCATAGGAGAGCTGCGAGTCTTTCTCGGAGTCGCGCGTGAAGCTGAAGGTGATGGGACCGTTGCCGGGTCTCCACATGGCGCGGCCCATGAAGGTGGAGACGAGGAAGTTGTACGGAGTGTAGCCGGCGGCGATGGCGAAGGTTGGGAAGGCCAGTTGCAGCTCGCCGCCAAGACCCACGGCGTTCTGCTGCGCGGGCGGAGTCAGCGATCCGATGGCAGGCGAGGTGCAGGGCGTGAAGTTCTGCGATGCGGCATCGGTTCCAATCGGCTGCGGAATGGTCACCAGGCAGGTTCCGGAGACCGTGGATTCGATCACGCTGATAACGGAATTTCCCGTAGCCTGGCTGGAGTCGAGAAAGACGGGCCGCGCCACAGCCGTAATGCGCGCGTGGAGCCCAAGCGGAGCTGAAGCCTCGAAGGGGGCCTCGATGGCGGCCAACTGGCTGTAGCCGGGATCGCCGGTGCGGTAGTTGAGCAGCGTGCTTCCACCTAGCCAGCCGCTATAACTGCTCTCGATGGCCTGCAACTGCATCTCAGCCTCATCGCGTGGGCTCAAGGGACTGCTCTGACGCCGGAGACGGACCCATGGACCGCGCAGCGGGGGCAGATTGCGCTGCTCCAGCTCCTGGTCGCTAAGGCCCGTAGATGTCTCGCCCTCCGAAGTAGTCTCCTGCGAGATGGGAGCGGATTGCTGCGCCGCGGCCTGCGGAGCGGCCTCGACAGACGGAGCGACAGCCGCGGGCGCTGGATGGGCGGCCGTGAGCGCGGGAGCGGGTCTGCGCGGCTGCGTATGCGACTTGCGACGATGTGGCGCGGTTGAGCCGGCGCGGGGTTTGGCGGGCTGCAGCGCAGGCTGCGTCTGCGGCGGCGGTGCGGAATAGGCTCCAGTGGCCGCTTCCTGCGCCGAGGGCGTGTACTGCGCCATGCCATACACGCCTTGATTGGCGGAGTTCGATGGCGCGGCCTGAATCGTAGACAGCGACCCGACAGGCGCATTGGAGAGGTTATGAATCTGGCCCGTCAAACTCTGCGTGAGCTGGCTGTCGGTCTCTTCCGCAAAGAGAACCTGCGCCAGTGTCGCTGCGGATGTCGGACCCTGCGAAGCTGCGGGCGGATTGCCGGCCGCTGCCGCTTCCGGGTTCGTCAACGGAGGCAGCCGTGTAATGCGCTTCTCAGGCTGTTCGGTCGTGCTGACCGTCTCCTCGCCTGGGGGCAGTTCCACTCTTCCCGTCAACTGCCGCTGGTCTGCGCTTAGCTCCGCCAGAGCGGGAGCGGAGGGCGCGGAATTTTGATTGCCAGCCTGGGGAAGATCGACAGGCTGCGTGGGCGGCGCAGCTTCCTGACCGCCGGGAAGGTAACCGGCTCCGGACGGAAGCGGAAGCGGCGCCTGCGAGGGGGCGGTGCTTTGCGCAGGGACGGCGATAGGCGCCTGCGTGGTAGTCTGCGAACCGTAGGAAGGCAGCGGAACAAGCTGCTCGGCGCCAGGTGATGCATCGAGGCGCGGATCGAGGAGTCGCTTTGTATCGCCCGGGTCCGACCTGCGAAAGGTTGTGCCGGGCGGCATGGCAAGCCCGCTATCGAGGCTGCTGACGCTGGAGCCGGGCGGCAGAGCGGCAATGGTGGCGCGCCAGAAAGCCGAGGCGCGCTCGTTGTTGCCGCGAGCCTGCTCGAAGCGGGCCGCAAGGCCGAGAATCGCGGGATCGCCGGGATACTTGCCCAACGCGGTGCGCAGCCAGGTCTCGGCCTGGGCCATATCGCCTGCCGACATGGCCGCCGAGACAGCGCCTTGAAAGTCGCCTGCGCCTGCTGCGTTCATATCGAGCGACTTGTAGAGAGTGACGGCCTCCTGCGCACGGCCCAGGCGCGCATATGCGCCGGCAACGGCCAGGCGCACAGTCATGTTGTCTGGATAGTCCTGCGACGCGGCTTCAAGGATCCCGACGCCGCGTGCAAGGCGGCCGCTCGCGATGTCACTGTCGGCTTGGCGCACGGCCCAATCGGCCCAGAGGTTCTGCACCTGCTGGCGTTGCGTGGCGGTCAGATCCTCGCGCGAGTCCAGACGCAGAAGCAGCGGATAAAGCGCCGTCGAATCATTGAGGTTGTAGAGTAGCCACGCTCGCTGTAACTCGAGACTGGCTGGCGCCGGCGCGCGATGCACAAGATAGTAGTTCTCGACGCGATTGAGATAGAGCCTGGCGCGGGAAGTATCCCCCACCGCAAAGTAAAGGCTGGCGATTCCCTGCACCCATTCGATGTCGGCGTCCAGCAAGCGGCGCACGCTGTAGGGGATCTTGCCCAGTTCGGCAAGCGCCTCGGCGTTTCGATGGGCGGCCATCAGCGAAAAAACCAGGCCCTTCCAGGCATCGGAGGCCAGCGAGTGGGGAGGATCGGGAACAATCCCGACCTGGCCGAGGGACTCCGATGAAGCCTGAATGGCAGGGCGGAGGAATGCAGGGCGCGTGACGGTCCATGAGGCGGGAACCAGGCGTCCGCCGTTGCGGAGAAGCCTCGCGTAGCGCGCGCCGCGCGGCAGCGGAGACAGGTCAGGTTCGACCCAGGGCGTCTGATGGCAGCCGAGGTCGGCGGAAGCGGGCAGAACGTGAGCCTGGAGACCCTCGCTAACGTTGTATTCCGATGGACTGTTCCGCGCGCCGGGTCCGGGCGCGGCGAAAGCGGGCATTTGCGGAGCGGGCGCGATGGAGGGCGAACCGGGCAGCACAACCGGCGCAGGATTGTAGGGATCGGGGCCGTAGGCGGGCAGCGACGGCAGAACCGTGGTCTTGGAGAACGGCTCGTTGTCGGGATCGAGCAGGCGCCTGAGATCGGCTGCCGTAACCGCGCGATGAACCCGGGTATCCTGCTCGGGATAGACGAGTACGTGCGCCAGCCGGTCTGTAGCCGAGACCTTCGGCATCACCGCCAGCGCGGCGCGATAGTAGTCGGCTGCGCGCTCGTTGTCGCCGCGTGCCTGCTCGTAGCGCGCGGCAAGCTCCAGAATTGCGGGATCGGTGCCGAATCGATCCAGGGCCTGACGCAGCCAGATCTCTGCCTGGTTCTTGTCATTGGCGGCCAGGGCGGCGCCGATGGCGCCTTCAAAATCGCCCGCCGAGGCGTCCTGCATGGGGACGGTCTTGAAGATGGCCACTGCTTCCCTGGCGCGACCCACGCGGGCAAAGCCGCCAGCGACTGCCTTGCGCACCGTCAGGTTGTTGGGGAATGCCTGCGAGGCGGCCTCGAGAATCTCGACCGCCCGCTGCGCATTGCCATTGTCCATCGCTGCGCCGGCGCGGCGCACGCTCCAGTTGGCCCAGATGTTCTGCACGGTCTCGCGCTGGGCAACCGTGAGATCCCCGCGGCCGCCCAAGCGCATCAGCTCCGTATAGAGTGCGCGGTCGTCGTCGATGGTATAGAGCAGCCACGCCTTCTGAATCTCGACGTTGGGCGGCAGCGGCTCCTTCTGCTTCGCATAGTAGGCCTCGACGCGGTTCATGGACGCAATGGCGCCGCTGGTGTTGCCGGTGGCCGCATAGGCGCCGGCCTCCGCCTGCAGAAAATCGATGTCGCCTTCGAGTTGCCTGCGCACGGGTCCGGGAATCTGCGCAATCTCCTGCAATGCCTCCTGATTGCGATGCGTGGCGGTGAGTGCGGCAATGAGTCCCTTCCACGCGTCCACGCGGTCAGGCTGACTGGTCAGAACCCGGCGATAGATGGCGTAGGCCTGGTCAGTGTTGTTGCGCGCAAGATAGATGCCCGCCAACTGAAGTTGAAGGGCGATGCTGGGCTGAGCGCCGGAGGCGATGGCCTGTTTTTCGGCGCGTTCCAGAAACCCCTGCGCCACGTCGTACTGATTGGCCTGCTGATAAATGGAGGCCAGCGTGGCGAGAAAGCCGGGATCGGCAAGGGCGGTCTCGTAAGTCGCCGCAGGCATCTTCTCTACGTTGGCTATGGCCGCTGCATCCTGGCCCAGCTCGTGCTCGGCGCTGACAATGCCCTCCCATGCGGAAACATTGCCGGGGTTGCTCTGGACAATCTGCGAATAGGCAGCAAGCGCCTGGTCGTAATGCCGGATCTGCATCAGAATTCCGGCGTATTGGAGCCTTGTCCCCAACAGAAGCGTACTGCCGTCATTGGGAGACGACATTGAAAGAGCGCGAGCCAGCACGCGTTGGGCATCGGCAAGGCGACCCTCCGTCTGATCAATTCCCGCGAGCGCGTGAAGGTAGGCCGGATCCTGATCGAGCGCCGCCCTGACCTGCGCCGGAAAACGCGCCGAGAGGGCGAGCGCCTGGGCATTCCGTCCCTCGCCGGCGTAGGCGAGGAAGAGTCCACGCCAACCTGTGAGCGAGGCAGGCTGGATGTGCAGCAATCGCACGTACATCATGGCGGCGGCTGGATACTGGCGCTGCCTGGTGTAAGCGCCTGCCAGCCCGCTGAGCGCATCGGCGCTGCGCGGGTTCATATCGAGCGCGGAGCGGAACTTATCGACGGCAAGGTCAAGCTGATTCGCATTGAGCGCATCTGTGGCTTCGCCCATGGTGAACCAGAAACGCGAGGCGGCCAGCGCATCCGCGACGGTCTTCACCTTGTAGCCATTGCGCTCGGCCTGTTCCAGATAGCTGATGGCGCCGGCAAAGTTCTTCTGCCGCATGCGCAGAAAACCCATGCCGGCAGCGAGGCGGCCATTGTTTGGTTCGGCGGCGAGCAGCGTGGCGAAGCGCCGTTCCGCCTCGTCGAGGCGGTTCGCGTTGAGCGCGGCAAAAGCCGCGCGCTCCGCAGGGGTGCGCGCGATTCCGCTGTTCATCCGCGCCAGGCTTGCCTCGTTCCGCTTCAGGTTCCCGGCAATCTCCCTGTCCTGCGGATGCGCCTTGAGATAGTCGCGGAGTTCGGCTGCCGATGCGGGATTGGCTGAGTCCCAGATAAGCGCCTGGCGATAAGCCGCCGCAGCCTCGGGATTGCTCTGGCGCGCGCGGAGAATGCGGATGCCTTCGGCGCGCGTGCGCGGATCGTAGGTGAGCATGATGCCGAGCTGAATGGGATAGCGCGGATCGCCGGGATTGCGCCCGGCCAGAGCCCTCATGCCGGCGATGGCCTGCTGCTTGCCGCCGGCGGCGCCGTAAAGGGTTTGATAGTAAGCCAAAGCAATGTCGCCATCAGGCGGATGGTCGCCGTAAAGCCCGCGATAGATGCGCATGGCCTCGTCGTTGCGGCCCTCCTTCGCCAGTTCGCCGGCCCGCAGCAGCTCACTGCCTGAGGCGCCGGCGGCGGGCATAGCCTCAATCCTGGCGATGTTGGGGTCGCGGGGATTCACGCTGCGCAGATGATTGAGCGCCTGATCGGACTGCTCGGCGTTGCCCGTGAGCTTTGCGTCCCGGGCCAGGCCGGCGAGTGCTTCGGCGTTGTTGGGAGCTGAGAGAAGAATCTGCTGCCAGATCTGCAGGGCAAGGTCGGCGCGTCCGCGGGCCTCAAGATCCTGCGCCTTGGCCGCAAGGCCTGCGCGCTCCGCCTTCGCCGACGTCGCGCTGGAGGATCTTTGGGCATGCGTTCCCGGGGCCGCAAACGTCAGGCAGCCCGCCAGAAACAGCATCGCTTTCCAAGCTTTCCAGCCCAACCTCATCGGCGCTTCCATCCTACGTTCAGTTCGCCCCCGGGGCCAAACCTGAATCTGGCGTCAAGAAATCCAGTAGCAAACAGGGCAAGACTCTGATCGTAATATGCGAAGTCCTTTCCATACAATCCCGTAGTTGCCTCCCTCTGCGCGTCGAGGCGAATCAACTGCCGGGCAAAGGCCCGCGAGAAGTTTGGATAAACGCGCAGATAAGGCAACACCGCCGCGGAAAAGCCCACCGGTCCATCCTCCTCCAACGGAACACCCCGGTCGCTGACCTTTTCCGGCGGGGCATCATGATTGGCAAGATAACCGCTCATTGCGGGAACGGCATTGAGAATCTGCCGGCGCCCGGGATCTCTGCGATTGATCATACCGGCCCAGAGGTAGACACGAATGGCGTCGTAGCTGCCAAAGGCGCCTGCATCCCCGGCATCGCTCCGGCCGGATCCGGATGGTTTGGGCGCGGGATAGAAGCCGTCGCCGGGCACGTACTCGATCCAATCCATCGCGTAGCCATGCGGCGAGCCTCCGGCAAGCAGCCGTGGAATGCCTTGAACAATCCTCCCCCACGGGCCGGCTGGATCGAGCGCCGCAAACCGCTCAAAAACAAACAAGGGCAGGTAGCTGGGATTCAGAATCCAATCTTTATCCTGCTGAAAGCCGGCGGAGCCGGGCACAAGCATGGGCCCGAAGCCGGGCAGATCGACGACCTCATTCCTGGCGATGAGAGCCAGCATGGCGCGACCCAGCCGGGTGTCGGCATCGGAGTGCCACAGACGGCCTGCCTCAAGCAGCGTATAGGCGATCCAGGAATCGGCGTCGGAGGCGGAGTTTGCGTCGAGCACCGTCCACTGGCCGTTTTGATTCCTGCCCCATAGCCAGGCCGGCAGGTGCGCGGTCAGATCGCCTCCGGCAAGATTCTGCTGGGTCCAGTCCAGAACCCGATCAAAGACGGGGCGGTCATTGTCGACCAAGGCAAAGAACAGCGCGTAGGCCTGGCCTTCAGAGGTGGTCTGCTGATCTCCGTGGGGATCAAAGACGCGACCGCTGGAGGGATCGATGAAACGATTCGCGTAGGAGTCCCAGAGTTGCCATGGACCTTCTTTGCAGCCGCCTGTCATGGAAAACATGGATAAAGCTACGATCAGCAGGAACCGCTTCCCTCGCCGGGATTTCCAAAGGCCCATCGAAAGTGTCTCCAGAAAAAGCGGAGTTAGCGGCGCCGGCGAAGTGATCGCGGCCCGCGCGGCGCTGCGCAGCGCGGCTCCCTCTCATCCTTCATCGAGCCTTCCTCATCGGCGAAGAAGGAGGAAAAAACCCACTGCGACGGAGTTGAGATCACCGCCGGCCTCACCCGGCGAACTCCAGCATCGCCGCTGATGATCCCTAGTCTTCCATCATGGTCAGGCGTCTTCTTGCCTTGATGCGCAGCCACTGCCGTATCCATACGGCGACCAGGAAGGCCAGGACAATGACCACCAGCGCCGCCAGCCATGGCGCCTGCGTAAACCACAACATCAACCGCGTCCACCAAGGCAGTACACCCACATGATAGACCGTGGCGCCAATGCGAAAGGACTGGAAGTGCGAGCCGTGGAAGACCGCGACAGAACCCGAGATCTCGCTGGACTGCTGCACCTCGAGAAAACTGTCCATGAAGGGTTCAAAGCTGGCGCCATCCCGCAGGTGGATCGCCACGACGCTGCGATTATCGGCCATGCCGTAGGGAGATTCGATGCCCTCGATGATGGCGTCGGGAGTGCCTCCGGCGATCAACAGGCCGGACTCTCTGTGCTCGTTGTCGTCGAGCTTCCACCAGGCGTGGTGCAGCAGGTGGACAAAGAATCCCTCTGTATCCCGCACCTGAATCTGGCCGCTGCCGAGGGAGACGGGAAGGCTCGTTCCGAGCTTGTCGAAGCCGGGTTGGTCGCTGCCCGAGCCGATGACGAGGAAGTCGGTATCTGCGCCGGCGTGAAGCGCCTCAGGGCCGGCCACAGTCACTCGCAGGCCGGGGAAGCCGGTCTGACGGCCAAAGTGTCCCATAAGGGTCACAAAGGTCTCGATCTCCTGCTCGGTGGGCGTGGGCGGCAGGACGACCGTGGTCTCGCTCAGGTCGGCCTCGCGCGTGAACGGGAAGCCTGCGTTGGCGAAGATTTCCAGATTGGGCATCGCCGCCCAGTGGGGATAATGACGCAGATCCAGGTAGGAATCGCGCAGGATCGCCCCCTGAAGGTTGATCGGCGTTGTATCCTCGCATCCCTGTTTCTTGAGCAGCTGGAAGGTGAAATCGAAGGACAGCGAGTTGGAGAATGGGCGCAGGTTTACCACCGGAACCGGCACGTCGGTCTGCATGGTGCGCGAGGTTTCCTGCCCCGGAATCAGCGGAATGGATCCCAGAAACGCATCGTTGACGCGCACCTGCATGCTGGAGATGGGCCCGATGGGAACGGAGTTGTAGCGGTAGACGACGCGGAGCCTGGCGTTTGGCCCTTCACTGCCGTAATAAATATCCGGCGGGATGCGGAAGTAGACGTTGAGCGGCGCGGTGCCATCGCCCTGCAACTGCTCGGCGGAGGCATAATTCCACAACTCCACGGTCTGGTCCGTGCGCGCCCAGCGCGGAGCAGCATCCGGAGCCTGCTTGTCGGGCAGTCCCGGGTTGAAGATCGTGGTCTGCGCGCCGTCAAGCATGCCGCTGTGCAGGGCTACGGCCTGAGCCGCCTTCAGCAGATCGTCCGCACGATTGCCCGTCAGGATAAGAATCTTGCCGAACGCATCGTTGGGATTGTCGCGCATGGCCACCGTGGGGCCGTCAATCCTGGAGAGATTCAGGCCCGCCGGCAGGCTTGCTGGATTCTCGGCGACAACAATGGCGTTCCCTGATGGAATGGCTCCGATGCGCACCGGGAAGCGTACCGGGCGGTTCTCCGAGACCATGCCGAGGTAGCTGGTGACGATCCCGGCGGCCTGTATGGCCTTGTAGGAAGGCGCGCCCGGAAACACGACGGGAATATTGGACGGCTGTATGACAGACGGATCGACAAAGGGCTCGGGAAGGTGTTTCAGGTCGTCGGCCAGGTGCAGCAGCGTGCCGCGAATATCGATGTAGGAGTTGCGATGAACACGCGCCCAAAGCGTGGTATTGGCCGGATCCTCGCAGACCATGGTGTAGTGGCCGATAAATTCGATGGTGAGTGTGTTGTCGTGCACCAGCAGTTCGGTGGGGATGGCGAACTCGGCCTCGGCTTCGCGGCCGTCGGAGCCGCCGTTCTGCCCCGGCGTGGGCACGATGGTCGCAAAGAGCGTTCCGTTCAGGATGAGCTTCAGGTGGCTCAACTGCGGAAGCAGGCCGGGCGAAAAGGAGTAATACACGTGAATCTTCGCGGCGCCGGCAACATGCGTCTCGGGCAGCGTGAAGTAGATGTTGTGCTGCGTGTCGATGCTGCGCAGTTCGAGCTGCGACTCGCCGGCCTCGGCGAGCGTGAAGTGGTCGTGATACTCGCCGGGCGCAGCCGGAGCGTTGATGTCGGCGGCCGCATTCTGTTGCGCGCTCGCCGGGCGATGCGATTGCGCAAGGGAACGCTGGCTGCCCACAGCCAGCAGCGCCGTCAGCACAAGAAACAGTGATGAACGTGCGATCGAAAGCGATCCGGACTTGCGCCCCGCGGCGTCGCCCGTGAAGAGGCTGCGGAAGGTGACCCACATTCCGCGCAGAGAGATCTGGAAGATGCGGCGCAGGCTGCGCAGCACGTTGTCGCTCTCGCGGCTCTCGCCCCAGCCCAGCCAGGAATCGGCGCGGGAATAAAGGGCGACGGTCAGCGCCTCCTGCTCCGGGATGGTCAGATTTTCAAAACTAACGCGCAACACCGAACCCTCCGAAGAAACAACCGTGGCAGGCAGGTCGATGCCCGCTGCGGGCGCTGGAAACGTCAGAGCGACCTGCGACTGCGGCATCACATCGAGGGCCTCGTGGAGGCGGATGCCCGCCCCGCCGCTGGAAATATCCACGGTTTCTGCCGCGATTGACCGGCCATTCGGAAATTTAACCACCAGCGGCGTCACAACTTTGATGCGCACCGTGGTGCGCAACTGGCGGAGCTCACGCGCCACCGCCGTGCAAACGCCAAGAATCACCACATTGAACAGGCACCATAGTACATTCATCAGCACCGTGCCCGGGCGGTCGCGGTCCCAGATGAAGAAACGCGGAATCGCCACCAGAAGACCGGCAAAGTTGAAGGCCAGCAGCACCAGAAACGGCTGCGCGATGCGGGAATCGAAGAACGTCCTCCGCACCACTCCGCCCTTCGCCGTTACATTGAACCTGCCCAGCCTGGGATTGATGAACGCCAGCACCGTGGGCAGCAGAATGTAGGGCGCAAGCACGGTTTCGTAGATCTCGTTCCAGAACGAATGACGGTGCTCGCCCTGGATGCGCGAGTTGGTGACGTTGGACAGAATCAGGTGCGGCAGGGCATAGGCGAGAATCGCCGCCCAGAAGCCGGGAATGTTGGTGTGATTGAGCAGCAGATAGATCAGCGGCGCGGTGAGAAAGATCAGCCGCGGCACCGCGTAAAGGAAGTGGCCCATGGCGTTGAAGTAGCACAACCGCTGGGGAAAGGTAAGCCCGGGGGCAAAGAGCGGATTGTCGGTGCGCAGAACCTGGATCATGCCGCGCGCCCAGCGAATGCGCTGGCCGACATGCGCGGAGAGCCGCTCCGTGGCCAGTCCCGCGGCCTGGGGAATATTGATGTAGGCCGTGTTCCACTTCTTCATCTGCATGCGCAGTGCGGTGTGGGCGTCTTCGGTGACGGTTTCAACGGCCATGCCGCCAATTTGATCGAGAGCCTCGCGGCGCAGCACTGCGCAAGATCCGCAGAAGAAGGCTGCGTTCCAGAAGTCGTTGCCATCCTGCACCACCCCGTAAAAGAGCTCGCCCTCGTTGGGGATGGTTCGGAACTGCTCCAGATTGCGCTCGAAGGGATCGGGCGAATAGAAGTGGTGCGGGGTCTGGAGAACAGCCAGTTTCCGGTCGCGCAAAAACCAGCCCACCGTCATCTGCAGAAAACTGCGCGTGGGAACGTGGTCGGAGTCAAAGACCGCAAGGAACGGAGAATGGACGGTCTTGAGCGCGGCGTTGATGTTGCCGGCCTTGGCGTACTTGTTGTCGGGCCGCGTGCGGTAGCCGATGCCGGCATCGCGCGCGAATTGCTCGAACTCCTTGCGGCGGCCGTCGTCGAGGATGTAGACATGCAGCTTGTCGGCCGGCCAATCCATGTTCAACGCGCCCAGCGCGGTGTAGCGCACCACCTCAAGCGGCTCGTTGTAGGTGGGAATCAACACATCGACGTCCGGCCATTCATTGGGATCGTCGGGCAAAGCCACAGGCGCGCGGCGCAACGGCCAGATGGTCTGGAAGTAGCCCAGCAGCAGAATGACGAAGGCATAGAACTCAGCGCCCAGAAGGCAGAAGATAAAGAAAGCGTCCAGCGCTCCGGGGTGGCTCGCCGGGTCGTTGAAGAACCGCACCACCTGGGCAATGCGCCAGTACCCGTAGCGCAGGGTGCAGAACATCGACAGCATCATCAGAACCAGAGTCACAAGGTAGGAATCGGAGCTGCGCGCCAGAGCCAGCGCCACAAGCAGGGACACCAATCCAAACACCGACTGCTGCTGCCAGCTCAACGGCAAAACCGTCATGAAGCTGAAGACCGCCGCGGCCGCCAGAAGAAACAGCAGGCGGAACGTGCGCGTGAGCAGGCTCTCGCCGGCTCCGATTCCCTGCCAGAACTCCGTCGCCGTCATCGCTCGCTCCAGCGCACGCCGCGGAAACTGGTGCTCGCCGGGGCAGACAGGCTCTTCAGCCAGGCCGCAAGACTCGCGTAGTCCTCAGTCACGGCGGAGTTCGGGGCGTAATCCAAGACTGTCATCCCCTCGGCCAGAGCCTCGCTCACGACCGGAGTGTGGCGCAGCACAAACGGCAGCAGACGGTCGCCCAACTGTTCGCGGAGCACCTCGCGAATGTCCAGATGCAGCGGCAGCGAGGGATCGAACTGGTTGAGCACGTAGTACGGCAACGAGGGCTTCTGGCCGCCGCCGTTGCCGTTGTGCTCGAAAAAGGCGTCAATCGAGCTGACGCTGACGACGGAGGACATGTCGGGCGCCAGAGGCACAAGGATGTGCGGCGCCAGGCGCATGACGCGGCGCGTTGTCGCGCCCGAAGCCGTGGCCAGATCGACGATCACGCGGCTTACTCCCCGTGCGTGTTTCTGGATCTCCGCCGCCAGCGTTTCGCCTGCGCCCGCGTCGGGGCCCAGCGTATCTGGATCGAGCGTGATCATCTGGATCGGCGCGTCGCCGCTGACCATCGGCGGACTGAAGGTGCGCAACATTCCGGGGCGCTGATCCCGTGCGCCAAAGAAGAACGGCAGCAGGCCATAGGGCGCGGTGTCGACCAGCAGAACCCGCTCGCCACGCGCCGAAAGCACGCGTCCCAGCGTGGCCACAAGGCTGGTTTTCCCCACGCCGCCGGCCAGCGAAAACAACGCCAGCACTGGAGCCCGCGCCACCGAGGGCGCCGGCGCGGCCTGAGGCGGTACATTGTCCTCGAAGATGCTGCGCAGCGCGTACCAGCGCGAGGCCACGCGTTCGCGAGAACTCTGCAGCGTCTCATCGGGCGCAGGCGGAAGTATCGGCTGTCCAGCAGGCTCGTTCTGCTCCGGCATCAGCCACGCCGGCCGGCCGGCATCTTCGCGCGGGTCGCCCGATGGCCTTGGTGCACTCTGACGCAAAAATACATCTTCCTGCAACCGGCCCTGCGGCCGCAAAGGCGGCGGCGGAAAAGGACGCTCCTCCGCCTGCGGTTGCCGCGATGCTTGCGGCGCGGCTGGCCAGCCAATCTGAGCCTCGCGGGCTGCTCGCTGGGCAGCCTCTGCCTGCTCTGCCGCCAGCTTTGCTGCCTGAGCCTGGCGCGGCGCCATCTCTGCGGCCTGGCGAGCGCGTTCCTGAGCGGCGCGCTGGGCGGCTTCCTGAGCGGCGAACTGCGCCTGCTGCGCCGCGAACTCCGCGGCATGGCTGGCCCGCTCCTGGGCTGCCTTTTCTGCGGCGCGCTGGATCGCCTCATGGGCCGCCCGCTGCGCGGCAACCTGCATCACGGGGGGTGTGGAGGATTCGATGCGGCTCTGATCTTCCTGAGCGCGCGGAATGTCGGCGGTCTGTTGCACCTCGGTCTCCTGGTGAGTACGGAGCCGCTCCTCTTCGATGGCTTGTTCCATACGCTGCCGGGCCCTCTCGCGCAACTGCGCACGCGAGGCGGAGAAGTCGCGGTACTTGCCCCCGTGCAGATTCGCCCACGAGTACAGCGAAGCCACATCCTGCGGAATCTCGTTCGGATCAGGCAGCAAGTGCTCTGTCATGTCTAACCCCGGCGCCATCCCATTCCTTCGAAGACTCGCATCCATGGCGACGCCACACGCCGCAGATCGGCCTCTTTCGACAAAGCGGAAAGCGCACCCTGAAAGCTGCAATCCTTAGCCGTAATAGTAGTAGCGCCGCTGTCGGCGGAGCAATAACACTTGCAAGGCGAGACAGCTACCACTTTTCAGCCATCCGGTGACCGCGAAATGCCTCATTTTCTGCGTGATGCGGCAACTTCTCCCCCATCGGTAACACCTACCGCAAAGTTGCAGGATTACA